>Ga0316363_10000352_pt1 | contig 67218 bp, 53 predicted proteins | sample Sb_taG_3_FD_200459 | JGI IMG/M metagenome (GOLD analysis project Ga0316363, IMG submission 200459) | Peat soil microbial communities from Weissenstadt, Germany - Sb_50d_a_PC metaG (v2) (version 2) | ecosystem: Environmental > Terrestrial > Soil > Wetlands > Peat | place: Germany: Weissenstadt...
GTTGACTCTAAGCGACGCGGCCACTGCTCTGCGCGTATCAGAACTGTTGGGCTTGATGTGGATGGATCTCGATTTCGAGGGGTTGGTGATTTACGTGAGACGCGCTTATGTGTGGGGAAGATTCAAAGAGCCGAAGTCGAAAGCGTCCAAGGCTCCCGTTCCCATGCATCCGCTTTTGGCTGGCTTCCTCCTCGCATGGCGCGAGAGAACGAAGTATGCCAAGGAAAGCGACTATGTGTTTCCCAGCGTGAAGCTGAGAGGCAAGAAACCGCTGTCCGCGTCCATCATGGTGCAGAAATACCTGCGCCCTGCAGCCATCAGAGCCGGCGTGATTGCTTCGAACTGGAAGGGACGCTTCGGTTTTCACAACTTTCGGCATTCACTGGCGACGGCACTGGTGAAACTGAAAGTGGACCCCAAAACCGTGCAGGGTGTGCTGCGGCACGAGGACTTTTGCACAACGATGGAACTCTATGCACAGTCCGACATGGAGTCCATGCGGGATGCTCAAGGCAAGTTCCTGGAACAGCTCATGGGAGACAGAATTCACCTGCTCACAGAGCGAGTTCAGTGAGAATCATGGGTTGGATCGTGGGTTGGAAATTTCCGCTCTTCGCCACTAAGCTCTTTGGAATGATGGTGGCCAGGGAGGGAGTTGAACCCCCGACGCCAGCCTTTTCAGGGCTGCGCTCTACCACCTGAGCTACCTGGCCACGTTTCGAAACCCGCTGTCCATGGGTTGCGAGGATTCTTCGCTTCGCCCTGATTATTGCGGGATTCCCGACCGTTCGAAAACTACGCAACAGCGGATGCGTGCGGAACGAACTCGATTATAGCAACCGCACGGATTTCCCTCAACGCTACCTTAGCCTTTTTCTTCGCGAGAGCCCGCGTGCATGTATCGCCCAGTCCGCGATCCGCGCTCATGGCTCCTCCCTCCCAGTCACAGCCCTGCGTGACGGCAATTACAGCTCCGTTGGCGAAGACCCGCTAGCATGTTGCGATGGAGCCGCCCACAACTCTCGCGCGGCGTCGGCTGCGTCCCCTGCAGTTTCCTGCCACCATTTTTCTCATCTTTTGGACGCTGGCGTTTGTCCTCTGGCGCAAAACCGGAAATCCCTTCTTCATCTTCGACATGGGCTATATCGGCACCTCGCTTGGCGTCGGCATCGGCCTTTATGAGATGCTGCCGCGCCAGAAGAAGCCGATTGGACGACGTCTGGCGCAGTTCCTGGTCGGTGTTTACATGGTCGGGTTTCTGGGCCTAATCGCTTTGCAGAATATGCAACTGGAGGGGCTTCTCTTCTATTTGTTCACCGGCATCTTCAGCGGCGCCATCATTCATTATTCGATTGCGAAGCTCTTCGGGCCGCTAGTCTTCGGACGCGGTTTTTGCGGATGGGCCTGCTGGACGGCGATGGTCACCGACTTGCTCCCCTACGACCGAAGCAAAGGCTGGATTCCCGGCCCGTGGCGCTGGCTGCGCTACGCTCACTTCGCGCTCAGCCTGGGGCTCGTGGCATCCCTCGTCATCTTCTTCGGCTATCGCCCGCGGCACTGGACGCCGCTATGGTGGCTGGTGACCGGCAACCTGTTTTACTACGCTTCAGCAATCCCGATGGCGTATCTGCTCAAAGATAACCGCGCCTTCTGCAAATATCTGTGTCCCGTAGCAGTGCTGATGAAACTAGGCTCGCGCTTCGCACTGCTCAAGATTAAAGGCGTGAGCGAGCGCTGCGACTCGTGCATGGCGTGCGTGAAGCTGTGTCCCATGGACATCCGCATCCCCGACTATGTGAAGGCAGGAGAGCGAGTGCTCTCCACCGAATGCATCTTGTGCCAGACCTGCGCCAGCGTGTGCCCAACATCGGCGTTGTCGGTGACGTGGGGATTCGATGTGGGCGGCCGCGAACGGCTGGAGGAGCGTCCTCAGCGATCCAAAAGCGAAGCGGCAAGGGCCGCAGATCAGACGCATCAATAAGGATAGCGATCTAACCGTCTATCCGTGAAGATCCGCGAAACATCGCGGCCAAAGGTCTCTATTGCGCGAAGCTCTTCACGAATTCCACCAAGCTGCGTAAGGCAATGCCCGACGGACCTTTCGCGATCCATGGCTTCTGCTCTTCCATCCACGCTGTGCCGGCGATGTCGAGGTGAATCCATGGAGTATCTTCCGCGAATTCTTTCAGGAACATCGCGGCGGTGATGGCGCCGCCCCAGCGTCCGCCAGAGTTGACGATGTCTGCGATCGAGCTCCGAATATGCTCTTTGTATTCGTCGTCGAGCGGCATGCGCCACATCTTTTCGCCCGCCTTCGCGTTGGCGCTGTGGAAGCGGTTGTACATGTCGTCGTCGTTCGCGAAAATCCCCGCGTTGTTATACCCGAGCGCGACCACGACCGCACCGGTCAAAGTGGCGGCGTCCACCAGATGCGTGCAGCCGAGTTGGCGCGCATAGTAGAGGCCATCGGCGAGAACAAGCCGTCCCTCGGCATCCGTATTGATGATCTCGATCGATTTTCCCGACATCGCGATCTGCACATCCCCCGGCTTCTGCGCCTTTCCCGAGGGCATATTTTCCGTCGCGCACACGATGCCGATGACTTTGACTTTCGGCTTCAGCAGCGCGATGGCGCGCATGGCGCCGATCATCGTGGCCCCCCCCGCCATGTCGTACTTCATTTTCTCCATACCGTCGGCGGGCTTGATCGAAATGCCGCCGGTGTCGAAGGTAATCCCCTTCCCCACCAGACCTAAGACCGGTTTCTCGGGCGCACCGGCTGATTCATATTTCATGACGATCAGTGCGGGCGGTTCGTCGGAACCTTGGGCGACGCTCCAGAACGCGCCCATTTTCAATTCCTTGATCTTGTCGGCGCCGTAGACCTCGCACTTCAATCCGACTTCCGCCGACATTTTCTTCGCGCGCTCGGCCAGGATCGTCGGCGTCATGCGGTTCGAAGGCTCGTTCACCAGATCGCGCGTGAAGTTCTGCGATTCGCCGATGACTTGCGCTTCGCTGGCTGCCTTCTCGAGCGCAGACTTGTCGCCGCTCGCGACGATCGTGATCGCGTCGATCTTCTGATCTTTGCGATCGCTGCGGTAATAGTCGGGATCAAAGTTCCCCACGTATGCGCCTTCGACGATCGCTCGCACAGCCTCTTCGGCAGGCAGGCTGGGCGGAGCCACAAATGCGAAGCTGCGGATTCCTCGCGACTTCAATGCGCGCACAGCGGCTCCCGCAATGCGCCGCAGATCGTAACTGGAGAACTTCTTCGCGCTTCCTCCTGAAACCAGCAGCAGGCGTTTCGCCATCAAAGTGACGGGCCTGTGCATGAGGTTAGTCTCGAACGGCTTGCCAGCAACTTCGCCGCTCGCCAGGAGGTCAGCTGCGACCGACTGCACCGCGGGATCGACGGTCGCAACCTTGAGTTGCGGTTTCTGATCTTTTTCTTTGACGTTCGGTGCGGGCTCCGCGTGGTCGAGCACGACGGCCACAAGTGATTCGGTTTCGAGCTCAGCCGGCGCAGAGAAAGAAATTGTCGTCTTCATAGTTGATATGAGGTTCTCCGATGATCGTTCCAGTATCGTCGGCTGGACGGTAATTAGGCAAGCCGAGCTCGGGCGCGGAGTTCAGAACAACTCGGTCCGCCTTCCGCGCTAGGACTTGAGATGAGTCAGAGGCGTGCTCCTCCCAAAAATGCTTGAACAAGTTAGCGGTACGGGCCGTACCCTTCCAGTAGCGGCATTCGAGCGCCTGGGATATGATTCAAGGCCGCAGCCCCTACAGGTGAGGTTCTTCATGCAGATTCGATGGAAAGTAGTCGCTCTCATTGCGGTATCAGCGCTGGGACTCGCTGCATTCATGAACCGGAAGACGGCGACAGCCGCCGCACCGCAGGCTACGGCTCCAGCGAAGGTTGCCAGCGCCACAACCCCGGTGCGGGGGGCGATATCGATCCCCGACACAACGCTGGCCATCAATTCGCCAACCCCCATGTCGCAGCGCGTGGTGCACTACGAAATCGAAGCCAAGTACGACGCGGCCAAACACACCGTCGACGCAACTGAACTGCTCACCTACCACAACCTGACCGGGCAAGCTCTCGACCACTTCCCTTTCCATCTTTATCAGAACGCATTTCAGCCCAAAGCAACATTTGTCCGCGACTCAAAACTCATGGGCAGCCGCGACACTGCTTACGAGAAGTGGGAGGACAAAGATAACGGATCGGAGGATATCAAGAGCATCGAGGTGGTGGGCCAGGGTGATCTGACTTCGCAGTTGCAGTACGTTGCGCCCGACGATGGCAACAAAGATGACAAGACCGTGGCCGATTTGCACGTAGGCAAGCCGATTGCTCCTGGCGCTTACGTGCAGTTCAAGATCGCGTTCCAAACCAAGTTTCCGGAGACGCAGGCGCGATCGGGATGGAAGCGCGATTTTGTACTGGGCGGCCAGTGGTTTCCGAAAGTCGGAGTGTGGTGGCACGGAGCGTGGAATTGCCACCAGTATCACAACACCACCGAGTTCTTCGCGGACTTCGGCGTGTATGACGTGAAGCTCACGGTACCTCAGTATGAAGTCGTCGGCGCAAGCGGGATCCAAGTCGACGAAAAATCCAACCCTGACAATACCAAGACCGTTACGTATCACGGCGATGACATCCACGACTTCGCCTGGACCGCGAGCCCGCGTTACAAAGTCCGGGAGAGCGTGTATCAGTCCCAGATGGGACCGATCAAACTTCGGTTCCTGATGCAGCCCGCGCATTGGAGCCAGGCGGAACGGCACGAGAAAATCACGAGGGAGACGCTCGATCACTTTGAGAAGTGGTACGGACCGTATCCTTATAAGACGCTGACGGTCGTCGACCCGGAGCCGGACTCGGCGGCGGGAGGCATGGAATACCCGACATTCATCACCGGCGATTCCAGCTGGTTTATGCCGGACGGCCTCTACCTGCCGGAACTGGTCGTGGAGCACGAATTCGGACATCAATACTGGTACGGAATGGTCGCGACGAACGAATTCGAAGACGCCTGGATGGATGAAGGTATTAACAGCTACACGGAGGTCAAGGTTCTCGATTCGATCCTGGGTAAGAATACATCCATCATGAACATAGGCGGCGCCACCACTGGCGAACGAGAATTGCAACGGCTCGGCTATGCTGGCGTAGCGGATCGCGATCCCATAGCGCAGAAGGCTTACGACTACTACAGTTCCAACTCCTATGGCGGGATCACTTACGGCAAGACAGCCAGCGTGCTGCTCACGCTCGAAGGCATCATCGGCGAAGACACGATGGCGAAGGCGATGCGTACATACTTCATGAAGTACCGATTCACCCATCCTACAAAAGAAGATTTCCTCAAGACGATCGAAGAAGTTTCCGGGAAAGATTTGCGCTGGTACTTCAACCAAGCTGTCTACGGGTCGCAGGTGATGGATTACGAGGTGCTCAACGTCAATTCCTTCCCGGTGAACTGGTACGAAGAAAAGAAAGACAAAAAGGACGCGAAGAAGGATAAAGACAAGGACGACACCGTCTACCAATCCTACGTGTCACTGCATCGCAAGGATGACTTTGTCATGCCCGTCGAAGTGGAGATCGTCTTCCGCGACAGCAAGAACAATGTCGAGAAGATCCGTGAGCACTGGGACGGACAGAGCCGCTGGACAAGATTCAGTTACCAGAAGAAGGCAAAGGTCGTGTCCGCGGAACTCGATCCCGACCACACCGTACAGATCGACCGCAACGACTTCAACAACAGCTTTGTCGTCGAAGCCAATCCCAAGCCGACCTACAAACTGTCGACCTACTGGCTTTTCGTGACGCAGTGGGTAAGCCAGGCTCTGGCTTGGTGGGCAGTTTAAGAACGCAGACGACACACGAATTGACAGGCGGATATCGAGGATAGAAACGAATGAACGAAAAAAAAGGTTTGCTGAGCAGCGGCTTGGGCATGGTAGCGCGCAACAAGCGCTACATTTTATGGTTCTGGTTGCTGAACCTCACGCTGGCCGAGTTCGGCACGTCTGCCTTTCGCAAAAGTGCCCACGCCATCCTCGACCACAGCCTCGCCGCCGATCGCATCGTTCACGGGTTCGACTTTGCTGCAATGATCAACCTGTTCGCGCGGCCTGAGTTTGGATCGATGTCGGCGATGACAACCCCGGCGCTGTATTTCTCATTTCTGTTTCTAATGGCGACGGCTTTGTTTCTCCCCGGAGTGTTTCAGGGCTACGCCTCCACCTACCGTCTCCCCCGTGAAGATTTCTTCCGCGCCTGCGGCAGAAACCTGTGGCGCTTCATCCGCCTCATGATCATTGCTGGTATTGCGATGGGCATTGCGACGGGCGTGCTGTTCGGCATTCATGGCGCGCTGGAGAAGAAAGCCGCCGAGAGTACGAACGAACTGCTATTGCCCGAGGTACGGTTCGTGGGGTTCGCCGTGATCTTCCTGGTCATGGCAATCTTCCGCATCTGGTTCGATCTGGCCGAGGCGGATATCGTTTTGAATGATCAGCGCGCCGTGCGCAAATCGATCTGGGCGGGCCTCCGGCACACGTTCCGCGGCGTGATACGGCTGCTAGCAAGCTACGTGATAGCGACGATTGTGGCCGCGATCATCCTGGTCGGTGGCCTCTGGACGTGGATGAGGTTCGTGGCCCCGGAGAGTGTGCTGGGTGCGTTTGTAGTCAGCCAACTCACATTGCTTTTGCTGCTAATCCCGCGGTTCTGGCAGCGCGGAGTCGCGGTGTCGTATTGGCAGCAGAAAATGATGGTACCGGTCGTGGCCATGCAGCCGACGACTACGCCGCCGATCATGCCACAGCCGATCATCCCGGAACCAATTCCCCCCGCTGCGTCCCAGGAAGCAACGCCGCCTGTTCCCGGCGCTCCGCCGGAAACGCAGGGCTCCTGAAGATCGCCCATGTCGGGACAGCCGCCCCCGGCTGTCCCGCGGGCCGTAGGCCCGAGGCTTGTCCGTCCAACGAACTGAGTCAAAACCAGTCGAGCTTCGCTCGACGGACAGCCGGGGCGGCTGTCCCCACATGCCGAATGGAATGCGGTAGAGTTCGCGTGGAAACGACCGGCGAGGCGGACTTAAAGTAAGACGACCGTGATGCCTTGGTTCCGGCGCCCGAGGTCGGCATCGCTCTTCAGTTCAGAATGCACCTGCAACAGGCGCCAGGTCGCGTCGTCACTCTTCGACCAGTCCTCTCCGAAAATGCAGCCTCGAATCTGACCGCCCTCCGCCAGTTCCCGCAAACGCCTCTGCACGGCGATGCGGATATCGCCGCCCGCTCCGCTCGATCCGTAACCATGGATCACTTTCAGAAGAGAGTGTTTCTGCTGACGAGCCAGAGCAATCTCGCGGTCAAGCCGCGACAAAGCCTCGCGCACCGACGGCATATCAGACTTGAGGTTTACGGTTCTGATGAGCGAGTCCTCGCCTTGGTCGCCCATCATATCCGAAATGCGATCGTCACCTTCCCGGCCGACGCGGAAGGACGCTGAACTTCTTCCGCCCAGGGAGGCGGTATGTTTCAAAATCGTCGTGATCGATGGTCAGAATCGTGCCCAGGCGCTCACGGGCGGCGAGATGGACGAGCGTGGCGTCGGCGAAATCCATCGGGCGGTCGGCGTATTGGGTCATGAGGGCGTGGACTCTCGGCAGTTCTTCGTTGGCGATGATGGACATGACGACTGCGCCGGAACGTAGCAGCGTCCAAATGGGACGGTCGTCGCGAAGATTGCGCCGGCCAAGATGGAAGACCTCAGTGAGAACGGCCTCCGTGGTCAGCCAGGGAAGGCGGTTGTGGTTGTAGGCTTCGACGCAAGATTCATGCCACTCATCGCTCTGGTCGACGAGGGCTAGAATAGCGCCGGTATCAATCAGCCCCGCTGGCAGCCCGACGGGCACTCTTGCGGAAGATGCGAGCGAAGGCACGGGATTCCTTTTCGTGTTTGCGGGCGACGATCTCGCGTACGAGTTCGCTGGTTCGTGCTGAACGGGTGGGATCTCCACTGCGGATGGAACCGATGGCGGCCATGGCGCGCTTGCGGATGGCGGCCTGCTCGGCGTCATCATCGGCGTGACCATTGCGGCGCTCGGCGAGCCATTCTCCCGTAACACGGTCCAGCAGCGCGGACAGCGACGTGCCCTCGCGGCGAGCTTCTTGCTCGAGTTCGGCCTTTCTTTCCGCCGACAGGCGCCAACTGTAGACTTCCGCCTTCATGCACTACATTGTAGTGCATCGAGGACTGCAGAGTCAACGCGGGAAGATTGAGAGCTTGCGCTCCCTACCCCTTACGGCCGCGCCTGACCGCCTCCCGCGCTTCCTTATCCGCCGTCCGCCGCCGCTCCGTCTCGCGCTTGTCCCATAGCTGCTTGCCCTTGGCCAGGGCCAGTTCCACCTTCACTCTCCCATTCTTGAAGTACATGCGAACGGGGATCAGCGTGAGCCCCTTCTGCTGCGTCTTGCCGATCAGCTTGCGGATTTCTTCGCGGTGCATCAGCAGTTTGCGCGTGCGCAAGGGAGCATGATTATGGATATTGCCGTGCTCGTAGGGACCGATATGGGCGTTCAGCAGCCAAAGTTCGTTATCTTTGACCAACCCATAGGAGTCCTTCAGGTTGGCCAGGCCGCCCCGGACGGATTTGACCTCGGTCCCCGTCAGCGCCACCCCGGCCTCAAATTTTTCCAGCAAGAAATAGTTATGTGAAGCGATCCTATTAACGGCAGCGTCGCGCTGGCCGGAGGCTGTGGGATCACGGCGTGGGGATTTCTCCGGGTTCGGCTTGGTCTGATGCGTGGATTGGCGCGCCATGGCGTTGGAAACATTTATCTTAGCAGCACAATGGCGTGAGACCTCCGACCTCAGCCGTCGGACCTCAGAGGTTGAACGGAACGGCGTGCTGGCCGAGGTCCGAGGTCTGGCGTCCGAGGTCCGGCTTCAGCCACAGGTCCTACGACCAAAGAGTGTAACTCACGTGTGCACAAGCACTTCGGGAGCTGGAAAAGGCGATGCTATAATCGCGACAACAAGCTTTACCGATCATCTTTTCCTGGCGAAACCGCCGGCAGCACGCGGTGCAATGCGCGCACACCGCTGGTCCGGCGAAGACTGTATCAAAGAGGATCATCTCGTGAGGATTATCGAATGAGACGCCTGATGCGCCCGGCACTATTGCTGTTGCTGGTCGCCGTTGTAACTCTTCCCGCCATCTCCGGTGACAAAGCCAAAGATGCGTTCCTTAAGGGTCAGGACGCCGAGGCTCGCCAGAACTTCGAAGTGGCCTACAACTTTTTCAAGCAAGCCTACGACCTGAAGCCGAGAGACCTGCGTTATCGCGCGGCGTTCGAACGGATCCGTTTCGAGGCCGCCGCCTCAATTGTGAAGAACGGCCAGAAGCTGCGCGACGACGGCAAGCTCGACGAAGCCGTGGCGGAGTTCCAGAGGGCGCTGGCGATCGATCCGTCCCTGTTCATCGCTAAGCAGGAACTGAACCGCACGCAGAAGATGATCAACGACCAGAAAAACCCTCCGCCGCAAGCGGCTGGCCCGCCCAGCGGTCTGGAGCGGAGGATCCACGAAGCCCCCGGCCCCGTGGAATTGGCGACCATCTCCAACACCCCCATCACCGTCAAGATGCTCGCAACCAAGTCCGATGTGGTCTACCGTACCGTCGGACAACTGGCCGGAATCAACGTCTTATTCGACCCCGATTACACCGCCAGAGTCATCAACGTCGACCTCAATGGAGTGACGCTGGAGGAGGCGCTGGAAATCACGGCGTTGGAGTCGAAAACCTTCTGGCGGCCGGTCACGCAGAACACGATCTTCGTCGCCCAGGACAATCCGGCAAAACGCAAGGAACTGGAACAGAGCGTCCTCAAAACTTTTTATCTCACGAATCTTTCTCAGCCCACTGAACTGCAGGACGTGGTGAATGCGATTCGCGCCGTGCTGGATGTACAGCGCGTGCAGCAGTTGCTCTCCCAGAACGCTCTCGTCGTCCGTGGAACTCCCGATCAGATCGCGCTGGCCGAAAAGCTGGTGGAGGATCTCGACAAGGCCCGTCCGGAAGTCATCATCGACATCGCCATCATGCAGGTCAGCAAAGACCGGTCGCGGACGCTGGGTCTCAGCCCGCCCACCAGCGCCACGGTTACCCTACAGAGCAATCTGAATAACACCACAACCACGACCACCACCGGCACGACTACGACTCCAACCACGGGCACAGGGACCCAGGGGATCAACCTGAACAGCCTGGCCAACTTGAATGCGACGAATTTCCAGGTGACCATTCCCTCGGCGAATTTGTCGACGGTAATGTCCAACAGCGATACCAAGCTGATACAGAATCCGCAGATTCGCGCTCTTGACGGCCAGAAGGCTTCCTTGAAGATCGGCGATAAAGTCCCCGTGGCGACCGGATCGTTCCAGCCGGGTATTGGTGGCGTAGGTATTAACCCCCTGGTAAATACACAGTTTCAATATCTGGATGTAGGCGTGAATATCGACATCACGCCGCATGTTCACGCCAACGGTGAAATCACCTTGAAGATGACGATGGACGTTTCGGCGGTCACCGGACAGTCGAACATCGGCGGCATCAGCCAGCCCATCATCGGACAAAGAAAGATCGAAAACGAAATTCGCTTGAAGGACGGCGAGGCCAATCTGCTGGGCGGAATCATGGAAGATCAGTCGACGAAGTCGCTGAGCGGAATTCCCGGCCTGGCCCAGATTCCCATCCTGAAGTATCTCTTCGGACAGACGACGCAGGATCACTCCGAAAACGAAATTATCTTCGCCATCGTTCCCCACATCATCCGCGGGACCGATGTGAATGAAATGAACCAGCGTCAAATCGACATTGGCACGGCGAACACCATCGCACTGCGGCATGTGAGCAAGCCAACTGTGGCCCCGCCGAAGGCGGAGTCTCCGGCTAATCAGGCGCCAGCGCAGCCAGGGACCCAACCTGCCAATCAACCTCCGGCAGGCCAACCTCCTGCGGCGCAACCGCCTGTCCCGAATTCTGCGGCTGCGGGCGGGACCCCGAGTTTCTTGTTCGATCCGCCGACAGTTCAAGCGACGAAGGGCAACACCTTTGTCGTGAACCTGCTGATTTCCGGTGCGCAAAACGTGTATTCCGTTCCGGTGCAGTTGAACTACGATCCGAAAATGCTGCAACTGGTGAACGTGTCGAATGGAGGATTCCTCTCCCAGGATGGCCAGGCCGTAGCGCTGGTTCACCGCGAGGATGAATCCGTCGGACAGTTGCAGATCACGGCCACGCGGCCGCCCGGTGCCGGCGGAGTTTCCGGCCAGGGCGCCGTCGTCACCATGACTTTTCAAGCAAAGTCAGACGGCCAGACTCCGCTGACCATCACACGAGGCGGAGCCCGCGATCCCGGCTTGCAGGCCATCACCGTCAACGGCGCGCAAGCGTCGGTAACTGTCCAGTAGAGCGAGGGTGCCCCATTTCTCGCGTTCTTTGCGAGAAGTGGGGCCTTTGAAGAGACAACGGCAATGAAAGCCACAGGTTTCCATCCCAGCGCAAAACCTCAACGGGGTTTCACTCTCCTTGAGCTGATCGTCTCCGCAACGATCCTCTCGATCCTCACGCTCATGGCGCTTCCGCTGGCGCGGGTCACGATTCAGCGCGAACGGGAGAAGCAACTCCGCCAGGCACTCTGGGAGATGCGCGACGCCATCGACCGCTATAAGGACGCCGCTGACCGGGGAGCGTTTCGGAGCAAAGTGGACAGCTACGGCTATCCGCCCGATCTGGAGACCCTGGTCAAGGGTGAAGAAATTCAAGGCGGCAAGAAAGTCCGCTTTCTGCGTTCTATTCCTATCGACCCCATGACCAAGAGCAAAGAGTGGGGACTGCGTTCCATGCAGGACGATCCAGACTCTGATTCCTGGGGCGGGCAGGCCGTCTTCGACGTCTACACCAAGTCGCAAGGCGAGGGCCTGGATGGAACAAAATATAAGGACTGGTAAATTTGAAAGGAGTGGCTCTACAGGTTGCTGAAAAACTCATGATTCGTATCAGGGCATCGCTTCAGCGATGCCGTAAGCGCCAAGAGTCAATTCGGGGCTTCAGCCGCTGCGGGATGCCAGCGCGAAGAAAATGAGTTCTTCAGCAAACTGTTTGGCCGCGCCATCAGGTTACAAAAGAATCGGGGCGTAGGCCCTGAGAGAAACAATAAACGGGGACATGCTGCGGACTGCCGAAAACTCGATAAAGCTAGCGCGAATGCATCGCCGTACCCGCGGCTTCACCCTGCTCGAATTGATGATCGTCATCAGCATCATCATGATCCTGATGGCCGTCGCCGTGCCCATGTATAACCAGGCCATCGTGCAGGCCCGGGAATCGGTTCTCCGATCGAACCTGAGCACTTTGCGCAACGTCATCTCGCAATACACCCTCGACAAACAGAAAGCCCCGCAGTCCCTCGACGATCTCGTGCAAGCTGGCTACCTGAGACAGGTTCCAATCGATCCCATGACCCGGCTGCCCAACTGGGAAGTGGTGCAGGAAGACGTGATGCTGGCGGTGGACCAGCAAGATCCCGGCATCACCGACGTGCACTCCGCCTCGAACGGCACCGCCAGCGACGGCACAGCCTACAGTAGTTGGTGATCCGTTGGAAAGTTTCCTTCGTGGTCCTTCGTGTCCTTAGTGGTTGATGCCTCTCAGCCACCCACGGAATTGCGCCGCCCAATGGGAAGCACTACCATCAACCTATGCCCGTTGAAACTGAAATCCAGGCTCCCGCGTCGATCCGCGCACCGCGCAGCAATCAGATCACCTGCAAGGGCTGGCCGCAGGAAGCTGCCATGCGCATGCTCATGAATAACCTCGACGAAGAAGTCGCCGAGCGCCCCAAGGACCTCGTCGTCTACGGCGGAACGGGCCGCGCTGCGCGGAGCTGGGAAGCCTACCGCGCGATCGTCGCGACGCTCAAGAATCTTGAGAACGACGAGACTCTGCTGGTGCAGTCCGGCAAACCCGTAGGCGTTTTCAAAACGCATGACCACGCGCCCCGAGTACTGATCGCGAATTCGAATCTTGTTGGACATTGGTCGAACTGGGAGAAGTTCAACGAACTCGAGCGCGCCGGACTGATGATGTACGGACAGATGACCGCCGGCTCGTGGATCTACATCGGCTCGCAAGGAATTGTGCAAGGCACATTCGAAACTTTCTCCGCGGCCGGCGAAAAACATTTTGGTGGAGACCTCGCGGGCAAACTGATCGTCAGCGGTGGAATGGGCGGAATGGGAGGGGCTCAGCCGCTGGCCGCGACCATGACTGGCGCGGCTTTCCTGGGCATTGACGTCGATCCCGAGCGCATCAAGAAGCGCTTGAAAACCGGCTACTGCGACTTCATGGTGACCACGCTCGACGAAGCGTTGCGCATTCTGAAGAATGCAGTTCGCAAGAAAGAGAACGTCTCCGTCGGACTGGTTGGAAATTGCGCCGACGTCATTCCCGAGCTTGCCGAACGCGGCGTCGTCCCCGACATTTTGACGGACCAGACTTCCGCGCACGACCCACTGAACGGGTATGTGCCGAACGGCATGACTTTCGACGAAGCGATGGAGCTGCGCAAACGCGATCCGAAGTCGTATCAGGAAAGGTCGCTGGACGCGATGGCGCGCCACGTAGAAGGCATGCTGCGCTTGCAGAAAATGGGATCGGTCACGTTCGACTACGGCAACAATATCCGCACCTTCGCCTTCCAGCGAGGTGTCAAGAATGCGTACGACTTCCCCGGCTTCGTGCCCGCCTATATTCGTCCACTGTTCTGCGAAGGACGTGGTCCTTTCCGCTGGGTCGCTTTGTCAGGCGAACCGTCGGACATTCACGTGACAGATGATTTGGTGCTCGAGTTGTTCCCCGACAATCGCATTCTGCGGCGCTGGATTGACCTGGCGCGCAAGCGCATCAAGTTCCAGGGACTCCCCGCGCGCATCTGCTGGCTCGGCTATGGCGAGCGCGCGCAATTCGGCCTGGCCATGAACGACCTCGTGAAGAAGGGCAAGATCAAGGCGCCGATCGTGATAGGACGCGACCATCTCGACTGCGGCTCGGTCGCATCTCCGTTTCGCGAAACCGAGAGCATGAAAGACGGCTCAGACGCCGTCGCAGACTGGCCGCTGCTGAACGCTCTGCTGAACACTGCTGCCGGCGCGTCCTGGGTCTCGATCCACAACGGAGGAGGAGTCGGCATCGGCTACTCCCTGCATGCAGGTCAGGTAACAGTCGCTGATGGGACCGATGAGATGGCGAAGCGCATCGAGCGCGTTCTCACCACAGATCCCGGCATGGGAATCATTCGTCACGCCGACGCTGGCTACGACGAAGCAAAAGAGTTCGCGAAGAAGACCGGCGTAAAAGTGCCGATGGGCTAAAGTAAGAAGGTCCTGCGCCCCTCTGGAATCCTAGGAGCCCTGCAGCTTGAGGTATTGTCCGGGAAGTGCGATCACGATTCCCTCGATCTTCCTGGCGAAATATGGGTCGAAGTGTCGGATATCGCCCGTCAACAGGTGAGTGGCTCGCGCCGCGATCGCGCCCAGCAGGATCGGCTGATCTTTCTCAGGCAGAGAAACCCCGCGTGGAAGCGGCCCTTGACCGGCCTCAAACAGATGAATCGATCCTGACAGTTTTGTGAGTCGCCTTCGCTGATCTTCATTGGCGAGGTTGATTCTTGCTTCCTCCAACGCGTAGCGGGAACTGCACAACATCACATTCCTCAGCTTCCACAGTCGGAGAAGTCCCGCATCAGTCTGGTACACCGCGGAAAAAAGAACATTGGCGTCAAGGAACAGCCGGTCCATCTAGATGGGTCGCCGGTGGGGAATCGAATCGGGATTGAGACCCAACTTCCGGACCTCTTTTCGCGCCTTGCGGTAATCGGCCTCGTCTACAGCGTTGGACAGCAGGAATTCTGCCTTGCGCCCAGGATTGTACCGCTCTACGGGGACAACCATAGCGGGGCGAATGAGGATGCCGTCGTCGGTCTCCTCTGCGACTACGATGCTGCCTTCTTCGATGCCAAAGCGCTTGCGCAACTTTGCAGGTACGACGATCGCACCGCGCTTCCCGACTCTTGCCGATTGCATTAGCTTTTCCCGGTACGTCTGAATCTCTGATTATACAATAAGACTGATATTCAGACAAGCCGACATTCGGTCGGACTGCCCACATGCGTTGCTATTTCGCCAGCGCGTCGTGCACGGCCTCGTATGCTGATTTTTTCTGATACTTGTCATCCCAGAGCAGCGCCCAGCCTTGACCCTTGTAGAACTCCGGAATCCACGAGTGCTTATCGGTGAATCCCCAGGTTTGTACCAGTTTGCACGCTGGTTGTTGCACACACAGCGTTGTGATTTCGCCGTAGAGCTTGGCTTCCGCAGCGAGTGAGGCTGGGCTCGAGTCCGTGAGTCGAATGTCGAGTTCGGTGATGTGCAGTTCGAGGCCAAGCTTGGCAAACCGTTCCAGATTCTTCGCGAATGACGCGAGCTTCGCCGGGTCGTCGAACTTCAGGCTGACGTGCGCCTGAAAGCCGATGCCGTCGAGCGGCACGCTGCGCTTCTTGAAATCCACGGCCATGGCATAGATGGCGTCCGATTTCTTGTTGATTTCTTCCGCGTCGTAGTCGTTGTAGAAGAGCTTGGCGCTTGGATCAGCGGCGCGCGCCCACCGCAGTACCTGTTCGATGTATTTCGTATCGGCGCCAGCTCCGATGCCGGGTTTGTCATACCAGATCGTGTGCCGCATCGTGCCGTCGTCGTTGAAGGCTTCGTTGACTACGTCCCATGCGTAGACCCTCGATGCGTAGTGCTTCGTCACCGTGTCGATGTGATCGTGCAGGATCTTCGCGAGTTGGGGCGCAGAGTAGTTCCCGTTTGTGACCCACGACGAGACCTGGTTGTGCCAGACAAGGGTATGCCCGCGCACTACCATGTTGTGACTATGGGCGAACGAGACCAGCGCGTCCGCCCCCCGGAAGTCGTAGGGGCTCGGATCGGTGTCCGGCCGCGGATGAATCACACCAAACTTCATTTCGTTCTCCGCCTGCAACTGGCTGAACTCCGATCCGAGAATTGTGGAGTAGTCCGCCTCGGAAAGATACGCGGACGCCGCTGCAGCGCCGATGGTGATCTTGTGAGCAGCTGCGGCCTGACGCAACGTCGTCGCTGCGGGAACCGACTGGGCTTGCGGGGATGCGACGCTGAGCTGAAGGGCGATCACGCAAGGAAACACCGCGATGGTCATACGACGCCAGATTGAGCTGGCAGCATCGGCTCTCGCTTTGGGCTGAAACAAGGCAATCATCGGAATTAGACCTCGGTGAAATCTTAGGCCGGGTCGCGGTTTCCACACAACCCGGCGAATCGAAAAGCTGACCGGGTTGTTCCGCCGTTGCGTTCTTGACTTGGGGTGCTGCTAGACTAGACCACACGCGTGACCGCTACGAAACGACGATCTTCACCATCAAGTTCCCTTCTCCTGGTCAACATTGGCCAGCTACTCACTATTCGCTCAGCGTCCGGCAAGCAAGGCCCGCGCCGCGCGTCGGACCTCAAGGAACTCGGCATCATCGAGGATGGCGCTGTTTTGTGCCTCGGCGGGAAGATTGTCTCCGTTGGGACAACAAAACATGCGCTGCGCGATCCGTGGCTGAAGAAGAACCGAAGGAAGGTCACGGAAATCGATTGTGCGGGCAAGATGGTTCTCCCCGGTTTTGTCGATTCGCACACTCATCCCGTCTTCGTAAGCCCGCGGCTGGTGGATTTCGAGAAGCGCATCGAAGGCGCTTCCTACGAAGAGATTGCGGCCGCGGGCGGCGGAATCCGTTCGAGCCTTGAGGGCGTGCGTAAGGCGGGAAAGAATGCTCTGGCCGCCAACATCCTGTCTGTCCTGCAAGAGATGGCCGCGCACGGCACCACCACGGTTGAGGCTAAGTCCGGCTACGGACTGACGGTTGAATCGGAACTGAAGTCGCTCGAAGCGATCCGCGAGGCAGCCTCGCATTGGCCGGGAACTGTGGTCGCCACGCTCCTCGGAGCCCACGTGGTCCCAAAAGAATTTCAGGGTTGCTCACAAAAGTACGTTGAGGCCGTCTGTAAAGAGATGATTCCGCGGGCGGCTCGGCGGAAGCTCGCCCAGTTCGTGGACGTTTTCTGCGACAAGGGAGCGTTCACTCCGGAGGAAACGGAGCAGATCTTTGCAGCTGCAGAAGAACACGGGCTGAGCGTTCGCGCGCACATGGGCCAGCTTTCAGAGACGCGTCTGTCGCAGTTCTTGCTGTTCAATCCGGCGTCGTTTGATCATATGGACCAGGTGAACGAAGACGACATTGCGCAATTGGCGAAGCGCGATACGGTCGCGACGCTCGTGCCGGGAGCGAACTATTTTCTGGGCCTGAAAGAGTATCCGAATGCGCGGAAGTTGATCGATGCCGGTGTGCCGGTGGCGCTGGCGACGGACTATAACCCCGGCACTTCGCCGACGATCAGCATGCCGATGGCGATGTCGCTGGCATGTACGCACATGAAGATGTCGCCAGCGGAAGCGGTCGCGGCGGCAACGATCAATGGCGCTTGGGCTCTGCGCGTCGCCGATCGCAAGGGGAGCATCGAGCCGGGGAAAGACGCTGATTTGGCGGCATTCGCAGTAAAGGACTACCGGGAAATCCCGTACTGGTTTGGGGCGAATCACTGTTCGATGACTGTTCTAAATGGCGTGGTCGCGTCCCGCGATTGAAACTTTCGCGACACGCGCTGCGTCTCAGGCTGGAGTGGAGTCGTGCATCTGCGTTCGGGCACTCCAGGAAACACAAGATCCGTAGCAAGGAAAGCGATCCGATTCAATCTCCTGAGGGAAAACCTATGAAGCGAATCTTCGCGGTAATCAGCTTTGTCACGCTGACACTCTCGCTGGCTGGCGCGCAGCGCCTGCCCGAGGTAGCGAGACCAGAGAATTACAAACTCACATTCACGCCCGATCTCGAGAAAGCCACATTTGAAGGCGATGAGACGATTGCGATCCGGGTGCTGAAGTCGACCTCGGAGATCACCCTGAACGCAGCCGATATCGACTTCCACGATGTGAGCATCACCAGCGGTGGCACGACGCAGAAGGCCACAGTCACACCCGAGAAAGAGAAAGAAATGGTCGTGCTGGCGGTTGAGAAGCCGCTGGCCGCCGGTCCTGCAACCGTGCACATCACTTACACGGGAATTCTCAACAGCGAGATGCGCGGCCTCTACCTGGGAAAAGACGATCAAGGACGGAAGTATGCCGCCACGCAATTCGAAGCCACGGACGCACGTCGTGGCTTCCCCTCGTTTGACGAGCCCGACTACAAGGCGACCTTCGATATCACCGCGGTTGCCGACAAGGGACAGGTTGCTATCTCGAATTACAAAGTCGTGTCCGACACGCCCGGACCGGGCGACAAGCACACTGTAAAGTTTGCCACCACGGCGAAGATGTCGTCTTATTTGGCGGCTCTGGTCATCGGCAACTTCGAATATATCGAGGGCTCCGTGGACGGAATCCCGATCCGCGTTTACAGCACTCCGGGCAAGAAGGAAATGGGGAAGTTTGCGCTCGATGCAGCGGAGTACATCGTCGGCTACTACGACAAATATTTTGGGATCAAGTATCCCTACGGGAAGCTGGACTTGGTTGGCCTGCCGGACTTCTCTGCAGGAGCGATGGAGAACGTTGGGTGCATCACCTTCCGCGAAGTGATTCTGCTGATTGACGAGAAACAAGGGTCCGTCGACCTCAAGAAAACCATTGCTTCTGTCACTGCGCACGAGATCGCTCATATGTGGTTCGGCGATTTGGTCACGATGAAGTGGTGGGACGACATCTGGCTCAACGAAGGTTTTGCTACATGGATGGAAAACAAGCCCGTAGCGAAGTGGAAGCCCGCGTGGAACTACGATCTGGACAACGTGAGCGGAACAGGTGGAACGCTCAACGTTGATTCGTTGGCGAATACCCGGCCGATTCATCAAGCGGCCGAAACTCCGGCTCAGATTCAGGAGTTGTTCGACGGAATCGCCTATGGCAAGGCGGCATCGGTGTTGCGCATGTTGGAATCGTATCTGGGGGAAGAGACCTTCCGCGCGGGCGTGAACGCTTATCTGCAGCAGCACCAGTACGCCAACGCCACGGCGGACGATTTCTGGGATACACAGGCGAAGACTTCCAAGAAGCCTGTCGACAAGATCATGCCCACATGGGTAAAGCAACCGGGCGCTCCCATCGTCAACGTCAAGGCGCAATGCTCGGGCAGTTCCACGAACGTCACGCTGGCACAGCAGCGGTACTACTACGACCGGTCCAAGTTCGAGGCGGCCAACGATCAACTCTGGCAGATTCCCCTCTGCCTGAAGGGATCGGCAAGCGGCAACAGTGCGAAGTGTGAACTCATGACGAAGAAAGAAGAAACCTTCACACTGCCAGGCTGCTCGAACTGGGTTCTGACCAACGCGGGCGCAACCGGCTACTACCGCACGGGCTACCAACCGGATGCGGTTCGGGCTTTGGCCAGCGACGCCGAGAGCAAGCTGACTCCGGCGGAGAGGATCGCACTGCAGAACGACATCTGGGCCTCGGTGCGGGTCGGGCGAGAACCGGTGGGCGACTACCTCGCCTTCGCGCAAGGCCTGCAGTCGGACCGCAACCGCGCCGTTCTTGAAGATGTCCTGGGAAGGATCAACTACATCGGGCAATATCTCGTGAACGACAATGATCGCGATGCGTTTCGCGGGTGGCTGCGGCAATATCTCGCTCCGGCTATCAAGGAAGTCGGATGGGAACCGAAGGCGGGCGAGAGCGACGAACAGAAGACTCTGCGTTCGCGCCTGCTGGGTGCGCTGGGATACGACGCCCGCGATCCAGAGGCTCTGGCTCAGGCGCGCAAGATCGCAGACAAGGCTCTGGCAGATCCTTCGTCGGTCGATCGCGAACTGGCCGGCGGCGCCTTCGCGCTGGCCGCACTAAATGGCGACCCTGAGTTCTACGACAAGCTGATGGCGGGATTGAAGAGTCCAAAGTCGCCAGAGGAGTATTACATCTACTTCTTCACGCTTCCCCAGTTCAGCGATCAAAAGCTATTGCAGAGGACGCTGGATTTTGCGGTGTCACCGGATGTTCGTTCGCAGGATGCCCTGGGGTTGATCACGGGCGTGCTGGGGAATCCGGCGGGCGAGAAACTGGCATGGGATTTCATTCAATCGCACTGGGATGCGATTGCCAAGGCGGGAGGTCCCTTCGCCAGCGCCCAAGTCGTAGGAGCGACCAGTGTTTTCTGTGACGCCGGGATGCGCGATCAAGTAACGCAGTTCTTTACCGCTCACAAGGTCGAGGCAGCGGAGCGCACCTACAAACAGTCGATTGAACGGATCAACAACTGCGTTGACTTGAAGTCGCAACAGGAACCGCAGTTGGCGTCGTGGCTGGGACAGCACGGCACCGCGGGCGGGAAGTAGAGAATTAGGATGTACACACGGCCCGGGAATATTCCCGGGCCGTTGCCTTTCTGGCGTAATTCTAGGGCACGATCGGCAGGACTAGATGCGAAGGCAGTGCTGGCGAGCAATAGACGCGCTGTGTCGCGGGAACGAAATCAGACGCGGTGGCCTGGTAGATGCTGGGCACGAATTTCTGCGGATTGCGGTCGATCACGGGAAACCACGTGGACTGAATCTGCACCATGATGCGGTGACCTTTCAAGAAAACGTGATCGTGATCGCGAAGGGAGATATTCCATTCTGCCGGTTTGTCTGGCGTTAGCGGGTGCGGTTTCTCGTAGCTGGTGAGATAGCGGCCGCGGCGCACTTCCATGGCGATCGGCAATTCATAGCCATTCAGCGACTGAGCGTATTGCCCGGGCTTCGGTCCTTCGTCGGGATTCCAGGCGTTCTTCTGCGCGTCTTGTGGATAGAGGTCGATCAGCTTGATGACGAAATCGCTGTCGGTGCCGGAAGTTGAGGCAAAGAGATTCGCGGCGAGCGAGCCGGTGACGGTGAGATCGTGGTCGAGTGGTGCACTGACGAAAGAGAGAACATCGGGGCGGTTGTCGACGAAGCGCTGGTCGGCGACCTCCCACGTCCGCCAATCGCCTGCGGGATAAGTCGGAGAGATGGGACGCTGGCGGTAGGGCACAGGATTCGCGGGATCGGAAATATACTCGCGGTACTGTTTCTCACTCTTTAGCGCGTTTGGCGAGGCAAACGAAAGCGTGCCGTTCGCGTGCAGGTATAGATTCGTGGGCTTCGCTTCCTTTGGCGGCCAGGCTGTGTAGGTGTGCCACGTGTTCGATCCGCTCTGAAAGGTGCTGGCCTGCCAGGCTGGCTTGTCGCCCTGACCGTGCAGGTAATAGCGGAAGAAAGGCGCTTCGATATTTTCGCGAAATTCGCGGGCCGTCTCGTGACCGCCGAAGGGAATAATGCCGATCCCCTCGCCCTTCGGGCTCTGCCACTCACCGTGATACCAGGGACCGGCGACGATCAAATTTGTGTGCTGCGGATCGTTCTCTTCGGCGTGGCGGAAAATCTGCCACGGTCCCCAGGGATCTTCCTGATCCCAGAATCCTGCGACGTTTAGGTTGGGAACGGTTGAGGCGTGGAGCTGATTGACCCACGCTTCCTTCTTCCAGAAGTCGTCATAGTCGGGATGGTCCGCGCTCGAGTTCCAGAAAGGAATCGAGCCGTGAATGTATTTCGCGTTGATGTTGGAGAGGGAACCGAGGTCGAGATACCACTGGTAGGAATCGTAAGTTTCAAAATCGAAGTGTGTGTTCTTGTTCTTGTCGGCCTGCTCCATGACTGCATATTCAAAGCTGTAGCTCTCGCGCAGCGCCCCGAAGCGATGCATATCGTCGTTCATCCATTGATCGACGGGCGAGGCCTGCTCGCTGATGGCTTTGAGCGCGGGGTGCGGGTGAAGAAGGGTCATCGCAGTCGTAAGGCCGTCATAGGAAACGCCGTACATGCCGACCTTGCCGTTGTTGTTGGGGATGTTCTTCACTAGCCAGTCGATCGAATCGTAGGCGTCAGTGGTCTCGTTGGTGGCCTTGGGATCGTTCAAATCAACCCAGGAAGAGAGGTTGAACACGCCTTCGGATTTGAATCGCCCGCGGAGATTCTGGATGACGAAGATATAGCCGTCTTGCGCGAGTTCCTTCATGGAGGATGGCATTTGGTCGGGCTGCCTGTCGGGCACTCCGTACGGCGTGCGACGAAGAAGAATGGGCAGCGGCCCTTGCTGGTCGACGGGAGTGAGGATCGCGGTCTGCAGATGAACTCCGTCGCGAACGGGAATCATGACTTCCCGAAGTGTGAACAGGGGTTTCGGTGCGGGAGTTTGCGGAGCCTGTTGCGCGGCGGTAGAGACGGCAAACAACAAAGGCAGTATGAAACGCTGGATCGATGAACGCACCAGTCCTCCTCCAAGTGACTTTCTCAGACAGCGCTGAGGGCGCAGTATATCAACCTGGCCGTCCGAGGCGGAAATCGTCGCGGATCCGTTCGATCAGAAGAGCCGTCCAATCGAAAAATTAACCCGCGTCTGTCCGGTCGGGCTGGCGCTGGCGGCCAAGGTTATCGGACCGACGAAGGTGTCTGCGATCACCCCGAGGTTGAACGCGCCGCGGACCACGAATGGACCGGGATCGTCCGCGGCGGTTCCGAAGACGCTGCCGGCCTCGTACCACCCGCCCCAGTAGATCTTTTTCCCGACAATCTGTGGCAGGCGGTAGATTTCGCGGCGAAATCCGAGCGAAGAGTACGCATAATGATTGCCCAGGAATTCCTGCGGAAGATAAGCCCCGAGACGGAACTGTCCTCCGAGGGCAAAGAGTTGAAACGGACCGGCGGAGCCGCGGAAAGTCGTGCCGCCTGAGGCGATGAAGAACAACGATGTCTTCGCGCTGACTGGGATGAAACTTGAGGTCTGCACGTCCAGTTGCCCGATGGGATGGACGAGTCCCGGGCTCTGCAGCACGCGCGAGAGCGTAGCAAGAACGCGGGTGCCTCGGCTAGGAATGGTGGGGCTGTCTTGACCGTCCCAGACATAGCGGGTGCGAAATTGGCCGGTACTGCCGTGGACGATGGGCAGGCCCGCGCTTCCGATCAGCGGACTCAGCTTGCCACTGAAAATTTCATAGCCGAAGCGGATTTCACTGCGCCGTCCGGAGCGGCCAATGTCGAAGCCTCCTCCGGCGCGCTCGTCGCCGAAGACTGCAACCCTGGTCAGCCCGGTAAACGAATTGCGAGAGGATTTCGAGGCGAAGGCGTACGGGGCGACAAAAAATCGCGACATGGCGAGGGGTTGGTAGAACTCGGTCGCCGCCAGATTGCTGGAACCGAAGAGAAGATCATTGCGCCATTCGCCGCCGTGGTCGGCAATATCCATGAACGTCACACGTGCACCGGCTGAGAAATCGAACGCTGCCACTCCGGAACCGTCGACGTTGACAGCTAGATCTACGAAGGGCGGGCCGTAGGATTTATCGTGCGTGGTCACGCGCAGAGTGGGGACTCCATTCTGCGTGAAACCCTCATAACCAAGCCAGTCGAACTGACCTTCTCCCGCGATGCGGGTGAGTTGGGTATCGAGGCGGGAGAGGTCGAGCGGTCCTTGGAGGACCTTGCTGATCCGCTGCCGGAGTCTGCCGTCTGTGTCGGAATCGGCGCCGGTGACTTCGACGTTCTCCACCTTCTGCGGTTGCGGATGCATGCGCGCTCGGCGGTCGGCCAGGTACTGCTCCCACTCCCGCTTATCCTGGATCGCATATGGCAGAAGATCCGCGGACTGCCTGGCCGCGGTGTTGTAACCGAGCTCGATGAGTTCTTTGACACGTGAGTAATCCGTCAGGGAGAACCCGGCCATATCTACAATCACCTTGGCCTGGGCCAGTTCCAGAGAGCGCCGTTCGTTCTGGGTGATCATGACGTCAACGGCGCGGGTGAGCACGCCGGTGAGAGTCTCCAATTGAGCGCGGTCACCCGGAGGCGTGCGCAGTTGCACCGCGATGACTTTGTCCGCGTCCATGTCGCGAACGGTTTCGACAGGAATGTTCTGCACCATGCCGCCGTCGGCCAGCACACGGCCATTGATCTCAACTGGAGTAAAGACGCCGGGGATCGCCATGGAGGCGCGCACAGCTTGGGCCAGCGCGCCATCGTGCAGTACGACTCCTTCACCACTCAACATGTCGGTGGCCACGCAGCGGAATGGAATCGGCAGATCGTCGAAACTGGCGGCGCCGGACTCCGGAAAAGCGATGCGGTCGAGCAAGAGCCCTACGCCGTGACCGGGATTGAAACCGTTGGGGCCGTTAAGGCCGTGCTTCAGGCCAAGAGAAGCGTTGATCAGAAAGTCACGCCGATCCTGCTTCCGGCGATACGAGAGCTGGGTATACGTGGGCTCGGGAAGAAAGGCCTCGTCCCAGTTGATCTTCTCGGCAAACTCCTGAATCTCGGCGGGCGACATGCCGGTGGCATACATAGCGCCGATGATGCTGCCCATGCTCGTCCCGGCGATGCGATCGACCGGGATTTGGTTCTTTTCCATCCACTGGATCACGCCGATTTCGGCGAGGCCGAGCGCCCCACCGCCGCTCAGAGCCAGCCCGATGCGCGGCCGATGGGGCTGAGCTGGTAGCGGCGGAGTGTTGGCGGGTTGCGCGGGAGCGGGTGCATCCTGCGCGATGGTCGCTGGCGCGAGAAGCATGCTAAGCAAGAGAATCCATGACAGTCGCATACGGCATACGGGGCTATGAGCAGTTCTCATCAAGTGCTCCTGACGTGCAGAAAGCAGGACTTCGCACCAACGCGAATTTCAGGGCGAGGAGAAAAGGTTAGCAGGTTCAGGTGACCGGAGTCAGGAATCAGTCTGGCTCGGTCACATGCAAATCTTTCACATGCGGAATGGAGCGGGTTGCGTCTGCCGGGATTGCTCGACGAGGGCACGGACGGCGTCGATCACAACGTCGGGGCGGTCGATCTGGATGTAATGCGAGCTATTTTTCGCGATCATCTGCGTGCCGTGCGTGGAGAGATGAGCCAGTTCCTCCTGCATCTTTTCCCAGGCATCGTTGGTAGGCTTGGCGAGGTCGGCCGGAAGATCGGCTGAGGGCTTGTTGGGATCGTGCGAGAGCACGATTAGAGGTATGTCTCCCAGGACGCCAGTTGCGGCGGTCTGAGAGGCGCTTTCCGGAAAGGCTTTCATTTCCTCAACGCCCTCACGGGCTGCGTGCCAGTCGCATTCTGCAGCGCGCTGCACTGGGTCGTTGTCACAAAACCCAAACAGCCGGGGAATGCCGAAGGGCATGGTGTACTCGAGAAACTCGGCCTCGCGGTGCCAAGTTCCTTCCATATGCTTCAGCTCGGGCGGGAAACGATTCTCCTGTTCGGGATGAGAAGCGTCGACCAGCACCATGCCGGCGACCTCGTTGCGGAAGAGGCTGGCGTAGAGACGAACATCGTATCCGCCCATGGAATGCCCGACGAGAACGTACGGCGGCACGATGCCTGCGGCCTGCAGCAACCCATGCAATTCCTCGGCGATGACTTTGCTGGTGCGTGGCCGGGAACTGGAGTCGCTGTAGCCAAGTCCCGCGCGGTCGTAGGAACAGACGCGAGTGAACTTCGCGATCTGAGGCTGCACTTTGCGCCACGACACGTAGCTGTCGCCGAGGCCGGATTCGAGGACAACCGCGGGACCTCCCTCTCCCGTGCAGTCAATGTGCATCCTGGAGCCACCAACATCGACCATTCGTCCGGCCATTGGATTCTGGCGGCGATCGCGAGTGGCGGCGATGTTCTGATAGAGAATGCCGACAGCAACCAGAGCCAGAATGAACGCGAGCAGACCGCGGACGATGCGGCGAAGCCACGGGTGCGACGGAGCGGGTGAGGACGCGGCCTTATGCATCAGGGGAACGATTTGCGCGGCCCGAGCGCCGCACTGGCGGCATTTTACATGACTGGCGGCACAGTGATCCCCATTACCGCCAGGGTACGAACTAGTTCGCGCCGGACCACGGCCACGGTGGCCAGCAGGAACTGCTTCCTTTTCTCGTCTGGTTCGCTGAGGATGGGATGGCGATGGTAAAAGGTATTGAAGAGCTGCGCGAGTTGAAAGACATGCCTGGCCAGGCAGGCAGGCTCGGTGGTGGCGATGCTTTGGTCAATTACGTAGGACGTTTTGGATGAGGCAAGGCAGAGTTCCCAGATCTCGTTGGCGTTCTCGCCAGACAGATTCTTGGCAAGGTCCGAAGCCCCGAGATTCCCTGCGGCGTCGCTAAAGAAAGTGTCGGGATCCGTCCCCGCCTTTCTGAAGATGCTGGCGGCGCGGACCGCAGCATATTGCGCGTAAGGGCCGGTTTCTCCTTCGAAGCTGAGCGCCTCTTTGAAGTCGAACGCGATCACGGACTGCTTGGTGTACTTCAGCATGAAGTAGCGCAGAGCGCCGATGGCGATCTGGGTAGCAATCTGCAGACGTTCGGGATCGCTAAGCTGGGGATGGCGGGAGTCGACTTCGTTCTTTGCCGAGGAGATGAGCGTGTCGAGCAAGTCGTCGGCTTTGACGCCGAAGCCTTTGCGGCCGCTCACTTCAATGTAGGAACGCGTTTTGTCCTCTTCGCTGAGCGTGTAACCCAGCTCCGCGGCGCAGCGCGGAGTCAGGGCGACCATCTCGTAGGAGAAGTGCGTGTAGTGGTCGGCAGCTTCACCGTGGCCGAGCCCGCGCAGGGCTTCAATCACGGTGTTCTGTGCTTCCGACTGGCGGGCGTCGATGACGTTGTAGATTTCGGCGACGTCGCCGAAATGGGGATGGTCCTTCTCGCCGTCGGTCGTAGAAATCCAGCAGTCGTGGGCGTTTGGGTAGCGGTAGAACTTGCGGTAGCCGAAGTCGCGTCCGAGCAGGCCAAACTTCCACATGTGATAGGCGATGTCTTTCCCCACGTAGCCGACGGTGCCGTTGGATCGGACGATGACTTTCTGATCTTCCTCGGTGATCTCCTCTGTGTCCCCTGTGCCCTCTGTGGTTGATACTTTTTGTGCGGTGCCAGCGCGCCGCATCACCCAGCAGCCTTTGTTCTTGCCTTCGCTTTCGAAGGTGAGCACGCCGGATTCTTTCAACTTGGTGAAAGCCGCGTCCCAGAAGTGCAGGTGCAGAATTTCGCTCTCGCGGGGAAGGAAGTCGTATTCGATATCCAGCCGGTCCATCGTCTCAAGGTGGCGGCGCAGGACCGCGACCGAGATCAGTTCTGCCACGACGGCGATATCGCTGGCGGCGTCTTCGATGGCATGGAGTGTCTGCAGCCGGGCTTGCAGGTTCTGTTTGTCCTGGGCGTACCACTGAGAGACGCGAGCGTAGAGATCCCAGCAGTAGTAGTCGAAGCGCGGCTGACGGGTGAGGATTTCAATCTCGGCGCGAGATTTTTTCTCGATGTGCGTAAATCCAACGACCACGTCGGCCACCTGCACGCCCGTATTGTCGATGTAGTTCTGAATATCGACTTCCCTGCCCGCGTAGCGCAGCAGACGTACGAAAGTGTCACCCAGGATGGCGTTGCGCAGGTGTCCGATGTGAGCGGCCTTGTTGGGATTAATGCTGGAGTGCTCAACCAGAATCTTGCCGGAAGGAATGGCGGCCGGTGGTTTCTGGTCGGCCGTGAGCGCAGCCGCCATCCATGCGCGATCGATCTTGACATTCAGATAACCGGGAGGTGCGACTTGCATTTCGGCGATGCCCTCGATCGGACCGATCTCCGCGCGGATGGCTTCGGCGATTTTGAGCGGGGCGGAGCGCAAAGGCTTGGCGAAGGGAAAGATCGGAATCGCGAAGTCGCCGAGTTCGACCTTGGGCGGCTGTTCGATGACGGCGCCGGGCAAGGCTACTCCGGGGTGACGGCGCTGCAGACACTCCAGCAAACGCTGGGCTAGGCGGTGTTCGAGATGACGATACAAGAATCCCTCTAAGCTATTGAAGAAACAGTGATTTTATCAGAGTGGGCTGCGGGCGCGCGTTTGACGGAGAAAGCAGGGTTCCCTATGATGAAAGTTCCGTCGTTGGTCGCTGGTCTTTGATCGTTGGCCCGAACTTTTCATCTGCTTTGATAGCCGGCTGCTTGGCTCGTGTTTAGTTCCATCCAACGATGAACGATTACTGACCGGCGACGGTTTTCCCTATGCGCATTGCTTACCTCGAGTGTTTTTCTGGCATCAGCGGCGACATGTTCCTGGGCGCGCTCGTCGATGCCGGAGTTCCGGCGCGAGTGCTGGAGGAAACTGTCACAGCGCTTGGGGTCGGGGCGCGGCTGGAGATTTCTCGCGTAGTGCGCAGCGGGATTTCAGCAACGAAAGTGGACGTTTGGATCGACGGCGAAAAGGATATGCCGCGGGAGGAGTACTGGGCGCACCAGGAAGAGCACGAGCATCCGCGTGGGCACTCCCATCACGACCAACATGAGCATGATGGCCATTCACATTCTCATCCTGGTGAGAGTTCGCGGGCAGGAGTGCCCGCGCCACACGAGCATTCGCACTCCCATGATCATAGGCGGGGCCTGGCCGAGATTCGCGGGATCATCGGCAAGGCGAAGATTAGCGAGATCGCCAAGAAAACGGCCATCGCCATTTTTGAGGCTCTGGGTGCAGCAGAGGCCAAGATTCACGCTACTTCGGTTGAGAAGGTGCATTTCCACGAAGTCGGCGCGGTGGATGCGATGGTCGACATAGTCTGTGCCGCCGTCGGCGCTGAGGCGCTTGGAGTCGATGAGATCGTCTGCTCGCCGTTGAACGTCGGCGGCGGGATGGTGCAGTGCGCGCACGGTACGTTTCCAGTGCCGGCTCCCGCGACGGTCGAACTGTTGAAGGACGCTCCGGTGTACTCCTCGGGCGTGCAGGCGGAGTTGGTAACTCCAACGGGTGCGGCGATTGTGAAAACGCTGGTGCGGCGCTTTGCCGGATTTCCCGAGATGAAGATTGAGAAATCAGGCTACGGCGCTGGTTCGCGCGAGTTCCCCGGGCTTCCCAACGTCGTGCGATTGACGATCGGTGAGGCTGCCTCGACATTGGCGGCAAAGACGGCTTCGGAGACTCTGACCGTTCTGGAAGCAAATTTGGACGATCTGAATCCGCAGGTGTTCGGATATGTGATGGATCGGTTGCTGGAAGAAGGCGCGCTTGATGTGTTTGGCATGCCGGTGCAGATGAAAAAGAACCGTCCGGGGACTTTGTTGACCGTATTGTGCAAGCCCGAAGATGCGAGCAAGCTGACGCAGTTGATTTTTGCCGAAACCACGACGCTTGGCGTACGGCGCCGCGAAGAAGTGCGGCAGACTCTGGCGCGACGGTGGGAGAATGTCCGCACACAATGGGGCGAGGTGCGAATCAAGATTGCCAGCATGAACGGAACCGTCACCAACTACGCGCCGGAGTATGAAGACTGCCGCAGGATTGCCGCTGAGCATCATGTGCCGCTGAAGACGGTGATGCAGGAAGCTTCGCGACAGTATTTGGGCCAAGGCGAAAAGCATTAACCACAAAGGGCACGAAGGTACACTAAGAACTCGTGCTCACCTTTGTGCTTGTCCTACGTGATTGAAAGAATGGCTATGAGCAGGAAGTTTTACATCACGACGCCGATTTACTACGTAAACGCGCGGCCGCACATTGGGCACGCTTACACCACTATTGCCTGCGACACGATTGCGCGGCGGCAGCGCATGCTGCGCGCGGATACGTTTTTTCTGACCGGCACCGACGAGCACGGACAGAAGATCGAGCGGGCGGCTCAGGCAGCGGGCAAAACTCCCCAGCAGTATGCGGACGAGATTTCGGCGGAGTTCCGCAACCTTTGGAAGCGGATGGGAATTTCAAACGACGACTACATCCGCACCACCGAGGAGCGACATAAGAAGCGTGTACAGGAACTGTTCCGGCGCATTCGCGACAACGGGTATATCTACAAGGGCACGTACACGGGACAATACTGCGTTTCCGACGAACTCTACGTGGACGGCGCACAGCCGGGCGATCCCTGCCCAACCTGCGGACGAATCACCGAAACCGTGCACGAAGAGAATTACTTTTTCAAGCTCACGGCATTTCAGGACAAGCTGCTCGAGCTTTACGCGAATCCAGAATTCATTCGGCCGGAAACGCGCCGTAATGAAGTGATTTCGTTTGTGCGTTCGGGCCTGCGCGATCTGTCGATCAGCCGATCGACCTTTTCGTGGGGCATTCCCGTGCCGGACGATCCGAAGCACGTGATTTATGTGTGGCTCGACGCGCTAGCCAACTACATCACCGCGATTGGCTACGGCTCCGCGCATGCGGGCGCGCAGGAGGCGTTCAAGAAATATTGGCCGGCCGACGTGCAGATGATCGGAAAGGAAATTGTCCGATTCCATTGCGTGTACTGGCCGGCGTTCCTGATGGCGGCCGGATTGCCCGTGCCGAAAGCCATCGTCGCGCACGGGTGGCTGCTGTTCGAAGAAAGCAAGATGTCGAAGTCGCGCGGCAACATTGTGCGCTCGGAGACCATTCTCGACGTGCTGGGAGCAGATGCGCTGCGCTACTTCCTGCTGCGGGAAGTCGTGTTCGGGCAGGACGGATCGTTTTCGTTTGACGCGCTCGTGCAGCGCTACAATTCCGACCTCGCCAACGGCTTGGGAAATCTGGCCAGCCGGACGTTAACCATGATTAATAGGTATTTCAAAGGCGAGGTGCCGTATCCTTCGCACGCGGCGTCGAAGACGGCTGCCGATGACGCCATTGCCGAGACGGCGCGCAGAACGATCCGTGACTTCGGGACGTCGTTCGATCAGTTCCAGTTTTCTCGCGCGCTTGAAACCGCTTGGGGACTGGTGGCGGCCGTAGACAAATACATTGTCGAGAATGAGCCCTGGTCTCTGGGAGAGAAGCAGGATGACGAGAGCCGGGCACGCCTGGCCACGGTGCTCTACACGTCGGCTGAGGCGTTGCGCATTGCGACGGCGCTGGCGCATCCGGTCATGCCGGACGCGACGGCGAAGATCTGGACGCAGATGGGGTTGGGCGACATCAAGAAGCTCGCGCTGAGCGATCTGGCGTGGGGACAGTTGCCACTGGGCACAAAACTGGGCGACGTTCACCCGGTGTTCCCGCGCGCGGATAAGAGCGCAATCGAAAGGATGCAGCAGATGGAAGAGCAGCAACGAATTCCTGCGGCGGAGGATAAGCCGGCAGCAGAGATAAAGCTGGTGGCGGAGATGCCGGCACCGATTGCGGCGCAGAGTGTTCCTCCGGCGGCTGCGATGCCCTCCGTAAGCGACAGAATTACCATCGACGACTTCGCGAAGATCGAACTGCGCGTGGGCGTGGTGAAAGTCGCGGAGCGCGTGCCCAAGGCGGACAAACTGCTGCGCCTCGAAATTGATATTGGCACGGAGGTACGGCAGGTTCTGGCTGGAATCGCCGAGGCTTACGCGCCGGAGACTCTGATTGGTCGGAAGGTGGTGATCGTGGCCAACCTCGCTCCGCGGAAACTGCGCGGGATGGAGTCGAATGGGATGATCGTGGCCGCATCGCTGGAGGGCGGAAAGCCAGTGCTGGCAAGCTTTCTCGAGGACGTGCCGGTGGGGGCACGGCTCAAGTAGACAAGATCAAAACCTCGCCTCGCTGCGCTCAGCCGGACGGGCGAAGGCGCCCGTCCCCACACAAGCTTCACTACATAAGCATGTTCGTCGATTCTCACGCACATCTCGATGGCAAGCAGTTCAACTCGGATCGCGAGGACGTGATCGCTCGTGCCCGGGAAGCCGGAGTGCGCACCATGGTCGCGATTGGCAATGGGGACGGCCCTCCCACGCTTGACGCCGGCATTCAACTCGCCGACAAGCATCCGTTCATGTACGCGACTATCGGGATTCATCCGCACGAGGCTAGGCTCGCGGATGAGGCGGCCTATCAAACGATGGAGCAACTGGCGAGGCATCCCAAGGTGATTGCCTGGGGCGAGATAGGTCTCGACTACCACTACGACCATTCTCCGCGCGAGACGCAGAACATAGTTTTTGCGCGGCAAATGGAGTTGGCGGCGGCGGCGAAGTTGCCTATCGTGATTCACTGCCGGCCGTCCGACGGCAGCGACAATGCCTGGGAGGACTGCCTGGGTTTGATCAGAGACCAGTGGGCTCCGAACGGGCTGGGCGGAATTCTCCACTGCTTTACCGGGAACTGGACCCAGGCGAAGCGCGCGCTCGACATGGGATTCATGATTTCGTTCGCCGGAAACATGACATTCCCCAAGGCCCAGCAGATTCGCGACGCGGCAATGGAAGTTCCCCTCGACCGCATGCTGATCGAGACCGACTGTCCCTATCTGGCTCCAGTCCCGCACCGCGGGAAGCGCAACGAGCCGGCCTTCGTCAAGGAAACGGCGCGCAGGCTGGGCGAATTGCGCGGGCTCTCGATGGACGAAGTGGGCGAGCGCACCTCCCGCAATTTCTACAATTTTTTCAAATTGGCTGAAATGGCTGAAAGCAAAGTATCGGCCCGTTGAAACCCGCATTTCTGGTAGTCTCAAGAACAAGATTCCTTTATTTCAGAAAGATTAGAAATGTATGCCCGATAACAGTTTTGACGTCGTGAGCAAGATCGACTTGAACGAGGTCTCGAACGCCATCCAGCAGAGTCTGAAGGAGATTCACACGCGCTTCGACCTGAAGGATTCGAAATCGAATATCGAACTGGAGAAGGACGCGATCGTGCTGCACTCCGCCGACGAGTACAAACTGAAGGCCGTGAACGACATCCTGCAGCAGAAGTTGGTGAAGCGCGGGGTTTCGCTCAAAGGACTGACTTACGGCGCAGTCGAGCCAGCCGCGGGCGGAACTGCCAAGCGGCGTGTGACCATGCAGCAGGGCATTGCCATTGAAAAAGCGCGGGAGATCGTGAAGCTGATCAAAGATTCGAAGAAGAAAGCGCAGGCTTCGATTCAGGGGGACTTGGTGCGCATCAGCAGCAAAGATCGCGACACGCTGCAGGAGACGATCGCTCTGCTGAAGCAGCATGACTTCGGGATTGATTTGCAGTTTACGAATTACAGAACGAACTAGAGACGGACTTCAGACCTTGGACCTCGGACCTCAGCTAACCGCTGAAAGCCGAGGCCTAAGGTCGGAGGTCTGAGGTCTGATTTACTTGAGCGCGCCGGCCACCATTAACGGGAAAGAAGTATTCGATCTACTGCGGGAGGATCTCGTCGCGCTGGAGGGCGAGTTCGGGCGCGACACGGTCTCAAACGTTCGGGCCATCACAGAGATTGGCGAATATCTCCGCGCTGGTGGGGGCAAGAGAATTCGCCCGGCGTTGCTTCTGCTCTCCGCGAAACTGCTCGACTACCAAGGGCAGGGCGCGGTGCGGCTGGGGGCGGTGGTCGAGATCATTCATACCGCGACGCTGGTTCACGACGACATTATCGATGAGGCGCGGACCCGGCGGGGCCGGCCTGCGGCCAACACGCAGTGGGGCAACTCGAAGTGCGTGCTCGCCGGCGACTGGCTTTACATGCAGGCCTTCAAGATTGCGGTGCAGGAACGGAACTTCCATATTCTCGACACGCTGATCGAACTCACGCAGCAGATGGTGGAAGGCGAACTGCTGCAGATGGAGAAGCTCGGCAAACTGATCTCGCTGGACGAGCACTTCGACCTTATTTTCCGCAAGACGGCCTGCCTTTTTTCGGTGTGCATGCGCCTCGGAGCGATTCTTGGCGGCGCCACCGCCGAGCAAGAAGCAGCTCTCGGCAAGTACGGGCACGACCTCGGCATGGCATTTCAGATTGTGGACGACGTGCTCGATCTGACTGCGTCGGAAGATGTGCTCGGCAAGCCCGTCGCCAGCGATCTGCGCGAGGGAAAGGTCACGATGGCGGTGATCCATGCGCTGGAGCGCTGCACACCGGAAGAGCGAGGGAAGATTGAGACCATTCTGCGCGACAGGGCCTTCAACGGCGTGACCCACGCACAGATTCTGGAAATTCTACAGCGCTATGGATCGCTGGAAGCGGCGACCATGCGGGCCGCACGTTACGCGGAGTCGGCGCGGAAGTCGATTTGCACGTTCCCCGATTCGGAGATCAAGCGCGCGCTACTCTGGGCGCCGGAGTTTGTGGTGGCGCGGGAGAAGTAGAAACGGCTTTTGGCTTTTGGTTCTTGGCTCTTAGCCATTCGCTGAACGCCCCTAGTCTGCGGTCGGACTCAGCAAGACCATCCTCCAGACAGTTTGCGGCAACCTCTTCCCCCGCAGCCTTTTATTGTCATGACTTCCGTCACACGACTCCGTGATTCTGGCCACAGACTTTTCTCTGCCTTGATTACAAAATGCAGGCGATTGGTGGGACTGTGCGCCAAGGCGGAAGGCTAACGAGACGCACTGGCATGCGATGGGGCGTGGGTATCGCGACCCCAATCCTCTCCCCCCGGCACCTGAGAAAGGCAGGTCGCTGAGGGTCCTGTCCGCGGCGGACGAACCATCAACGAGAGACAGCGGCTTCAGTCGAAGCTTTAGACGAAAGGCGCCCTGGTTTTTCGACGCGCCGGCCCGTACAGGGCCGGAAGAGACTTCGAGTGCAAGCCGCTGTTTTGCTCACCCTGCACGGGGAAAGTCCTCCTGAGAGACTGCGTCCCCGTACAACAGAGCCGGGCGTCGGTCCATCGGACCCGCCCGGCTTTGTTTATACTGAACCGTTTCCTGGTTCTGCCGAATCAAAGTTCTGCCGATCGCGATTTTGCGAATCAACGCCTGTTGGTCCAAGACTGCTTATGAATGATCTGCTCTCCATGATGGCGCGCCACGGCTACGCCCTGACGTTTGCCGTGCTGTTTGCGGAGGCGATCGGGCTTCCGTTCCCCGCTGCGATCGCTCTGGTGGCGGCCGGTGCTGCGGTCGCGTCTCACACTCTGTCAGGACCAGGGGTGCTTCTCGCGGCCATAATTGCGCTCATGATCGGCGACATCGCTCAGTTCTGGCTGGGACGCGTTGCGGGCTGGGCTCTGCTGGGATTCCTCTGTCGCCTGTCCATGAACCCGGAGACCTGCATTCTCCGTTCAGCGGAATCTTTTTATAAGCGCGGCAAAGTGACTCTGTTGGTCGCCAAATTCATTCCCGGAATCAACACCATGGCCGCACCGCTGGCTGGCAGCATGAAGATGCGTTTCGGACAGTTCCTGCGCCTGGATTTCGCCGGAGCGCTTCTGTACTCGGTGACCTACCTGGTGGTGGGATATCTGTCTCGCGATTTTCTGGCCGCCACTTTGAACGGGTTCCACGCAGCCGGGCGCGCCATGGAAGTCGTGATCGCCGCCGCACTCGTGGTCTATGCGACGTATCGCGCCGCACAATTCCGCAGATATAAGAAATATCGCATCATGCCGCGCGTACAGGTGCAGGAACTCGCCGCGCGTCTGGCATCTGAGGAGGCGAACCGGGTACAGATTGTCGACGTGCGCAGCCACGGCTACTACAACATCGGGGCCGAGCGCATCAAAGGCTCGATTCGCATCGAACCCAACAATCTTGAGGAAGAGATCAAGAACCTCTCCAAAGACAAGGACGTTTACCTCTACTGTACTTGAGCGCGCGAAGCGACCAGCGCCCGGGTGGCGCACTTACTGCAGGAAAAAGGATTTAACACGTTCGTGATCGTCGGCGGATTGACCGCGTGGCGCAAAGCCGGGGAACCGCTGGAGTCTGTGCCCAAGGATGATTTGGTAAAGCTGCCTACGTTCTCATAACGGGCCGCCGCACGGCATCAGGCGCCGAATTGCCGCAAATGATGATCCAGGTGCTTGTACATGCCGCGACTCCACTGTTGCGGAGTGAGCGCGCCAAAGAACGGATGCGGATGCGCGGTGCATCGTTCCTCCCCGCCGTCGTGAAACTGCCGAACCTTGACCTTGAGTTGCTCCTGCTCGCGCAAAAAGTCACGCTTATCGGCAACCACCAACTTCTTGTCGGTGGGGTTGTTCTGTGAAAACGGCTTCTCGTTCGTGTAGATCGGCTTGACGAACGGTCCAAGCAGTCTCCCGATAAAGATTCGTGGCAGAATCAATTGACCGCTGGCCATATCGAGCGCCGCAGAGCAATGCGCCAGCATCTGGGCCACTTCCATTTTGCCCCACTGGCGCTGGGCCGCTGGCTGCAGCTTGTCGATGCGCGAGATCACCTCGTCGACCGCCTCTGGTTGAAATAGGTTCTCCATCGTTTCCCCAAAAAGCCTGACGGGCCTCGTTGACCGTCAAACACGATGATACTCGCGGGGCGCGGCGCTTCCCAAGATTCCTTGTAGCCAGAGCGTACAATTGGGGCGTTTTGCCCCGATGAACACCCCAGCCAGTCGCGAGGAAGATGCGTTGCGGATGATGGACTCGCAGGGACTGGGCGCACCCGAGACCCATCCCGGGATGAACCGTGTGCTCTTCCTTCTGGGACTTTCCGTTCTCATCAATTACATCGACCGCAGCAATCTGTCGATCGCCGCGCCGCTGATCAAGGATGAGTTGGGGATTTCTGCGTCGCAGCTGGGCACTCTGCTCTCGGCGTTTTTCTACACTTACGCGCTGCTGCAGATTCCTGCCGGCTGGCTGGTGGACCGCTTCGACGTGAAGTGGGTCTTTGCGCTGGGCCTTTTTGTGTGGTCTGCGGCCACAGCAGTCACCGGAGTGCTGCACGGATTTGCGGCGTTACTGGCGATCCGCGTGCTTCTGGGCGTAGGAGAATCTGTCGCGTTTCCCGCATACGGCAAGATTCTTGGCAGCCACTTCAAAGAACGCAACCGCGGGTTCGCCAACTCAGTGATCATCACCGGTCTGGCCTTAGGACCCGCGGTCGGCATGCTGCTGGGAGGAAACTTCATCGGACGTTTCGGATGGCGCCCGTTCTTCGTCACTCTCGGCCTGGCTGGCTTGCTGTGGCTGGTGCCGTGGTGGGCGTGGATGCCGCGGAGAACAGCCACTCCTCCCCGCGCATCCGAGCAGCATGCTGGAGTTCTTGCCATCCTACGGCAGCGGTCGGCGTGGGGAACGTGCATTTGCCAATTCAGTTTTAACTACGCTTCTTATTTCCTAGTGACTTGGCTGCCCTTTTATCTGATACGCGAACGGCATCTCTCGATGAATCAGATGGCGAAGGTGGGGGGATGGGTCTACCTCCTGTTTGCGATTTCGTCCACCGTCTTCGGAAAGCTGTCGGACCGGTGGATCGCCGCGGGCGGCTCTCCGACAAGAGTGCGCAAGACATTGGCAGCCTCGGGAAGTACCGGCATGGGCGTTTTTCTGGCGGCGTCGGCGGTCGCGCCGGACGCGGTTTTTGTGTGGACGCTGTCAATGGCAGGCGTGTTTATGGGCATCTCAGCCTGCAACATTTGGGCGATGACGCAGACGCTGGCTGGCCCGCGCATGGTGGGCCGCTGGACGGGCGTACAAAACTTTGTCGGCAATTTCGCGGGAGCGGTCGCGCCCAAGGTCACGGGAATCCTCTTGGACCGGACCGGTCACTTCTATTGGGCGTTTTTCATTACGGCGGCGGTTGTGTGGATCGGGGCACTCAGCTGGATCTTTGTCGTCGGTCCGCTGGTAGAGGTGGACTGGGAGAAGCATATCCTTGGATCGGGCGCGATTCCGGCCTGTCCCGCGCCCGAATCGTCGCCGCCGTAATACACTCCTGTCATGAGCCGGGAAATCGAGATCAAGTTTCGGGTTGCGGATTTGCGGGGGCTGGCGCGCAAATTGCGCGCTGCGGGATTTCGGCTGGTCACGCCACGCACGCACGAGATGAATACGTTGTATGACCTGCCGGAGCAAGTGCTGCGCGGGCGCGGGGAACTCCTGCGGCTCCGGAAGTATGGTTCAGCTTGGACCCTGACCCATAAGAGTGGCGGCAAGAAAGCGCGTCACAGCAGCCGGATAGAATTAGAGACGGGCGTCACTGACGGGAAAAAGACGGATGCGATTCTGCGGGGACTGGGCTACGCGCCATCGTTTCGCTACGAGAAGTTTCGCGCGGAGTGGACCGATGGCAAGGGGCAGGTTGTAGTGGACGAAACTCCCATCGGTAATTTCTGCGAGATTGAGGGCTCGCCGCGGTGGATTGACGCGTCCGCGAAGAAGTTGGGCGTGAACGCAGCGGATTACATCACGAAGAATTACGCAGGACTATTCCTCGATTGGAAGCTACAGACGAACAGTCCGGCGGAGGAGATGACGTTCAAAGCGATACAGCGTTCGTGAAGACGTTGCTTGCGGGTGCCCCGTCCTTGTCCCTCCGTCCTTGGGACGGACAGGGTGGGAATTCTGACTTTGAACGTGCGTCGCACTCCCTCATAAAGTCAAATGCCCCACCCTGTCGCAAAGAACGCGACAAGGATGGGGCACCCTAGAGTCTCATTCAGGCGCGCATCACGCCCCGTGGCACTTCTTATACTTCTTCCCTGAACCGCAAGGGCAAGGATCGTTCCGACCCACCTTTTCCTGCCCGCGGACGACTTGCTGAACCTGTTGCGCATCTCCAGCCCCGGCCATGCGCGCCTGTTCCAGTTCGCGGCGCTTGCGGCGCATGAACGCTTCTTCTAATTCGTCGGCAGAAGTCGACACCATGCGCGGAGGGCGGCGTCCGTTGCCATCCCCGCCACGCGCCGCGGGGACTCCTGGCTCCGGCCCTTGCCCGGCCGGTTCGCTGGGCGGCGGACCACCTGCACCTGCGTCCGGCGGCCGTTCCAGAATCTGCATCAGGTAGAGATACCGAACCGTATCTTCCTGGAAGCGCTGCATCATCGCTTCGAACATGTCGAACGATTCTTTCTTGTACTCGACCAGAGGATCGTGCTGGCCGTACCCGCGCAGGCCGATGCCCTCTTTCAGGTGATCCATGCTCAGCAGGTGATCTTTCCACTGCTGGTCGATCACGCTCAGCATGATCATGCGCTCGTGATGCCGCATCGCCTGGGGGCCAATGAGTTTTTCTTTCGCGTCGTAGCGGTCTTTGAGCTTCTCGAAAATGGCGTCGCCCAGTTCCTGCCGGTTCAGACTTTCGCCCTTCACGCCCTCGGCAAGGAAGTCGACGCCAAATCGTGTAAACACCGAGTCCTTCAGCCCTTTGATGTCCCAGTCATCGGCGTGAGCCTTGGCCGGACAGTACTGCTCCAGCAATTCCGCCAGAATAGCGGAGACATAATCCTCGAGGATGAGATCTTTCTGATCCATCCCTTCAAGCAAGCGGCGGCGCAAGCCGTAAACGGCTTCGCGCTGCTTGTTCATCACGTCGTCGTACTCGAGCAGGTGTTTGCGCGATTCGAAGTGCTGCGCTTCCACGGTCTTCTGCGCCGTCTCGATGCGGCGTGTAATCATCTTGGACTCGATCGGCACCCCTTCTTCCATTCCCAGGCGCTGCAGCAGATTCGAAATCCACTCCTTAGCGAAGATGCGCATCAGGTCATCTTCGAGCGCGAGGTAGAAGCGCGAGGAGCCGGGGTCGCCCTGGCGTCCAGCGCGTCCGCGAAGCTGGTTGTCGATGCGGCGCGACTCATGGCGTTCGGTACCGAGAATGTGCAAGCCGCCGACGGCGGTCACTTCATCGTGCTCGACGTCGGTCTGCGCCTTGTAGCGGTTGAGAGCTTCCGCCCACTTGTCGGTCGGGACGGCATACTCGTTCCCGTTGTAGTAAAAAATGGAAGTCTGGCCGTCTTCCTGAGGGCCCTCGATCTTGCCCTGGGCCACGCGCAACTGCTGCGCGATGCCTTTCTTCACCAGTTCCTGCTTAGCCATGAATTCCGGATTGCCGCCCAGCAGGATGTCGGTACCGCGACCTGCCATATTGGTCGCGATTGTGATCATGCCCTTGCGTCCAGCCTGCGCGACGATCTCCGCTTCGCGCTCGTGAAACTTGGCGTTCAGCACGACGTGCTTGATGCCTTTTTTCTTCAGCAGGTCCGACAGCCGCTCAGATTTTTCGACCGACGTCGTGCCCACGAGCACAGGCTGACCTTTCGCAGCGAGTTGTTGAATCTCGTCAGCCGCCGCGAAATATTTTTCTTTCTCCGTGCGGTAGACGATGTCCGGATTCTCGATGCGCCGCATTTCCTTGTTGGTCGGAATGACCACGACTTCCAGCTTGTAAATCTTGTCGAACTCGGTCGCTTCCGTTTCCGCCGTGCCGGTCATGCCCGCCAGCTTCTTGAACATGCGGAAATAATTCTGGAATGTAATCGTCGCGAGCGTCTGGTTTTCGCGCTCGATCTTGACGCCTTCCTTGGCCTCAATGGCTTGGTGCAGGCCGTCGGACCAGCGCCGCCCCGGCATCATGCGTCCAGTGAATTCGTCGACGATGATGACTTCCCCGTCTTTGATGACGTATTCCACGTCCTTGCGATACAAGGCGTGCGCCTTGATCGCAGTTTCGACGTGATGTTTCAGCGGCCAGTTCTCCGGATCGGCAATGTTGCCGATGCCGAGCAGGCCCTCGACCTTCACCCAACCTTCATCCGTGACGGTGATGTTGCGGTGCTTTTCGTCGATCACAAAGTCGCCGGTGAGTTGTGCGGGCTCTCCAGGTGCGACGTCGAGTTCTTCGCCCTTTTCCAGCTTGGGGATGATGCGGTTGACCTTGTAGTACTTGTCGGTCGATTCCTCGCTGGCACCGGAGATGATGAGCGGCGTCCGCGCCTCGTCGATCAGGATGGAGTCAACTTCGTCCACGATCGCGTAATTGTGCCCGCGCTGCACACAATCCTTGATGTCGAACTTCATGTTGTCGCGCAGGTAGTCGAAGCCGAATTCGTTATTAGTGCCGTACGTAACGTCGGCAGCGTAGGCGGCGCGCCGCTCCTCGTCATCAAGATCGTGCACGATCACGCCGACCGAGAGTCCAAGGAAACGGTAGAGCCGACCCATCCATTCGGAGTCGCGTTTCGCCAGGTAGTCGTTGACCGTGACCACATGCACGCCGCGTCCACTGAGCGCGTTGAGATACACCGGCAGAGTGGCGACCAGTGTTTTGCCTTCGCCGGTCTTCATTTCCGAGATCGTTCCCTGATGTAAAACCATGCCGCCGATCAGCTGCACGTCGAAGTGGCGCATGTTGAGCACGCGCCGCCCGGCCTCGCGGACCACCGCAAAAGCTTCTACCAGGATTTCGTCGAGCACTTCCTGCAACGCGTCGTACTGTTCTTTTTCGAGGCGCTTGATGCGGTCGAGATCGTCCTCGGCCTCTGGTTCGGAACCCGCGTCGCCTCCCGGTGGCTGGTTTCTGTTACCGCCGCCTACGCGGCCCAACCGCTCCTGGATGCGCTGCCGGAACTCATCCGTCTTGGCGCGCAGTTCGGCGTCGGTGAGCTTCTGCGTCTGCGGCTCAAGCGCGTTGATCGCCAACACCTTCGGCATCAGCGCCTTGACCACACGCTCGTTCTTGGTGCCAAAAACCTTGCCTAGTAGCTGATTAATCAACCGGAAATCCTTCAGAGGGCAGCACGCCCAAGACTATCTCTAAAAGCCTAGCATAATTAGATGCAGGACACGGGGGAGTAGCGCCGAAAACCAGAACCCCGGTTCACACACCGGGTATAATGGCGCAAAGTCGCTGGTCTCGGAGGCTCCTATGATTGCACGCCTCTCCTCGCTGATCCTTTTGGCCGCGCTGCTAGCCGCTCCAGCCAGCGCGAAGGACAAGAACAAGTCTTCCCTGCCCGAGTACGTTTTGAGAGCGACCACGGTCCTGGTGGTCGTGAGCCCGGATGCGGGAGAACCGCTCGACCAGCCCATGGCCAACGCAACGGCCCGTGAGAATGTTGAAAAGGCGCTGATGGAATGGGGTCGATTGAAACCCGTGCTGGACGGCCAGGAGTCCGACTTGGTGATTGCTGTCCGTACGGGCACCGGAAAGATGGTGAGACCCACGGTAAAGGGCGGGCCCATCGACAATCGCCCCGGCGTTATGCAGCCGATTGATGGTGGCATTCGAATCGGCGCGCAGAACGGACATCCCTCATCGACCAGCGCCCCCAGCAACGGACCACAGAACACAAGTCCACATATCGGCAACGAGGTTGGTGCGTCGGAAGATACCTTCGAAGTGTATCGCGGCGGCGTGCAAGATCCGCTGGATTCTCCGCGAGTCTGGCGGTACACAGCTAAGGACTGTCTACGCGCGCCCCAGGTCTCCGCCGTAGAGGAGTTCCGCAAAGTCATCGCAGACGCAGAAAAACCACAACCGCCCAAGAAGCCCTGAGTACGCGTCTTCGCGTTCGCGCACTGCGGCCCAAACCGCTTTTCGTGTATATTCCCCACGACCCATGCCCACGTTCTACGATCGTTTTGTCGAATGCTCCCAGCGCTGGCCGGACAATGTCGCGCTGGAACTCCAGCGCCACGACCACGTCGAGAGCTGCACGTACGCGGAACTTCGACGAATGGCGGAATCCGTGGGCCGATGGATCACCGAGAACGGCTTCGCGCATGGTTCACGCCTGGCTATTCTGGCCGACAACCATCCCCGCTGGGTTGCGGCTTACCTGGGGATCATTGCCTCGGGCTGCACTGCGGTGCCACTCGATACCGCGCTGCACACCGACCAAGTCTCCAAACTGCTGAAAGACAGTGGCGCGTCAGCGGTCTTCTGCGATGGCCGCCACGTTCCCGTCACGCGGCCCGCGGCCACCGAACTGAATCTTGGCCTCATCCTCATGGACCCGGACCGCATGACCAGCCATTCTCCGCACGATCACTGGCTGGGCAACATGCCTGCAATCTTCGATAGTGGCCCGGGCAAGTTCAAAACAGCTGCGTCGAAGGACGATGATCTCGCCTCCCTGCTCTACACCTCTGGAACCACCGCCGACCCTAAAGGCGTGATGCTGACTCACGCCAACTTCCTGGGCGAGGTCGAGGCCGTGTTTAACTGGGTGGACCTTGGCCCCACCGACGCACTGCTCGGGGTGTTGCCGCTCTTCCACGTTCTGGCGCAGATGGCGAACCTGCTGTTGCCCCTGGTCAAGGGCTCGCGCGTCGTCTATCTGGAGACACTCAACACTACCGAACTGCTGCGGGCTCTCAGCGAACGCAACATAACGGCGTTTGCGGTAGTGCCACAGTTTTACTATCTGATTCACGAACGCATCTTCCAGGAAATCGAGAAGCGCGGCGCAGTCACCAGGAAGATATTTGCCGGCATGGTTGCGCTGAATCGCACGCTGCGCAAGATCGGCATCAACGCGGGTCCGTTTCTGTTTCGCAGGATCCACGACACGCTGGGACCAAAGATGCGTTACCTGGCCACTGGAGGCTCGCGCTTCGACCCGGAGATTATGCGAGACTTTCATGACCTCGGCATCGATGTGCTACAGGCTTTGGGCCTGACGGAAACAACTGCAGCCATCTTCGTGAATTCGCCCAACGACAACGTGATTGGGTCCTGCGGCAAAGCGATGAAAGGCGTCGAGGGAAAGATCGTCGACCCGCAGCCTCAGGAAGACGGCCCCGCTGTCGGCGAAGTAGCGGTGCGCGGAGCGGTCGTGATGAAGGGCTACTGGAACCGTCCCGAGGCCACCGCCGCAGTCTTCCGCGACGGGTGGTTCCTGACCGGCGATCTCGGCTATTTCGACTCGCATGGCCACCTGTTCCTGACCGGACGCAAGAAAGAAGTGATCGTCCTCAGCAACGGCAAGAACGTTTATCCCGAGGAAATCGAAGCGCACTATCTGAAGTCCCCGTTCATCAAGGAAATGGCCGTCATGGGACTCGAGGGCAAGCCTGGCGAAGGCGGCGACCGGCTGCATGCGGTGATCGTTCCGAACTTCGACGTGCTGCGGCAGCGCAAGATCGTTAATGCAAAAGAAGTCATCCGCTTCGACATTGAGAGCTTGTCGCCGCAAATTGCCTCCACCAAGCGCATTGGCAGCTACGAGATATGGCAGGACGACCTTCCCCGCACCACGACCCGCAAGATCAAGCGCTTCGAAGTCGAAACGCGGGTCAAAGCAAATCAATCGAAGAAGCTCGCCGACGATTCCGACCTGCCCGCGGAGAAGCCCTTAACCGTTGACGAGATCGCATGGCTGGATCAGCCGGATGTGCAGCGCGGCCTGAAGATCGTCAGAGAAACCGCGCGCTCTGCTCCATCAACTCTGCGACCCACGCTCAACCTGGAACTCGATCTCGGCCTCGACTCCATGCAGCGCGTAGAACTCCTCAGCCGGCTCGAAGAAGAACTCGGCGGCAACGTTGAGGAATCGCAACTGGCCGAAATTTACACCGTGCGCGACCTGATCGACACCGTTCTGAAAAGTTCAGCCAGCGGCGCTGGCGGTCCGGGCACGCGAGTGACCTTCGCCGGATGGAAGGCAATTCTGGCCGAAGATCCCGACGACCCCGACGTCCTCCGACTGGCCCATCCCAATCGCGTCACCGACGCCTTCTGGTATGTGTTTTCGAGAATGATGCAGGTGATCGCGCTTGACCGCTTTCAGTTGAAAGTGAGTGGGATCGAGAAGCTGCCCAAGAGCGGTCCTTTCATCATTTCGTCCAACCACCAGAGCTACCTCGATCCGCTGATTCTCGCCAGCATTCTGCCGCCGGAAATATTTCTGCGGACTTTTGCCGTGGGCACCAGCGACATTTTTGGCAAGGGATTCATGCGTCGTCTGGCGCGTTCTATCAAAGTGATAGTCCTCGATCCCGATGCCAACCTGGTCCCTGCGATGCGCGCAGGAGCGTTCGGATTGAGGCATGGGCTGGCGCTTATTCTTTATCCCGAGGGCGAACGCTCGATTGACGGCACGCCGAGAATCTTCAAAAAGGGCGCGGCCATCCTGTCGATTCATCTGCAGGTGCCGATTGTGCCGGTGGCGATTGAAGGCTTCTACGAAGCCTGGCCGAGAAACAAGCCCTTCCACGGGTTCACGCCGCTGAAAATGGTGTTCGGCGATCCGATCTTGCCGCCGCCGGATTCCGAGGCATCGGAGGCGGTCTACGAAAACTTTACCGCCGACTTGAAAGCAAGAATCGTCGAGATGTGGGAGAAACTGCGAAAGCCTCAATAATTCTGGGTGGGCTCACGCACCCGCACCCGCTGCCAGTCCACCAAAGGCCTTGGTGAAGCCGTTCAGGACGAGCGAGTCATAGTGCTCCCCAGCTCGCTTGATCACTTCCTGCCCGGCCTGCGCCGGCGACATCTTCGCGCCTCTCTGCCCGCTGGTCAAAGCGTCGTACTCTTCCGCAAGCACGAGAATCTGCACTTCGAGGGAAGCGTCCTCGGGCTTGTCACCGTTCTGCCGCAGTTGGCGTTCCGAAAGAAAGATCGGGATGGCACGACGCAACGATCCACCCATCGCGCTGGCCTTGGAGAGCGCCTTGCCGCGGCTTCGCAGGCCTTGCCGCAATTCATCTTGCGAAACCTGGGCGGCCTTGCAAAGCACGTCGTTGGTGATTCCCAGTTCCTTCAGGTTGAACAGCAGCGCGGCCGTGCGAATGTCTTCGACGCTCCCGGCGTCGAGGCCAACGGCCTCGGCAATCTTGGTCGCACACATCGATATGCGATAGGCGTGGGTTTCGCTATATTTTTGGTTGGCCAGGAAATTCTGCAGGATCACCAGCATCCCATCGTAACCGTCTTCCATCTCCCGCAGTGTCTTCTGGTTGCGCTCGTAAAGCGTCCCCGTAACGTAGCCGGCCACCATTAGAACGCCGCCCCAGACCGTAAGGTCGAACCAGCGGGCGTCGAACGGCAGTTCCACGCGACGCGTGAACATGGCCGGATTTGCGTAGAGCAGCAGTACTACCAACACTACACTTGCAATCGCGGTGAGCGTCGCGTGACGCCGTCCAAAGTGATAGGCGGAATAGAGCGTTGGCAGAAAATAGAAAACGAGCGCCATCCTCTGCGATGCGACCAGAAAATTCAACATCGCAGCAATCAGCACCAAAAACAGCAGCAGCCAGAGTTCTGGATTGATCTTGCGCACACTGCGCCTCCCGGGGCAGACGTACTGAACCCGGAGCTGAACCAACAGGAACTCCAAGTCCCAAGCTTCCCGTTCTGTCCATTTTCAAACTCGCTGTCCGAGAGCCCAAGTTACGAAAGTATCTGAGTGCTTGGACCATCGCTACTTTGCCCGGGGATGCGTCTGATCGTAGACCTGCAGCACATGTTTCATGGAAAGTTGCGTGTAGCGCTGCGTGGTCGCGAGGCGCTCGTGGCCGAGCAACTCCTGAATGGCGCGCAGGTCGGCGCCTTCTTCCAGCATGTGCGTGCCGAAAGCGTGGCGCAAGGTGTGGGGATGAACGTCTGGCGAAAGGCCCTTCGCCACGGCGATCTTCTTGATGATGCGCCCGACGCTGCGCGTGGTCAGGCGTCCGCCGCGCTGGTTGATGAGCAGTGCGGATGTGTTCTTGTGCGCTTCCGCCAGCATCTTCTGTCGGGCAGGAAGATAGGCCGCAAGCGCATTTTTCGCCGAGCCGCCGAACGGAACGTAACGTTCCTTCTTCCCTTTGCCGCGAATCAGGATCGCTTCTGCACTCAAGCGGATGTCGTCGAGATTGATTCCAGTGAGCTCCGAGTTGCGGATGCCGCAGCCGTACAGTAGTTCGAGCATCAGCCGGTCGCGCTCGGGAAAGGCCGCCGCTTCTGGCATTTGCCCGTCGAGCACCGAGTTCATTTCTTCAATGGTTGGTACGCGCGGAAGTTTCTTGGGCAATTTCGGCGTCGCCACCAGCTTGGCGGGATTCTGCTCGACGACTCCTTCCTGCGCCAGCCAGCGGTAAAGCGAGCGAACGGCGGCGAGCGAACGCGCCACGGAAGTCTTACCTAGTCCTTTTTCGTATAGCTGCGAGAGGAATCCACGAATCGCGATGTGGTCAATCGATTTCCATCCGCGGGAACCGGCGTACGCGGCGAAGTTTGCCAGATCGCCGCTGTAGGCTTTGATGGTGTGCGGCGAAGAGTTCCGCTCCCGCAAGTGGCAGAGGAAATCGGCTACGGCCTTCTCGACGATTGTGTGTGGTGTTGCCATGGGTAATTTCAGATTGCAGATTGCACATTTCAGATTGCAGACTTACGATTCGCCGCTCTGAATCTGAAATCTAAGATCTGCAATCTGAAATCGTCCTACCTTGCCTTCGCCCGCGGATGACACTTCTGATACACCGTCCGCAGACGATCGAGCGCTAGATGCGTGTACACTTGAGTAGTCGAAATATCGGAGTGGCCCAGAATTATTTGCACCGTGCGCAGATCCGCGCCGTTCTCGACCATGTGGGTCGCGCAAGAATGCCGCAGCATGTGCGGCGACGCATGCCGACCCGCGGCCGAGGCTTCGCCCACCATTTGCCAGACTCTCTGCCGCGTCAGTTTGCGCCCGCCGCGAGTCACAAACAACAAGGGTGAATTTCTAGTCGGGGTTGGGTTCCCCATATCTCGCGCTTTTTTCGAGATGTGGGGATTTTCCGTCTTCCGCACCTCCAATAACACTGGCCGCGACTGCGCCAGATATTCCCGCAGTGCATCCTGTGCCGATTTTCCCAAAGGCACGACGCGCTCCTTATCGCCCTTGCCGCGAACCAGCATGTATCCGGCCTCAAGCTTCAGGTCCTCGACCTTGGCGCTGGTCATTTCCGACACTCGCAGCGCTCCCGCGTAAAACACTTCAAGCATGGCGCGGTCGCGAATGGCCAGCGCCGCGGACTCTTTCGTCTCAGGCTGATTTGTGCGGCGGGCGGCGGGCGCGGCCAGCGTGGCCTCCATTTCGTCGCGCGCCAGCGCCTTCGGCAGCACCTTCCACTGCCGCGGAGACTGGATATTGAGCGTAGGATCCTGCTCAGTTTTCTTGTCGAGCAGCAGATAGCGGTAAAGATGACGCAACGCTGAAAGCTTTCGCCCCACGCTGCGCCCGTCCACTTGATTGGAAAAAAGCTGTTGCAGGAATTCGCGCACATCGCTGCGCCGGGCCGTCAGCAGCACGCGCTTTCGTTTCTCCAGAAACTCGGCGAACTGGCAGATGTCGGTGGTGTAAGCGCTGATCGACAGCGGCGCCAGCCCTTTCTCGATACGCAGATAGTCGAGAAAGCCGGAAAGCAAGCGCGAGTTGGCCTCGGCAGCCATGGTGGAGAAGATATGTAGTATGCGCGTTATCGGACGCTGAGAAAAGTAATGAAGCAGGTGCGGATGGAATCATCTCGTAGAGACGTAGCTTGCTCCGTCTCTCGAGCGCGCTCACCAGCCGCTGACCAGCAATCGGCGCGCTGCGCGCAATCCGCATTTCTGATACTTGTCATACGCCCCCGCTGCGCGATCACGAATCTGTTCGCTGTTCTCCCCCGCGATCCAGCCGTCGAGAGCGCTCTTCAGCGTGTAGGCCTCGGGAGCCATCAGTCCCGTGGTCCACAGCAACGGGTACGCACCGGAAGCTCGTACCGGCTCGGCGAAGAACTGCTTGCTCGCGCAGGCCAGGACCACGACGTCGCGATGAACGTCATTCTTTTTTCGGGGAAAACGCGGAAGCTGGAAGTCCATCAGTCCATCGTGCCCGATGTAGGCCACCAGGTTCGCTCCCCCGCGGATCGGCAACTTCAGCGCGCCAGACGGGGTCGGCAGACTCATCGTCTCTGCGCCATCTCCAGCCGCGGCATCAAGAAAATCGAGAATCGCCTGTTTGATTTCAAGGCCGCGATACGCGTCGGCGATCAGATACACGTTCGCCGCCCTGTGCTTGAACACGCAGCGGTCGAGAACCTCGATCTTCGGCTTCGCTCCGCAGGCGACCCGCACCCAGTCAGCGCTGCGGCTGAAAAATGTTTTCACGCCATACGCCGATCCCCAGTAGAGGTTGTGTTCAGGATCTTCTCCGTTCCCGAGTTTCGCGGCCACTGGAATTATTCCCTGGTGCTGGTTGTCGGCGAGCGCCACGAAGACGTGCACAGTCCGCAGCCCAGAATCCTGAGCCCAAACCGCGGTCGCCGCAAACAGCAGGGCGCAGACAAAAACTCGACCGACGCGGCGACTCAAACTCCCTCCGCGCCGCTCAGTTCGCGCAGCAATTCCACCGCATACAGCGCTCCCTCCGGCGTTTCTTCATGCTTGAAATAAGCAAAGACATCGCGCCCCTCATCAAGGTGGTGCCCAATGCGTTCGATCATCGACCGCCGTTCCTCCCCCGTGTAGCTCGGCTTGCGGAATCGATAGTAGACGAACGCCGCAGTCGCGACCTCCGGCGTCGTCATCGTTTCGGTCTCAGCCACGCACAGAGCCACGTTGCTCGACTTCAGTAGATTCCAAGTCGCGTCCGTGAACCAGGACGCATGTCGGAATTCAAACGCCGCCGGCACGGTTCGCGGCAACATAGCCAGAAAGTCCTTAAGCAGCGCCTCATCCGCCTTCAAGTTAGGCGGAAGTTGAAACAGCACCGGCCCCAGCTTGCCCGCGGCGGCCAGTGGTTCAATGGTCGCCAGAAATCGCGGAACGAAGTCCTCCGTCCCCTTCAGCCGCTTGATGTGCGTGATGACTTGATGCGCCTTCACCCCAAAACGAAAATGCGCGGGCGTGTCGTTCAGCCAGTTCTGGATGGTCGTCTCTTTGACCAGTTGCCGGAACGTGAAGTTGACCTCGACCGTGTTGAGCTGCGTGGCGTAGTGTCCGAGAAATTTCTTCTGCGCCAGCTTGGCCGGATAAAAATCCGGCTTCCAACTCGGATAAGCCCATCCTGAAGTGCCAGCAAGAAGTTGCCCCATAAGGCCTCTAGAGATTTCCTTCGTGATCCTTCGTGTCCTTGGTGGTTAATGCTTTGTGCCCTTCTTCCCTGCTCGCTTTCTTCGTCCCGGCGTCGGATGCTCCTCGTCCGCCTGCGCCGCGATCTCGATTGTCTCAGCACCCGGCGCAACCGCTCCCTTCCGCAGATCCGGAAGCTTCTGTTTCAACTCGAGCACCGGCTCGAACAAATCCCCCATCTTCTCGAAACGAGCGACCACGCGCGCCGCTTCAAACACCAGCAGGCTCGCGTCTTTCTTCTTGAGCGCCTTCTCGACTTCCTCCCACGTCACCGGAGTCGAAACCGTGGGACCCTCGCGCGCCCGCAGCGAATACACGGCGATAGTCGTCTTGTGTTCGTCGTTCTGGCTCCAGTCCACGAACACCTTTCCGGTGCGGGCCTGCTTGCTCATCTCCGACAACACCAGATCCGGATGATCATGCTCCAATAGTTGCGCCAGTGCGTGCGCGAACAGCTTGGTGACATCGTAGGTCGCGGGCGTGTTGAGTGGGATGTAAATCTGCAACCCCTTCGACCCGGAGGTCTTCGGAAAACTCTGCAGCCCGAAGTGCTCGAAAATCTCGCGCAGCCACAGCCCCACCTGGCAGCATTGCACAATGTTCGCCGGAGGCCCGGGATCGAGGTCAAAGACCATCTCCGTCGGGCAGGTGATGTCCTCCGCCAGCGCCAGCGACGGATGCAACTCCAAAGCCGCCAGATTCGCGAGCCAGACCAGTGTAGCCAGATCGTCCGCCAGCACGTAGTGGATCGTGCGCCGGTTGCGTCCGCTCCAGATCGGCGCCGTCTTCACCCAATCCGGCCGGTGCATGGGTGCATTTTTTTCGAAGAACGGTTCGCCGTCCACGCCATCTGGATACCGCTTGCGGGTCAACGCCCGCCCAGCCAGGTGCGGGATAATCGCCGGCGCGATCCGCGCGTAGTAGTCAATCACGTCCTTCTTGGTAAACCCCGCGGCCGGATAAAGCACCTTCTCCAGGTTCGACAACTTAAGGTTCCTGCCCTGAATGTCGACGCTTGAGTCGGTCACGTGATCTCCGTCTGCTATTGTGCAACAGGTCATCGCTGCAGTCTGTCTGGCCCATGGAGTGACTGCGCTCGATCCAATATAGCTTGCTTTCTGCAAGTGATCTTGATACTTTAGCCGAACGTGGCTGGTCACTCGAAGTCGAAACACCGGTCCGGCTGCCCAGTCAGTATTGCGCTTGAAGCGTTCGGAGATCGCTGGTCGTTGCTGATCGTGCGCGATCTAATGGTTCGCGGTTATCGCGCATTCAAGCAGTTCCAGCAGTCGGGCGAAGGTATTGCGACGAACATTCTCGCCGATCGCCTTCGCAATCTCGAAGCCGCTAAGATTATCACGGCGGAACGGGAGGCGGGGGACGGTCGGCGGCTGAACTACCGGCTGACGGCGAAAGGAATTGACCTGGCGCCTGTGTTGTTGGAACTGCTCATCTGGGGAGCCCGGCATGAAAACTCGGACGCATCCTGCGCGCTCATCGTGCAGATGGAGAAGAGCCGTCAGGAAATTCTCGCCGAAACGCGCAAACGCTGGCGGGAGCGAGATTCCACGCCGTTGATTCCCAGGTTTGACCGCAAGGTCGCGGGCAGCCTGGCCGCGGGCGGCCGCGCGGCGAGGAAGAGGTGAACATGAGGACTGATGGTCCAGAACAATTCCCTCAAAGGAGTCTGGAGTGCGATTAACCCCTTACCTGAACTTCAACGGCGAGTGCGAGGCCGCGTTCACGCTTTACGAGAAATGCCTCGGCGGCAAGATTGAAATGAGCATGACGTACGCGGGTTCGCCCATGGCCAGCCATGTTCCCGCCGATTGGGGAAAGAAGATTCTGCACGTGAGCATGTCGATCGGAGATCTGCGCCTGCAAGGAGCCGACGCCCCTCCCGATCAGTATCAAAAGCCGCAAGGCTTCTCTGTCGCCCTGGACCTTATCGATGCCGCCCAGGCTTCCCGCATTTTCAGGGAACTCTCGGACGGCGGGACGGTCCAACTTCCGCTCCAAGAGACGTTTTGGGCGGGAAGTTTTGGCATGCTCACCGATCGCTTTGGGACACCGTGGATCATCAATTGCGCAAAAACAACAGGAGGAAGCAAACCGTGAGCAGAGTGCGAGTTCTGGCTGGCACGCGCAAAGGCGCATTCATTCTTACCTCGGACGGCAAGCGCGAGCAGTGGGACGTCAGCGGTCCCCACTTCGCGGGCTGGGAACTTTACCACCTGAAGGGATCACCGGTCGATCCCAACCGCATCTATGCGTCGCAGACAAGTGGATGGTTTGGGCAACTGATTCAACGCTCCGACGACGGCGGCAAGACGTGGCATCAGCCGGGAACACCGCCCGGAGAAAAGCCCGCCTCCGGTCCGCCCAAGGCCGTGAGCAACAAATTCGTTTACGACACATCTACCGAGACTGGCAAGCCGCTCACCACGCATCAGTTCTACGACGGCACGCAGCATCCTTGGGAGTTCAAACGAGTCTGGCATCTTGAACCGTCGCTCACCGATCCCGATACGGTTTACGCCGGTGTCGAAGACGCGGCCCTGTTCCGCTCGACCGACGGCGGCCAGAACTGGCACGAACTCTCCGGCCTGCGCGGGCACGGCACCGGTCCCAAGTGGCAGCCCGGCGCTGGAGGCATGTGTCTGCACACCATCATCCTCGACCCCAGCGACCCGAAGCGGATCTTCATCGCCATCTCGGCCGCAGGCGCGTTCCGCACCGACGACGGTGGCGCGACGTGGAAACCGATCAACAAAGGACTGTACTCGCAATACATCCCCAACCCGACCGCCGAGATCGGCCACTGCGTTCACCACGTCGCGATGAACCCGACGCGGCCGCGCGTGCTCTTCATGCAGAAGCACTGGGACGTCATGCGCTCGGACGATGCGGGCGACTCGTGGACAGAAGTCAGCGGCAACCTGCCCACCGACTTCGGCTTCGTCATCGACGTGCACGCGCACGAGCCGGAAACCATCTACGTCGTCCCCATTAAGAGCGACGGCGAGCACTACGTGATGGATGGCAAGCTCCGCGTCTACCGCAGCCGCACCGGCGGCAACGAGTGGGAAGCCCTGACCAAGGGACTGCCGCAGAGCAATTGCTATGTCAATGTGCTCCGCGACGCCATGGCCGTGGATTCGCTCGACAAATGCGGCGTGTATTTCGGCACGACCGGCGGCCAGGTGTACTGCTCAGCCGATGCGGGAGACAACTGGAATCCGATTGTGCGCGATTTGCCGGCTGTGCTTTCGGTTGAAGTGCAGACGCTGGCATGAGTTCGCGCTTTCGATCACGATGTGAATCATGATCCGAGTCATACTCCCGCCTCACCTGCGAACTCTGGCCCATGTCGGCAGCGAAGTGACGATCGAGGTCGACGGTCCCGTCACGCAGCGCTCCGTCCTCGACGCGCTCGAGACCCGCTATCCCATGCTGCGCGGGACCATCCGCGACCACGTCACCCAACAGCGCCGCCCCTTCCTGCGCTTCTTCGCCTGCGAGCAAGATCTCTCCCACGAGCCGCCGGACGCTCCCCTACCCGACGCGGTCGCCTCGGGGAAAGAACCGTTTGTAGTTTTGGGGGCGATCGCCGGCGGCTAGGGGAGCGCGCCCGGGGCTTGGGCTCTCCTTCGTGTACCTTCGTGCCCTTAGTGGTTAAGGTGTGCCCTTCGTGGTTAAGCGCGCGCCCCGGTTTGACAACCTCCCTTCCCCCCACGTACTTTCAAACTTCTGCCCCTGCTGCCCGTCTAAACATGCGCGTTCGCCCAAATGTGCGCTCGACCGTCGGAGGTCCGATGAAACACCGTGCCCTGAAAACCGCCGCTCTTCTCCTTCTTCTTTCCACCGTCGCCTTGGCGCAAGATGTTGCGTCCTTCGCAAAGCGCATCACGGTCAAGAAGCTCCCCAACGGTCTGACCATCCTGATCTGCGAGCGGCCGGAAGCGCCGGTGTTCTCCTTCTTCACGCTGGTCGACGCGGGCTCGGTGCAGGATCCCATCGGTCAGACCGGCATGGCCCACATGTTTGAGCACATGGCATTCAAAGGCACCGACCAGATCGGGACCACCGACTACGCCGCCGAGAAACCCGCGCTGGCCAAGGTTGAGACCGCGTATGCCGCGTACATCAAAGAGCGCGACAAGGAAGTCGGACGCGACGAAGCGAAGTTGAAGCAACTCGAGAAGGACTGGAAAGACGCCATCGCCGCCGCCGACAAGTTCGTCAAGTCGAACGAATTTGGCAAAATCATCGAGCAAAATGGCGGCGAGGACATGAACGCCAATACGAGCTACGACGAGACCGCCTATCACTACTCGCTGCCCGAGAATCGGCTGGAGCTGTGGGCTTATCTGGAGTCGGAGCGCTTTTTGCATCCCGTGCTGCGCGAGTTCTACAAGGAACGCAACGTCGTGATCGAAGAGCGCCGCATGCGCACCGACAGCAACCCCATCGGACGTCTGATCGAGCAGTTCACCGCCGCGGCGTTTGAGGCGCATCCTTACCACCGGCCCACAGTGGGCTGGATGGCCGATCTGAATTCCTTTTCCGCGACCGAAGCGCAACAGTTCTACGACAAGTACTACGTGCCCGCGAACATGGTGGTCGCGATCGCGGGCGACGTGAAGGCTTCGCAAGCTATGCCGATTCTGGAGAAATATTTCGGCCGCCTGCCCGCGCGTCCCGTGCCGGACGAGATCACGACCACCGAGCCTCCGCAAAACTCGGAACGCAAGGTTGTGCTGAAAGAGAGAGCGCAACCGCTTTACCTCGAGGGCTACCACCGTCCCGATTACCGCAGCAAAGACGACGCCATCTACGACGCCATTACCGACCTGATGTCAGAAGGCCGCACGTCGCGGCTCTACCGTGCCCTCGTCCGAGACAAAAAGATCGCGTCGCTCTCCGCGGGATTCAGCGGGATGCCCGGCGTGAAGTATCCCCACCTGTTCGCGTTCTACGCCTTCCCGCTGCCCGGACACACCACGCAGGAAGTAGCCGATGCGATCCATGCGGAAATCGACCGGCTCAAGAAAGAAGACATCACTGACGACGAATTGAAGATGATCAAGACGCGCACCAAAGCCAACCTGATTCGCGGACTCGCCGACAACGAAGGCCTGGCCACGCAACTCGCGACTTACCAGACTCGCTACGATGACTGGCGCGAACTGTTTCGCACCGTCGACCGCATCGACCAGGTGAGCAAGGCCGACATTCGCCGCGTAGCCAATGCGATCTTCGTCGACACCAATCGCACCGTCGGTGTGATCGAAACCGCCGGTGGAGGCGGCTCTCCAGGCGGGGGAGAACCATCGTCCGGCGAATCTTCTTCCGGCGACCATGCTTCCAATGACACCGCCGATCAAGGAGGTGCACAGTGAAGCCGAGAATCCTCCTTACGATCTTGCTGGCTGCTACCACTTTCGCAACACTTCCGCGAGCTGCCGCGCAGGCCACGGGTTGGAAGCAGATTCCCATCCCACCCCTGCCCGCCTTCCAGCCGCAGCAGCCGAAGCGCATCGAACTCGCGAACGGCATGGTGATTTTTCTGCAGGAAGATCATGAACTCCCGCTCATCGACGGTACGGCACGCATCCGCGGCGGTTCACGCAACGAACCCGTCGGCAAAGTGGGACTGGTCGACATCTTCAGCGAAGTCTGGCGCACCGGTGGCACCAAGACGCAGACCGGCGATCGACTCGACGACTTCCTCGAAGTTCGCGCGGCGAAAGTCGAAACCGGCGGAAGTTCCGATTCCACAACCATCAGCTGGTCCTGCCTCAAGGGCGACCTCGACGATGTGTTCAAGGTCTTCGCCGACGTGCTGCAGAATCCCGAGTTTCGTCCGGACAAGATCGACATCGCGCAAAAAGAAGAAGCCGACGGCATTTCCCGCCGCAACGATCAGGTTGGCGAAATTGCGCAACGCGAGTCGGTGAAGTTGGCGTACGGCGCTGACAATCCCTACGCCCGCGTGCCTGAATACGCCACGGTAGCCGCAGTCACGCGTCAGGATCTGCTCGACTGGCACGGCAAGTACGTACATCCCAACAACATCATTCTCGGCGTCAGCGGAGACTTCGACTCGACCGCCATGGAAGCCAAACTGCGCGCCGCGTTCGAGTCCTGGCCCCAAGGTCCAGCGCTTCCGAAAGATAACATCCAGTATGCCCCCACCAAGCCGGGCTATTACCTTGTTCCGAAAGACGACGTGAACCAGAGCAGCATCCACATGGTGGCGCTGGGAACGACGCGCGACAATCCCGATTATTACGCCATCAGCGTGTTCAACGAAGCCTTCGGCGGCGGATTCTCCTCGCGCCTGTTCAACGACATCCGCACCAAGCGCGGACTGGCCTACAGCGTGGGCGGCGGCATTGGCACGAATTTCGGCCATCCCGGAATTCTGCAAATCGCCATGGGCACGAAGAGCCAGACCACGATTGAAGCGATTCAAGCCGCCGGGGAAGACATCGACAATCTCGCCAGGCAGCCGATCACCGACGAAGAAATCCAGCACGCCAAAGACGGCATCCTCAACGCATTCATCTTCCGCCTCGACTCGCCCGACAAGATTCTCGGTGAGCGCATGACCTATGAATATTACGGATATCCTCCTGACTGGCTCGACAAGTACCAGGCGGAAATCAAGAAGGTCACGGCGGCTGACGTCAACCGCGTCGCCGCGAAGTATCTGCACAAAGATCAACTCGCGGTGCTCGTTGTCGGCAACACGAAGGAATTCGACAAGCCGCTTTCATCGCTGGGCCCGGTGAAGGAAATCGACATCACCATTCCGCCTCCGCCCGCTGCGGCGGCCGATACAGGCAGCGACACCGCCAAGCCTGCCGCTTCAAATCCTGAGGGCAAAGCTCTCGCCGCCAAAGTTGCCGCCTCCATGGGCGGATTGCCCAAACTCAAGTCAATCAAGACCATGCATGTCAGCATCGCCGAGAGCGATGGCGGGGCGCCACCGTCTCCGGTCGATGTCACCATTTCTTTTCCCGACAACATGCACGTCGACGTACAGACTCCCCAAGGAAATCTCACCATCGTCGCAACTCCCGACGTGGCATTCATGAGCATGGCCGGCATGGGCACGCGCAGCATGCCTCCCGCACAGAAGACCGAGATGCTGTCGCAACTGCACCACGATCTCGTCTACGTCGCGCAGCACGCCGACGATCCCGCATTCACGTTCACGGCCGCGGGAACGGAAAAGATCGGCGACGTCGACGCCGCTATCCTCGACATTGGTGGCGCCATCCCCTGGGTCCGCTGGTACATCGATCCCAAGACCGGCCACATTCTTCGTGAGAAATATAAGGCCATGGGCCAGTCCGGCCCCTTCGATGGCGAAACCAATCTCACCGACTGGCGCACTGCCGACGGCCTGACCATGCCCCGCCAGCACGAGAACAAGCAGAACGGCCAGGCAACTAGCACCGCTGAATTCCAAAAGATCGAGATCAATCCACCGGTCGATCCGAAGCTCTTCGCCAAGCCCGCGGAGGCTGGGGCGGACAAGCGGTAGGGAGTTCCACCATGCAACGGCTGAAGACTCGTTGCTCCGTAGTTGTGTTCGCCTTCGTCGCGATCACGGCGAAGGCGCAAGTCACTACTTCGCAATACGACAATCTGCGCACGGGCGCGACGCTCACCGAAAAAATCCTGACGCCCCAAAACGTCAGCACAAAACAGTTCGGCAGGTTGGGCGCATTCAAAGTCGACGGGCCGGTCTATGCACAGCCGTTATTCCTTCCATCCGTCGAAGTTCCCGGCAGGGGGAAGCATGACGTTCTCTTCGTGGCCACCGAGCACGACAGCGTCTATGCGTTCGACGCAACTCGTCCCGGCGATCCGCCGCTGTGGCAAGTCAGCTTTCTCGACAAAGCGCGCGGCGTGGTGCCCGTGTCCGAAGACGACGTGCAGTGTCCGTTTATTCGGCCCGAAGTCGGCATTACCTCCACGCCCGTGATCGATCTGAAGAGCGGCACGCTCTATGTGCTCGCTCGCACCAGTATCCGACACGCCGTCGGCGACAACGAATACTTTCAGCATCTCCACGCGCTCGCCATTACGACTGGAGTCGAGAAGTTCGGCGGTCCCAAACTCATCTCCGCATCGGTGCCGGGGAAAGGCTCTGGCGCGACCAGCGGACAAGTCGCCTTCGATCCCTTGCACGAGAATCCGCGCGCGGCGCTCCTGCTCGCAAACGGCGCTCTCTATCTCACCTGGGCATCATCCTGCGACGTCGACCCCTACCACGGTTGGGTGATGACTTACGATGCGCAGACGCTGGCACAGCGAGCCGTGCTGAATGTCGATCCTGACGGTAGTGAAGCGGGCATCTGGTTGAGCGACACCGGTCCGGCCGCCGACGCTGATGGCAATATCTACGTGCCTACTGGGAATGGCACATTTGACGCGGGCTCGGGCGGTCGCGATTACGGCGACACGGTCCTCAAGCTCGACGGCGGTTCGCTCGCGGTCCGCGACTACTTCACGCCGCACGATCAGGATCGCATCAGCAACGCCGACGCCGACATCGGATCGAGCGGCCCAACTCTTTTGCCCGACCAGCCTGGCCCGCATCGCCACCTGCTGCTGCAGCCGACGAAGGACTCAACGATCTATGTGATCGATCGCGACAACATGGGAAAGTTTCATCGCGACAGCGACGCTCTCGTGCAGACGATCCACATGGGTGGCGGTGGTTACGGCGCGATCGCCTACTGGAACGGCCACGCCTACTTCGCCGCCAGCGACGACTTCCTTCGCGGCTACGCCATCAAGAATGGACAACTCGCAGTGAGTGCGTCTTCCACCATGAAGTTCGCAAATCCCGGCGCCACGCCTTCCGTCTCGGCCAACGGCAACAAGAACGCGATCGTCTGGGCGATCGCCACCAAAACCTGGAACGGTCCCGACACCAAGCCGGCAGTCCTGTACGCCTTCGATGCCACGAAGCTCGGCCAGCCCATCTACACGTCGGAGCAAAACAGCCAGCGCGATCGCGCGGCTCTGGCAACCCGTTTCGTAATTCCAGTCGTGGTGAACGGACGCGTCTACTTCGGCACACGCAGCGAAGTGGAAGTCTACGGACTTCTGAAATAACAACCGAATCACTCCTACACTGCATGCGCTGGCTATCTTCAGTTCCTTATTGACAGGGCGACTGAGGCGGACTATCGTAGGCGAACAAACGGCGAATCCTATATGTCCCTCCTGCCCTTGCTCCCGCTTCCCGATAAGCCCCGCCTCATCGGCATCGCCCGCCTTGCGTCGGAAGGCGAGTCCCTCCGCGAAGGCCACAATGTCGAGTACTTCACTCTTCCCGCCAAGTCGCTACTGAACCGTTGCGTCAGCCGCCGCGCCATGCCCTTCGAGTGGACCATCAATCCCTACCGCGGCTGCGAATTTGCGTGCAAGTACTGTTACGCCCGCTACACCCACGAATTCATGGAAATGCGCGATGGCATGGACTTCGAACGGAAAATTTACGTCAAGCAGCACGCCGCCGGCCTGCTGCGGCATGACCTGCGTCGCGTCAAGCCCGACGAATCCATCGCGCTGGGCACTGCCACCGATCCCTACCAGCCCGCCGAGCGCCGTTACGAAATTACTCGCGGCATCCTGGAAGAGTTCGCGCGTCACCGCGGCTTCGAACTTGGCATCGTGACCAAGTCGAATCTCATTGTCCGTGATATTGACCTGTTGAAGGAAGTCGCTCGCGCCAACAAGCTCTCGGTCCACATCACGGTCACAACTCTCGATGCCGAACTGGCGCGGATTCTGGAGCCTCGCGCTCCGCGTCCCGACCTGCGCCTCGACGCGGTTCGCGAACTCGCTCAGGCGGGTCTGCGCGTAGGCGTGAGTTGCTGCCCCGTTATCCCCGGAATCACAGATTCTCCTAAAGACCTGGAAGCCGTAATCCGCGCAGCTTCCGAAGCCGGCGCGGATTACGTGTTCGCCAATCCACTTTTTCTGAAACCGTGCTCCGCCGCCATCTTCCTTCCCTTCCTCGAGCAAAACTTTCCGCACCTTGCTGAGAACTATCGCCAGCGCTATCAGGATCGCGCCTTTCTTCCGCCCGCCTACGCCAAACGCCTGTCGCAACTCATCGCACGCTTGCGCGAGAAATACAAAATGACGCGAGCTCGCCGCGACCGCCCCTACGCTACAAAATGGCCCATCCAGATCTTCGACGAGCAATTGAATCTCTTCTAACTCGCGCGAGAAAGCGCAGGATTCTTTGCTCCCAATCCTCCACCAAAAAGAAAGGGCGGCCTTGCGGCCGCCCCGACTAACAGCTAGTCCCATCTCTTACGGGGTTCTGCGCCGCCACTTCAGCGTGGCGACCCGGAATCATGGCGGCCCGCCCTTTCTTCTATAATCACCTTGTTCCCCATGGCCACTGTCTCCCCACCTGCCGGACAGCCTTCCGCGTCACCCGTTCCGTTCGGCGTGCGGCTGCAGAGATTCTGGCGCCGCGTCACCGAAGGCCTGGAAGTCAGCCAGCTCTGGTCGCAGTTCGAAGCTGAGGCGCGCGCCAGTTACCGTCTCTACTCAAAGGACGTCGAAGCGAAAACGCCGGAAGGCCTTACCCACAGCGGCCGACGTCTGCATGTCGTCAAGGAATTCTTCTGGGCGGTGTTCGAGAAGCTCTCGCCCGCGCGCCGCGTTTTGTTGCTGGCGGCGCTGATTCTGCTGGCGATCCCCCATGGTGGGATCAACTACAACGGAGAGGGCGGCAAGGTCTTCGCGGTGGAACTCGACCTGCATTTCTGGGCGGGATTACTTCTACTTCTCCTGCTCATCCTCGAGATCGCCGACCGTGTAGTCATGAAGCGCGACCTGCAGATCGCGCGCGAGATTCAGACCTGGCTTCTGCCCGGCGCGCCACCACAGATTCCCGGCCTCGCCGTCGCCTACGCGACTCGTCCGGCCAACACCGTGGCCGGCGACTACTACGATGTCTTTCCGCGCCCTGGCCGAACGAATGAAGAGAACCGCGTGGTGCTCGCTGTGGCCGACGTAGCCGGAAAGAGCATTCCCGCAGCTATGCTCATGGCCACATTTCAGGCAAGTCTCAAGACGCTTTCGACGGCGCAAGTAGCGCTGCCCGAACTGGCCTCCAACATGAACCGCTACGCTTGCAGCAACAGCCAGGGCGGATTGCGTTTCACCACCGCGTTCCTCGCGGAATATGATCCCGTCCGGCGCACCGTCGACTACATCAATGCCGGCCACAACAATCCCATCCTGCGCCGCGCCAGCGGACAAATCGAGCGCCTCGATGTCGGCGGCCTCCCCTTCGGCATCCAGCCGGAAGTGAAATACGATTCTGCAACCGTGACGTTAGCGCCGGGCGACTGGTTGATCGTCTTTACCGATGGATTAGTGGAAGCAGAAAACGCCCGCCAGGAAGAATACGGCGAGGCGCGAGTGTTCAGCGTGATTGAGGCCGGAAAATCGACGGAGCCGGGCGACTTGCTCAAGCGCCTGATGGCCGAACTCGATCTCTTCGTCGGCAACACTCCTCAACACGACGACGTCACCTGCATGCTGCTGAAATCTGAGACCTTCTAGAACTTGTCGGCGCCTTCCGGGATTGCCCGCGAGCCGGACTACCCTTTCCCCAAATACTTTCCGACGACAGCGGCGCAGGCTTCGACAAAGTCCTGCTCCGATTTATCGAACGTGCCGGCAAAATAGCTCTCCACATCGAGCTCACCCGCGAGGTCGCCCTTTACGAAGATAGGGACAACAACTTCACTATTCACCATGGTCGATCCCGGAAGATAACGCGGATCTGTGGAGACATCCTGCACGATCACGGTCTGCCTGGTGGTAGCCGCAGCACCGCAGAGCCCCGTGTCGAGGGGAATGCGAACATTAGGCGTGAAGCTTCCGACGTAGGGCCCGACCTGCAGAATACCGGGGTCCGCTGGGTCGATGAGATAAAAACCTACCCAGTTGTAGCGCGTCATCTCTTCATGCAAACGCCGGGCGATATGCTCCATGAGGGACTTAGCCGTGGGAGCGGTCCGAGCAAAATCCTGAAATTCCCCAAGAAGTGCTTCCTGCGCAGGCGTCACGGAATCATGGTAGCACCGTCATTGAGCCTCCGCGTAAGTCATTGAGCCTTCGTGTAAGTCATTGACGCTTGGTGTAAGTGATTGAGAATTCGTAGAACGGCCCTGCCGGGCTCAAGGACGCGCAATTTTGCGGCGGATGACCTTTCCCTCGTCCCCGGCAGCGATCGTCGATGCCAGGCCCGTTTCCGGCCCGGGAAAGGGCATCCCAAGCGCGCTCCGGATAGGGAAATCCGTCCCGTAAGGAGAGGGCCTCTATACGCACATTGTGGTACATCGATTATGTACGTCTATATTTGTACTTAATATCCGTAAGTAGAAGAACTAGACTCTTAGCTGGCTTTATAGCCGAAGAAGAGTTGGGTTTGGGTGGCGCTTTGCCTGGCTTGATCGAGATTCGAAGAGATTTTTCGAGCAATGTCTTCGGCCGACTGCGCCTCCTGAAGGCGACCCGCGTGACGCAATGCGTCGGCCAGCAAGAGGTACCCCACATCGGTGGGCTCGACTTGCATGGCACGATTTAGTTGCGCGGCCGCATGATTGAAGTCGCCGGCGCGCGCCGCAAGCAACGCCGTGGCCAACAGTGCTGACGGGTCGTCGGGATTCAGATGGAGCGCGCTCTCATAGCCCTGCGTGGCGTGATCATAGTCTGCCATCTGCACGTATGCCGAACCAATTTGACTCCACGCAGTAGCCCGTAACGGTGGAGTCGCAGAGCTCGCCGACACCTTCTGATACTGTTCGATCGCACCCTGAAAGTGACCGTTGCGTTGTTCATACAGCCCGATCTTCAAGATCTGGTCCGGGGGATAATCGTGGAGTGCTTCCGAAGCGCGGAACTCGCCGATTGCTTCGTCGGCTTTGTCCTCTCCATCCAGCACCAATGCCAGATTAGCGTGCGCCAGGTAATTGCGGTCGGTGACACTCAGCGCATACCTCCACAAGGTTTCACCGTCGTGCCAATACGCGAGTTGGCGATAGGTGAGCGCCCCCAGCATCACAACCACAATTGCGGCCGGAACGGCCACCCATGCCTTTGGGATGTGCTTCTGCTCGACCACCTCGTTGACGCCCCATACCAGCGACAAGAAGAGACCAATCATCGGAATGTAGGCAAAGCGGTCGGCCATTGCCTGTTCTCCCACTTGTACGATTCCGATCATGGGCACCAGGGTTCCCAGGAACCAAAACCAGCCGACCGCTAAGTAACGACGGTCGCGCCGATACATCACAAAAGCCGTTATCAGTGCGAGCAATCCAGCGGCTCCGATCACTTGTCCCATTGGCGGAGCAACCCCCGCATGCGGATAGATCGGAGCCAGCCGTATCGGCCAGAACGTGTGTGCCAAGTAGCGCACGTACGAAACGATTGCATTCCCCAACCGCGCCGCGAAGGAATACTCCCCGAGACTGCGCAATGCGCTGCCCACCCGCTGCGTCCACACCGTAATTGCAGAAGCGACTCCAGCGAGAAGAAACAGCGGCAGCTTTTCCTTGATCAGATAAGACAAGGACCGTGGAGCGCACGCTTCAGCGATATCCGACGGCGCAGCGAACATTCGGTTCAACGGCCAGTAATCCCAGAGCAACAACACGCACGGCAAGGTGATGATCTGCGGCTTAGCCATCAGCCCCAGAGCAAACAAGGTTACAACCGCCACGTACCGGCGGACTCCGCCGCTCCGGGCGTACCGGCCGTATGCCCAAAGAGCCAGTAGAAAAAAGAACATGCTGAGCACGTTCTTCCTCTCCGCAGCCCAAGCCACAGATTCGACGTTCTCCGGATGCAGCGCGAACAGGGCAGCCACGACAAGACTCGGCCAGGCCGCGCCTGTCGCTTCCAGCAAGAGTAAGAACAGCAGCACTGCGTTCGCTGTGTGAAACAAAAGGCTGACGTAGTGGTGCCCCGCCGGATTCAGCCCGAACAACTGGCAATCTAGCGCGTGCGAAAGCCAGGTCACGGGATGCCAGAAACCAGCGTGGACGCCATCGAAAGCCCACTTCACGGTCTCCCAGGTCAACCCCGCGTGAACCTGAGGGTTCCTCATCACATAAACGACATCATCGGAATACACAAAACCGCAGTGGGCGATGGGATTGTAGAAAGCTAGTGTCGCTACCACCAGCAGCAGGCAAGGAATGAGTGTGTTTTTTGTGGGCGGAGCCTCGAGGGCGCGCCCTCCAACTGACTTACTCTGCTGCACCTTGGTCGCCGAAGACCGCAAAACACAACCTCCGCTTCTTTGAAAATGGATTATAGCGTCGCCGGTACCGCCCTCTGGAGATGCGATATTGGGTGCGCGGTACTTTCGTAATCGCCGCTCGATGTGGCTTTCTCGGCGCCGCTGCGGGCCCTGGCGGTCAATCCCCTTTCATGAATTCGCCGTACATCCGATGAAACGCGTGCACGCCTTTTTCCTGCTTCACGCTGAACCGTCCGCGCGTGTAGCAGCGTGAGCGCAGATTTTTCTGCACGACTTCGCAAATGCCCACATCCTCGATCTGGATCTGATCGCTGAACTCGACTGACGCCTTCGCAGCCGGCGCGCTGTGATCCTTCTCGGGCAAGTACCATTCGAAGATCGCCAGCGACCGCTCCGCCTCGACCGGCAGCACGATGTTCAGCGAGACGTTGTCGGGATAGCAGTTCAGCATCCAGTTGGGAAAAATCCAGAAGTAGTCTGTGGTCAGATCTTCGCGTGCTTCCTGATAGCGGCGGGGCGTCGCGTCGCCTGGCTGCGCCCCGCGAATCGGACTGAATTGCCGTACATGCCGCGCGTAGGGTTCGACTACGTATGCGTTGTAATCCAGTTCCCGGTTCAGCCCGGGATGCACGCTGGGCAGGTGATATCCCTCAAGATAGTTATCCACGTACGTCTTCCAGTTGCACTTCATATCGTAGGTGCGGCGCTCGAACAGCTTCATTTCCGCGAACGGAAATTTCTCCGCCTGCCGCGGCAACTCGCCCAGGCTCTCAGGCAAAGGCCGTGCCTCCGGATCGAGATTCACGAAGATCAGATTGAACCATTCCTCGGTTCGCACGGGGACCAGGGCAAAGTCTTCGGGACAAAATCCTTCCACACCCTCGATCTCCGTCGCGCTGATCAGCGCCCCGTCGAGCCCGTAAGTCCACCCGTGATATCCACAGCGAAACAGTTTGCGCGAGCCGCATCCTTCCGCCGGAGGCCCGGCGCGATGCCGGCACACGTTGTAGAAACCGCGCAGTGTTCCGTCGTGGCCGCGGACAAAGACCAGAGGCTCCCCGAGGAGATCTGTCGTGAAGTAGTCGCCGGGATGCGCGACCTGGCTTGCGTGCCCAACGACCTGCCACGTACGAGAGAATATCTTTTCTTTTTCAGCGGCGAGGATCGCAGCGTCCGTGTAAAGCGACGCAGGAAGCGTCCACGCGCGCGTGATGTCGGCATCAATGTTCAGATTGGATTCGGGGATCGTCATCGTGCTCTTGTCGAATGCGCGGACATTGTAAAACACTGATCTCAGAGTCGCATTTCGCACGAACTGCTCGCGGCACGCGATTCCCAGACATGACCAAAGTCATGCGCGACGGTTACGCACCCCGTCAAGCTCACGTTGCCCAAAATAGAATACGCATATGGAGAACCGCATCGCCCTCACCGGGCTCGGCATCGGAGCTCTGGCGTTGGTCTTCTTCCTCGCGGGAATCGGGAGGCCCCCGATGCCCATTTTCGACGAGCCTCTCTACGTGAACGGGGCAAGATCGCTGCTGAGTGGAACCCAAGACCTGAATCCGGAGCATCCTCCTCTGGCCAAATTCTTCATTGCGGCGGCAATCAAGGTTGCCGGCGACACTCCTTTCGGCTGGCGGCTGGCCGGAGCTATATTTGGCGCTCTAACCCTGGTGGCGATTTTCTTTTGGACCTACCTTCTCCTCCGCGACTACGCCCTTGCGTTGACGGCAGCAACTCTGACTCTCTGCAATAACTTCTTATTTGTCATGTCGCGGGTCGCGATGCTCGACGTCTTCTATTTCGCATTTGTCATCTGGGGAGTTCTTGCCTTCACGGCTGCGATCCTGCTCGAGATCAGTCTGCCGCAACGCCGGGCTCTGCTTGGAGCCTCCGGATTGTTGTTTGGTCTGGGCGCCGCCTGCAAGTGGAATGCGGTCGTGACTCTAGGTGCCGTGGGGCTGGTAGCCGCCGCTCTATACATCCGAGACTCGCACCATCTCCGCAAGGTGGGGATCACTACGCTCGGGGTCGCGCTGATCTTTGTTCCAGTTGCAGCATACGTCTTGGCGTACTGGCCTCTCTGTTACCGCTTCCATCGGCCTTTTGCTGTGATGGATTTGTCTGAAATGAACGCCTTCATCTGGCGCTATCACGTGGCTTGTCCCGGAAATCCTGCGCTCGATGTGCAGTGGTACCGCTGGTTCTTCCGGGCGTCTCCTGAACGAGGCCTTTCCTATCTGATGGGCAACTTCGTGGTTGTTTGGGGAGGTTTGGTTGCTCTCGCGATTTGCGCCTGGAGGTTTTTGCGATCGTCGGCTCTTGCAGAAGGACTGGTGACACTCTTCTATGCGACCAACCTGTTGCAGTGGGTGGTGATCCCACAAAAACGCCTAGTTTATTACTACTATTTTCCTCCCGCAATGTTTCTGGGAGTGGCGATCGTCATCGTTCTAAGCCGGGCGCATTCTCCACGACTGTTTGGCATCCGCTTGAGCGTGCTGCTCCTGCTGGCATCCGCCGTCTTCTTTCTCTACTGCTATCCCCGGATGACCGGTCTGCAGTCCCCTTACGACTGCATGTTCGGCTGCTGGGCGTAGTTGCTCAACACACGAAATGACAAGGGAACGTTCTGAAATGGCCGCGGAAGCCTTCCCAAACTGACACGAATTGTCACTTGGACCGACGCATTTTGCCAGCAAATTGGTGATTTGCGCGGCCTTTGGGATGATACTGAAGTGTTACCTTGCACTGAAAACAAAGCCGTTCTGGTAAAGACAGTCGGCACCAAGGTAACTATCGGTTTTGGCCTGGCAAATGCAATTATTAAGCACGACTGCGTCATTCCGTGACCAGACCAGTTCTCAGTAATACACACACGAGGGGAAAAAAGAGATGCGCAAACAGAAGGGTTTCTCGCTGATCGAGCTGCTGATCGTGGTGGCAATCATCCTGATCATTGCAGCGATCGCTATTCCGAACCTGCTGCGCGCCCGCATGGCGGCCAATGAGTCGTCTGCTG
>Ga0316363_10000355_pt1 | contig 67063 bp, 69 predicted proteins | sample Sb_taG_3_FD_200459 | JGI IMG/M metagenome (GOLD analysis project Ga0316363, IMG submission 200459) | Peat soil microbial communities from Weissenstadt, Germany - Sb_50d_a_PC metaG (v2) (version 2) | ecosystem: Environmental > Terrestrial > Soil > Wetlands > Peat | place: Germany: Weissenstadt...
GGCGCAACAGATCGGCGCGGGGATCGAGCTCACCGCGCGACGCAAGGATGGCAGTGAGTTTCCGATCGAGATTATGCTGAGCCCGCTGGAGAGCGCCGACGGAATTCTGGTGACGGCCGCAATCCGCAACATCAGCGTGCGCAGGGACGCGGAACATCACCTGGCGCAGATGGAAGGCAGGTACCGGGGACTGCTGGAGGCGGCGCCGGACGCGATGGTGGTCGTGAACCAAGGCGGAGAAATCGTTCTCCTGAATCTTCAGGCGGAGAAACAGTTCGGATATCGACGCGATGAGCTCCTCGGGCAGCCGGTGAAGAACATCATTCCGGAAGGTTTCGCGGAACGGCTGATCGCAGATCGGCTTCGATCCGCGGAAGACGCACTGGCGCAACAGATCGGCGCGGGGATCGAGCTCACCGCGCGACGCAAGGATGGCAGTGAGTTTCCGATCGAGATTATGCTGAGCCCGCTGGAGAGCGCCGACGGAATTCTGGTGACGGCCGCAATCCGCGATATAACGACGCGCAAAACGGCTGAAGCGCATTTGCTGCAGAAAGTTGAGGAATTGAACCGCTCAAATGAAGAATTGGGGCAGTTTGCCCACATTGCCTCGCACGACTTGCAGGAGCCGCTGCGGATGGTGGCCAGCTACACCGCGCTGCTGTCCAAACGGTACAAAGGAAAACTGGACTCCGATGCCGATGAATTCATTGCTTTCGCAGTGGACGGTGCGACCCGCATGCATAGGTTGATCCAGGATCTTCTCGCCTATTCGCGCGTTGGGTCAAAGGGCAAGGATCTGCTCGATACCTCCAGTGAAGACGCGTTGCGGCAAGCGCTTCTGAATTTACGGGGCGCCATCGGAGAAAGCGGTGCGCTGGTGACTCATGGCAGCATGCCCAATGTTCTGGCGGACGAGACGCAGCTGATCCAGTTGTTTCAGAACCTTGTTGGCAATGCCATCAAGTACCAACGCCCTGGAGTCCCGCAAGTGCACATCGCTGCCACGGTCAACGGCGGGAAGAAATGGACATTTTCGGTGCAAGACAACGGACTTGGAATCGAGACGCAGTACTTCGAAAGGATTTTTGGCATGTTTCAGCGACTGCACAAGCGGGAGGAGTTTGCCGGCACCGGCGTCGGGCTCGCCATCTGTAAGAAGATCGTCGAGCGGCACGGTGGCAGTATCTCGGTCGAGTCGCAACTCGGGCGGGGTTCCACATTTAGCTTCGACCTTGCAGGAAGCTCGTGAAAATGATGAGAGCCATTATTGAGCTGAGCTCCCCTGTATTTATGTTTATGAGGATCCTTGCATGACCACCCCATACCCAGAACCACACACCTCGCGCCAGTTTCAGGGATTGATTCGCCGCGCGCACCCGACGAGCGGCACCGAAGATGACGACGATGACCGAGACGATGAACATGCGCGTGAGAATGAGGCATCCGTGCGCGCGGACAACGAAGGCACCGAAACCCACGAGGAGTTTGAGGTCGACTATAAGGATAGGTTGCGTCATCATGAAGATGGCGACGCCGAATGAAGACGAGGACGAGGAAGAGATGGCAGCTCCTGAGCGTTAGCGCCCCCCGCCCAACACCCCCCCGGGCGACGAAAGAACTCGCGGCGATGACCGGCGCATCGAAATATCTGCGAGCATTGCGTCCCCGATTACGGGATGAATATCAAGAAAGAGTGGCAGGGTGCCACGGCGATTGTATGGAGCCCGCGGCATCGCTTCGACGAGTGCGTCTATGAGACGGGACCCCACTGGTGCATGGATTGGTACATGGTTGCCCCCGCCGAGTCACGCAATACGATCGCCCTTGCCAATGCAAACGCGCGAAATGTGCATTTATTCCACTTCTCACGATCGGGCTGACTTCCGTGCTTGTCACGTGAAACCTGACCAAGTGGAGATCTTCCGTAACGCTGGGCACGCTATGCTACGGCTTGTACGGCTGGGTTCGCACCGTGATCTCGGCTTCTTGTCCCAGTGTCCGCTGCAATGAAAATGGCGGTAACCTGATGATTATTGCCAGCGACCTGTGATCATGCGTTTTTCCGAAACGTTGCAAGCTCATGAGGCTAATCGCATTCGACGCGATTCTTCCTCGCGGCGCTTGCACGAGGCGAGGTCTCTCGCTGGCCGCAATAGTTACTTCACCGATCCCGGTCTAACGGTTTTCGTTGCCGGCTCAATGGGTCGGGCAGAGATGGGAGGACGGTCGGAGTTCGACCCCTTCATAGTATCGGTAAAAACATTCACTGAATCTGAACAGACTCAGCTGATAAGAGCACTCGATGATCTCGTCGCGGAACTCAAGTACCCGCCGCTTAGTAATCGGGATTACGCTAAAGTCTACGATCTGGGCAGTCTCCTAAGAAACACCGGGTCACCGAAAGATGACAATGAAAACTGCTTCGCAACGCGGATGTTACTGTTGCTGGAGTCGGTCGCGATCACCAACTCGACCACCTATGAGCAAGTTCGGGACCAAGTTCTGGGGCAATACTTTCGCGATGTACGTGGCAAGGCTTCTTACCGGCCGCTCTTTCTCCTCAATGATATCTTGCGGTACTGGCGTACGTTTTGTCTGAACTATGAGGCGCCAAGGCACGACAGGGAAAGGCCGTGGTGGAAGAAGAATGTAAATTTGCAATTTAGCCGTATGCTGACGGTCTTCGCCACGGTCGCTGTTTTAACGGTGGAGGAGGTTCGCTCGAAAGGCGATTTTCTGCCGGTTTGTGAGTTGACTCCCATTCAACGTTTAGCCAGGGCATTGGATTCCCTCGCCGATGAAGGGCTTGCGGCGGGTTTCGAATCTTTTCTGAACGACTACGAAGCTTTTCTCTGTTGGAAAGAGCGGGACGACATCGGTACGATGGCGGGGGACGATGGCTTCAAGAGTTCTGTCGGAACGATAGCGGATCGATCCAGTGATTTTTTGTACGATGTTTTGATGCACAGCAAAATTCCCCACGTAAGGCGAAAGTTTCTGGTGATCTGATGGCAAAGTCGTTTATTTTTCTCGAAATCACTGACCCAGAAATCATGGTGCTTGTGCATGACATACGGATTGCTGCGACGGGTCAGTCGTCCAAATCCTGGCCACACGTAACAATTCGTGGTCCCTATAGCAGGCCCTATTGGCGAAGACAGCTTCCTCGGTGGACGACAGGTTATTCAGCCGCGTGCGCATGAGCCTTGGGTCAAGCGCGACCAACGCAATGGGAAAAGCACCGAAACCCTGAATCTGGTAGTGCGCAGCGAAGACCCTTGCGCCGCGGTGACGGAAATTAGAAAGGGCCGTCCTGAACGGCCCTTGTGTGCGGTGTCTTGGGATACCACGTTGAGTAACCCGTGACTTCCACGACCCACATGCTGCGCCGACTGACTCGTTAAAGCAATGGACAGACGCTGTCTTGAGATGCGGGAAACATACCACTGCGCCCTGACTCAAAGAATCCCCGGCACTTGCTCACGATACCGGAGCGCTCCGCGGCTACCGATTGACGGCTGCGCAGGCGGGGATCGATGACGCACGCTGCGTGTCTGCTTCTTGTTACAGATTGTTACAGAAATGCGCAGCCGACTCGAGTTATCCACAGAATCGGTGCACAACGCTGTGCATGACCGGTGGTGAATAGCTCGACGATGCCAATCTTTCAGATACTTGAGCGCGCTGGTGGCAAAATGACCAGGAGGTAGGCGAGGGCATCGCGCGATGACGATCAGCTGGGCAGCTGTGCAAAGCATTCAGGCGGCCGATGCCGCCGAGCACTTCGGCCGCGCCCAGGCGCTCGGCCTGGAGTGCCCGCTGGACGTGTTTGAGCAGCTTTTTCACGACCCCACAGCCCGCGAAGACTTCGATAGCGCGGTGCGATCCATCGATTGGGCCAATGTGCTGTGGGAAAAGACGGAGCTGTCGGGCGTGGCCCTGCGACGCGTTGCCGTTCCGCGGCCATATCAGCATGCCGTGGATGAGGCGCGCTGGCGCACCCTGCAAGAGGGCGTCCAGGACGATCGGCCGGAGATCATCGAACACTGGCAGACGGCCGGCACCTGGCTGCGCTCACCGATTCTTGTTGCGGGTGACGTGATTGGCTCACCACTGGGCAATGAATGCCTGATCGAATTTACGCGACTGGGGAACCTGTTGGGATTGCTCGATCGACAGGAAGTCCCCGAGGCAGCGCTGCATCGGGTCTGGCTTGGGCGGCAGCACTTTACCCGTCACACCGCGCCCCAGTGGTAGGGCGCACCGATCGGCCAGGATGCGGCGACGATAGGCAGACGATAAGAACGTGTGTAAACCGGCGTCGAATATTGATCGGAATTTCGTCACCCGATGCTCGTCGAGCGCACGCGCTGGATCTTCGCATCGTCAGCTCTTCAGCCTGTCCCTAACTGACGGAAACACGGCCGAGGGCGGTCGACAGTACTTTGTCGCCGCCACGGCCGAACATCTCGAAGCTAGACCGGGTTGCCGGACTTCAATTCACCGTTACCGCAATGCGCTTGGCGTCGACTCGAGGCTGCTTGGGAATTTCGATTTCGAGCACCCCAGCGGCATCGCCACCTTCGCCAAGTGGGGCCCCATTTCGGCTACAGCCTGGCGTAGACGCGCTGCTCGATCTGCGAGCTGAAAGACTTGGTCAACCGCCGCGCGCGTCCGGCGCAATTGATCCGCTATGAGGATGTATTTGTTATCGGTGAGTGAGCGCTTTCTGGCTGGCCGATAGGCTGATCGTTAGACCGCGGTTCGATCGTGCCGGCTCGCTGGTCTGCCGGAACCAGCTAGCAAAAGACCGTGGACCGAGGAGCCAATTGCGCGAAACCAGGCTATAGCCGGACGGCGCCACGCTATTTTGTTATCGATCGCAATCGGCCTCCCCGTGCAATCGATGTCGAAAGTCCCGGATTGGCAATGCCTGACTGTGTACCCTATTGATTTTATTGGACGGACGTCTCGGACTGATCTGGGACAATTGACCGAAGAAAACTCTAATAAAATCATGCGTCTATCTTTGAAAACGGGACTATCTGCACGAAATGTCCGAGGAGGCCTATGGGTGCACGCGCAAAGACCGTGCGGTTGGGCGTGAATGCGCCGAAGAGCATCTCGGTGCAGCGCAAAGAGATTTTCCACCGCATCAAGCGCGAGAGGACGCCGACGACCTGACTGGCTCCAGCCTCTAGCTCCGCCTCGCCCGAGCCAAGGGCCGATTTCAGAGTGGTTCCAGAGCTATCGCGGCCAGTCTGCCAACCTAAATTTTCAGACTCAATGCAAGAATCTTCTGAGATTCGCGCGTGCTCAGCTCGCTCAGAACTTCCGCGAACGCACGCGGCTTTTCCACCCCGTACCCTTGTGCGTACTGGACTCCAAGTTCGCGCAGTCGTTGGATGATCCGGGCGTTCTCCGCGTACTCCGCGACCGTGCCGACGCCCAGATCCTTCGTGAGACTGACGATCGCACGAACCGTGGCAACCGACTGCTTGTTGGTGAGAATGTCGGCGACAAAACTGCCGTCTATCTTGACCCGGTCAACGGGCAGACTCGTCAGGTTCTTGAGCGAATTCGTGCCCGTACCGAAGTCATCGAGTGCGAAGCGGCAGCCCATGGCCCGCAGCTCTCGTATGAACGTAACTGCCTTGGCGAGGCTCAGCACGGCGACCGTCTCCGTGATCTCGAACGTAATCAGCGAGGGGTTGATTCGGGAGTGGTGAATCAGCCCTCGGACGCGCTCGAGAAACGTCTCGTCCGTCAGGGAGGGACCGGTAATGTTGATGGACAATGACACGTTCGCAGCCAGCAGGGCCGACCGGTACGGCCCCGCCTGGGCAAGTGCGTGTTCCGCTACCCACATGTCCACCGCTGGCGCCAACTGGTGGCGATGGGCCGCGGACAGGAGGTCCGCGGGAGCGTGGTTCTCCTGGGGTACCTGCCGTGACCGCAACAGCAGTTCGTAGCCCTCCGGATCGTCCGGGCTTTGCAGCGGCATGATTCTTTGCGCGAACAGCATCAGATCGTCATTGCGGAGCGCGTCCCTGAGCCGAATGAGCGTTGACGGGTCGGTGTGGCGGCGGATCATGGAGGCGTCGTTGTCTTGATAGATCTCAACCCGGCCTCGCCCGTGGTCCTTGGCACTCTGGCACGCGAGTTGGGCAAGCGTGAGAGCGCTCTGGAATTCATTCGGCTCACGGAAGCGGGTGACGCCGCAACTCAAGGACACCGGCTCCTCGCTGCCTGCGTGTCCGTGCGAGAGCTGCGCCGTTGCTTGCTGCAGGGCCCGGGCGGTGAGGGCCGCCGCTTCGGCGTCCACATGAGGCAGCACGACGGCAAACTCGTCGCCTGAGATGCGCGCCGCCACGGCACGGGGGGCAGGTGCGGTTCCCGCAGGAGCCGTGCCACGCGAACGATCAGCGCATCTCCGGCATCGAAGCCGCTCGTCTTGTTGACGACGTGCAGCCGGTCGATGTTGATGCAGATCACGCTGTGAATACCGATCGAGTGCGCCGTCGCGTGCTCCCGCGAATCCACTTGGCTTTGCGCGCTCGCGCGTGTGTGCAAGCCCGTCAGCACGTCGAAGTCGGTCTCGAGCAAGGTGGAAATGTGGCGGCTCAAGTGCTTGACCAAGGACAGCTGTAGTCGGCTGAATGCGGGCGCATCCGTGGAGCGCAGCAGCACCAAGACACCCTCGGGCGCGCTGGTGTGACCTGCGACGGGCACGGCGAGGAGTCTCCAGGGCGATTGTGAGCTCCCGGCAGCGGCGCCTTTCTTCACCACCATCGGTTTGTTGACGACCAGGGGTTGGTTCTTGCGCCGAACCCATTTTAGCATCGGCGCCTCGAGCTGCTGCAGCGCCTCTTCGGCAACATGCCGTGGACCGCCCTCTGCCGTGCGCACGACGCGCAGTTGTCTCGCCGGAACCAGAAGGGCGCCCAGAGCGCATTGAAGATGCGCGACCGAGGCGGCCATCATCAGGGATTACCGCTCGCCGTGCTCGTGCGTTGCCTGAGATGCCTTCCCCTGAGCCGCAGGCGCGCCGATCTCAAACAGCCACTCCAGTTCATTCGCGCCCTCATCCAGGAGCTGTCCTGGCGCAACTCTTTCAGCGGTTTGCGCGAGCTGGTATCCAACGCAAGCCAACGCCGGGTCCAGCTGCGCGTGCAGGGCATCGAGGGACGGAGGCTGCGCTCCATTGGGCACTTGGAAAATCAGCAAGCAGATGCCCGCCACCGGGCGGGGTCTGCGAGTTCGGCCGTTGTCGTCTCCGGTGTCCGCGTAAAGAACAAGCGCTGCCGCGTGCGCGGAGGAGCCAACCGGAAGAATCGATCCCAGTGTGCGACCTGCGCCAGCCGAGGCCGACTTCAGCGCGTTGCGAATCTGAGGGCGAGTCTCAACGAGAGGTACGGGGCCGCGGCCTCTGAGTGCCTTGCCGCGAGCATCGAAGAACGCCACGGCGCGCACGGCCGGCAGCAGTTTCTCGATGACCTGCGCATGGCTGTCGAGGAATGCATGTGTGGTCTTCGCGCCGGCCCTGCTCGGCATAAGCTCTCCGTATTCAACAACTCACCGCAACGAGATCATCACCCCTTCGCAACACAACACAATGTCCAATCCCCGTGCCGCCCAGCACAATCGCCTAAACGCGAAGGCTCCCGAATATCAGCTGGAGGGGTACGCGTGCTCCAAAGGCCGTCCGTTGCCCGTGGCGGCAGCGGCTCCGGGATTCGAGCTTTAGGGTTTGCGTACGGACGCCAGATACTCCGGATCTGCGCAGAGTCGGAGATCGCTTCCCGCCGGGTGTTCGCTCGCTCTGGGAGGACGCGCTTGAGCTGCGGGCTCCACGCGCGGGGCAGAGCGTGTTTCTGAGCCATCGCGACCAAGTCTGCCCAGACCTCGCGGTCAAATGCTTCGTCAGAACTTGTCCACAGGAGGATGAACCGGGCCCTCGCGTCCAGGTGTCGACCCAAGCACGAGATGTACGATTCGCCCCTCTGTTGAGTCTGAACGACCGGTTCGCTCGCATTGCGCACGAAATCCTTCAAGCACCCCTCAGACAGAGGGACTTTCACTCCGTGCGCGCTCAGTTGCCCCTTCAGATAGCGCGTGCCGACCGTCAGCTTGGCGACCAACGAGTCCCTTGCGAGATGCAATAGCGTCACGACACGTTTCCCCGGTGGCTTTGGCCGGAATCTAGATGAAATGGTTACATTTCTGCCGAGAACGCGGTCGCATGTTGGAGACAAAAGCGACGTTTGGCAGGCCATCTGTCAGTTCTGCTTAAAGGTATCGTTTTTCCGCTTAACGACGGGAGCGTCACGTATGTGGGGGTATTGGCTTAGAGTTAGGTGACACCGGCTTCTTGGAGTTCGCCGTGCTCTGGACCATTAAACTCGAATTCACGCCCGGCGGCGGAGAGCCGCAGGTGCGCCAGATCGGGACGATCAGCCGATCAATGAATGACCTGCGGCCCGAGGAGGCCGGACTCACGCTGCAGGAGGGTCGCGAATTGCTACGTGGCATTGAATGCCAGATCATCGCGAACCAGGTTCACTTTTACACGCTCTGCTTCGGTTCTTGTCCGGATTGCGGCCAGCGGCGCCAATTCAAGGACGTGCGAACGAAGTGCGTTCAGACCGTGTTTGGCGCCTATCGCTTCCGAGGGCGCGGAATTCGCACTTGTGCCTGCGAGGGAATGAGGGCGAGTCGCACGACGATCTGGCGACACACGGTGGCCCTCGGCAAGGCGATCGAGGAGGACCAACTTGACGCGAGCAGGACCGGTACATCCAGCTCGATCGTCGCGCCAAGAACGGTGTCGGTTGGCATCGACGACACCGATATTCGCCACTGTCAACGCGATGCATCGCGGCAGATCCAGGTCACGGGCGGTCGTATTGAACGCAACGGCAAGCTCGCTGAGCGCTTTGCGTTCGTCGCCGCTGCGCCGGGCTGGAGCCGCGACCAGTTTGCCGGGATCCTGCATCAGCTGGGCATCGGGGGCTGCAAGTCCGTCCGCGTGGTGAGCGACGGTGATGACGGCCTGCGCAACTTTGTGCGGGCCTCGTTGGGAAAGCAGGTGCAGTCGCTGCTCGATTGGTTTCACATCGGTATGCGACTCGAGCGTCTGCGTAACGCCGTCCGACTGCCGATGACCTACGCCGAATTCTTGCGAAACCCTGAGCAGTTGAAGCCATTGGAGCGGAGGGTTTCCGGGATCCGAGACGTACTCTGGCGCGGTCGGCCTTGGCGGGCACTTCTGCAGCTCGCGCGTTTGCGTCGCGACATCGAACGCTGGGCAGCGAAACATCCCGGCGTAGGAGCCGACTCCCTCGCCCGCGTCACCCGCGCAATCGACGAATTCCAGGGCTCTGTGGGCGGTAACCGCCGCAGCGTGCCGAGCTTTGCGAAGGCACGGGCCGCCGGGCGCCGGACCTCCACGGCGCACGTTGAATCCGTCATGAACCATCTGATCAATCACCGGATGAGCAAAAAGCAGCAGATGCGCTGGAGTCCGGCGGGCGCGCACTACCTGCTGCAAGTCCGTGTTGAACTCCTGAACGACACGCTGCTCGATCCCTTTCGGGTGTGGCATGAACGATTCAGGACAGGCTCTCGTTGTACCCCGTGCCTCGCGTGACCGGGCAATACGCCCGCCACATACGTGTCGCTCCCGATCTGAAGGGACATTATGATGACCTCATTCACCTCCGGCCTAGTGAGCCGCTTCGCTTTTTGCGTTTTCGCGCTAGCGCTATCTGCTGCGATTGCGAGGGGCCACGCACCGCCCAGTCCAATCCCCACTCTGGAGCAGGAGCTCGGAGCGGAGGTCGACCGGTTTGTGGAAGCCGATCGGGCTGCGCCACCGGCACCCTGTCAACTGCTTTTCGTCGGCTCCTCGAGCATCGTCAAGTGGAGGGAAACTCTCGCAGCCGACATGGCGCCGATGCCGGTGATCAACCGCGGATTCGGCGGCTCGCACATCGAGTATGTGAACCGCTGGTTCGACCAAGTTGTCGCGCCCTATCGGCCCCGCGCCATCGTGTTCTATGCGGGTGAGAACGACATCGACGCCAGGAAATCAGTGGACAGAGTCGTTGCCGACTTCGACGAGTTCATGGTGTGCAAGACAAAGGCCCTCGGGAAGACACCGGTCTATTTCATATCGCTTAAGCCTTCAAAGCTACGGTTTGCGCAATTTCCTCTGCAGAGCCAGGTCAACGATGCGATACGGGCTCGCGCTGGCCAACGTTCCGATCTGCACTACATCGACGTGGTCTCACCGATGCTCAAAAATGGTAAGCTGATGCATATCGTCGGTCCCGACGGACTCCACATGACCGCGCAGGGTTATGTGATCTGGACGCGAGCTGTTAGAGCGGCGCTGCTGCCGAACACGGTGGCTGAGCGGCGCAGCTGCCGTCACATAAACCATGCCTGACGCCTCTCAGCGCAAGCGCTTCCGCGCGGTACCCGTTGCTCAGCCTATGGTCAGCAGGGGTTATTTGATGTCCGCATCGGCGATTGTGATATTCCAAGGTAGGAGCGCCTCGAAGTGATCGGCGCTGGTCGCCAAGGGAAGCTTTGTGAAGAGGCGCGAGAGATAAGCGTGCGGCTCGATGCCATTGGCGCGGGCGGTTTCGACCAGCGAGTCGCGCTCTCGTGATCAAACATCGTTTTGACCTTCCGAATGTTCGTCATTAAGTCACGCGGCCAAGCGATAACAAACGACGATCAGCACGATGCGCTCTTCAACCCGCCTTCACCTATGGGATCTCGGTCATCAGGGCGCGCTGTGGATGGGACGACGCTGGTCTTGCGATTTGGGCCTCGAAATGGTCGTCGACGGCCTGCGGGCTCATGTCCACCGGCTCCTCAGGTGTCGCGGGGATGGCCTTGACGGGTTCCAGTGTTCCCGTGCCCCAGAGGGCCCACCACGCCTGCCAGAGGCCGCGCTGGCCTGCCAGGTGGATATCGCTTAATGCTAGAGTGGCTTGAAGGCATTGTTGGTTGTACAGTTGTACGCCACTGCTCAGCGTTCGCAGGCTCGTGAGCAGCGGCCACGTAGTGAACCCGAGTGTCTCGCGGGCCACTTCCACCGACCGGGATGTCGTGAGCAGGCTCGTGTCGATGAGCGGGACGAAGTGAGGCCACATGCTGCGCTGCCAGTCCGCCCCGACGGATAGTATCGTTTCAAATCCACTTTTTGGTTCCATAATCCCAACTCCAAGTGGCCTCTGAGAGTCACCGCGTGGCACCGCCGGGTGGGTTGTTGACACGGCCTCGTAGGCTACGATTTTTTGAGTATGCGCATCTCAGACTTGACTGCGCAACATTATCCACCGGTTCACTCCGTGCGTACCAGCGACCATGGACGTATGTTACTTAATTCCTGCAGGACCTCGGGTCCGAAGTTCACCAGACTGGTCACCTGGACCGGTGCGAATGCGGTGTCGAGGGTAAAGCGGCGCGCTGCCGTAGTGACACCGAAGGGCGCTGTGGCCTGCACCGCAACGTGCCACACGTAACGCCGCTATTGAGCCCGTTGATCAACCACGCGCCGCAACGACGTTGCCGCTTCCCTTCGAGAAGGACGACACTTCATGCTGAAACGCTTCCGAGGTTATTTTTCGAATGATCTCTCGATCGATCTTGGGACCGCCAATACCTTGATTTACGTCAAGTCACGCGGAATCGTGCTCAACGAACCGTCGGTCGTCTCTGTTCAAAATGATCCGACGCGCGGCGGCAAAATCGTGGTCGCCGTCGGTATCGAGGCAAAAAAGATGCTCGGCCGAACCCCCGGGCACATCACCGCCGTGCGACCCATGAAGGATGGAGTCATCGCTGATTTCACCTATACCGAAAAAATGCTCCAGTACTTCATTGGCAAAGTTCACAGCAATCGCTTTCTACGTCCAAGTCCGCGGGTACTCGTGTGCGTGCCATTCGGCTCGACCGACGTCGAGCGCCGTGCCATCAAAGAATCCGCCGAGGGCGCCGGTGCACGCAGCGTCGATATCGTGCCCGAGCCCATGGCCGCCGCGGTCGGCGCGGGCTTGCCAGTGCACGAAGCGCGCGGCTCGATGGTTGTCGATATCGGGGGCGGCACGTCCGAAGTCGGCGTGGTTTCTCTGAATGGTATCGTCTACGCGGCGAGCGTGCGTATGGGCGGGGATAAGTTCGATGAAGCTATCACTCAATACGTGCGCCGCAACTATGGCATTTTGATCGGGGAGGCCACCGCAGAGCGCATCAAGATTGAAATCGGAACGGCTTATCCCGGCGCGCAAGTGCGCGAAATTTTGGTCACAGGGCGAAACCTGTCGGAAGGCGTTCCGCGCGGCTTCACGCTGAACTCGAATGAAATACTTGAGGCTCTTCAGGAGCCGTTGCAGGGTATCGTGGGTATGGTAAAGCAGGCACTCGAGCAGACGCCCCCGGACCTCGGCGGTGATGTGGCGGAACGCGGTATCGTGCTCACGGGTGGGGGTGCGTTGCTTCGCGACATGGACAAATTGATTATGGAAGAGACCGGGCTGCCGGTGCTGATCGCCGATGATCCACTGACTTGTGTTGCACGCGGCGGCGGGCGGATCCTCGAACTCACCGAAGAGCATGGACGAGGAGTCTTTGGCCTGCAGTAACTTTATCGGCTGCCGCCGGAAGCCTCCGATCCCACCGCCATGGCCTCCTGCGCGACCGAACGCGGCTGGCCGAGGGGCGCCGGTGGGCTTTGTGATGAGGTTGACCGAAATACTCTCCGGAAAGCCTAGGCGCTCGATGAGGCGATCCATAAGTACGGCATCGTGGAACTAGGCAAGGACGGTCGGCCTATCGTCTCACCGATCCACCGCCCTCAGCGATCGAACTCGAACGCTCGATACTCGAGCGTATTCGGCCGCATTGGGGTGCGCCACTTCCAACGCCTGCGCACGCACACGATCAGCGATGATTTCTTCTCCATCGCTCAAAGTTGAAAAATGCCGCGCTGGTAGGGGTGCGTTGTCCTACGCAAACTCTCGTGTGGGATGTCCGATCGCTCGGACTCACGAATGTCGTCGGTGTGACCTGGCACCATGCTTTAATACGGCAAACTCCGCGCCATGGCAAAATCGGGCTTCTGCTGCGCGGCCCCTCAAGCCTACCACCGCCCGCCGTTTCTTAGGGGCGTCCGGCCGCACTCCCGCGGCCCGTTAGGCTTTAATAGTGTCATTACCCGTCGATTCTCCCTGCGCCTGCTCGCCGATGTATCGCCACAGTCCACGGACCATGCGGGATCGCTTGGTGACGTCAATTGCGGATCGGCTCATCCGCACGAGCAGCTATCCGAGTTGGGCCCGCAGGACCCGCATCCGACGGTATTGCAACTGCAACGCGTGTTCCAGCTCTTTGAGGCGCGATTGCAGGATCGAGCGCTCCCAGCGCTCAGTCATCGCGCGTCCGGTCTCCTGTAGCCACTGCTCGCGCAGCCGAGGCCAAGCGGCCACTGCAGTGCGGAATGCTTCATATTCCTCACTGACCCGCCTTCTCAGTTGCTCGATCTGCGCGCCGCCGGGCTGGCGCGCGAGTTGCCGTTCGGACAGCCGGAACTGGGTATCGAGCATGGCGCGCTGGATCTTGAACCACGGTACGCGTTTTAGGTTTTTGGCCAGCCCAATCCAGTGCATGGCGTTGATGAACCACTTCGATGGGTCCCACTGCCACCAGCGCACGCCGTTGCGGTAGTCATGCGCAAACATGTGATGGAAGTTATGGTAGCCCTCGCCAAAGGTCAGCAACGCCACCACCGCGTTGTCTCGCGCAGTGTTCTGATCCGTGTAGGGTTGAATGCCCAAGATATGCGCTAGAGAATTGATAAAGAACGTGAGGTGATGGCTGATGACGAGCCGCAACACCCCTGCGAGGAGGAAAGTGCCGACGACATTGCCGCTCGCCCAGCCAACCAGAAGCGGGAGGCCGAAATTCATCGACAGCGCCAGCGGCAGGTAATAACGATGCTGCCACATCACTAGCGGGTCGCGCTGCAATTCGCTCACGCTGCTTAGATCCGGTTTGCCGCTCGGGTAATTGCGGAGCATCCAGCCGATATGCGAGAACCAGAAACCTCTGCGCGCGCAATACGGATCGCGCTCTGGATCGTCAATATACCGGTGATGGGCCCGGTGGCCGGCGCTCCAAAGCAGTGCACTGTTCTGAAGGGCCATCGCGCCGCAAAGAAGATAAACAAGCTTGAGCGCCGGACTAGCCTCGTAGGTGGCGTGGGCGAACAGCCTGTGGTAGCCACAGGTGATTGCCAGCTCGTTGGCACTTAGGAAAACCGCGAACCAGACCCAGGCGGCGCCCTGATAGCCGTATCTAAAGCCGTACCAAGGCACGACAGTGATCGCCACGGCGGCGGTCAGCGCAAACATCAGAGTCGCAGGCCAATTGCGCTGCGCCGATTCCCATTCAACTGTTGTCATAGCGCTCATCTCCGCTCCGACCCGCCCAGGCACTGAGTCCTTCCAAGGTGTTACAGTGCCATATCTGGCTGCGGCGTTTACTAACTTCATGCGCTTACTCGCCTGCGGAAACTACGCATAGCGCAACGGCGACCAACGTGCTCTACGGGCCTTTACGAGCGTTGGCTACGGCGAGTCTGATACGGAAACATCGGTGCTCCGTGACACGGCATCTGATGGGCTTACAGGGTTGCGGCCACGGCTAGCAGCTTCGGCTCGTAGTGAGGGCGAGCGTCGATTAATGGCATGTCCGTGTGGTTTCAAGGAAGAGAACATTAGGAGCCACGTGAGGCGGCATTAGGTATGTGTTCAATCGGGCACATCGCGCGCGTTCAGCATCCTCGCCATGCCGGATTCCCGTTGTCGATTCTTCTTAATTCTGGCCACATTTCCGCAAGATAATGGTCAGACACCTATCGACACCAAAGAGCTGAAACAGCTGTATTCCCAGTATCTGGACGAGGTGTGAGACAAGGGTCAAGGATCTCTTCTGTTCCAGCGGAACCGTCGTAGCACTGTCACAATTCCGGCTTATCGTGTCCGAAATCGATTTGCGGAGGGTGCCGATGCAGCGCAAATCAGACAACCCGTGACTCGTAAGCTTCACTCGCCTGCCGAACCGCATCCGGCAGACCGGCATTGCTCGGATCGAGTTCCAGCAGAAGCATGGCATCGTCACCGATCTGGTGCAGATACCTGAGGGAGCGTGGTCGACGGCGCGCTGGCGCTTCAATGGACTGCCCGGGAGCCGAAGCCCTTTGGGTAACCTATCCTGTAGCGTCACATTTGCCCGCCCGACGCGGCCTTTGGCCGGCGGTGCATGGGCACAGGTTTGCCTGGCACTCGTATAATAAAGATTATGTCTTCTCGTTCGATATTCGGACGATTTGTTAGACGAACTAACCTGTAGACCGTTAATGATACTGGAAATACCTGACCGACAATTTGGCGCCTATATCTTCGATTGCGATGGAACGCTGGCCGATACGATGCCGCTGCACTACCGCGCCTGGAAGCGACTAGTCGAGGAGCATGGCGGGTTCTTTTCGGAAGAATTGTTCTACCAGTTGGGCGGCAAACCGACGGCACAAATCCTTGAACTGCTGCGGGATGAGCATGGGTTGAACGTCGGCGACACGCATAGCGCCGGCGAGCGGAAGGAAGAATATTTCGCGCAGACGATCCACGAGGTCGGACCGATTGAACCGGTGGTTCAGATCGCGCGGCGGTGGCACACGATCAAGCCGCTGGCGGTGGTCTCGGGTGGGTTTCGCAGGAACGTCGAGATGACACTGGACGCCATTGGGATTCGACCGCTTTTCGATACAGTGGTCTGCGTGGAGGATTACGCGCGCGGCAAACCGTTCCCGGACGCTTTCTTGGAAGCGGCGCGTCGGATGAATGTGCCTGCGGATGAGTGTCTGGTTTTCGATAGTCCGCTGGGCTTGCAGGCTGCCAAGGCGGCGGGTATGCAGTGCGTGTGCGTGCCGCGTAGCGGAAGCTGAGTAATTCGGTCAACGCACATGAACCGGTTTCTCCTCGCTCTCGGTATTGCATGCATCATAGCCAGCCTGCTCTGGCCGTGGCTCAAGAGGATCCCTTTGGTTCGTCTCCCCGGCGATATCCTCATCGACCGCCCGGGATTCAAGTTCTTCTTCCCCTTCACGACCATGCTGATCGTGAGCGTGGTCCTATCGCTCTTGATTTGGCTGCTGCGGGGCTAATATGCAAGTAATCGATCGCACCAGAGCCTAGTCGACGGCAGGAATGTGCGGCATCGGGGGATTAGAGGGCATTAGGATGCGGGGTCATCAGAAAGACAAGGATGTGGGGCTTATATTGAAGGCCATGGCCTTCGCGGCCTGGAAACATCGGGAGCAGCGGCGGAAAGATGTCGACGCCTCCCCGTATATTAATCACCCGATCGCTCTGGCCGAAGTTCTTTGGCACGAAGGCGGCGTCCGGGATCCGCTAATCATTGCCGCGGCGCTGCTGCACGACATCATCGAGGACACGGAAACCACGCCAGAGGAGCTCGGTGGTGCCTTCGGTGCATCTGTTGCGGCGGTTGTAGAGGAAGTCACTGATGTGAAGTGGCTATCCAAGCGCGCGCGCAAGGAGCTGCAGGTTGCTCGGGCCGGACGGGCCTCGGCTCGGGCCAAGCAGGTCAAGCTGGCCGACAAGATCTGCAACCTGCGGGATATCCTGGCGTCGCCGCCTAAGGGTTGGTCCATCGAGCGAAAACGCGAATACTTTGACTGGGCGAGGAAGGTGATCGACCAGGTGCGCGGGACGAATCCGAAGCTAGAGAGGCGGTTTGATCACCTGTATCGGAAGAGGCCATAGGGTCGCCAAAACCATGATCACAGCGATGTGATTATGTTGCGATGCGTGGTAACTGAGTGGGAGGACGGGCGTGAGGGCTGTAGGTTTTGTCTGCTGGTCGGCTCCCGCAAATTCGGGCCAAAATCTCCCTAGCGCACATCTGTGATTGTCGTGTCCGCGGGCCGTACCGAGAGACCTTCAGGCGCGAGATAGCGCGCGTCAGAGGCGGCGAGCATGACTAGAACCTATCTCAAAATCGCTTCAGCATGATGCAGATTGCCGCGAGCTGTACAAAACCGAGGAAGTCGGCTGGGTAGTATTCCCAGTGAACCAGTAATCGACGATGCCATTGAATCCACGCAAAGAAGCGCTCGACGATCCGGCGGCGTTGGTAACGGCGCAGGCGCCGCCCGTCCTGGCTGACTCGCTTGACGCGGTTCGAACGATGCGGTGCGATCATTTCCGCGCCTTGCTCGCGCAGTTGCGCATCCAGAGTATCGCTGTCGTAGGCTCGATCGCCGATCAGGTTCTCGGGCTTTGCCTCGATCATATAAAACTCAAAGCTCAGCTGCACCAAGGTGACTTCATGATGGTTCGCCGCGTGTGTACTCACGGCCAGCGGCAAACCATGATGGTCAACTATGGCCATGATTTTCACGCCTTTTCCGCGCCGCGTCGGCCCAATCTCATCCCCACCGCCTTTGGCCGAGGCAAAGGTGGCGTCAATGAAGCATTCCGACTCGTCCAACGCCCCCTTATCGCGCAGCGCGTTCGCCAGCTCAGTGAGAACATTGCGCAGCACTTCGTTCCAGCACCACTGCTCAAAGCGACGGTGCACCGTTTTGTAGTTCGGGTAGTACTGCGGCAGCATGTGCCACTGCGCACCGGTGTCGAGGATTCACAGCACCGCGTCGAGTACTTGGCGTGCAGGCACCGGCTCGCGTCCGGGTTGGTCCTCGGCAATGCTCTCCTCCGGAAAGTGCTCCCGGATTCGATTCCATTGCTCGTCGCTAACACGGATCACATGTCCAATTTTACCCTTCTCAATTCGTTATGCGCGATTTTGATATAGCTTCTAGTTTGTTGTTGCAAAAATTGATGCCACAGCACTGCGAGCATTTCAGTCAAGAAAGCATTCCCCTCCACTCGGCGAATTTAAACCTGTGCCGGATGGATTCGAGCTGGTCGAGGGGCGTCAAGCTGTTCCCCGGCAAGTCATCGCGTCGAGCAGGAAGGCACGTTCTCGATGTCCGGAAGCGTCTCGACATTGAGACGACCGCGACAGCGCAAATCAAGCGTGTCGGCCGCTCGTAGCAAAAGAAGCGCGGGGATTGTTCTGTACCGGAAACGGCTTGGGATCCTCGAGATATTTCTGGTTCACCCCGGCGGCCCATATTGGGCGCGCAAGGACAATGGTGCCTGGTCAATTCCCAAGGGTGAGTACGAGCAGGGTGAAGAGGCATTACAAGCCGCGCAGCGTGAGTTTCTGGAGGAGACTGGCGTTGCAGTGAACGGCCCCTTCCTGGCCCTGGCGCCAGTCCGACAGCCAAGCGGCAAGATGATTACCGCTTGGGCTGCCGAGGGTGACCTGGACCCGACTCGGTTGCGCAGCAATACATTCTCGCTCGAGTGGCCACCAAAGTCTGGTGTGATGCAAAGCTTTCCGGAGGTGGATCGAGGCGCCTGGTTTTCGTTGGCGGATGCTCGAAGCAAGCTCTCGCCGGGACAGCGCCCGCTACTGCGGGATATCGCCGAGCTCTGACAAACTATGCTGGTTTTCGTGGCGTGGGCTACGACATTAACTAAAGGCATCGACGACACAATTAAGGGACATCCACATCGGCTATGCGCGCCCCACGGCTGTCAGAGAGACCGGATCCGACCGGACTCTGGTCGCCTCAGCGGCCTCCAGGATCTTACAGGTCGTGGTCCAGATCCGCTCGATTGGTCTGGACCGGCAGCTGCTGGCGCTACTCAAAGAGCTGCTGGCCGTCGCCCAGTTTAAGGGACATTGGATACTTATATGCGATATCTGTCGTTGATGATCGGAACCATGACGAGCGTCTCTTGCCTGACGCCGGCGGTAGGAGGCGTCGCGGCCTTGCCAACCAGACCATTGCCCGAGGCACGGGTCGAGAGTGGCGTTCTATCCGGCCTTAGTGAAGGTTCGGTCCATGCGTTTCTCGGCATTCCCTACGCCGCGCCGCGTCCTCGGCCAATCCATGCACCGAAGACGGGATGTTGTACAGGATCCAATGAATCCACGTGGTCTTGGGTGCTTTGGCGTCCGGCGCAGCCGGATCCTCTACGATCAGCGCCAAGCTCTGGGCGTTCGATGGCAGTCCGGACCATGCAAGAGGCGGCGGACATCTGCGCCGTCGCAGGTGTAGCGCTTGGGAATGGAGCCGCCATGGGCAAACGCCGCTGAACTGATCGACAGACTCACCGCGTCCTCCTCGATGCAGTGCGCCGATGCAGTGCGCCGATGCAGTGCGCCGATGCAGTGCGCCGATGCAGCGCATCGCTATATTCACCACGCTCGGCAATCCGGTCCAGAACCGTAGGGGCTGCACCAGGGGGTTTCCGCGCATGCGTAGCGCGTTATCGCGCGCCGACGCCGATGCACAGGAGCTGGCCGCCGAGGCTTATGGCCTCTATGAGCAGTTCCAGCCGGTCATTCCCGCCGGTGCGTCGGGTTGGGGAGCGGCGGGGACGCTCAGTTTGGTGAACATCCGGAAGTTGGCGAAAAGAGAAATGAGGCGGCAGCCGCGGGTGCGGTAGGAAAGGGCCGAGATGAAGGACATGAAGAGAATTACTACGACTTTGCAAGGCGAATGGTTTTCCAAGATCGTCGATGGGTCTAAGCGATTTGAATATCGGGAGATCAAGCCGTATTGGATCACACGGGTGCAGGTAGCGACGGTTCCGTTTCGGTTGGTGCTTAGAAATGGCATGTTGCCTCCGGTTCCGGTTGTTACGGTCCGGATCGATCGAGTGGTGCCTAGTCCATAGAGCAAGAAGCGCAGCGGAACGTACGCTCTACACATTGGCGGAATATTGAAGATCGAACACTGGGATAAACTGACGAAGCGACCGCGGTAGGCTGTCAGTATATAGATGGTGTGCGTCCGTGCCCGCGTTGACCGGTCAAGCCGGGGCGAGGCGAGGCTTGGAATTGGCACGACGACAGCGGCTTCTGGGTCCACTCGCTGCTACGAGCAGTGGTTTGGCGTCGGGTTTCGCGCTCGTCTGGCTTGCCCGCATGAATGGCTTCGGACCCTTGCCGCGACCGGCGGCGATTTGCGCCATGCTGCGCCCGGAAGCCACCGAGCGATCCTCTGCCAGCAAGCCTTCCGGGCGCGCCGGATCCGCGGCATCGTCGCGTTGCTTGATCAGCAGCCAATTCCTGCGCTTGCCCGAGCCGCGATCGTTCCGCATGCGCACCAATACCCAGCCGCCGTGCAAGCGCTGGCCTTCGAGCTCGAATTTGAGTTGCCCGGCCTTCAGTGCGGCCTGGGGCGAGGTTCCCGGCAGCGGCCGCCAATAGCCACGGTCCCACAGTTGCACCGTTCCGCCGCCATACTGTCCCTGCGCGATCGTGCCCTCGAAGTCGCCATACTCGAGCGGATGGTCCTCGACTTCGACCGCGAGCCGCTTATCGGCAGGATCCAGCGACGGGCCGCGCGTGACAGCCCAGGATCTGAACACTCCGTCCAGTTCCAGACGCAAGTCATAATGCAGCCTTCGGGCCGCGTGCTTCTGAATGACGAATCGCAATCGCTTTGACTTCGCGGCGGCCAGCGTGCCCCGGGGCTCGGCTGTCTGGCGGAAGTCGCGCTTGGCCCGATAGGTCGCTAATTTATTGCCGGGCACTGCCGATCCTCTGTCATGCGTACGAAGGCCGCAGCGTCGGCGCCGCGGCAGGCCTGCGTCTGTAGGCCGGGATCCGGCTATGCTGCTCGTTCACACTGCGGTTCAAACCGAGCCCGATATCGCTATGAGCTGGAGCCCGAACCAATATCTGAAATTCTCGCAGCCGCGCCTGCGACCGGCAATGGACTTGCTCTCGCGAGTACCGACCGCCGCGCCGCGCCGCGTCTACGACCTGGGCTGCGGGGCGGGTAACGTCACGGCTGCCCTCGTGGCTCGCTGGCCGCGCGCGAAGATCATTGGCGTGGACACTTCCGCGGCCATGCTGGTGCAGGCGGCCAAGGTATTGCCTCAGGTGCAGTGGGTGCATCACAGCCTGGCCGACTGGCAGGCCGATGCCCCGGCCGATGTCATCTACTCGAACGCAGCATTGCATTGGTTACCCAATCACCAGCAATTGTTTCCTGCGCTGGTCGGAGCGGTGTCGCCCGGCGGTGTGCTCGCGGTACAAATGCCGCGCAACTTCGCAGCTGCGTCCCACACCTTGATCGAGGCCACGGCGCGGGCCGGTCCCTGGCTCGACAAGCTGGAGCCGCTGCTGGGTGCCGCGCCGGTGGCGGAGCCGCAATACTACTATTCGCTGCTCGCCCCGCTGGCCTCCAGCCTCGACATCTGGGAGAGCGAGTATCTGCAGGTGCTCTCGGGCGACGACCCGGTCAAGGAATGGACCAAAGGCACCTGGCTGTCGCAGTTTCTCGACTGCCTGGATTCAGCGGAGCGTGCGGCCTTTGAAGCCGATTATGCGCAGCGTCTGCGTGCTGCCTATCCGCGGCTGGCCGACGGCACGACGCTGTTCCCGTTCCGGCGCTTATTCATCGTGCTGCAAAAGCCATAGCTTTCAGTGGGCGGTGGACTTGGACACCAACAGCCCGGTGTTCTGGCGCACATAGACCTCGTTCCACATCTCTTCGGCGCGCCGGTCGCGAAACAGCAGCGAGCCGACCAGCACGCCGAGAAAGCCGAGCGGAATGGAGATAAGGCCGGGGTTCTTGAGCTGGATCAGCGGTTGTTCCAGGCCCATGAACGAAGTCTGTGCATCGCCCCACTTGGCGATATCGGCATTGGCCTTGCCCACGGCCTTATCCAGCGCTCCCAGATCCTTCTTCGCCTTTGCCACGCGGCTCTCGTCGCCTGATTCCAGTGCCTCGGTCGCCGCCGCGCGCTTAGCGGCTGCCCCATCGAGCAGCTTGTGCGCGGCAGCCTTCACGGCCTTGGGGTAGGTGAGGTTCGGAGACACCAGCGTCAGTCCGACCGCGGCGATCGTGCCCACCAGCATGCCGGTGACAATGCCGCCGGTATTACAGCGCTTCCAGTGCAGCGTGAGCAATACGCACGGGAAATTCGCGCTCGCCGCCACCGCGAATGCAAGGCCGACGAGCACGGCGACATTCTGGCCTTTAGCGGCGATACCGATGCCGATCGACATCGCCCCGACGATGATCGTGGCGACGCGCGCGGCCTTGACCTGTCCGCTCGGGGATACTTCCTTGCCGTGACGCACGACGCCCACGTACAGATCGTGGGCCATCGCCGAAGCCGAGGCCAGCACCAGGCCTGCGACCACGGCCACGATGGTGGCGAATGCAACCGCCGAGACGAACGCCAGCATGAAATCGCCGAACAGCGAATCCGGGCCGCCGCCGATGAACTGCGCCAGCAGCGGCGCAGCCATGTTTCCCCCGGCGTCCACGGCGGCGATGTTGGCCGAGCCCACGTTCTTGGCCGCGCCGAAGCCGAGGAACAGCGTCAGTACGTAGAATCCACCGATGATCGCCATCGCCCAGACCACCGAGCGGCGCGCCTGCTGCGCGGTGCGTACGGTGAAGAATCGCATCAGGATGTGGGGCAAGCCGGCGGTGCCGAATACCAGCGCCATGCCGAGGCTGATCTGGTCGATCGGCGCCTTGAAGTACAGGCCCGGCTCCAGAAAGCGCTGGCCGAGGTCGGCGGCGGTCATGGCCTTGGCCGGATCGCCCAGCAGCGTCGCCACGCGCGCCTGGACTTTTGGATCGGCCACGACGTCCTTCAGGAACGCCGGCAGCGAGAATCCGTATGGCACCCACACCAGGGCGACGATCACCAATGAGGCGCATACCAGCAGCACTGCCTTGATGATCTGTACCCAGGTGGTCGCGACCATGCCGCCGAATAGTACATAGGCCAGCATCAGCACGCCGACGCAGAGCACCGAGGTCTCGTAATTGATGCCAATGAGCGTCTTGACCAGCACTCCACCGCCGACCATCTGTGCGGTCAGATAGAAGGTCGATACGGTAATGACGGATAACGCCCCGACCACGCGGGTTTTCTTCGGGTCATTGCGGTAAGCCAGGATATCGGACAGAGTGTAACGCCCGATATTGCGGCAGGGCTCGGCGATCAGCAGCAGCACGGTGATGTAGGCGACTAGCCAGCCGACCGAGTACATGAAGCCGTCATAGCCGTAGAGCGAGATCAGGCCGGCAATACCCAGGAACGATGCCGCCGACAGATAATCACCGGCGATCGCCCAGCCGTTCTGCCACCCTGCCACCCCGCCGCCGGCGGTATAGAAATCGGAAGCCGAACGCACCCGCTTGGCGGCGACATAAGTCACGTACATCGTGATGCCAATGATCACGGCAAATACCGTGAACGTGAGCCAGCGATTGCCGTCGCCGGCACCGGCCTGCGCATACGCCGGCGTCGCGGTGAGTGAGGCCAGTGCCAGCAGCGCGGCCGCAGAACCTTTTCTGGAAATGGATTTCACGGCTTGGCTACCGCTCGCGCCGGCGAACCGGTGCTGGCGAAGTCTGCCGATATCTGTGCGGCCAGCAGATCGAAGTCCTGGCTCGCTTTGCGCGAATAGATCAGCGCGATCACCCAGGCCACGACAAACTCGCTGAGCGCAAACAGCAGCCCGACATTGACGACGCCCCAGACGCGGATCTTGAACACCTCCTGAAAATACGCCGCGCCGATCGGCAACATGAAGTAGTAAGCGACGGACAGCGCCATCAGCCCCCAGAGAAACTGGCTCTTGCGCCGGTGCAAGCTTTGGAAGCGCGGATCACGGATGATCGCGTCCCAGTCCACTGCCTCGGATGTCGCCATGCTTGATGCCGCTCCCTTTATTCTTAGTCAATGCCCTGGGCCAACGAAGCGTATAGCGCCCGGCCAGAACCGGCAAATCGCCTGCATGACGAACGGCGCGTTGGTCATCGGCAGAGACCGTGGATTGGTATCGATATCGGGAAGGATCAGCACACCGTAGCAGCGTCGCCAGGTGAGCGCGCCGCACCGGCTGCGGATTTGCCCACATCGGCTGCGGGGGAGGTCTGGCAAATGCAGGCTCAGCCAAGCCGCGCGAACAAGACTCATTCTCATAGTCTATCTCATTGTCTATGAGACAGGCGGTGCAGGTCGCGGTCAAGCGGTCGCCTCAAGCTTGCGGGTGGCGATGCCGCTATCGATTCCTACGGGTGGCGGGGCAATGGTGCGCTCGGTGGCGCGCACGCTGGAATTGGATCGCTCTTGCTGCGCGCTCGAGCAAGCTCAAGGGGCAGTACGGCACGCAGCGCAGCGCTGATGCAGCCGACTTGCATTATCGCGCAGCAGCGGCCGGAATCGTCGGTGCGCATGTAGTCGCGGCAGGCCGCGCCAGTTGCCGCTTCATCGGGGAGCGCATCCGTCGACGCCACCTTCAGGCTCCGGTATAGTTCTTGGCTTTCAAATTACACAACGGTTTTCACAGGGGATATCTACAATGAAAAGGGCTTTTGCCGTGGCGGCATTGGCGGCCATTGTCACTCCGTGCCTGGTATTCGCGGCTCCGCCGAAGCAGCTCAAGGTTGTTGAAACCACCACCATCAAGGCACCGGCTGACAAAGTCTGGGCGACCGTCAAGGATTTCGACAGCTTGGACAAATGGCACCCGGCAATCGTCAAGGACGAGATCGTCAAGGGAACCAATAACCATCCCGGCGCGATCCGCGCGCTGTCGATCAAGGACGGCCCGGTGATCAAAGAGCAATTGATTTTCTTCAGTGACACCCTGCATTCGTTCAAGTACAAGTTCACCGATACGCCATTTCCGATCAAGGACTATGTGTCGACGCTGAGCGTGAAGGCCATGAAAGACGGCACCACATTGGTGCGATGGTCCAGCACCTTCAAGCGCAAGAATCCCGCCGACAATCCCCCGGAGGCCGAGAACGACGCCGCCGGAGTCAAGCTGATCACCGGCGTCTATCAGGGCGGCCTCGCGAACCTCAAGAAGATGCTCGAAGGCGGCTAATCCCGCCGGCCCGGCCCGGCCATTGGCCGAGCCGGACGTCATCTCCGGAAGGGATCGCGATCCCTTCCGGCGGATCCTGGATCCTCAACCCTGCCTCGGCCGGCTGCTCGCCGCTCAAATCGGCCGATCGGCGACCAGCTGCGTCACCACTGAAGGATCGGCCAGCGTTGAAATGTCCCCCAACTGTTCGATCTCATTGGCGGCGATTTTGCGCAGGATCCGGCGCATGATCTTGCCGCTGCGGGTCCTTGGCAGACCCGCCGCCCATTGGATCACATCGGGTGCCGCAAACGGCCCGATCTGCTCGCGCACGATCCGCAGCAGCGCACGGCGCAGGTGCTCCGAGGGCTCGTGCTCGTTCATGAGTGTGACGTAGGCATAGATACCCTGTCCCTTGATGTCATGCGGATAGCCGACCACTGCGGCCTCGGCCACCGCCGGATGCGATTCCAGGGCACTTTCCACCTCTGCGGTGCCTATGCGGTGCCCGGACACGTTGATGACATCATCCACGCGCCCCGTGATCCAGTAATAGCCGTCCTTATCGCGCCGGGCGCCGTCGCCGGTGAAATAGCTGCCCGGATAGGTGCGAAAGTAGGTGTCGATAAACCGCTGATGATCGCGGTACACGGTGCGCATCTGCCCCGGCCAGCTGTCGCGCAGCACCAGATTGCCCTCGCACGCACCGTCGAGCTCATTGCCGGTGGCATCGACGATCGCCGGCACGATACCAAAGAACGGCCGTGTGGCCGAGCCGGGCTTGAGCCCGGTCGCGCCCGGCAGCGGCGTAATCAGGATGCCGCCAGTCTCCGTTTGCCACCAGGTATCCACGATCGGGCAGCGGTGATTGCCCACGACGCGGTGGTACCACTCCCAAGCTTCCGGATTGATCGGCTCGCCGACGGTGCCGAGCAGCCGCAGCGTATGTCGCCAGTGCTGCGTCACCCAGTGATCGCCCTCGGCCATCAGCGCTCGGATCGCGGTGGGCGCCGTATACAGGATGGTGACCCGGTGCAGATCGCACACCTGCCAGAAGCGGCCCGGGTCCGGATACTTGGGTGTACCTTCGAACATCAATGAGGTCGCGCCGATCGACAGCGGACCGTAGAGCACATAGCTGTGACCCGTGACCCAGCCCACATCGGCGGTGCACCAGAACACATCTTGTTCGCGGTAATCGAACACGCTTTCAAACGTGTACGAGGCATAGACGAGGTAACCGCCGGTGGTGTGCAACACGCCTTTCGGCTTGCCCGTGGAGCCAGAGGTGTAGAGGATGAACAGCGGGTCCTCGGCGCCCATTTCTTCGATCGGGCAGTCGCTCGACGCCTTGGCCATCAGGTCGTCGTAGGACACATCGCGTCCTGTGACGCGCGGCACGTCGGCGCCGGTGCGCCGCACCACGACCACTGTTTGCACCGGGCTGTCCGCACGCAGTGCAATCGCCGCATCGACGTTTTTCTTCAGCGGAACGGTTTTGCCGCCACGCAGGCCCTCATCGGCGGTAATGACGATGCGCGAGCCGCAGTCTTCGATGCGGCTGGCGATCGATTCGGGCGAAAAGCCGCCGAACACCACCGAGTGGATGGCGCCGATGCGGGCGCAGGCCAGCATCGCCACGGCAACTTCCGGGATCATCGGCAAGTAGATCGTGACGCGATCACCCTTGCGCACGCCCAGGCTTCGAAGCACGTTGCCGAAGCGGCAGACGTCGGCGTGCAGCTCGCGATAGGTAATATTCCGTGTTTCCCCCGGCTGATCGCCTTCCCAGATGATCGCCACGCGATCGCCTCGGTCGGCCAGGTGTCGGTCGAGGCAGTTCTGAGCGGCATTGAGCGTGCCATCTTCGAACCAGCGGATGTGAAAGTCCTCGACCCGAAACGACACGTCCTTGACTTTGGTGTAAGGCCGGATCCAGTCGAGGCGACGTCCAACGTGGCCCCAGAATGACTCCGGGTCCTCGACGCTGCGCACATAGTCGGCCGCGTAGCGGCGGGCATTAATGCGGGCCCCGGCCGCGAAGGCGGCCGGCACCTCATGAAAGTGTATCGCGTCGTTCATATCGTTTCCCCCAATTTCCCAATGCTCGCCCGTGCACCTGGCGGCCGCCGGTCGGCCCCTGAAGGATGGGCCTGTGCCGGCCATGATACGTCACCGTCCGCAATAGCGCGCTCCAGGAGGGCAGCGACTTACGCCGACGGCTGGCGCAGAATGGCTCGCCTCACGAGCTCACGGTTCTGCTGGCAGCGACGCCGCCCGACCAGGGAAAACCCAACGCCCGGATCACAGATGCTCGCGATCAGCACCTGCTGTGGCCGGAACTGCACGACCACGAGCTCACCCTGCTGCAGCAAGGAACCCGTCGTGCGGGCATCTAGCCTGCGCCCGGGCTCCTCGCGCGTCAGTTGCCAGCCAAGGCCGCGGGCCAGGCGGGCAACCAGATCAAAATCTGACTCGGAATCGAATTCCGTGGGCACCGACAGATACCGCAGCTCGCGCAGTTGCATTCCCAGCACGCCCATGCCGAGCGCGCAAGACAGCAGCAGCCCGAACACGGCGGCGGCGGTGACTGCCAACGCCTCGCTCAAGTTGTGCAGGAAGGCCGAGGTCACGATAAGAGCCACGCAAATTACAGCAAGGTATGCGCAGAAGGCGACCGGGGCGAAGTACCTCGCCCAGTCGGCGCCATAGAGCTTGAGCCTCTCCACATACATCCGCGAGCCTGCCGGCAGCTGAGCCAGCCGCCTGTCATACAACCGTCATGGGGCCGCCATAGTCTCAATCCAGCGCTGTCCTCACAAGACTAACGACCGACGACCGACGACCGACGACCGACGACCGACGACCGACGACCGGCGACTCACCCGAGAGGTTACCCGTGTTGACCAGCTTAGGCATCGACGTGCCGACCGCCGTTCTTTTATGTCTCGCGCTGGCGCTCGCACTGAGCTTTGAATTCGTCAATGGCTTCCACGACACCGCCAACGCAGTGGCCACGGTGATCTACACCAACTCGTTGAAGCCGCCGTTGGCCGTCGTGTGGTCGGGCGTCTGGAACTTGATCGGCGTGTTGACCTCCTCGGGCGCCGTGGCCTTCGGCATCGTCGCACTGCTGCCGGTCGAGCTCGTGATCAACGTCGGATCCGGTGCGGGCTTCGCGATGGTGTTTTCGTTGCTGCTATCGGCGATCATCTGGAACCTCGGGACGTGGTACCTCGGTCTGCCGGCCTCCAGCTCGCATACGTTGATTGGCTCGATCGTCGGTGTTGGACTGATGAATTCACTGTTGAGCCCGGACGCCGCCTTCGGCGAGGGCGTTAACTGGGCAAAAGTCGCCGATACCGTGAAGGCATTGGTGTTCTCGCCGGTGATCGGTTTCGTCGTGGCGGGCTTATTGCTGCTGTTGGCCAAAGCGCTACTGCGCCGACCCGAGCTGTACCGCGCTCCCACGGGCAAAGAACCTCCGCCGTGGTGGATCCGCGGTCTGCTGGTGTTGACCTGCACCGGTGTCAGCTTTGCACACGGATCGAATGATGGTCAGAAGGGCATGGGTCTTATCGTGCTCATTCTGGTCGGTATCGTACCAACCGCATTCGCTCTGAACATGAGCGCCTCCACCGACTCGCTGCAACATCTGTCGTCGTCCGCGGTCGTGTTCGCACAGTCACTCGGGCAAGAGCCGGCCATCGCCGCCCCCGCGTCGGATGCGGACACCGCTCACAAGCAATTGACCGCGTATCTGCGCACGGGACGCACAACCGCCAGCACGATTCCGGCGCTCGCGCTGGCGAACCAGCGCGTGGTCGAGGGCTTGAGCGGCGTCAAGGAACTGTCGGCGGTGCCGGCGCTGCAACGTCGTTCGCTGCGGCTCGACATTTACCTGGTGTCCGAGACCCTGGCGCGATTGATCAGGACGAAACAGCTTCCCGCGGCGATGGATGCCAAGGCCGCAGCCAGCTACCAGAAGTCGCTCAAATCACTGACGAACTATATTCCGCTGTGGGTGAAGGTCGCAGTCGCGTTCGCGCTCGGCTTCGGCACCATGATCGGTTGGAAGCGAATCGTCGTTACGGTCGGCGAGAAGATCGGCAAGGCACATCTGACCTACGCTCAGGGAGCCTGCGCCGAACTGGTCGCATTCGGCACCATCGAGGCCGCCGACATACTCGGGCTGCCGGTGAGCACTACCCACGTACTCTCGTCGGGCATTGCTGGCACGATGGTCGCCAATGGCTCCGGGATCCAGAAGGAGACCGTGCGCAACATCATTCTGGCCTGGGTGCTGACGTTGCCCGTGTGCGTGCTGCTGGGCGCGGCGCTATTTGCCGCCGGCCTGTTCTTCGTACTGCGTCTGGCCGGCGTGCCATAGCCTCGCTCAGGCTGAGCCTCGCCCAGGTTGACTGTAAGCTCAGCAGATCCTCATGCTGATGGCCGCGGATTCGTCCAGTGCTCGCACCCGGCAGCGACACGCATGAAACCGCGGCGACGCAGCTGCCTGGGAGCGGGCCCGCAATGCCGGGACAGCTCCTATGGAGGCCAGATAAAAACGCCTATTTAATAAATACTTACACTATAGATATGAACTCGAATAGAGATTGCGCCGGCGCCGCATAGTGGATCGATTCATCGGCGCGGTCCTTCGATCGGATAGTTGATATCGACTTGCATCGCGGGGCGCCGTCGTATCAACTTCATCGTGATGAAGACTCGATCCGTTTTCGGTGGGCTCGCCGCCTTGAGTGCCGGCATGACGCTGCTATGCGCGACGACGCGTGCGGATACTGCGGGCGAGGGCACGCCGTCACCTGCCTTCAGTCTCGGGCCGATCGTAGTCACGGCGACGCGGGTGCCCGAGGCCAGTGCGGATCTGCCGATGTCGATCGATCTGGTCGGCCGGCAGGAGATCAGGGAAGGGCAACTGCTGGTGAATCTGTCGGAGCCGCTGATCGGTGTGCCGGGGGTCAATGCGCAGAATCGCCAGAACTACGCACAGGATTTACAGATATCGGTGCGCGGCTTTGGCGCCCGATCGAGCTTCGGAGTACGCGGGGTGCGCTTGTATGCTGATGATATTCCCGGAACGATGCCGGATGGTCAGGGCCAGTTCTCGAATTTCGACCTCGGCTCTGCCGATCGCGTTGAAGTGCTGCGTGGGCCGTTCTCGGCGCTCTACGGCAATTCATCGGGCGGGGTGATTTCCATTTTCACGGAGGATGCCCCACCGGGGAAGCGCCTCGATGCCACGGCCGAGTACGGCAGTTTTGACACGCAGCGTTACGCGCTCAAAGGGATGCTGGGCCCACCCGGCGCGCTCAATCTGGTGGTGGACGCGTCCCACTTTGCCACCGACGGCTATCGCGATCACAGCGCGGCGCAGCGCGACATATTTAATACCAAGGCCGGCTGGCAGCTCGATGATTTCTCGACGCTCACGCTGATCGCCAATGCAATCGACATGCCCAGTGCGCGGGATCCGCTGGGGCTCACGGCTGCGCAGCTCGCCAGTAACCGCGAGCAGGCCGGCGTGAATGCCCTCGCCTACAACACGCGAAAGTCCGTCCAGCAGGAACAGCTCGGCGCCCACTACGAGCGAAGCCTGAGCGCGACGGATGATCTGAGCGCCATGGTCTATGGCGGCGGGCGCGACACCACCCAGTATCAGGCCATCCCTAAAGCCACCGAGGGCTCGCCGACGAACCCGGGCGGTGTAATCGTGCTGGCGCACGGCTATTGGGGCGTGGACGTGCACGTGACCGATCAGCGCCGCGTGGCCGACACACCGTTGCAGCTGACGGCCGGAGCCAGCTACGACGATCTCGATGAGGACCGCCGTGGCTATCTGAATTTCATTGGCAACGAGCTCGGGGTCCAGGGAGCGCTGCGCAAGGATCAGACCAACACGGTCTATGATCTGGACGAGTACCTGCAGCTGCAATGGGATCCGAGCCAGCGCTGGCGCGTCGAGGGCGGAGTTCGCAATAGCGTGGTGGAGGTCGCTTCCGACGATCATCTGTCCGCACCCGGTACTCCCAGCGAAAGCGGCGTGCGCTACAGCGCCGTCACGCCGGTCGCCGGCCTGACCTACCGGGCCGCTGCAGATCTGGACCTGTACGGGTCTTTCGGCAAGGGCTTTGAGACCCCGACGCTGGACGAGCTGGCGTACCGCTCGACCAACGGCAGTCTGCCGGGCCTGAACTTCGCGCTGCAGACAGCCCGAAGCGACAACTACGAACTCGGCCTCAAGGCCGGGACGGCGCGTATGCGAGCCACGCTGGCTGGGTTTTATATCCGTACCGAGGATGAGCTGGCGGTACAGTCGAATGCCGCCGGCCGTTCGGTTTATCAGAACATTCCGGCAACGCAGCGCCGAGGCGCCGAGGCCGAATTCCAAAGCGACTGGGGCCACGGTTTCAGCAGCCAGCTGGCCTACACCTATATCCAGGCGCTGACGCTGCAGTCTTATACCACCTGCATCGTCGTACCCTGCGTGCCGGTGCTGGTCGGCCCCGGTCATCGAATCCCCGCCGTTCCGGCCGATGCTCTGTATGCCGGAGTGACCTGGCGTCGCGCGCCTGGGGGCCTCTGGGTCACCCTCGAGACGATCGGCCGCGCCCAGATCTATGCCAATGATCTCAATAGCCAAGCCGCCGGCGGTTATTGGTTAGCCAATCTGCGGGGCGGCATTGAGCAGCAACGATCGGTCTGGCATTTCACCGAATCGCTGCGCGTGGACAACCTGGCCAATCGCAGCTACGTCGGCTCAGTCATCGTCAATGAAACCAACTCACGCTACTTCGAGCCCGAGCCCGGTCGGACTATCTACCTGATGGTGACCGTCTCGCATCGCTGAACGAGCCCGCGGTCGCGGAAAACAGAGAAACTCAATGCAGCTGGCAACGATCGCGCCGTCGCAACCGGGCGAAATGGAAACATCGGCCGCGCAACGCTTGCGAATGACCGCCGCGGGCGTTCACAACGGCGAGCGCTGCGCATGAAGTTGCTTCGCTACGGTCCCCGGGGTCAGGAGAGGCCCGGTGTGCTCGGCCGGGACGGTGTGATCCACGATCTGTCGCGTGAACTGCCTGATCTGACGCCTGAGCAGCTCATCCCCGACTCGTTGCGATCGCTGTCTAAACTCGACCCTGGCACGCTCCCGGCCGTCGGCGGTGAACCGCGCCTGGGCGTTCCAGTCGCAGGAATTCGCAAATTCATTGCCGTCGGCCTCAATTACGCCGATCACGCCGCCGAGGCAGGCATGCCGATCCCGCAGGAGCCGGTCGTGTTCATGAAGGCCATCAGTTGTCTGAATGGACCGAACGACGACGTCGTATTGCCCAAAGGTTCCCGGAAATCGGATTGGGAGGTCGAACTCGGTGTCGTCATCGGTACGCTCGCCCGTTATGTGGAACAGGCCGACGCTCTGAGCCATGTGGCCGGCTACTGCATAGTCAACGACGTCAGCGAGCGGGAATATCAGATCGAACGCGGCGGCACCTGGGACAAAGGCAAGGGTTGCGACACCTTCGGACCCGTCGGCCCGTGGCTCGTGACGCCCGACGAAGTGGGTGATCCCCAGAACCTGCAGCTCTGGCTCGACCTGAATGGACGCCGCTATCAGACGGGCAATACGCGCACGATGATCTTCGGTGTCGCCGCGCTCGTTGCCTACATCAGTCGCTTCATGACGCTCGAGCCCGGCGATCTCATCACGACCGGCACGCCTCCGGGCGTCGGTATGGGAGTCAAGCCCGAGCCGGTTTATCTGCGGGCCGGCGACGTCATGAGGCTTGGGGTCGAGCGGCTCGGCGAGCAGAGGCAGAGAGTCGTCGCCGGGTCCGAGCGCTAGCCAGGAGTTGGCGGCGCTGTGGCTCGCGCAAGGTCTCATCGCCGGGGCCGAAGCACGGCTCAGCCCGCGCCGAACCTGCGATCACTCTGATGAACGTATTGTGGCAATTCTTTCGGCTGTCTACGCCCCTGTACGGCCTCGTGGGCGCCGGTTATCTGGCGGCCTGTTTGCCGTGGTGGCGGCACGCGTGGAGCCAGCGCATCTCGAGCCTGGTGTTCGCGGTCGCGCTGCCGGCCATGATGTTCCACATGATGAGCCAGCAGGCGTCACTGCCGCCGGTGGACGGCCGTGTTCTGATCGCCTATTTTGGCAGCTGTCTGATCGTGTTTGTGATTGGCCGCGGGACCGGCGCCTGGCTGTTCAAACTCGATGGCACCTCCCAATCCGTGTTTGCACTCGGCGGCATCTTTTCCAACATCGTGCTCACGGGACTGCCGATCGCGAAGCTCGCCCTTGGCGTGACGGCGGTTCCGGTTGTGGCCCTGTTACTGATTTTCAACGCACTGACCCTGTGGACGCTGGTCAGCGTGTCGGTGGAATGGTCCCGGCATGGCTCGTTCAGCCCGGCTGGGTTCGCGAAAACCGCCGTGAGTGTGCTCAAGAATCCCATCATTCTCGCGATCATCGGCGGCACCGCATCCGGCAGATTGGGTTTTGCGCTGCCGCCGATGGCTGATGCGGGGCTGGCCGCGGTGGGTAACGTCGCAGCGCCCGCGGCCCTGGTCACGCTGGGCATGGGATTGGCCGCCTTCCCGCTGAAGCAGGAATGGGCATCGAGCCTCACAATCTGCGCTCTCAAGCTGCTCGTGCAGCCGCTGCTGGTGTGGTCGCTCGCGATCGCCCTGGGACTGCCGGCCCTGGAACTGCGGGCCGCCGTGCTGGTCGCGTCGATGGCGGTGGGGGTCAATGTCTACCTGATGTCGCTGCAGTTTCAGGCGATTCAGGCCACGATCGCCAGCGGCATCGTGCTGTCGAATCTGATTGCGGCGTTGACGACGCCGCTGTTGCTAGCCGCCCTGCATGCAGCGACCTGAGGCAGCGACCTGAGGCAGCGTAAGCTTTTTATTGTCGTTAAAAATATATTATATGATAATAACTTACACTTACTTCCTAAATGTATTTCTCACTAGGTGGGCAATCTTAAGATATCCTGCGCACCCTGCAAGCGAGCTGAGAATCTGATGGCGGATCTGCATGCGAAAGCCTGAGGAGGCGGTTCTCACACGTGGCCGCGCGGGCGGGGCTCTCCTGGGACTCTCGGCACTGGGCATTGTCTTTGGCGACATTGGCACCAGCCCGCTCTATACGCTCAAGACGGTGTTCGATCTCACCGGTGCCAATCCAGCGCCGCAGACCATTCTCGGCGTCCTGTCGCTGATTATCTGGACGCTCATTATCATCACTGCACTGAAGTATGTCGTCATTGCCATGAGCATCGACAATGACGGGGAGGGCGGCATCCTCGCCCTCATGTCGCTGTTGGCGCTCAAGACGCATCAGCGGCCGGCGATTGTCGCCGTCGGGCTGTTCGGCGCGGCACTGATCTATGGCGATGGGGCGATTACGCCCGCCATTTCGGTGCTGTCCGCGCTTGAAGGGCTGAACATCGCTCTGCCCGCACTGCATCCTTATATTCTGCCGGCAGCCGTGGCCGTTCTGATCGCGCTATTCGCCCTGCAGCCGACCGGTACCTCGCGCATCGGCAAGGCCTTTGGCCCCGTCATGGCGGCATGGTTCTTATGCATCGCGGCGCTCGGCGTCTGGGGCATCGTACAGCATCCGGCCGTGCTGGTGGCGCTCAGTCCACTGTACGGGCTGCGCTATCTGTTCTCGCACGGCTATGCCAGCTTCCTGGTATTGGGAGCGGTGTTTCTGTGCGTGACGGGAGCTGAGGCCCTGTACGCCGACATGGGTCACTTTGGGCGGCGGCCGATCCGGCTGGCGTGGTCCGCGATCGTCTTTCCTAGTCTCGTGCTGAACTACGCAGGGCAGGCGGCCATAGTTCTTGCGGGTGCTTCAACCAGCGACAACATCTTTTTCCGGCTGTGCCCGCAGTCCCTGCTGCTGCCGCTGGTGGTGCTCGCGACGCTGGCGACGATCATCGCCAGCCAATCGATCATCACCGGTGCGTTCTCGATGACCCGGCAGGCGATTCAGCTCGGCTGGCTGCCGCGCCTGCGGATCAAACAGACCTCCGAAGTCGGCTACGGGCAGATCTATGTCGGGACGATCAACTGGATGCTCATGGTGGTGACCGTGGGGCTGGCGCTGTCCTTCGGCAAGTCCGACAATCTGGCTGCCGCTTACGGCATCGCCGTGTCGCTCACCATGATGATGACCTCGGTGCTGCTGTTCATGGCGATGCGCGAGATCTGGGGCTGGAGCTTATGGGCCAGTGCCGCGCTCGCTGGTGCGCTGGTGTGCAACGATGCCGCGTTCTTTGCCGCCAATCTGGTGAAAGTCGCGGACGGCGGCTATGTCCCACTGTTACTGGCTGGCGTCGTCTATGGCCTGATGCTGACCTGGCATCGTGGAACGGCCGCCGTCGTGCGGGCTGGCAGCCAGAAGCAGGTCCCGGTCAGCGAATTCCTTGCCGACATCGAGGCCAGGAACGTTCCGCGGGTACCAGGCACCGCGGTGTTCATCTCGCGCACCTCTCGCGATACGCCGCCGGTCATGCTGTGGCACGTGCGGAAGAATCGCGCCTTGCACCAGAAGCTGTTCGTGCTCAAGGTCGTCACGGAGTCCGTGCCATGGATCAAAGACGAGGAGCGTCTACTGGTCACCCAGCTGGCACCCGATTTCTGGCGCGCGGTCGCGCGCTATGGCTTCATGGAGCGGCCCGATATTCCGCATTTGCTGCAACAGACCCCGGCGCTGGGGTGTGCCCTGCAGCTCGACGATGTCACCTACTACGTCGGTCATGAAACGATCGTGCGGGCCGAGGACGGCCAGGGTATGTGGGCATGGGAGGAGAAGCTTTACGCGGCGATGGCGAGGAACGCGATGCACATCAGCGACTTCTTCCGTCTGCCAAGTGAGGGTGTCGTCGAGATCGGTCGCCAGGTCCCGATCTGAAGTCACAAGCCCAGATCGCTCAATCCAGGGTGATTGTCCGGCCGCCGGCCCAGCGGCCAGAAATACTTGCGCTCGGATGCCGGGATCGGCAGATCGTTGATACTGGCGTAGCGGCGCGCCATATAGCCTTGATCGGTGAATTCCCAGTTCTCGTTGCCATAGCTGCGAAACCAATGGCCCGAATCGTCATGCCATTCGTAGGCGAACCGTACCGCGATGCGACTTCCAGCGCAGGCCCATAGCTCTTTGATCAGGCGGTAATCCAACTCCTTCGCCCATTTGCGTTGCAGGAACTGTCGCACCTGCGCGCGTCCGACGGGAAATTCGGCTCGATTGCGCCAGCGGGTGTCCTCCGTATAGACCAGCACAACGCGATCGGGGTCGCGTGTGTTCCAGGCATCCTCCGCCATGCGCACCTTCTGCGTGGCGCTTTCCGGCGTGTACGGCGGCAGTGGTGGTTTGCTCTCCATATCGGGCCCCTTCAGTTGACTCGCTTCCTTCGAGTTTACGCAATAGTCGATCTGAGGTGGCGCGGGCATTCGATTCCGGAACCCGAGGATTCCTTTCCGCGATCAGCGCAGCATGTACCTGCCTGGCAGTGAGCGCGGTAGCCCGCAATTGGGCGGGGCTGAGCAGCGGGCGCCGCGAGCTCGACGGACAGGAGGATGTGTGGACACGACAGGTGCACGTAACGCTGAAAATGCCACTGTGATCGTTCGCGTTCGGTGGGTGTGTCAAGCGCCACCACGCGGCACACCCGGGGGCTCAGAGGCTCGGTAATGCGCTTGCTGACCCCGCCCTTTCCGGCAGCGTCGCGGCCTTCGAACAAGACGCAGACCTTGAGGCCTTGCAGGCGCACCCACTCGTGCATTTTCAGCAGCTCGAACTGGTCTCCAGTGCGTTCAATTCGGAGGCGAATCCCTGAAAGCCGAGGTCGACGTCCAACGTAGCCGCGTGCTCCAAGAATAGCGCGCGAGCGGCGGAATCCCGCGCGTGCCAATGATTCATCCAGCGGCGTGCTTGATCACCCAACTGACATATCGGTCCATCCAGCCTTGCAGGAACTTCCGGGTATCGACGTTAGCGACAAGGCCCGATGGGTCAAAAAATCCCTCCTTTATCTGGATGAATGCTTCCGGTTGACCCAGCGTCGGTACATCCAGGTAGGCGAGAATGTTTCGCAGATGCTGCTGTGCCATGGCTGCGCCGACAGGGCCCATCGAAGCACTCAATATGCCGGCCGGCTTTCCCGCCCACGCACTCTGGCCATAGGGTCGAGAAGCCGCGTCGATGGCGTTCTTCATCACGCCGGGGATCGAGCGGTTGTACTCGGGCGTGACGAAGACGAGTCCTTGAGCGGCAGAAATCTCACTCTTCAGACGTCTTACGGCCAGAGCCGGGTTGGCGTCGTCGTCCTGGTTATAGAGCGGCAAATCACCGATCTGCAGTTGATTGAACGTGAACCCCGGCGGAGCCAGCCTGGCGACGGCGCCAGCCAGCTTGCGATTAATCGAGTCGCGGCGAAGGCTGCCAACGACAACCGCTATTTGATATTGACTCACAATGATCTCCAGTACCGAGCGAATGAGACGCGATGGCCGCTTGCAGTATGTTCGAATGCACCATAAAAATCCTCGGTCGCATAGCGACGGTCGCCGTCGGTTGGTCCGACCTCGAAGGTCGGAGAAATCCTCTTTGGACACTGTAACCTTTGCCGGGGCTCCCGCGAATTCAGCTATGTCAGCCCTGCGAAAGGGCTGCAGGTGTCTTCATCCGGCTTCTGTTAGCGCAGGAGAATCCCCAATGCCTGGTCGTCACGATACGTCTCACAGCACAGAGCACGGGCGCACGGACCTGACGCGCCGCCGACTGATGGGCTGCGCAGTGGCGTCGTTTGGCGTGATCGGGGCGATAGCATTCCTGAGGAACCCCAAGGCTGCCGCATCGCCGGACTCAGCCGAGGTACCTATCGAAGGCTTCTCGCGCACTGGCCAGAGCCAGGGTGTCACTGAGTTACCCAAGATCATCCGTAGCGACGCGCAGTGGCGGCAGCAGCTGTCTGCCCGGGCTTTCGACGTCACTCGACGGGCCGGCACTGAGCAGGCGTTCACCGGTGCATTGTGGAACCAGCACGCCGACGGACTGTATTATTGCGTCTGCTGCGGGACGGCGCTGTTCGATTCCCGCACCAAGTTTGAATCCGGCACCGGCTGGCCGAGCTTCTGGCAACCGATATCGAAACACAATGTACTGGAAAGCCCGGATAATAGCCTCGGCATGCGGCGCACCGCGGTATCTTGCCGGCGCTGCGATGCGCATCTGGGCCATGTATTTGATGACGGGCCGAGGCCCACCGGGCTGCGCTACTGCATGAACTCCGCTGCGCTGCATTTTGCCGCGCGCGCCTGAGCCGATAAACTTATTGAGTGGCTGGAGATATCCATGTTCAGGTTAAGACCTTCCCGCGTCGAGTTGAGTCTGGTGCATATCGTGCTAGCGCTGTCTGTCGCGCTTGGCCTGCAGGCCCGGGCGCTGGCCGCCGATCCATCCGGCAGCGGCTCCGCGCACGCCTCCGAGCGGCCGGCTTCGGTCACAGCCGGGATCTCGGACAAGCCGACGTGGCCTGGCAGTTTGCAAACGGCCGTTTTGGCCGGCGGCTGCTTTTGGGGCACCCAAGGTGTGTTCGAACACGTGAAAGGCGTTCGGCAGGTCCTGGCCGGTTATTCCGGCGGCGAGAAAGCGACGGCCGACTATGAGACGGTGAGTACCGGTACGACCGGGCATGCCGAATCGATCCAGGTTACCTTCGATCCTGCAGTAGTGTCCTACGCCGACATCCTGCAGGTGTTCTTTTCGGTGGCGCACGATCCTACCGAGCTGAATCGCCAAGGCCCCGATACGGGCACACAATATCGCTCCGAGATTTTCTTCGCTGACGACTCCCAGCAGAAGATCGCACTGGCATATATCGCGCAGTTGGAGCAGGCCCACATATTCGGCCACCGGATTGTGACGCGCGTCGATCCGCTGAAGGGGTTCTATCCAGCCGAGGCCTACCACCAGGATTTTCTGGTGAGAAATCCGCGGTACCCCTATATCGTCTATAACGATCTGCCGAAGATCGCGAACCTGAAGCGCGAGCTTCCTCAGATGTACATCGATGAACCCGTCCTGGTAGCCGCGGCAAGATAGATCGTGGATGGCATGGTGCAAGCAGGGAGGGAAGGCCGGGGCGCGGTGTCCTTGGACGGAAGACTCATCGACATCGCAAGCATCCGCATGGCGCAGGCGCTCATCGCCAAGGCCAATTCCGTCACTGCGGTGAAAGGCGCATAGATCGGCACTTCACCCATCGACGGAACCAGGCGATCCATGTAGCGCTCGAGCGCGAACCGATAGATTCCCCGGAAATTCATGTGACCGAAGGCGATCGCTGCGATATGCGCCAGGATTTCGGCCGGCGGCACTGATCGATGCGTTGATGGCTCATATTCTCCGCATCGAGTGAGCTGATCTTTCGCAGGTGAATCGCCTCGTCACCGAGATGCTCAAAGAGACGCACGCCATCGCCGAGCAGAATCGGCGCCACGTGAAGATACACTTCGTCGACGAGCCCGGCCCTCGGCGCCTGCTGCGCCAAACTGGCACCACCGATACGACAACCGCGGCCGGGTACGATTCAACGACCATCACGTTTTATGCCGCGCAATTTTTTCAAGTTCTTAGCCTACCGGAACGCGACAAATCGAGCGCGATCCACGCAAGACAGCATCAGCCATAGCTTGCCGCGCGCAATGACCGCTGCGGCCATGCCTTGCTCTCGTCGGCGCGAATTTCCGACACCAGCAATCTACCTGGAACAACGCGTTAGATCGATTCTCATGCGCGGCCAGCACTCCGAACCGCAATCAAGATCACACAAGGTTTATCAGTTAATTACGCGACTTTCACAGAAGACACCTTATCAGCTTGTTCGAAACTGAAGGTCTACCCAACGCATGCGTCGCTCCGTGGCCATTCGGGCGAGTCGATCTGCTGCTGGGTCTCAGTCCCGGATTCTCTGAAAACCCCTCACTCGCACGCCGTGTGCCTTCAGAGCCGCTGGTTGAGGACGGCTCCGCGAGGCTGCGCTCGTGTCGGGGGATCCGCGGTGATAGCATCCCCGCGTTTCATAAGTCTTAAGCCTCAACCCTTAATCGTAGAGGACAGCGGCATGCGTCAGCACTTTTTACAACCGTTCGTTCTTGCTCTGCTCGCGCTCGCATTGACTGCGGTGGCCCCATCGACCCTACGCGCGCAAGACCGACCGGACGATCACCACGACCAGATGCCTGCCGAGCATCGCGACGATCACGCCGCAGCGCGCCCGGAGGAACGTCACGACGACGCGCGGCCCGACCGGGCCGTCCAGTATCGCCACGATCACCCGCGCGCCTCGGCCCGCTGCCATGACGGCTTTTTCACGACAACGAGGGATCGCAATCGCGCCTGCACGAAGCACGGCGGGATTGATATCTGGCTCTCGCTCTAGGCACGTCTGACCAATGATCGTGCGGCGCGGACACTTGGTCCTGCGCGCACAAGGCATTTGAACATCTGATTCCCTGGTTTTTTTTGCATAGAGCATTGTCGATATCGGAGAAAACAAACGAATCCTTTCGCGTCGCGACCGGATCCAGGAGTGGATCATGAATATATTTTTCGACGCACGGCGTGTCCGCGCGCTAGTCGCGGCGACGGCGCTTGCCGTGAGCATCGGCACGGCGTCGGCTCTCGATGTGAAAGTGAAATTGACCGGCGCGGAAGAGACGCCTCCGGTGACTACATCGGCGTGAGCGACCGGTACGATCACGATCGCTGCAGACAAATCTGTCAGCGGCACCATCAAGACGATGAGCATCGACGGCACGGTGGCGCACATTCATGTCGGCGCGCCGAGCGAGGCCGGGCCGGCGATTATTACGCTGAACAAAGGCGCGGACAGCGTGTGGTCCGTCCCGGCAGGCTCAAAGCTCACGGATGAGCAGTACGCGAGCTTCAAGGCTGGTAATCTGTACGTGAATGTCCACAGCGCAGAGCACAAGCCCGGCGAGATCCGCGCTCAGCTCAAACCCTGATCGGATTCAGGCCGGAGCGGTTTCGCAGCCGCGGCACACACGGATAGCGACAGTCGAGTCCGCTGTTGTGCCGGAGGATTCTTGCGCTCTATCCTGATACCGATCTTGGGGCTGCTCGGCGCTGCTGCCGCATCAAGCGGCGAGTTGCGCGGACTCGCGGCGGCAGCCCGCTCGATATTGGGCGCCGACCAGGGTGTATACATTGAAGCCGCGGATGGCACAGTGCTTCTGGCACAGGCCGCCGCCACAGCGGTGCAGCCGGCTTCCGTTTCGAAGGTGCCCACCACGCTTGCACTGCTGCGCAAGCTCGGCCCCGAGCACCGCTTCGTCACGAGCTTTGCAGCAAACGGCCCCATTCGCGACGGCACGCTCGATGGCGACCTGTTGGTCGAGAGCGACGGCGATCCGTATTTCGTCGATGAAAATGCGCTGCTCGTGGTAGAGCGACTCAATGAGTTGGGCGTGCAGCGGGTCGCCGGCAATCTACGTCCGCGGAGTGCGTTGACTTTCGACTGGCAAAGCGATGCAGACGCCGTGCGACTTCGCCAGGCGATGTCCGGAATGGCGCCTCCGGCGGCATGGGCGGTCGTGCGCGCGCTGGATGCCGTGAATACGTATGCATCGGCTACGACCTCGCTGACGCCACCTGGAATTCAGTTTGCAACTGCCGCCAGTATTGCAAGCCCTGGCGCCGCCGAGCCGCTTATCGAACGGCCGCTGGTCGTTCACCGCTCGCAGCCACTGCTGTCGCTCGCTAAATCCCTGAACGACTACTCCAACAACATCTTCAAACCGTTGGCGGACGCGGCGGGCGGCGCCGCGGCGGTAGAGAGTCTGGCACGCAGCGTAGTACCTGCGGCAATGCGCTCCGAGATTACACTGAGTGACGGGGCGGGCACCGACGCCCGCAATCGCCTAAGTCCGCGCGCGGCTGTGAAACTGCTGCGCGCGCTCGAACAGGAGCTCGCCGCCACTGGCCACGCACTGTTCGATGTCCTGCCCGTCGCCGGCATCGACGAGGGCACATTGCGAGAGCGATTGAACACGCCTGGAGAAGCCGGCCGCGTGGTGGGTAAGACGGGAACATTTGGCGACTACGGCGCCAGCGCCCTGATCGGCGCCATCTCCACGAGCGACCGGGGCACCGTGTACTTCGCGATTCTCGATCACGGCGTTCCCGTGCCCGAAGCCAGGCGCCGCCAAGATCGCTTTCTGCGCGCATTGCTCACGCGTCTGCACAGCGTGCCGTGGAACTACCAGCGCGATACGAGCCCGGCGGTGGCGCGGGCCGAGGTCTTGACCGCTCCCTAGCCAATTGTATTGTGTCACGCAATTGTCTGGCGTAGAGCTCATTGGCCTCTTCCGCCTGGCGGATTCTCACGGGACACTCTGCTTGCCGCCCCGCAATTCAGGCGAAATACCGTGTCGAGCCCTGCCATCGTTCACAGCTATCCGCTGGTCGTGCGCAACGGCGGCTTGTTCTCCGCATTCGGTCTACTGCTGTGAAGTTTGCCCTATGCGCTAATTCGTTTTGCGCTGTTACGCTACTTTTTGCATCTGATCGAATGCGGCCATGTCGCCGTGCCGACTCAGCTCATCGTTCAGGGCCGCGTCGGCAATGTCACGGAGTCAATGTTCGCGTACGGCCGCCGCAGGCCCTTGCGTGCCGGGCTCACTGTTCGGCAGCAGGAGTTTGTGCGGTCGCGCCCTGGTAGTTCTACACTCGGATACGCAATGATGCGTATATCGGTGCCGGAGCACTTAGTGAAAGTATCCAAGGTAAGCGCCGCTGCGGCACGGCCGGCGGTATCAAGCGTGTCCTATCCAGGACAGAGGATCGAGCAACACATGCAAGGACCTTTCCGCCTAGTGGCGTTGATCATCGGTGTGATAAGCGTGGTGCCGTTCAATGCCTCAGCGCAGCCCGCGCCCGCGGGGCAGCTCGCGCCAGAAACTCCAGGGCAATCGACGCTCAGCGAGGGACAGCTCGATCAACTGACCGCGCCCATCGCGCTGTATTCGGATCCGCTGGTCGGGCAGATTTTGACGGCGGCGAGTTATCCGCTCGAGATCGTCGAGGCGCAGCGCTGGCTGCAAGACCCTGCCAATGCGGCACTCAAGGGCGATGCGTTGGCGGCAGCGCTGCAGGAGCAATCCTGGGATCTTAGTGTCAAGTCGCTGGTGCCATTTCCGCAGATCCTGCAGATGATGGACAGCAATCTCGAATGGACTGAGCGAATCGGGGACGCCTTCCTGGCGCAACAGGACGCAGTCATGGACTCCGTTCAGCGGCTGCGGCACCGGGCGGCCGCCGCGGGCTCGCTGACCTCGACGCCGCAGCAGACGGTCTCGACCGAAGACCAGGATATTGCGATCGAGCCGGCGAGTCCGAATGTGGTCTACGTGCCTTACTACGATCCCAATGTGATCTATGGCCCGTGGCCGTGGCCTGACTATTCACCGTTTTATTTCCTGCCGCCGCCGGGCATCATCATTGGCAGTGGGTTGTGGATTGGCTTCGGCATCGGGTTTCCAATCCTCGGACCATTCTGGGGATGGAACCGTTGGGACTGGGGTCATCATCGACTCGACCTGGTTGGCGGACGGGCCGGCGTGCGGACTGGCCCGTGGGAACACGACCCCGCGCATCGCCATGGTGTACCCTACCGCAACGGGGCGGTAGCCGCCCGTTTCCAAGGCCTATCGGAAGCCACGCGACGGGATGTGCGTGGTTTCCCGCCGCCCGCTGAAGGGGAACGGGGAGGCGCAGCATCAGCGCGGGGAGCGGCCATCGCGCCGCGCGAGACACCCGCGAGGACCGCAACGCCGGCTTATCGCGCAGCGCCTCCGGCCTTTGAATCATTCGGCGGTCGCTCGCAGGTACGTCAGGAATCGCAGCGCGGAGCGTACAGTCGCTCCGCACCCGCACCGCGATCGGCGCCGAGTTCTCGCGGCGGCGGCTCGCGCTCTCGCTAGTCCTGGATTTGGCGTGCCAGTCGGCGACTTCGTCAAAGAGGATACGATGTTCAAGCTCAGCGGAAGGTTCCTGATTACTGTCGTGGTCATTGCGGCATCGATCGCCTCGGCGGCCACGCCCCTGGTCCGACAGAAACACTTCTCGACGCCAGACATGGCGCTCGAGGCTCTGGTTGCCGCCGACCGTGGGAACAGTCAGCCTCGGCTGTTGGCGATTCTCGGCGTCGAGGGCGCCCCGTTGATCCGCTCCGGCGATCCCGTCGCCGATCGGCGCAGCGAGGCGCGTTTCGTTGCGGCCTTTGATGAAGCGCACAGGATTGAACTCGATGGTCAAGACAAAGCGGTGGTCATCGTCGGGAAGGAGGAGTGGCCATGGCCGATCCCACTAATCCGCGAAACAAACGGCTGGCGCTTCGATACCCAGGCAGGCAAAGAGGAGATTCTCAATCGCCGCATTGGTCGCAACGAACTCAGGGCCATCGAGGTTTGCCGGGAGTACGTCCAGGCTCAGCGCGAATACGCCGCGATGAAGATCGGTGGGCAGGGCGAATTTGCGCGCCAATTCAAAAGCACTCCCGGCCAGCATGACGGCCTGTACTGGCCCGCAAAGCCCGGCGATCCGGAAAGTCCCTTCGGACCGCTCGTGGCCGAGGCTCGCGCCACCGGCTATATCGCCCACTCGGCTGCGGCGTCGCGCACCACGTCGCATCCGTTCCATGGTTATTACTTTCGCATTCTGACCGCTCAGGGAGCGCATGCGGCAGGTGGCGCCAAGAGCTATTTGGCCGGTGGCCACATGACACAGGGATTCGCGCTCATCGCCAATCCAGCTATCTATGGCGATTCCGGCATCATGACATTCGTTGTCAATCAGAACGGCATTGTGTTTGAAAAGAATCTCGGTCCGCAGACGACCCGCATCGCCCGACAAACAACCGATTACGATCCGGATCTGAGCTGGCGCGTGCCGTAGTCTACGAACGCCGAAGTTCATCCCTCAGTGGGCGGCCAGCGTTCGAGCAGTGACGCCAGCGGCCGGCCGTCCAGCATGCGAGCCAGCCCGTGCCCAAGCAAAGGCGCGATCGGCAGTATGGTGAGCTTGCCGCACGCGGAAGGCGCTGGCCCATCGCTGTCCACTCCGACACTGTCGGTAGTTACCACGGCATCGATACTCCCGGTCTCGAGCAAGGCCCCTAATCCGGCAGCGAGCGGTACATGGGTGACCGCCGCGTGCACCGCAGCCGCCAGACATTGGCAGCGCGGAGAGGTGATCGACGCCGACGCGAACGGCGTTGTCCAGGGCCGCTGTATTGTGAACATCGATGGCGACCAGACGATCCACACCGGTGGCTTCGAGCAGCTATGCAACATAACGTGTGTTGATCGGATTGCGCAGTTGTGTACGCGGTCCGCGCAGCGCTCCTGGTGACGCCGCACCGTGCGCTCTGATCGTCCGAATGCCCGCGCGACTTGCGATTGCTGCGCAAAGCCCAATTCGACCAACAACACCATCGCATAGGCCTCGGCCACCATATCATCGGCACGAGAGTGATGTACGGGCAGTCCCGCCACCATGATCACGCGCTGATCCTCCTGCACCCGCAACGTGCAGCGCGCATTGATGATCACGGTGTTTAGCGACGTCGACGAGGGCAGAACCAGGGCAGCTGGGTGTTCATGACCCGCAGCTAAAGCGGCCAGATTTTGGTCCGCAACCTTACCTCGCACAATCTTCCCCGTTTCAGCGGGTTACACTCGACTGAGCCGAAAAACCGGACAGGTATTGGTCCGCGCCCTCGGGCGCCGAAAGGCCAGGCTTTCAGCCCGATAAACCCGCTATGTCAGGGGGTCTGAAGTTATGGGAGGCCTCACAGTGCTGTGGCGATGCAGCGCTTGCCGCACAGAATTCCATCTATGCAGGGGCTGTTGCGCCTGCCTGCAAGGTGTCTTGAGTCCCAATGCCGACTCGGCACAGGCGCTTGCGCTGCAGCGGCCTGGTAGGCGACCCTTGGACGGGCAATGATGCGTACATCGGCGCCGGAGCACTTAGTGAAAGTATCCTTCGTCAGCACCGCGGCGGCACGGCGAGTGGCGCGAATGACACAAGGCACGGCATTGTTGAGTCAGAGCATCGGTCTACTAAAAGAAATTGCTCTGCAGCCGGGAGCTCCACCCGACTACTCGACGTGGGACCCAGGCAGGCCGCGGTCCTCGTCGTCCATATTCCACCCGCAAACCTCGCACCGAACCGACTCGTCAAGAGCATGCGGCGTTCCGCATCGTGGACAAGTCCTTTCCTTAAAGCACTCGCACTCGCTGATTGTAAAGATGGGGCTATATCCCCTTAAAATTCCCCACCCCTCGCACGTCGTGCAGTGGTCGGGGAATTTTCGTATATATTCCTCACGTTCCATTGAACTGCCTCCGTCTAATCCGAGCACTGTACGCCTCAGTCCAGGTCGCGCAACGCTCCGCGTCATTGGCCGGTATTTGCAAGCGTAGTTCTATATAGGCGAATCAAACAACATGGGCTTATTTGGCAGTTGTGTGGAAACTTCTTATCGACGCGGCCTCGTAATATCGGCAATTATTTGCTTGCAACACCGGGGGGTGCGGCTTGGCAACGGAACGCAGACATGAAGAAAAGCCCTGGCAGCCGAAAATCGGGCGCGATCGGGTCGCGGGCAAAAGCACATGCACCAAAGCATCCGTGGCGCCAGCTGAGCGCGGGTCGACCGAGTCCGCTACCCGAGCGCTGATCGAGCCGGCGGTGCGACACGCCAGGATCGCGCAGGCTACCTACTCCCTGTCGCAGCGTCGTGGTTTCTGGCCGGAGGCTGAGCTCGCCGATTGGCTCATCGCTGAAAATGAAATCGACCGCATCCTCGTGTCCGAGCAGGCAATTTGGCGGGGCGGTTGCGGGTAATGAATTCTTATCGCTTAATATTGCCTAACGCGGCGTGCGTTGCTCTGTTGCAACCACTTTTCGCACTACCGCAGCAGTGCGAACAACCTACGGTGCCGCAGAAAAGGCCATAGGAGAGCAAGCCATGTCCATCCAGAAGAAATTGATTTGGACAGCCATCGTTGTGCTGGGTGCGGTTTCCTTCGCAATCGTCGCTTTAACGCGCGGCGAGCCCGTTAATGCCGCATGGCTCGTCATTGCGGCGGTGTGTATTTACTTCATCGCGTATCGTTTCTACGGTCTTTTCATCGCCAACAAGGTGCTTGGCGTGAACGCGGCGCGACAAACGCCCGCTTATCGTCGCAACGACGGCCTCGATTACGTGCCGACCAACCGCTACGTGCTCTTCGGACATCATTTCGCGGCCATAGCCGGTGCCGGGCCGCTGGTCGGGCCGGTGCTCGCGGCGCAGATGGGCTATCTGCCCGGCACGCTGTGGATGCTCGCCGGCGTCGTGTTCGCAGGCGCGGTGCAGGATATGACCGTGCTGTTCCTGTCGACTCGCCGCGACGGCCGATCTCTTGGCGACATGATCCGCTCAGAAATGGGTCCCATCGCCGGCACCATCGCCAGCCTCGGCGTGCTGCTCATCTGCGTCATTATCCTCGCGGTCCTGGCGCTCGTCGTGGTCAACGCCTTGAAGGGCAGTCCCTGGGGCGCCTTCACGGTGTTCTGCACCCTTCCGATCGCGCTGATCATGGGCGTCTACAGCCGTTTTTTCCGGCCGGGCCGCATCGCCGAGATGTCGATCATCGGCGCGGTATTGCTGCTGGCGGCGCTGATCTACGGGCGGACGGTGTCCGAGACGCCGGATCTGGCGGTCCATTTCAACCTTCCCGGCACCTCGCTGGCGCTGATCATCATCGGCTATGGTTTCGTCGCCTCGGTGTTGCCCGTGTGGTTGCTGCTGGCGCCGCGCGACTATCTGTCCACTTTCCTCAAGATCGGTGCGATCGCGCTGCTGGCGGTCGGCGTCATCATCGTGCGTCCCGACCTACAGATGCCGGCCCTGACGAAGTTCGTTGATGGCACCGGTCCAGTCTGGGCGGGCAGCCTGTTCCCGTTCCTGTTCATCACCATCGCCTGTGGCTCGGTGTCCGGTTGGCACTCACTCATCTCGTCCGGCACCACGCCCAAGATGATCGAGAATGAGAGCCAGATCCGCTTCATTGGCTACGGCGGCATGCTGATGGAGTCTCTTGTCGCCATCATGGCCATGATCGGTGCATCGGTGATCCATCCAGGCGTCTACTTCGCCATGAACAGCTCGGCTGGCCTCATCGGCACCACTGCCGCTCACGCGGCTCAGGTCGTCACCTCTTGGGGCTTCGTGGTAACGCCTGATGTCTTGACGCAAGTGGCGCATGACGTGGGCGAAACCAGCATTCTCTCGCGCACCGGCGGCGCGCCGACGCTCGCCGTCGGCATGGCGAGCATCTTGTCGAGCTTCCTCGGCGGCAAGGCGCTGATGGGGATTTGGTATCACTTCGCCATCCTGTTCGAGGCGCTGTTCATCCTGACGACCGTCGACGCCGGTACGCGCGTTTGCCGCTTCATGATCCAGGATCTCGTCGGTAACGCGATCCCCGCCTTCAAGGAAACCAAATCCTGGGGCAGCAACATGATCGGCTCCGCGGTGGCCTGCGCGCTTTGGGGGTATTTGCTCTATGCCGGCGTTATCGATCCGCTGGGCGGGATCTGGACCATGTGGCCGCTGTTCGGCGCCACCAATCAGATGCTGGCGGCAATCGCGCTCACGCTCTGCACCGTGGTGCTCTTCAAGATGAAGCGTGAACGCTTCGCTTGGGTCACAGTCGTACCTACGGCATGGCTGGTGATATGCACCGTGACGGCGGGTTTGGAGAAAGTATTCGATCCGAATCCGGCCATCGGCTTCATCAGCCATGCGCTCAAGTTCGGCGGCGCGGTGGCGGCCAATCACGTGCTGGCGCCCGCCAAGACGCTTGCCGATATGAACCGTGTCATCTTCAACGACTATGTTGATGCGACCCTCGCGGGCTTGTCGGTGGCGATCGTGGTGACCATGGTGATCTATGCCTTCTTCGATGTCCGCAAGGCGCTGAGCACCCCGAATGGCACGGCGATCGAGATCGGCGGCACGTCCGGTGCCGTAGCGGGGGGTGGCAATGATTAAGGTCAAGATTATGTGGGGCTGGGCGGTTCAAACCGCCCGCCTCATGGTCGGCGTTCCCGACTACGACAACTATGTGGCGCACCGCAAGGCGCACCACCCGGAAGAGCCGATCATGACCTACGTCGAATTCTTTCGTGAACGTCAGAGCGCGCGTTACGCCTGCGAAAAGGGACGGTTCAAGGGCTGTTGCTGAGCGTCAGCCGCCGAGAGTGCGGCGCTTGGCTGAGATGAAATGAGGTACGACGTGGAACGGGGAACATTGCACCGCCTGCTGCACGACATGCTCCTGGCGCGCATCTTCGAGGAACGTGCGGCGGAGGAGTACACCCAGGGCAAGCTCGTCGGCTGAAGGAAAAGCAGGAGGAGGCGGCATGAGCACGAATTTTCCTGAGCGGCACAAGCAACTCGAGGCGACATTGGGCCGCCTAGCCAAGCAGCTGCCCGGGCCGGTTGGCGGATTTGCGCGGCTGCACAGAGATGCGGTCGGCGCCGGCCGGCTCGATCCTAAATTCAAGGAATTGATCGCGCTCGGCATCGCCGTCGCGGCGCATTGCGAGGGTTGTATCGCCTACCATGTCCACGACGCGCTGAAAGCCGGGGCGAGCCGTGCCGAGATCCTCGAAACGCTGGGCGTCGCCATCATGATGGGCGGCGGCCCGGCGGCCATGTATGCGTGCGATGCATTCGAAGCGCTTGAGCAGTTCGAGAGCCAAGGCGGCGCGCAATAAGAATGGCTTGGAAACGATGGACGCAGACCGTGCATTGCGCGCGTCACCAGGGCGCTGCGGACCGTGGCGATCGCCGATAGCGACCGTCCGGCGAGCGAAGATGAACGCGCGTGTCGTCCTGACTATCAATTCACTTAAACGCTTCAGTTCCTCCAATTAACTGCATCACCAGATCCGCGGATGCCCATTGAATCCTCAGCATCACCCGTGCGCTCCGGTGGCGTAGATGCGAGCAGCGAACGCGACGGCTATGATGACCAAGATCTTGAGCGCTGTGACCGAGGTTTGGATCCGCCGACACCTTGCAGCGCCCACCAGATTTTGCTAACGCGGGCGCAATGGATTCAAGGCATTAGGCATGCTGAGAGGCACGCAGAGTTCCGGCAGTGGCCTTTGGATACATTTCTAGATTTTACAGATAGTTACGTGATATTCCTCAGAACTTTTCCGAATTGACGTGGGCAGATTCTGCTAACGCTAGTCTTGCTAGCTCGTGTTTTTGCATTCATCTTTGGCGATGCTGAACAGGTCAAGGGCCGATACGACCGCGCACTCTGACCGACGGCTGATATCGATCCATTTCAGACATAAGCATCGCCCCGCTGCCATTCAACAGGGAATGGCGGGCATTCCCCGCCAGTCGCAATTCAGAATGCAATGCCACGACATCGCGGCTCCCGCGAGTGGGTCGATCGAGCTGCTGGATCGTGGCTTGTGCGTAGAGTTGCGTGAGATTTGCGCATTGCCGACCACGCCGTAGCAGGCAACATGTCGCTCCGTCGCGGCAAGCCCGCTGTTTTCATTTGCTGACCCTGGCAGTGCGGCATGCTGGTTAGGAGGCCCGTGAGTCAAGGCGCAAGTGTGACCGACGCCGTCCAACGCTACGCGACATTCTGCGGGATGAGTTGAACGGCGCCGCGCTCTATGCGTCGCTGGCCGCGGCGCAAACCGATCCGCTGCGCGAGGACCTGTTGCAGCGCTTCGGTCCGCGCTATGTTCCGCCGGCCGGGCTGCCCAAGGAAGATGCTCAGCACGCGGCAGCGCAGATCATGCGGGACAAGCGGGGCGCGCTCGATACCCTGGCGCGGAAGTCATGATGAATGCTCAAGCGCCCCCTGGGCCCGTGGCTTCAGCTGCGGCCGCAGAGGTGGTGCTGCGGGTCTCGCACCTTGGGGTCGAGTTTGACGGCAAGGTGATCTTTCAGGATCTGAACTTCGAGGTCGGGGACAGAGAAACCTTGTCGATTCCGGGTCCAAATGGGGCAGGCAAAACCGTGCTGCTGCGGTCTCTGCTGGGGTTGGTGCCTTGCCACGGACAGGTTTACTGGCGAGCCGGCGTACGCATCGGTTACGTCCCGCAACGCGTTCCCCTGAACAAGGAACTGCCGGCTACGGCGGCGGATTTTTTTTGGAATGAAGCGGACAGCGCTCAAGGACGTCGCCAGCCTGCTCTCGCAGGTGGGAATCACGGATGGCGACTTCCCCCAAAGGCAGCTGGGTATTCTGTCCTCGGGGCAATTCCAAAGGGTGCTGATCGCCTGGGCACTGGTGAATGACACCAACGTGCTGTTGTTTGATGAGCCGACGGCCGGAATAGACGTCAGCGGCGAGAAGACGATCCACACGCTGCTGCAGCGAGCTCAACGCGAGCGGCGCCTCGCTCTGATCCTGGTCACTCATGACCTCAGCATCGTGTACGGCTATGCGACCAATGTCCTGTGCCTCAATAACCTGACTTCCTGCTAAGGGCCGCCGAAACAGATTCTCGACCCAAAAGTCTTGCAGAGCATCTACGGCAGCGAAGTCAAGTTCTATCAGCACGCGCATGACTAACCCGCTTTTCCTGAGCCTCATGGTTGGTGCTTTTGTCGGCGGAGCCGCCGGCTACCTGGGCTCGCTGATGATCACGAGGAAAATGGCGCTGGTCGGCGACGCTCTGGGGCACGTTGCTCTGCGCCTGCCGACCGGCAAAGAGCGGAGGGCAACCTAGCACTTGCAGAACGTCACGGAATCCCCGGCGATTTCCCGATAAGTTATTGGGGTCTGCGGTCCCGGACAAGGGACATGCGTGAGAGCACGCCGTCACGCGCAATGAACCCATGGTAGAGCGCGAACAGGATGTGCCCTACCACTAGCGCGGAAAACACATACGCCAGCACATCGTGCGTGCCGTTCAAGAACCCGTAGATCACCTTGTCGTCTGGTCCCCAGGGTGGCAACTGCACCTGGTTCAGGAAGCGGATTCCGTGTTTGCTGAAGTTCGACGCGAGGTATCCAGAGACGGGCATGCCAATCATACATACGTACAGCAAGATATGACCGAACTTTGCCGCGCGCAATTGCCGAGCAGCCATGCCCATGGGATAGGCCGGTGGCTGGTTCCGCAGGCGCCAGAAGAGCCGGGCGAGGATGAGCAGTGCAAGCAGTAGCCCCGTGGACTTGTGCAGGTTGGTGGCGAATGCGCGAGCCGGCGTGCCACGTTTGAGCTCACCGAGAGTCCACCCGAAAGCCAGCTGTGCAAGCACCGTCGCCCCAACGATCCAGTGAAGCGAAATCGCAACGCGGTCGTATCGATCCTGCGGAGAACTGGGCATCGGTTCGGTCGGCTCTCCGAGAAGGTATAGGTTCCGCTTGCACCCACGAGGCCGGTACGGCCAGGACCGGGTTCAAAAAAGCGGCTGCTGGTTTTTTCGATAATAACCGATCCCACGTACTTGCGGCCAGCAAGGTTGTAACGTACCTCGATGAAACCTGCGAAAAACGCCGCCGCATTTGTGGCCGCGCCCTGAGTTCGGGCGCTGCGCCAAGTTCTTCAATAGTCAAGTCGCGCTTGTTAGCGTCTGGCATCATAAACCTCCGACAAGGCGCTGACCTCGTGCTTCATCGCACGGCGAACGGAGCCGCACGTCAAGTTGCGCTGCGTTGCTGCTGCGCTCATGCTGCACGGGCGTGAAGCACCGAAGGCGTAATCATGGGCACGACATCCAACAATCCGGCGGAACTTCTCGCAAGCTTGCTCAAGGGTGGTCAGTCGATATTCGGCAACCCTACCGCGACGAATGACGCTGCGTCCGCTGCAGGTTCGGGTGCGTCATCGCCCTCCGACCCGATGAGCGTCTTCATAGCGTTCACCCAACAGATGACGCAAATCCAGCAGCATTTCGTCGATCAGATGACGGGGTTCCGGTCCGACCCTAGGATCGAATCCACGACGCCTCCAACAACAGCAAAGGATAGCGACAAGCGCTTTGCCGCCGAGGCATGGCGCAATGATCCGCGCTTCGACCTGTTGCGCCGCACGTATCTCGGCTATTCGGAGTATCTGCAGAGTGCGGTCGAGAGCGTTCCCTTGGACGACAAGACCAAAGCGCAGATGCGATACGGGATGCGTCAGCTCGTCGACGCAATGAGCCCGTCGAACTTTTTCGTCACTAACCCCGAAGCAATACAGGTTGCAATCGAGACCGGCGGGCAAAGCTTAGTGCAGGGAATGAATCTATTTTTAGAGGATCTCGCCAAGGGACGCGTCTCGTCAACCGATGAGAAGTCCTACGAAGTGGGTAAAGATGTCGCGACCACGCCAGGTGCAGTGATCTTCGAAAACGATCTGATGCAGGTCATCCAATACGCGCCAACCACCTCGACCGTGCGCGAGCGCCCCCTGCTCATGATCCCGCCTTGCATAAACAAATTTTATATCCTCGACTTGCAGCCAAACAACTCACTTGTTCGCTATATCGTGGCGCAGGGGCACACCGTATTCATGGTGTCATGGCGCAACATTGGGTCGGAGCAAGGCCACTTGACGTGGGACGAGTACCTCGAGCAGGGCGTGATGCAGGCGATCGACGTTGCACTCGGCGTGAGTGGTGCGGCTAAGGTAAATACGCTGGGATTCTGCGTCGGCGGAACCCTGCTCGCATCAGCCATTGCGGTGATGCGTGCCCGAAACGAGGACAAGGTCGCAAGCATGACCCTTCTGACCACGATGCTCGATTATGCGGATACTGGGGAGATCGGTGCCCTGGTGACCGAACAGAGCGTGGCCGCGCGCGAAGCGGCCATCGGCGGCGGTGGGTTGATGCAAGGCAAGGAACTCGCCTTCACGTTCTCGTCGTTGCGCGCTAACGACCTCATATGGCAGTACGTAGTGAATGGCTATCTGAAGGGCAAGGCGCCGCCGGCCTTTGATATGTTGTACTGGAATGCCGACACCACGAATCTCCCGGGCCCCATGTTCTGCTGGTACATTCGCAATACGTACCTAGAGAACAATCTGCGTGTCCCGGGCAAGACAATCCAGTGTGGCGAGGCGGTCAACCTGTCGCTGGTCGACGTACCCACGTTCGTATACGCATCGCGCGAAGACCACATCGTGCCGTGGCGCACGGCTTTTGCGTCAACGCAGCTGCTTTCCCACAACACGACCTTCGTCCTCGGCGCTAGCGGTCACATTGCGGGCGTGATCAATCCCGCATCGAAGAACAAGCGCAACCATTGGGTCGCTGGTGCGGCCGGACCCGATCCCGATCGCTGGCTCGAGAGCGCGCGAGAGGTGCCGGGGAGTTGGTGGCCGGAGTGGAGCACCTGGCTTCGGGAGCAGGCAGGCGCCGAGGTACCGGCACCCAAGACGATGGGCAATCCCAAGTACCCGCGCATCGAGGCGGCGCCCGGACGTTACGTGAAGGAAAAGGACTCAGAGACGAGATAATCGATTGAGAGAAAACGTTCACGCTGAGCTGGTGGGTGACGATTGTTGGCACGTTGAGGTGCTCAAGAATCTGGCTAACGACGCGCTCACCGGCATGGACAAGCTGGCGAAAGTCCCCCAAGGCAGTGCAGGCGCAGATTCTTAGCCGCATACTGCTCGGTCGCTTCGGCAAGCCCAAGGAAATCGCCCATGCTGCTCACAGCGCGCAGCGTAAATGTGCCGACGGCCGGAGCGGCCTGAGACGAGGGTGCCGCGGGCGTGGGCCGCGTTGCAGCTGGTTTTCCCTGCGCGTTGGTCGAGGTTTGCGCGCAAGCGAGTGCACACCCCAACGCGCATCCAAACCAGCCAACCGCGACATACAGCATTACTGGCATTGCAATACTCCACATCCGGCCCGGGCAAGCCCGCCAGGCGAGGCGTTCCGCCACGACCGGTAGCCCTTATCGCCCATGCGCGCTGTTGCGAAAAGCCCCGCAGTTCTAACAATCCCGTCCTGCGATGGCATTCGGGGGCAAAGAGGCTGTCGCACGGTCGATAAACATGCCTCTGCGCTACCTCGACGATGAATCCATGCGCCGCGGCACCCTCGTGCAACTCAATCGTGGGGAAGGCCGCCATGGTCTCAGCCGGATCGTCTTCCACAGCAAGCGTGGCGAGCTGCGTCAACGCTACCGCGAGGGCCAGGAAGATCAGCTCGGCGCGCTGGAGCTCGTGGTCAACATGATCGTACTGTGGAACACTCTCTACATGCAGGCTGCGATCGATCAGCTACGCGCCGAGGGCTACCCGGTCTTGGACGAGGACATTCCGCACCTGAGCCCGCATGTTCACGATCACATCAATATGCTCGGTCGCTACTCGTTCTCGATCCCGGAATCGGTCTCCCGCGATGAGTTACGACCCCTCGGAAACCCCTCCGGCCCCGGTCTTTAACCCGGGTTTCTTTTCCGTTGCTGCCGAAACCCCGCTTTGAAGCGCGCGCGCCGGAAGGCCTCTGAGTAAGTCGCGGTATGTCGGGACGTCTTTGAAATGAGGGCTGCGGCCGTGCGGTAGCAAACACGGCGTCTTGCCGGATTGAGTGATCATGAGGCCGAAGCTCGGCTCGATATGGGGCAAGCCGACGCGCTTTAGCGGTGTTACTCGGTTCGGTGGCATATTTCGATGACGACCAGAACTGGCAAGTGTGACGCGCCGCTCAAAACGAACAATGTTGCGGCCCGCACGAAGTATCTGTCTACGTTGTCCTACATACCGCTGCACCGGCAGCGTGGTGGACTCGTCGCCACACGACAATTGATGCGCGCAAAAGCAACCCATGTCTCAACGCATACTTCTGATCCAGGACGATGCGGCGGCTGCCAAGGCCATCCTGAACGCGCTGAGCAACTCCAGGGATGAGCTGTTCCAGGTCGAATGGGTCAGACGCTGCTCGGAGGGCATGGAACGACTCGCCGGCACCGCGGCGATATTGGTCGACCTGTCGCTGCCCGACAGCCGCGGAATAGAGACCTTCGATCGTCTGTTTAATGTGGCGCCCCAGATTCCGATCCTGATCCTATGCACGCCGCAAGAGGAGGAGACCGCCAAGTTGGCGGTGCAGAGTGGAGCCCAGGATTATCTCTTAAAAGCCCATCTTGACGCTTACCTGTTGGTCAAGGCCGTGGGGAGCATGATCGAGCGTGCCACAAATTCCGAAGCGTTGTTTGAAGAAAAGGAGCGCGCGCAGGTCACACTCAACTCGATCGGCGACGCGGTCGTAAGCACGGACGTCTCGGGTCATGTCACCTATCTCAATGCAGTCGCTGAAGGCCTGACGGGTTGGGCGAATGATGAGGCGCTAGGCCGGACTCTTGAGGAGGTGCTTCGAATCGTTGACGTGACAACGCGCGAAGCGGTGCCAAATCCCTTGATGCTGGCGATTCAGGACAACAAAACTGTAGCCGTCGCTCCGAACTGCGTCCTGATCCGGCGCGACGGCGAAGAAGCCGCCATCGAAGACTCTACCGCACCGATTCACGATCGCCGAGGACAGGTGACTGGCGCTGTCATGGTATTTCACGATGTCAGTGTGGCGCGGGCGATGACGGCGAAAATGTCCTATTTGGCACAACATGACAGCCTCACCGACTTGCCCAATCGCGTCTTGTTGAACGACCGACTGAGCGAAGCAATAGCGCTGTCCAGCCGCTACCGGCGAAAACTGGCGGTATTATTCCTGGATCTCGACCGCTTCAAGCACATCAACGACTCATTGGGCCACATCGTGGGCGATGGCCTGCTGCAGTCCGTCGGGCGTCGACTTTTCACGTGCGTGCGCAGTTCGGATACCGTCAGCCGAGTGGGGGGCGATGAATTCGTGGTCCTGCTGTGGGAAGTAAAGCACGCACAGGATGCAGCCATCACTGCGGACAAAATACTGCAGGTGCTGCGTGAACCTCACCAAATTAAGAAGCATGAGCTGCATATTACTGCGAGCATCGGTATTGTCACCTATCCCGATGACGGCACGGACGCAGAGACATTATTGAAGAAAGCGGATATTGCGATGTACCACGCCAAGGACACTGGACGCGACAGTTACCAATTTTTCAAGTCGGAAATGAACCTACGTGCGATGGAACGGCAATCGCTCGAGGACAATTTGCGCCACGCGATCGAACGGCACGAATTGGCACTGCATTACCAGCCAAAGATCAATCTGACGACCGGCACAATCATCGGCGTCGAGGCGCTTATCCGCTGGTGTCATCCGCAACGCGGGTTCGTGCCCCCGGGGCAATTCATCGCCATTGCGGAGGATTGTGGCCTCATTGTGGCGATCGGCCGGTGGGTATTACGGGAAGCCTGCCACCAAGCCCGCGTTTGGCAGGTAGCGGGTCTGCCCTCGATGTGCGTCGCGATAAACATCTCCGCGGTGGAGTTGCGCGCCCCGGGGTTCGCCTCCGGCGTACGTACGATCTTGAGGGAGACGAACCTGGAACCGCGCTATCTGGAACTCGAGCTGACCGAAACGGTCCTTATGGAGGATTCGAGATCCGTTGCGGACGTTCTAAAGGAATTAAAGGATATCGGCGTGCTCCTTGCGCTGGATGACTTCGGCACCGGGTATTCAAGCTTGAGCTATTTGAAGCGCTTCCCGATAGATGCTCTAAAGATCGATCAGTCTTTCGTGCGCGACCTCAGTACGGATGAGGATGATGCCGGTATCGTCACCGCGGTGATCGGTATGGGGAAAAGTCTACATATGCGGGTCGTGGCCGAGGGCGTGGAAACACGAGAACAACTTGCAATGCTGCAGGAGTACGGCTGTCCGCAGGCTCAGGGGTACTATTTCAGCCGGCCCGTGCCGGCGGTGGAATTTGGCCACTTACTGGAACACGGTGTACAGGCCACAGCCTTCGCCTGATTACGTCGCACTGCAGGCAGGCCGGAGGGACTCGCAGGAGAGCTCTGATATGCAGCAAATGCCAAAAAAACCTCGTGCGGATTGTTGGTCGCGACCTGGGCTCGTTGCAGCTGCTGCGGAGGATTGCGCCCCACGATTCAGGAAGTTGGCGCCACACCGTGAGGCTTTACTTCTAAGCCACGCCGACCTCGTGAGGCGCATTGCTTATCACCTGTTCCAACGGCGTAACTACGTCGATGTCGATGACCTGATCCAAGCCGGTATGGTCGGACTGCGTGAGGCCATCCGTGGGCACCGGCACGATGCAGCTGGATCCTTCGAAGCGTACGCTAGTGTTCGCATTCGTGGGGCGATGCTAGATTTTGTTCGGAAGTCAGACTGGAGCTTACGGTGCGTCCGCAGGGGCCGGGTGACCTGCCTCCCGATTTCAATGCCAAAGAGACGTTAATATTTCACCTGGAACACCGGCGAATCCTCCGGCCGCGTCTTTCGGTGATCGTACACGCGAGCCGTGGAAACGCTGGCATGACCGAGCCATTCCTGCGACTTGGCGATGTCGGCACCCGCATCGACCGCGCTGGTTCTGTCCAAGTGAGGGGCGGCCCAGGCTGCCGTTCTCCGGAATTCGCCGCGTAGCGTGGAGAGGGTCGAGCTGGCGCACGTACTGCTCGTTATTGTTCTCAATTGCGCAAGTTCATCTTGAGGGGGCCAATCGTCAGAGAGGCGTATGTCCTTTCGAGATTGAGCATTCGCGAATACCGCCGATGCGTTCGTTTGCGAGGCGTCACTAGGGTTTGCCCCGTCTACTCGTGGAAGTAGTGCTGCTCTGTAACGATGTCAGCAACAATTGTCCATTCGGCGAGCCGAGGCCGGTGCAGGGGTCCCAGCCGGTATGGGCGGAGAAGGCTCCGTTGTTGCCGCTGGTGACGTCGAAGAAGGGTGCTTCTCCCAGTGGGTAGAGTTGCGGATTGAGGAAACCAACTTTCTTGCCCAGCTGGTGGTTGAGCAGGGCGATGAGGCCCGCCCAAAGTGGGGCTACGGCGCTAGTGCCGCCGACGATTTCCTGCTGGCCGTCGACGAGAATCTGATAGCCGGTTTCCGGAGAGGCATCGCCGGCGACGTCGGGAACGCCGCGACCGCCAGTGCCCGCAGCCTTCTTTGCCGCTCCTGGAACTACGGCGCTGGACTTTTCAATTTTCGTCTTGGTGGCGCTCGATGGGGGCACGCCGGCACTCGCCTGCCAGGTGGGCAATGGGAAAACCGTGCTGACGCCGCCACCTGTGGCCCCTCCACCGGACGCTTGGTCGTTCCAGACCACCTCGGACTGGCGTTGGCCGTTGCTGGCCGTGAGTGCTGTGCCGCCACAGCTGAGGACATGCGGGCTGGATGCGGGAAAGTCCACGTTGTTGCCATTTTCTCCGTCGGAAGAACCACTATCCCCTGAGGCGACAGTGATCGTGATGCCGAGGGCTGCTGCCGACTGGCAGGTCGTGTCCATGCTGTTGATGGCGGACTGCGCCCAGGTCGATTCAGGGCCGCCCCAGGAGATGGAGATCACGCTCGGGTTGTGCGTGGCGTCGTGGATGGCGGTCGAAATGGCGTCCTGAAAGCCCTGGTCAGTGTTGGTGGTGAAGTAGACGACGATGTTCGCGCCAGGAGCCACGGAGCCAGCTACTTCAATATCGAGCAGGACTTCGGCATCAGCGCTGTTGGCGTTGGTAGGGTCGTTGCTGCCACCGTCGAGAGTAACGTCGGTGACGGTAGGCGGGGTGATGCCGATGGTCTTCGCGAAATAATTAGTGATGTCGGTGGGATTGTAACCACCGCCGAGCTCGATGATGCCGATGGTCTGTCCTGCACCGCCGGATGTACCGGCGGGAGCGGGGGGAAAGTTGTAGACCTGCGCGACCTGCGGCGGAATGAAGGTGCCGGCATCCTGGTTCGTGGCGGCCGATGCATTGCGACGGACGCGGATCTTTGGCGTCGCGATGGGGCGATTGTCGAGGCCAAGCACGGCTTCGACTGAGCCGATCAACTCCTCGGGCACGGTGACGGAACCTACGATAGCGTGGAAGCGGCCGCCGCTCTGTTTTGCGCCGCTCGGTTCATAGTCGTTGAGTTCGACGCCAAAGGCCTGGTTGAAGGCACTGATGGTTCCATGCAATTCGACGCGGCGGCGCAGCAGGCTCGACTTCTTTTCATCGACCTTCAGACTGTTTGCCTTGGCGAAGGCGCGGACGGCGTCGAAGTCTTTCTGGGACGCACCGTAATTGGCGGCGTACTCCCCGCGTGAAAGCTGACGACCCTTCAGCGAGGGAATGTCGAGCTTGGTCTTGCGGTTCAGAATGATGGAGACGCGTATTGGGCGATCGCCAGCCGCTTTTCCAACCTGGGTTGCGTTGGGAACCGGTGGATGTGCACTCTGGGGGAGCTCGACGCACTTTGGAAAGGTCGGGGACATACTGGTTTCTCCTTCCTTTATAAAGGCAGGCATTATGCGGCCGGGGCGGCAGCGATAGCCCATCCAATTACCTTACGAGGACCCTGATCGTCGCGCCAGCCACTTATCAAGATGGCTCGCGAAGGCATTGCGATCAGCTTGCGTGAGCGGTGATGGACCGCCGCCGACGTTGGTGCTTGAGCGCATCGTGTCCATGAAGTCCCGCATCATCAAGACGCCGCGGATCGTATCCGGCGAGTAACGCTCTCCGCGAGGATTGAGCGCTTCCCCACCCTTAGCGATTACTTCTGCGGCAAGCGGAATGTCTGCAGTAATGACCAGATCGCCAGCAGTCACGCACCTTACGATCTCGTTGTCAGCGGCATCGAAGCTGGAAGATACTTGCAGGAGCCGCAGGCTCGCAATGCGTGGATGCAGGAGCGCCTGGTTCCCAACCAGCGTCACAGTAACCCCAGTACGCTCGGCTGCCCGGTACAAGATGTCCCTGATGACCTTCGGACAGGCATCCGCATCGACCCAAATGCTCCCATTTGTCATGTCCCGGTCCAGTGTTGCCAGTCAGTACTTCACCTTGAACACCGGCGAGTCCTCCGGCCGGGTCTTGCGATGATCGTACACCCGCGTCGTGCTGATATTGGCGTGGCCGAGCCACTCCTGGACTTTCGCAATATCGGCGCCGGCATCGAGCGCATTGGTAACTGCTGCGGTAGGAGTATCATGGGGCCGAAGCGACCCGGGAGAGTGACCGGGCAAATTCGACCGCGCTTGCGTGATGCGGACCGGTCGGAGGAAAGCGAATTGGATGCCGATGCGTTATGGCGAGCGCGTCTTGGCGGCTTTTGCCAACTCTCACCATCGAGCCTATCATCTCGACGTAAACCAATGGAGAAATTCTATGGCGCATGGACTAAAGGTCGGCCTTGCTCTAGCTGTCGCTCTTATTTTGGTAGGGGCGGTCGCGGCGGCCGAGCCGGAGCATGAGCACGGCGGCGGCGCGAAGCCCACGGCACGCCAGGGAGAGTCCCATCCCGGCCCCAGCGGCTATCAGCGCGTCACTGAACCGAAAGGCTGGAACGCCCGGCCAAGCACGCCGGATCGCGCTGCCTATCAGCACAACTTCCAAGCCGCGCGGAATTACAAGATCGGACCCTACCACGGTCCTGTGGGCTGGACCGCGCGCCGCTGGGGGTTTGGTCAAATCCTGCCGCGCGCTTATTGGGCCTCGCAGTACATTCTGGCGGACTACTGGCTCTTTGCCCTTGAAGTGCCACCAGCGGGGTATGAATGGGTGCGCGTCGGCACCGACGCGTTTCTGGTGAACATAGCCACTGGGGAGATCCTGCAGGCAGAATACGGCGTATTCGCCTGAGTTGGGTGCGCACGGAACGGCGATTGATGCACGTTAGTGACCGTGCGTCACGAGATAACTCGGGCATCTAGATAGCCGCCACGCTGGTCATTCACGTGGCGCTGCGCGCCATCTGTCAAAGAGCTGGCGCTCTACTTTATTCGAGCATCAAGCATCGGTTGTCTTGCATCCTGGCATGCGTCTGACCGGCTCCCGGGGTTCAGCGTCAATGGTGGATTGATACTTCACTTCAAAGACCGGTGAGTCTTCTGGCCGGGTCTTCCGGTGATCATCGACCCGGGTGATGCTGGTATTGGCGTGGCCCAGCCATTCCTGGACCTTGGCAATATCGGCGCCGGCATCGCGCGCATTGGTGGCCGCAGTGGCCCGAGCAACGTGAGGTCCAAACCGCTCTCCACGGCAATGCCGACTTGCTTCCCATAGCGCTTCACCATGCGGTATACGGCCGGACGGCATCAGCGGAGCGGTCATCGCGGAACCGGTGGCATTGGCCCGAACAGGCCGGAAGAGGGGAGCCGTCGGATCGTTACCGTGGCCAGCCGCGGCCAAATAGTCGGCAATCGCCTCCAATGTACCCGCCTGCACTGGGACGTACCGCAGTTTTCCGCCCTTGCCGTGACATGCGGCCGATCTTGACATCCGAGCTTGTCAATGGCGCTGTTGGCGATGTCGCACTGCTGATCGACTTCAAACTCGTGCGCCGCGCGCTGTTCTTCGACCTCGGTGAGGCGGACGTGCCGAGCGCTGTTCCGTTCCACTTTTCGCCGCGGTATTTGGATCGCGAACTCGAGGTGCGCGCAGTTCGAGACCGCCTTCATGGGCTGCACATGGGCCCTTCATTAAGTATTGATACGCATGGCAGATCGATTTAAGCGTATCTAGGCTTCTGACCGATGGTCGCCTGGAATGAGCGTTTTGTTGATCGTGAAACTGCAGGCATTGCGCTCGGTGAGGCTCTCAAGAAGCACGAACTGAGACCACCTGTGGTAGTCCTCGGCTTGCCTCGAGGAGGTGTTCTCGTGGCTTTTCAGGTCGCACTCGCCCTGGGTGCGCCGCTCGATGTCATGGTGGTACGGAAGGTCGGCGCGCCTGATCAGCCGGAGCTTGCGATCGGCGCAATTGCCGCGGGCGACGTGATCGTGCGCGAGCCACGTATGGCAGCGTATCTGGCAGGACAAGATGTGCCGTTCGAGCAGCTCGCGCAACGCGAGCGCGGGGAACTGTTGCGACGCGAGCGGGCCTATCGCGCCAACCTCCCACAGCTTGCTCTGGGCGGCAAGACGGCGGTGCTCGTCGACGACGGCGTTGCCACGGGCTGCACGATGTTGGCGGCCGTTCGCGCTGCCCGCAAAGCGGCAGCGGCTTGGGTCATCGCCGCCGCACCCGTGGCCTCGCACGAGGCCGCCGATCTCATCGGCGGTGAAGCGGATGAGACCGTGTTCCTGAATATCCCGATCGACCTGCACGCGATCAGCCTGTGGTACCGGAACTTCGATCAGACCGAAGACGGCGAAGTCTGCGAGCTGCTCGGAAAATCTCGGCAGGCCGGACCCACGAGCGCGAGTCGCTGAAGGGGAATCTCACGAGGTTGATTCGGCACGGTCGAATCGGGGTAGGCTTGATTTCCGTGCCAAGAGTGTCGGTAGAAACAGCGCGTTTTTTCCGAGCGCCACGAGCACCTGCTCCGTAAACCGCTGATCTCAGATCGGTTTCTGTTCCGTGAAAAACATCGAAATTACTCGAGAAAAGCAGCATCGAACGAGTGCTTTTTGAGACGCAAAATGTGCATGATTTCTGCACGAAAAGTGCGTGTTTTTTTGTGAACAGCAAAGTTGGTAGAATCAGGGTGTTATAGAGATCACACTCTATAATTCTCGGTATTTCCTACCGCCACTTTCGACAGCAAAATCAAGCCGAGCCCAGGTAATGAATCGCTTGACAGATCCTATACGGTTTCTGCAATGACGGCCCCATCTTCTGAGCAGACGTACGTATGGCGCTATTTAAGCTTCGGCCGATTCGTGTGGCTGCTACAAGCCAAGCGTCTTTGGCTGTCGCGCGTCGATTTGTTGGGTGACGACTGGGAGATGCGACTTGCGGGCGAGCAACTCAAGCATGCGATTGCTCGCCATCCGCCGACGCCACTCGGGGAAGTCTCTGAAGATCCGATGGCCCGCGCGACCCGGATCATCCGGGAGTGGCGCCTCACTTCCTTCGTCAACTGCTGGAGCTCGCAAGAGCACGAATCGTACGCATTTTGGCGAGTATTTCGCCCATCTGTCGAGGGAGTCGCGATTCGATCTACACTCGAGCGACTTCGCGCGTCAGTGTAGCGCCCCATTCAAGTTCAAAAAGTGATCTACGAAATCCCCGGAGGCCATCGGCGGACGCCAACACGCGAAGACTTAATCACGCAGAAGCGCCCGGTCTTCGCGTATGAGCATGAGTATCGGCTCATCCTCGTGGCAAGCGCGACGCCAGATGAGGCAGTGAGGGGAATTGAATTGAAGTGGGATCCGGAAAGATGGGTCGATTCGATTCGAATTCATCCAGAGGCCGACAAAGCATTCACGGAGGCCGTAGTGCGCGTCGTCGAACACTATGCGCCTGCTCTAAAGCGGGTGATCCAGCCTTCCGTTATGGTGGAAAAGCCACCGTTCTGATGCCCTGATCCGTTCGACTCTGGGACGATTGAGCGAGTCCGGCGGAGCACGCGAATCGCGCTGCACAGAGTTCGAGGACACCGCACAAAGTGTCCGTGGTACCGATAAAACCTGGTTGACAAGAAACACCATTGGACTTAATTCGTTCGCATAATATTGATTGAGTCACATTGAGCTCGTTCGCGCCAAGTTCGCATAACAGGTAGTCGGTCAAGTCAGGTGCATATCGTTGGATGGGTTGGTGTTTCACGCGCGCAGCACGGCGTCGCCTCTCGCTGTGATTGCGCCGTTGGCTAGGCATTTCCTAGAAGGCACTCTTGATGACGCCGCCATCTACCCGCAATGCGGCGCCGGTCGTCGCGGCGGCGCGTGGACTGGCGATATACGCAACTAGTGAGGCGACCTCTTCCGGCGTTGCAAATCGCTTTATCAATGAAGTCGGCCGAACCTTTTCGAAGAACTCTTTCTCAAATGCCTCAAAGGATTTGTCTTCGGCGTCGGAGAGCTTCTCCACGAAATCTATAACACCACGGGATTTGGTGGGACCGGGGAGAATGCTGTTGACCGTAATACCGGAGCCGGCAACAGTTTCAGCAAGACCGCGAGAGACAGCGAGTTGCGCAGTCTTCGTCATTCCATAATGAATCATCTCTGCGGGAATCTGTACAGCACTTTCACTGGAGATAAATATGATTCGCCCCCAATTCTCGAGTTTCATGCCTGGCAGATAAAGGCGCGCCAAGCGAACGCCGCTCAGGACATTGACCTCGAAGAATCTGCGCCAGTCAGAATCCGATATTTCTGCGAACGGAGTCGGTTCAAAGATGCCGAGATTGTTGACGAGAATTCTCACGTGTGGATGGCGACGAGCAACCTCTTCAGCGGAGGAGCCCAGGCTTAGGTCGCCCGCAAAGCCTTGTACGTCTTGATGCGTTTTTGCCTTGAGCCTCGCCACCGCACTATCGACGGCGGATTGTGTACGCCCATTCACAATTACCAGAGCGCCTTCCTCGGCTAAGGCGCTGGCGATCGCGAACCCGATCCCTGCGGTACTTCCGCTGATGAGCGCAACCTTTCCTTCCAGTTGAAGATCCATAACCTCTTATATGAACGCCACCCGTATTGGGCAGTTGCTGTAATCGCTAGGCATCGAGGTGCGGATGCAGTCTTATATCCGGCCTACTTCGAGCAGAGACTTGCCTCTGCGTGGCCCTGATGAAAATCCGCTGAGGAAGGCCTCATCTCCTTGAAGGACTCGAAGTCCAAGAGGTTATTCAGGCTTGCTTCCTCACGGTCCGACCTGTTTGCCATCACGAGTGTTGCACCCGCTCAATTCGTTTGGCTGATCCTCCAGTGAGTTAAACCACAGGAACAGACACCGTCTGTCCCCACCAGTCCTCAAACGTGCGACCATGGGCAAGTAGCGCCCAGATCGTGCGCGCAATCTTGTTGGCCAGCGCGACGATGGCCACGTTTTTTGGGCGACGCGCCAGCAGTCCTTGCAGCCAGCGTGGCATGTGCCGTCCGGGCCGGCCGCTGTGGTTCAGCACCGCCCGCGCACCGTGGATCAGCAGGGTTCGTAGGTACGGATCGCCGCGCTTGCTGATGCCTAGCAGCTTCACTCGGCCGCCCGTGCCGCTCTGGCGCGGCACCAGACCCAGGAAAGCTGCAAACTCTCTGCCGGAGCGAAACGCGCGCGCATCGCCCATGCTCGCCACCACGGCTGTGGAACTCAGGGGGCCGACCCCTGGAATCGCCTCGATACGCCGACACCGCTCATCCTGCTGGCGGTAGCTGCCGATCGTGCGCTCCAGTTGCTCGATGCGCTGCGTGAGATCGCGCAGGCCTTGCAGCTGCTGCTGCAGCTGCCCGCGTATCAGGCCCGGTACCTCACTACGGCTCTCATCGGCCAGGATCGGTCCGGCCTGCGCGAGCAGTGCCCGCCAACTCTTGGGCACCACGACTCCGAACTCATACAGCAGCCCACGTACTTGGTTGGCCTGCATCGTGCGCTGTTTGACCAGCTGCGCTCGGATCCGGTGCAGTCCCATCACGGCCTGCTGCTGCTCGCTCTTGAGCGCTACAAAGCGCATCTCGGGGCGCTGCGCCGCCTCCCAGATCGCCTGCGCGTCGGCCGCATCAGTCTTGTTGCTCTTGACGAACGGGCGCACGAACTGGGTCGAAATCAGTCGCACCTGGTGTCCCAACTCCTTCAGCGAGCGTCCCCAATGGTGTGCCGAGCCGCAGGCCTCCATCGCCACCAACCCAGCTGGCCGGCGCGCAAAAAAGCCTTGGAACTCTCCACGCCTGAGCATCTTGCGCTTCACCTCACCGCTGTCTGGCTCCACCCAGTGCACCTGAAAAACCTGTTTTGCCAAATCCACGCCATACGTCGTAACTTGCATGTCGGATCCCCTGTCCTGTGAGTGGTTAACTAACATCTCCACTCTGGCACATCGATGCCGTATGGACAGGGGGTCCTTCCTCTTCGCTTCCATCTCGCCCTCCTGCCAAAGGACGGGCGGCGTTCATCTCATCTCCT
>Ga0316363_10000359_pt1 | contig 66400 bp, 61 predicted proteins | sample Sb_taG_3_FD_200459 | JGI IMG/M metagenome (GOLD analysis project Ga0316363, IMG submission 200459) | Peat soil microbial communities from Weissenstadt, Germany - Sb_50d_a_PC metaG (v2) (version 2) | ecosystem: Environmental > Terrestrial > Soil > Wetlands > Peat | place: Germany: Weissenstadt...
TATCGTGGCCTTCAACTAAGTGTTGCGCCTCTCCGCCGCCAACGTTGCTCGTGCTGCTGGTGGTCGAAATGGGAGCGGGCGTATAACCTCCGACATCGGGAGCAGCAGGCCTCTTGAATCTAGGCCCCACCGCGCACCCTGCCGTGAGCAGTAAGGCAGAGGCTGCGATGAAGCAGGCGAGGCGCGATTTGCGAGTGCGAATCATGCGAGTTAGTTCCTTAAGGCTTGCGGTGCATACGAGTTCCGTTGATCGCTCCGGTATTGCTGCTATTTAAGTTCGCCGATCCACCCGCCGATCCACCAACGACTGCCGAGTTGGGTCCGCGATGGCGGACGTTATTGAGCGATGGGTTGAGCGTTGTTGCCGTAGACCGGACGGTACCTGGCGGCCGAACACGTATGGCGTTGCTGGCTGTTTGGTTCTGGATTAGCCCGCCTTTTGCAGCAGCACCGGATTTGCCTGAACCAGGCTGATGGAGATTCGCCGCATTTCCAGGTATGGAACGTGTCCGGCCACTTGGAAGTTGCTTAGGATGATTTGCCACGGTTAGGCTTGCACGCCTGCGCGGATGATTCTTGTCAGAAGCGTGGCGGGCAGATATTTGTTCCTTGGAGGGATTTCTTGCGACGGTTGCGGTCGCGGAACTCTCAGCCGATGTTTGTTGGGATGAGGCCGCATAACTTGTCCCAGGCATCAACGCGGCCCAGCTCATCGTCACAATTAGGCTCAGAAAAAGAAGGCAGGTGAACTTCATAGTAATTCCCCGGATGGTGGGTGTGGGTGATTGTCGCGGCCTAGAAACATCATTCTCAGCGCCGGCACAGCGAGAAGCAGCATCACGGGGCCGAGCAGCATACCGCCCACGATCACAGTGGCAAGCGGACGCTGCACCTGGCTACCGATACCCGTGGAAATTGCCGCGGGAAGCAGACCAATGCAGGCTGAAAGCGACGTCATCAGCAGTGGGCGCATGCGGGTGGAAGCGGCGCGGTACATCGCGTCCACTGGCGCCAAACCGTGAGCTCTTTCCTGGTTGTAAAAAGTAATCATCAGGATGCCGTCCATGACAGACACGCCGAAGAGCGAGACGAAGCCAATGGCAGCGGAGATGCTGAAATTCTGACCTGTGAGATAGAGCGCGAGTATGCCGCCAACCACCGCGTCAGGGATGCCCGCGAGCGCCAGAAGGCAGTCGCGCAAGTTATTGAACAAGGTGTAGAGCAACCCGATAATCAGCACGAGGCTGATCGGCACAATGATCTCCAGGCGCTTCTTAGCTTCTTGAAGGTCTCCGAACTCGCCAGCCCAGATCAGCCGGTATCCAGACGGAAGTTGCACGTTCTTTGCGATTTGCAGCTGAGCTTCCTCGACTGTGCCGCCAAGGTCGCGGCCACGGACGCTGAACTTGACCGGGATGAAGCGCTGCACGCTCTCGTGATAGATCCAAGCCGCTCCCGTATCCAAGGTGATCGCGGCCAGTTCGCTCAACGGTATATAGGAATTGGCGCCGCTGTTGTTTTGATAGGCCACTTTGATATTGCGAATTTTATCGATGCTCTCGCGGTATTCAGGCGTGTAACGAACGACAAGGTCGAACTGCCGCTCGCCCTCCAAGACCTGCGTCGCTACCGCTCCGCCCATGGCCGCTTGAATGACCGTGTTCACATCGCCGGAATTGAGGCCATAGCGAGCGGCCTTGGCGCGATCTACCTTGATGTTCAGGTTCGGCTGCCCCAGTACCGGGAAGATGCCAAGGTCGGCGATGCCGCGAACCTGGTTCATTTGGTCGCGGACCTGCTCGGCCAGCTTCGTCAAAACTTCGAGATTGGGGCCGACGATCTTGACCGAATTGACACCTTTGACGCCCGAGATCCCTTCCTCGATGTTGTCCTCGATGTATTGGGAGAAATTGAAGACGACGCCCGGCAACTCGTTGTTAAACTCTGTTTGCACCTGCTCGGTTAACTTCTCCTTGGTCAAACCTCTTGGCCACTCGTCAAAAGGCTTTAGCGGTGCGAATAATTCGACATTCGAGAATGGCGAAGCGTCGCTGCCGTCGTCTGGCCGGCCATGCTGCGAAACCACCGTAAGAACTTCGGGGTGTCGCAGGAGAATCTCGCGCATTTTTCGCGACGCCGCCTCACCGTCGTCGAGCGAGAGCGTGGTCGGCATGGAAGCGCGAATCCAAAAGTTTCCTTCTTCCAAGTGCGGAAGAAACTCGCTGCCCAGTCGCGGCGCTATCAGCAAGAAGGTTCCAATAGAAAGGGCGAGCTCAATTCCCACTACGAGAGCACGGTGATTTAGCGCAAAACGCAGCGCAGGATTGTAGATACGGTGCAAAAAGCGGACAATGATCGTTTCGGTTTCTTTCAGGCGCTCAGGGAGCAGCATGGAAGCGACGACGGGCGTGATGGTGAATGTTGCAATTAGCGCTCCGGCTAGGGCGTAACCATAAGTGCGCGCCATGGGCCCGAAGATCTGACCCTCGACTCCCTGCATGGTGAAAAGCGGCACGAAACCGGCCACCGTAATGAGCGCAGAGAATAGAACCGCCTTGTCCACCTGTAGCGCACTGATTAGAATCAGCCGCAAACGATCCGTCCATCCGTTGGCTGACGCGTCGTGTTCCAGGTTTGTCGTCGGGTCCGGCCCCCAGGCACCTCCCGACAGACGTTGGAGTAGACCCTGTCTTTCTTCCTGGTTCCTTTGAAAATTGCGAAAGACATTCTCGACCAGGATCACGGCTGAATCCACGATGATGCCGAAATCCACCGCGCCCACCGATAGCAGGTTTGCGCTTTCCCCCAGAATCACCAGGAGAATGGTGGCGAAGAACAGCGCGAACGGGATGTTCAATCCAACAATGACCGCGCTGCGGAGATTGCCGAGGAAAATCCATTGAATCAAGAAGACCAGCAGACATCCGAATATCAAGTTGTGCAGAACCGTGTGAGTGGTGATGGCGATCAGCGATGAGCGATCATAATAAGGAACAACCTTGACTCCCGGCGGCAGACTCCCGTCGTGATTCAATTTGTCAATTTCCTCTTTGACCTTTGGAATCATGTCGGCGGTCTGCTCTGTACGCCGCATCACCACGATCGCTCCCACGACATCGTTCTGTTGGTCGCGGCCTAAAATGCCGAGTCTTGGCCTGAAGCCGATCGACACCTTCCCGATATCCTTCATCAACACTGGGACGCCGTTGACTTGGGTCAGAACCACATTCTCGATGTCGTCGACCTTGTAACCCTGGGCCAAATCGTCACTGCCGCCGTCATCAATCAGACCGACACCCCGGATATTGATGGACTGCTGGCCAATGTGGATTTCGCGTCCACCCACGTTGATGTTCGCGTTGCCCAGCGCGTTCAGGATTTGGGGCACAGTAACGCTGTAGGCTTCGAGCTTGTGTGGGTCTACGGCGACCTGGAATTCTTTAGTGGGGCCGCCCCAGCTGTTGACGGCTGCGATGCCGGGAATAGTCAACAATCGGCGCGCCACGATCCAATCCTGGGCCGTCCGCAGATTCGTGACTCCGAAATGCTTTGGGCCGACGACCTGATAACGATAGATTTCGCCAGTCGAGCTGTTGGCTTGGATGTTCGGAACCTGGCCGCCGGGCAGGCTGACGTTCTGTTGCATCGCGACCGACGCCTGGGCGTAGGCGAAGTTATAGTCCACCCCATACTTGAAGCTGACGCGAACAAAGGACAGGCCATAAAACGACGTGGAGCGAATAACGTCGATGCCGGGCGTGGTGTAGAGTCCAATCTCCGTGGGGCGCGTATAGTAACGTTCCATCTCCTCGGCAGAGAGGCCCGGCGCCTGCGCGGTAATTTCCAAGATCACGGGCGTTGGGTTCGGATACGCCTCGATATTGAGCATCTTGAAAGCAATGAGGCCGGTGCCAGCGAACAGCAGCAAACCCACCACCACAATCGGGCGGCGGCTCAGGCAAAACGCAATGAGAGACTTGAACATGGGGCTCGTCTTCTAATGAATTGAAAGTGGCATTAGGCCTAGTCGGTTGGTGGCGCCTGCAGCATGTTGCTAAGAAACACTGCGTCGTCCGTTACCACGAGTTCTCCGCCGTGCAAACCATCGAGAACTTGAACCCGGTCGTCGTTTCGCAGGCCGATCTTGATGATTCTTTGTACAAAATGGTGGCGATCGGTGGTCACCCAAGCCGTCATCGTGCCATCGGCTTCGCGGACCACGCCATTCGCGGGTACAGCGATGGCTTCCACCGGGTCGTGGACGCGAATGACGAAGTTAGCGAGCATTCCGGAACGCAGCTCATCGTTGGGATCCGCGATCTCGGAACGGATCGTTACTCGATGAGTGTTCGGATCAACCGTCGCGTAGATCTTCGAGACCCTGCCTTTAAACACGCGGCCGGGATAGGCCATGACTTTGACCTGAACCGGCTGGCCCAAGTGAAAAAACGACAGCTCGCTTTCGCTAACATTCGCCAGCATCCATTTGATTGTCACGTCGGCGACTGAGTAGGGCGCCGGCAGGTTCCCCGGTTGCACCAAAAGCCCCGGTGGCCCGTTGAAGGATGTGATCTTGCCGGAAATGGGGCTGCGTACGACCAGCGCAGCATCTGTCCTGCGCGAAGCGATCATTTGATCGATTTCCGCATCCGTCTTGCCAAAGACGAGGACTGCATCTCGTGCCGCTTTGAGAGCGCCCTCAGCGGTTTGTTGATCCGAGATCGCCTGTTCCTTCTCGCGCTCGGCAATTCCACCAAGCCCCTGGACGCGAGCTAGTTCCTTGTTGGTCAGATCGAGAGTCGCCGCCGCGCCAATCAGGTTTGACTCCGCCTGAATGAGGTCGGGGCTTTTGATGGTATAGAGAGGTTGATCCTTCCGAACACTAACGCCAAGTTCCACAAAACTCTTGATGATGGTTCCCTGATAAGCCGGGAAGACTTGAACTGACAGGTCGTCGGCAAAATCAATGTTGCCGACTGCCTCCTTCTCAACCGGAAACTGGTAGCTTCCCACCGGCTCGATCTTGATCGAGTTGAGTTGGCTGGGTGACAGGTCCAAGGTCGCTTCCGACGGGTACGTGTTGGCTTTCGCGCCGGATTCCTGCGGCGTGTTCGCGTTTGCAGCCTGACCACGACTGCGACCGAGTTCCAGAAGCCCCGTTACGACAATGATCACTGCGGCCGTCACAAACACAACGGCAACTCTCTTGCTGATGTGAACTGGATATTTCATCATTTCGTTCGACCGTCAAGCCTTCCAGACAGCCTTGGCCCTGGAGGATGCAGTGCTGGATGTGGCTGTGATTATTCTGCAAGGCACTCAGTGCGAAGGGAACCCTATCTTGAGGCTCCAACGTTATCTTTAGGCGAGGTGGGAGCCTATCTTTTGGCTAGTTCTTGAGAAGGCAGTTTCCATGGAACGCGAAGATAGCGCACCATTAGAGTAGCCATGAGAGACCCACTGTCCATCTACGCACCGGCCAACCGCGCGAGACTAATCGTTGTTGCCAGTCTCTTGATATCAGCCGTCGCGGTGGCTGACTGGGCGACGAAGCCATACATTTCCCTGGGGTTTCTTTACTTGTTCCCCATCATGATTCTCGGTGGATTCCTGTCAAGAACTCAGATTTTAGGGGTTGCATTGGTCTGCGCCGTTCTTCAGGAAGCGTTCAGCAATTTGCCTGAAAATGAAGCTGTGATTCGCTTGCTGTTCAGCTCCGCAGGATTTGTCGGTACAGGACTGTTTATTTCGGAGTTGATCCGCAATCGCCGAATTACGATGACGCACGTCGAAGAACTTGAAGGGCAGATCAAGTTACGCGAGGACGCAGAGGAGCAACTGCGTTCCCTCGTTGAAACCAGCCCAGCTGCGATCGTCACAATCGACTCGGGCGGCAACGTTCTATTGGCAAATGAGGCAGCTCAACACTTGCTCGCTCTTGAAGGGAAGCCCTTGCAAGGCCAGGAAATCAACTCTTATCTCCCGGCTTTGCAAACGGTTCTCAAAACCCAACAGCCGCGAGTATTTCGGACCACTCTGCAGTGCACAGGGAAAAGGAGCGATGGAGAAGTCTTTCTGGCCGGTGTTTGGTTTTCGACATACGGCACGATATCGGGCCCGCGGTTGGCGGCCATCATCGTCGATCTTTCTGAGGATCTGCGGAATCGCGAGGATCTCAGCCTAGACTATCTATTGAAGAACACGAGAATTCTGATGAGCGCCGTTGCCCATGAAATTCGGAACCTCTGCGGTGCGGTGCTTGTCGTGCATAAGAACCTCTCCAGAGTTAAGGAGCTTGAGTCGAACGATGACTTCAAAGCCTTGGGAAACTTGATTCAGAGCCTGGAAAGAGTGTCGGCATTGGAATTGGGTTCCACCACGGCTCAGAATGGCGAAGTGGTTGAGCTTACGTCTGTACTGGACGAATTCCGGATACTGATCGAAACCGCTTATCACGAATCAAATATCGAGATGCAGTGGGATGTTAAGGAATCGCTGCCTTTGGTTTGGGCTGACCGGTACGGACTCATTCAGGTTTTCTTGAACCTGGCCAAGAATAGTCGCCGGGCCATGGCGTCTACCGGAAAGAAGCAACTTCGAATTGCGGCGAGAGAGGACAAAGGGACGGTCACAATTCGATTCGAGGACACAGGAACGGGCATCGCTTCGCCAGAAAACCTCTTCCGGCCGTTTCAGCGTGGCGCCGAGTCCAGCGGTCTCGGGCTTTACGTTTCTAGGGCGATTATGCGTAGCTTTGGAGGGGAACTTTCTTACGAGCCGGGATCGGAAGGCTGCTGCTTCGCTGTGGTTTTGCCCCTAGGTGTCGCACAGGAGGAGGTGGCAAATGCCTGAAACTGCGGCGAGCACCGTCCACCTCTTGTTGTTAGACGATCACACTTTGTTTCGAGAGAGCGCAAGTCGGCTCCTCGCTGCGGAGCCCGGATTCGAGGTGGCTGCTCACTGCGGCACAATTGGAGAGGGTCTGCAGATTCTGCGGCGCAAGGCGATCGACGTCGTGCTCCTTGATTTCGATCTTGGCGAGAGCGATGGCCGGCAGTTTCTCCGCTCGGCAAAGGAACAGGGATTCCAGGGGAAGGTTCTCGTTGTGACGGCAGGTGTGGATGCAGGCGTGGCTGCGGAACTGATCCGCTCTGGGATTTCTGGAGTGTTTCGAAAACACGACTCTGCCGCATTGCTGGTGCAAGCAATTCGTGACGTGATGGCTGGCAAGGTGTGGCTGGACCAGGAGCAATTGCAAACCGCCCTCAGAACTGAGGTCGGAACCCCACAGGACAATCGAACACGACCATTCACGGAGCGGGAACAGCAGGTGCTCTCTTGCGTGTTCGAGGGGCTTGCGAATAAAGAGATTGCGGCGCGAATCGGAGTGTCGGAAAGTTCAGTCAAAGCTACACTTCAGCAACTCTTCTCGAAGACCGGCGTCCGGACGCGCAGTCAACTGGTGCGCATCGTCTTGGAGCAACATCGGGATCAGCTCTAGCACGGGAAGCCGTGAGAGGGTCGGACATGGCACACAGGGAACTGCGACGCAGCGTTTTACCACTGGTCCTGCTCGCAACCATTGTCCTCGCGGCCAGATATGGAAACAGTTCAGCGCCTCCGCCCAGTTCGCCAAGTGAAGGTCTGCAGATCGGAAAGATCCTCAGCGTACGAAAAGTTTTGGAAAACCGCTATTTTATCAGCCGCTATCCCCAAATCCACTATTACCTCCTTTATTTTGCAGTTCGCGTTTCCGATCGAACATACTGTGGCGAGTACGAGAACTCCTGTGCTCGATGAGATTGATGATCTGTTGTCTGCCAAGGACAAAGATGTCGAGTTTGTGCTCGACGGCAAGAATCTCACGCTCAGAACACCACGCGGCCGGAAGATCAAGGCTCACTTAGTGAAACAAAAGCAATGCTAACCACAAGGGGGGAGCATGTTCTTGCATCGCTGGGCAGTTCTGCGCGGAAAGTTTAGCTGGCACACTCACGCCATCAAAATCTGACCTCCAATTGGACGTCCGCCTGGATTGCGCACCCGAAGCGACAGAGTTGGCAAAGGTCCAGCCAATTCTGGTCGGCTATCCGGAAGTAACCCACGTCTTCCCTCACGCAGAATCGCCGGGACGCTAGCGACTTCGCTCTTTCAGCGGTAGCTGAACCGGACCGCAGGCACGCCTTCGGGAACGACCTGCGGCACGCTTCGATCATTCGGAGGACAAAAGCGAGAGCCGCCCGGAGCTGTGCTGCGCTACGACGGGCGGCTCACGACCCCCTCAGCTTGCCCCCATATTGTAAGGCTTTCATGGCTTTCTTGGGTTTCTGGCGGACTGCGAGTTTGCGCTCCGCCATTTTTCTATTGAATTGGAGTCCGGCGCAGCGGTGTCAACGGTCCACAACCCCGCCCGTTGAAGCTTTCTTTTGGGAACCCACAACGGGAACGATTGTGCTCATATCAGAAGGCCCATTACCCTCCCGTCCCGAGCCCAATCTGCGACGCAATACCCCCGGAACCTCCGTCCGGTGCCGCTTTCGGCTCGATGGGTTCTAATTTTATTTTGTCCTTCGCGAAACCTTTTGGAACTGGCCGGGTTCCAAGCCCATAGCCAACTCGTCGCTTCACATGCAAATAGCAGGACGAAACTCCTGGTGTCACCGAACTCTTAGACGGGGCTTGGAGCAGTGTTCCCCAACGTTGAAATACGTCACCTGCACGCAGTCATTGCCTTGGCCGAAGAGCTGAACTTCACGCGGGCCGCGGACAGATTGCATATAACCCAACCTGCGCTCAGCAAACAGATTACCGACCTCGAAGCAGAGCATCGATTTCACCTGTTCACTCGCCACAAGCGACGGATTGTGGAACTCACGGATGCCGGTCGTCTCTTCGTCGAAGAGGCCCGCTCTGCGCTCTCGCATACGGAGCGGGCCGTGCATTTCGCTCGTGCTGCACACGATGGGTCCGATAGCATCTTGACGATTGGGCACTCACCCTATACCAATCACGACTGGGTTTCCGCGATGCTTGCGATCCGGCTTCCTTTATATCCGAGGCTCGGAATTCGACTAAAGACTCAGTTTGCAATGGAGTCGGTCCATAGTGTCCTTGTAGGCGAAGTAAACCTCGCCCTGGTGACGGCGCCACCGCAAGATGCCCAGATCACGGCTGTGCCATTTGCTCCGGCTCCGCTCTATGCTGCACTTCCAGAGAACCACCCCGCTGCTCACAAAGAACGCTTGGTTCTCCAAGATCTGGCAAAGGACGAGTGGATCCTGTTTGCGAAACGGGTTCATCCACTCTTGCATGAGGCGATTATGGATACAGCCCGACGTGAGTCCATCGCCCCCAAACATGCTCACGATGTCTTTGCGCCGCAGGAGGCAGTGGACCTAGTATCTGACCACGTAGGCATCGCCATCCTTACACAACCTATGGCGCGAGGGATTCATACTGACGGTGTGGTGGTAAAGCCGCTTTCCGATACGTCGTTGTGCTTCAAGACATGCGTGATCCTGAGAGCTGACAACACCTCCCGGCTCGTAGAGGAATACGTCCGAGTGTTCCTCCGAAAATATGCGCCCCAGCGCCTGCCACCAAAGCAAGTGAAATTGTCGCTGTCCGCCCGAGTCTTGGGCTGGAAAACGCCAATCCCGCCGTCGCGCCATTGACCAACACAGCGTCGCCGGTGGAGAGCTTGTTCTCTTGTCCTTTGGTCGCATCTCTCCGCGCCGTCTTCGTCATGATGTGCCTCCTTCCGTGACCCACTAACGAGCGGGTTCGGAGTCAACCTAACAGCCGCAGACTAGCGTCAAGGCACTTTCGCGGCATAAGCGATGATTCCCTACGGGCTGCCCCTCATTTATTCCACGTTTGCCTGTGACTCCGCGCCTTCAATGCGGCTGTTCCTGTTGCCTCTCTCGCCCCCGCCGTGGGGGTTACTTCAAACGAAAGAGGCACACCATGACGACGAAGACTCTCAGCAAAAGCGATCTCGCGCAGTTCACGGGCAGCGAAAACTGGTATCGGCACGGGATCAACCGCAACATTGCCTACACCGACGGCGCGCGACACGTTGCCGAACACGGTGGAGCGTTTTGGCTTCTGGACGAAATCGCGATCATTCAGCCCTACAACAAGCGTGTCGCCGCCGAGGAGTTTCAGGTCTGGAAACTCACCGTGCGGCCCGACCGATCGGCTACGCTGACATGCGACGATGGCGACGGCAATATCGTTTTCACCAAACAGATTGAGTACACGGATTTTCCGCTGGATGAAATCACGCTGTATTTCGCCAACAGGGTAATCCACCTGCCGAGCGAGTACTGACCGACGCGAAACCCGCGCCGGGCATCCTCGCCGGCGCGGGTTTTCTATTTCACCTCGGATGGGGAACAGTAGAGATTATCGACCTGCACGCAAGACGACGAGACGGAGGAGCTGTTCTAAGCTGACTGCTGGAATCCAATCGGTCCGCTCGGGACATCCCAGCATCCACGGCCCTCGTCCGTGACGGCAACAATGAACGTCCCCGTGTAGAAGAACCATCTGTCGTCAACCTTCTCACCTGGTGCATAGTCGTACCAGACGTTCCGCTCTGTGACGAACTTGATCAGACGAATGAGACCCCGATTGCGAAGACGTATCAGGGTTGCGACGACGTCGGCAAAGTCAGGCCGTTCCCCGAATGTCTTCTCCAGTGAATTTCCCCAGCCTGTTATAGAGTCGTCGCGCTTCCCTTCAGAGTGCGGGCGTAAACTCACTAGAACTTCGGTTTCCAATTTCTCGGCTCTAATCGTCATGGCTCCCTCAATAGCCGTTCTGAACGACGACCTCAACCAGTTTCATCTTTTCCAGCATTCGCGCTAAATCGTCAGCCTGTTTGTGCGAAACGCTGCCATCAAAGACAAGACTCACAAGGTTGTGTCCCTCACAGCCGATTAAGACCCCTCTGGTTTTGCTGCCGTCATCTATGCCCTTCACTTCTCCGACTTTGTATTCTGTGACTTTCATTGCTCCCTCGGTTCGGAAACTCTCAATCGCAGGGCTACTCCAGTACGCTACTTCTTAATGTCAGTTTACCGGGCAGAACGCGGCATCCGCAACGTAACATGACTTGCTGTCAACGCCGTAAGAACGCGAGCACCATCTTCAGTGCGAGTCCCGCGACGGCGAACAAAAAGATGCGCCGAATCCCCGCCCATCCTCCGCCCGTACCACTCAAACCGAAGTCAGCGGGTTGATCTGCGAGCGAGGAACTCAGTTCGTCGAGAGTCCCCGCCAAGTGGCGTTATCCCAGTCGGCGACAATGATGGACGATTTCTTGCCCGTCTGTTCGGCAGCATTGCCAGCCCGATTCAAAGCGTCTGAACCGGGTACGCTCGCGTTTCGCATGACATACGTCCCGGTCGGAAGATGGTAGTCTTTGCCGTCGCTCCCGCGAATCTGCCGGGAGAACCCTTGCTGCCGCATCTTGTCGTGAAGTTCTTCGTAATCGTCGTAGCTTGCTGCGTGCAACTCGACCCTAGCGATATAGTTCGCCATTTTGTGTCTACTCCTGCGATACAGGCCAAGCCGATCCTACGTTTTTCTTCTGAGATACGCGGTCAGTGATTCCGCCCCGGCTCTTTCGAGGAGAGTTCCCAAGGTAGCGTCACTTCTCATACCTGCGGCGAACTCCTCGCCGTACTCCTGTCGAAGAGTACAGATCAGAGTGTCCGACCGCTTTCTGCGAATGGTGCCATTCTCATCGCGGCAGCGTTCGTCTAGTCCCCCATTGCATCTTTCATGCACCATTGAGCGACTCCTACAAGAGTATGTTTAACTCGTCCGCAAGCAAGTGCTGGAGGATCGTTTTACAGCCCCGGTTACATCGTGGGTTTCTCATTAGGTAAAGGGTTGCCCCAACCGCCAAGAGACCCCAGAATAGTTGCAACTCTTTCTTCGTCATTGACTCTTCTCCCTCTAGTCAGTGAGCTACGGCGACTTCCGCTTTCGTAGGAAGCGCATAAGGCTTGCCTTCAACCTTGAAACGCAGATCATTGGGAGAAATCTGATTGTGAGTCCAACCAGTGCCCGGTAGAAACAGCCAGATCACGGAAATGTGCCAATCTCCCGGCAGCGCCCCCTCGGGCAACTTGCCTGTTAGACGAAACTCCGTTTGCTTCTCATCGACAGCTTCCCCCGAGCCAAGATCGATCTCCTGATCTGCGGAAATAGGAGAGATTCGGAGATCGAAATGTGCCCCCTTTGGTAACGGCTCATTCAGTTTCACCTTGAATACGATTTGACTGCCCGGATGGAATACGCCCGACGTCTCGGTCTGTACTGCGGCCTTGTCTTGCGCGGACCCTAATCCCACCATACCCAGAACCACTGCGAGCAAAACCACTGCGGACTTCATACCGTCACAACCCCTTTTCCCCCGGCTACCGGGTTTGGCTTCGATCCCCACACTGCACTTGTGGCGCATGTAGGATGAGATTATCCTCTTACAGGAAGTAGAGCATGTCGTCGGGACGGGTGTCAACACCAAAAGGAAGTCGTCATCCTGAAAGAGGAACTAGTTTAATGTCTGATATTTACAAGCGCATTGGTGAAAAAATCCGTGATTTACGTATGAGCTTCAAGGGAAAGGGCATCAGCCAAGAAGACCTCGCAAACGAGATGCAGACTACTGCCAACACCATCTCTCGCTGGGAAACAGCGGCCTACAAACCATCCGTGAGAGACCTGGAGCGCCTAGCCCTATTGTTTAAGGTTCCAATCACGATCTTCTTTCCTAACGCGGAGGTTGCCCCTCGGATCAATGCCTTGTTGAGCGCAACGGGCGATCTAGACGAAGACGACTTTGACGACGTAACCAGATATGCCCAATTCAGAAAGGCCCGTACGGAACTGAAGAAAGCGAAGCCGAAACGCAGAGGTTAACCAGGTGTCGCGAAACCAGTACTACGAGACGATGAAGCTGCTCGCTGCGGAGAAGCGCGCAAAGCACGGCATATCGACGAGTACGCTGGGACTTCAGAAAGTTCGAAGTGTCTACAAAAGCGAAGGCGTTGAAATTGATCTGCGGGAAACATCTCATCGGATACGCGCCGTCTATATGTGTGATGGCGGTGATCCGTCTGTCCTTGTGAATTCCAAGCTGCCTAAGGAACCCAAACTGTTTGCGATGGTTCACGAACTGAAACACCACTACTGCGACCAGAGTTTGCTGGTGAACGGCGAAATCCGCTGTGGCGATTACAACGCGAACGAACTCATCGAAAAAGCCGCTGAAGTATTCGCCGCCGAGTTCATCTACCCATCGCAAGAATTTCTCGACTGCACGAAATCTCTAGGGTTGAAAATTGGTGAAGTCACCAAAGAACAGGTTGTGGAACTCAAGCGCGGCTGTGGTGCCCCTGTGAGTTATAAATTTCTCCAGAAGCGCCTTGAGTGGTTCGGCTTTATCGAGCCGAACGAATTCGCAAAAGTTCAGTTTCAGAAACTCGAAGACACGATACACGGCCTCCCAATCTTTCGTCAGCCATGGTTCAAAGCCAGACGACAACGTCGTGGCCAGTCTAGTGGGTAAAACGAGTCGGTCTGCTGAAGTAATATTGGGAAAAATATGGCGCTAAGCGAAAATCTCGTTGACCTTCTCACGAACGTGCTGGCTGCGCGAAGGCTTAAGATAGCGCATCGTGCTCTCCATGTCGGAATGGCCGAGCCACTGCTGCACTGTCCGCAGATCGACTCCTGCCCACAGACACCGCGTCGCGAAGGTCGCTCGAAACTTATGCAGCCAGAAATCCTCTGGATCAAGCTCCGCGCGTTCGGCCACAGCTTTCAAGCTGTCTAGGAAGTTGAGCTTTGGGTTACATCCTGAGGTTGGAAATAACAGATTGCAGCTTTTGTTCGCCTTGGCCTTCCACGCTTTCAGATTCTTCACGAGCCTAGTAGGAATAGGAATCTCGCGTTCCTTGTAAGCCTTCGGTGTCCATCCCCTGTCCGGCTTGTGAGTAACGCGAACGATTGATCCGGCGAGGTTGATATCCCGCCACTCGGTATACATCACTTCCTGCTCGCGCTCACCCGTCATCAGGAAAAATTCATACCAAAGCCGTTCTTCCGCGTCACAGACGGCGAACAGCTTATCGAGTTCTTCCTGTTCGTAAACCTCCGGTTCCTCTTCGGTGTAGCGCGGCCAGTCATTTTTTCCCGCAAGCCCACGAATCCCTTGCGCCTTCAGGAATGTCATCACGTTCGAAAATTTATTCCAGCAGCTCCGCTGGGCCTGCTCCTTGTCGTCCCGTAAGAATGCGGCGAACTTCAGCAGATCTTTTCGATCGAGATCCTCCAGGCAGAACTTCGGGCAGCTCTCTTGGAAATATTCGAGAGCCGTTGAATATGCGGAATGAGTCTTTGGTTTCTTCGTAAGCTTTATCTCAGCGAGATAGTCTGCGATGGTCGTCGGAAGCGACCTGCGACCGCCCTGGGCTTCCGGAGAAACTACGGTGACGCCGCTGTTAACGGCGTTGAGTTCTGCCTCTTTACGGTGTCTTTTCGCGGCGGCGTCAGCAACGTCCTTGCCTACCGACACCCGAACGCGGTGAAGGCCATTGCGCCATTCCAGGTAGTACGCACCCTCGGGGTGCACTTCCTGTTTTCCATCGACGAGGACGCAATTTGGCCTGATCCGGCCATTGGCTGCGAGAACCACTGGGCAGTAGCGAAGGCCGCCTTCGATCTTCACCCTTTTGGTGAGATTGACTTGCCGGTTCACGTGGGCTACCTCATTTCGGTATCACTCACGGTATCACAGCATGTCAAATATAACAAAACAAAAGAAGCTGGCGGAGAGAGTGGGATTCGAACCCACGTTACCCTTTCGAGTAAACACGCTTTCCAAGCGTGCGCCTTCAGCCACTCGGCCATCTCTCCCGCGACCAATCTGCTGCCAGAAGATCCGCTGCAGATAGTGATTTTGTGGGAAGCTATTTTGCAGGAATCTCTCAATCGACGGCCGAAAACGCCGCCATCAAGTCCTCTTCGATTCTATGGCCCGAGCGACTAGAACCGCAAGGCCAAGACGTAGAAACTGGTGGCCAAAATCATCAGTTCGTCTATACGCGACCACAAGATGTGTGAGCCCGTCAAACAGAATTGTCATCTTTAGGAAGCGGGGCCTGGGCGAGGCGAAGGTTCCTGACGAAGCATCTATGTATTTGCTTCGACCTAGCGCGCCTAATCGCGGAACGGAGAAAAGAGTAAATCGCGGATTTGTCGTTTCTCCGTGCCTCCGTGTCTCCGTGGTAGATTTGATAAAGCGCCATGAAAGACATTTCCTCCTGGGCTCTAAACACCGCCACGCTACGCGGCGCTTCCTACGCTGACGCACGCATTGCCGACGACCGCAGCCGCGCGCTCTCCACCAAGAACGGCAAAGTAGGGGGCGCTTCGGACTCCGAGTCGTTCGGCATCGGCATCCGCGTCATCGCCGACGGCGCCTGGGGATTTGCCGCGTCTGATGATTTGAGCCGCGCCGCCGTTGAAGCTACAGCGGCCAGGGCCGTCGAAATCGCCAAGGCATCTTCGCGGGTGAAGCAGCGCGACCTCCAACTGGCTCCGGAAAAACCCGTCACCGCCGAGTGGACCACCCCTTTCCAGATCGATCCTTTTACTACGTCCGTCGAGCAGAACATTGATCTGCTGCTCAAGATTGACTCCGAACTGCGCTCGGTCGCCGGAGTTACGCTGGCTGAAACCAATATGAATTTCCGCCGCGAGGAACAGTGGTTTGTTTCTTCCGAAGACGCCAACATTCATCAGACCAAATACACCACCGGCGTCGGCTACGCAGCCTACGCTTTCGCGGGAAGCGAGATTCAGAAGCGTTCCTATCCCAATTCCTACGGTGGCCAGTGGCAGAATAAAGGATACGAACTGATTGGCGAACTGAAGTTATTGGAAAACGCCCGCCGCGTGGGTGAAGAAGCGGTCGCCCTGCTCACGGCGGAGCAGTGTCCGGAAGGCGTGTTCAACATTATTCTCGATGGCTCGCAACTCGGACTTCAGATTCATGAATCGGTGGGGCACCCTATCGAACTCGACCGCGTGCTGGGCATGGAGGCGAACTTCGCCGGAACCTCGTTTCTCACCTTGGACAAACTCCGCACCCTGCGCTATGGCAGCGACCTGGTCAACATCCTCGCCGACGCCCGCCAGGAGCACGGACCCGGACTGGGAACCTTCGCCTTCGACGAAGAAGGAGTGCCCGCGCAATGCACGCCCATCATCACCCGGGGATTGTTCACTGGATATCTGAGCTCGCGTGAAACCGCGCACACCATCGGCATGAATCGATCCGGCGGAACCTTGCGCGCCGAAAGTTGGAACCGGTTGCCGCTCATCCGCATGACCAACATCAGCATTCTTCCCGGCGAGAAGCCGCTGACTCGCGAGCAGATCATTGGGGATACCGGTCACGGTATCTATATGGAGACCAACAAGTCGTGGTCGATTGATGACAAGCGTTACAACTTCCAGTTCAGCTGCGAGATGGGATGGGAGATCAAGAACGGCAAGCGCACACGCATGTTCAAGAATCCCTCATACTCAGGAATCACAACGGAATTCTGGAACGCGATGGACGCGATCTGCTCGCGAGACGAGTGGGTGGTATGGGGAACCCCGCATTGCGGCAAAGGCCAGCCCCAGCAAGTAATGGGAACTGGACATGGGGCGGCGCCGGCCAGGTTTCGCAATATCAAGGTGGGAAGTGCATATAAGGGAACGTGATGACACCAGCAATTAGCAGTTAGCATTTAGCCACAGATCGTTGTTTCAAAGGTTTCGACACAGACCGTTCATGGCTAAGGGTTAAGGGCTAAGGGTTAAGGGCTAAGTGCCAATTGCAAAGTGCTGAATTCCGAATGTTGAATCAAGACAAAGCCAGCAACATCTTCGAACGCATCAAGAAGCATTCGATTGCAGAGGAAGTCGAAGTTCTCTTCTCTGGCGGACAGAACGCCCTCACTCGCTTCGCCAACAACACCATTCATCAGAATGTGGCTGAAGAGAACTACGTCGTTTCAGTGCGAACCGTGTTTGGCGGACGCACCGCCCGCGCGACGACGAACAAACTTGACGACGAAAGCCTGCAACGAGTCGTGCAATCCTCAGAGAAGCTGGCGAAGGTTCAGCATCCTGATCCAGATCTGCTGCCCATACCAGAATCATGTGGCGCGGGCGCCCCCGCCCGCGAAGGGTCGCCCACCCGTCACTTCGCCGAAACCGCTGCCATCACACCAGCGCAGCGCGCGGAAACCGTCAAGAAACTGGTGACGATCGCCGAGAAGCACCAACTCACCGCGGCCGGTATTTTCTCAACCTCCGAGTCGGTGGAAGGGATTTTCAATTCTCGCGGCCTGGCTGACTGGCACATCCAGACTTCGTCGGAAATTTCAATCACCATGCTGGCGGCGGATTCCTCGGGATGGCAGAAAGCGAATTCTCCTAATGTCACGAACCTCGATCCCACTGCGCTCGCGGAAACCGCGGTCCGCAAGGCGCTCGAATCGGCGAGGCCGAGCGAGACTCCGGCTGGGAAGTACACCGTCATTCTCGAACCCGCCGCCGTTCTCGATATGGTTGGCTTTATGTTTTTCGACTTCGGTGCGCTGTCCGTTCTGGACCAGCGCTCTTTCCTGAATAACCGGGTCGGAACAAAACTGTTCGGCGAGAACATCAATATCTGGGATGACGTTGCTCACCCCCTGCAATCGGGCACTCCGTTCGACGGCGAAGGAGTGCGACGTCAAAGAGTGCAACTGGTCGAACACGGCGTGGTGAAGCGCCTTGTGTTTGCTCGGGCCACCGCCGAAAAGGTGAACCGCTCGGAACAAAAAGATAAAGTTGGGCCCATCGCACCCACCGGGCATGGCTTTCCTCTGCCCAACGAGATCGGCGAAGCCCCCATGAACATTGTGTTCGGCACATCGCCCAAGCCAAGCTCGGTTGACCAGATGATCGCCTCGACCGAGCGCGGCGTGCTGGTGACCCGCCTCTGGTACATCCGTGAAGTCGATCCTTACGAAAAAATTCTTACCGGCATGACCCGCGACGGCACCTTCTATGTGGAGGATGGCAAGATCCGCTACGGAGTTCGCAATTTCCGCTTCAACCAAAGCCTGATTCAAATGCTGTCGAATGTCGAAGCCATGGGAACTCCTGTGCGAGCCAGCGGCGAGGAATCGTTCGACATGGTGGTGCCGGCCATGAAAGTGCGGGACTTTAACTTCACCGAAGTAACAAAATTCTAAAGGCAGCAGTTAGCAATTGGCACTTGGCATTTAGCCCGCCAGACGTTCGCTTTGTACTTTCTGCAGCAACGACGTAAGCATTTTCCTCAATTGCAACAGCTCGCCCGCAAGACGCCGATAATCCATATCCTCGAAGAACCCCAAGTCACGTGCCAACAGGAAATGGTAGTCCAACTCGCTAGCGGAGCCAGAAGCGATCTGCAAGTAGCGCTGGAATTCGTGGTTTCCGAGTTTGCCACAGCCTTCCGCGATATTTGCACCGATGGATGCGCTGCATCGACCCATCTGGCTGGTTAACCCAAAAAGTTCCTGCCGCGGAAATCGACTAGTGGCTTTATAAACTGCCAATGTTAAGCAATGGGCTTTCTCCCAAACCTTCAGGTTTCTGAGGTCTTTCATCGGGCACCTCCGCTCAAGGGCTAAATGCTAACTGCTAATTGCGAAATGCTTTGTGACGGTGCTCACGAACGATCCACAACTCCCCCGCAAGTTCATGACCCACAAGAATTTAACCCTAACAGTTCCATGACTTCGGTAACCTTTGCAGGGCTGGGTCCGGGGTGTAGTCTTCGCTCGTAATGTCCAACATTGGCCCCTTCGTGAAGAACGGGAACTCGGCAAAGCTCGCGGAAGAAAAAGACGCGTCGCCGAAGGCACAAGGCTCAGCCAAAGCGGAAGCGGCTGATCCCAAGGTCAGCCGTGGAAGGTATCCGGAAGTGCAGGGTGCGACCCGTTTTCCGATCAAGCTGCCGATTTCTGTAAAATCGAAGACGGGCGAGCGTCATACTGAATCGCAGAACATTTCCGCCAATGGCGTTCTGTTCCAGATGGTCGATTCCGAAATGCCGGTGGGCTCGATGGTAGACTTCACCATCTCGCTTCCGGCAGATGTCTTGGGCGCGGAAGCCGACGTGCGGCTGGATTGCCGCGGCCGCGTAGTGCGTAGTTTTGAGGATAGCGGGCGCCGCGGCGTAGGCGTGGTGATCGACGAGTATCGCTTTGACCGAACTGAACGGCGAGGAGACTGATGGCCAGCACTCCGGTAACCGCGAAAGTCGACGTCGAACCGCTGCATGAAGGCGGCAACGGCCAGTTCATCCGCGTGATTGTGGCTGACACGCAGGCCATATTTCGCGCCGGCCTGCGCAAGATTTTCGCCCTTGAGGACGATGTCCGCGTGGTGGGCCAGGCCGAAACCATGGCCCAGACTTTATCCGCCGCCAAGAAGTTTTCCGCCGACGTTCTGCTTCTTGAAGCTGCCATCACGTCCAATCCAATCGAAGCCGTTTCCGATCTGCTCAGGCAGAATCCAACCCTCCGCATCGTGGTGGTGACTACCGAGCCCGATCAGGAACTCACCCTGGAACTGTTTCGCCGCGGCGTGCATGCCATCGTCTCGCGCGACGTCGAGCCGGAGTTGCTGGTCGACTGTCTGCGCAAGGTATCAAAGGGTGAGCCATGGTTAGATGGCCGCGCCACCCAGTGGGTCCTCGAAGCCTATCGCACCCAAGGCTCGCGCGCCGGAGCCCCTCGGCCCAAGGTGCAGTTGACTCCCAAAGAAACCCTGATCGTTTCCTGCGTGACCCAGGGCATGAAGAACAAGGAAATTGCCGTGCGCGTCGGAACCACCGAACAGGTAGTCAAAAACTATCTGCGCAAAGTGTACGACAAGCTAGGCGTCGCCGATCGTCTGGAGCTGGCCCTCTATTGCCTGAATAGCCGCATCCTCGATAGTTCAATCAAGGATGGCCCCCTCAATCCGCCAGCCGTCCCCGAACCTCCGCCTCGCAATGGCAATGCAGCAGCAACGCCGCGCGCGAACCCGCTCACTCCAGAAAAGATCTCCTAGTATAGGCGCGAGCGTCCTCGCTCGTGCAGCTGGCTTTGAGTCACTTCTTACGACTCAGGGAGCACGCTTCCGCCCGAGAGCCACAAAGAAATGTCCAAAGCCGCTTTTTCCCAAAATCTTGTCAAGCCCCCTGAAGCAGTCAATTCCTCCCAAATCCCTGATTCAACGGCAGAAATAAGAAGGATAATGTATTTGACGTAGGACAGTACAATCGCCCTCATGTCGAAGCCGATTGTTGTGAACAAAGTTGAGTTCGATGGCCTACTGAAAAAGATGATTAACGCCGCCCAGCGAGGGCGGGAGAGAGTAACGCCCGGTACAATTCGGAATTCACTGTTGGACGGAAGCTCGGAAAGGACTCGGAGTTGTACTCGACCTACAGTATCCTGCACTACGCGAAAGCGAGTGACGCCGGCTACTTCTCGCCAGACCTGGTTCAGAACATGGAGGGAGGTTGGAGCACCGACATCGAGCGCAAGACGCTCTCTCTTTCGCTCGATCTTGGCTTGGGCGCGGGCCACGCGAGAGGCACGGGGACACGTTCGGACCCTGGGGTTTGTCGGCTCACGCGGAGTCGGATCTCACCTGGACGGTTCGTCGCGGCCGCGAAGTGCACGCCTCGTATGAGTTTTATTATGATCAGTCCAATCCTGGCGTGGAATCGTCCTCGTCCGCCGCGTGGCGCATGAGCGTCCTGACGCTTTCGTTCCGCTGGGCCCCGCAAATAACGGTCCGGCCCAAGTATTCAAACATCGGGGTTCCACCCTCCATTATCCTCTGACCTCTACCGTGTCAAGAGTTCAAAGGGGGTGGGGGTTACTTGCTAAGTAGTCCTGCCGTCGCGATTGCTCGCGGTCACTAACAATGTACGGATTCTTGAAATGGTGAAGGCCCCGGCGGAACGGGAATGGTATATCCGGCAGGCTGTACAGAGTGGCTGGACGCGGAACGTCCTTGTCCATCAAATTGAGGGTGACCTTCACCGCAGGCAGGGCCGGGCAGTCACGAACTTTCAGCGAACGCTCCCGGCTCCCCAGTCAGAACTGGCCCAGGAACTCCTCAAGATCCCTACAGTCTTGTTGAAGGCGCCATGGACACCGCGTCTATCGTCGTCTTCGGACAGCGACCGGGCTCACTGGCTAAAAAGCGGCGAACAAAGCGCGTTGTTCCCGAACAGGCGTCCCTATTCAGCTTGAGTTAAATCAGGCAAAATAAGCCAGACGCCACACGTCACCTAGCCCGGCCTAGTAAATTGAGGCCTTTCGGTGACGAGAACCGCGGGTGTAGCCCGAAGGAGTTGGAAATGTTCAAACCGAATCTGAGCATTCTCCCAGAGCCTCAGAGGCAACTTTGGGCGGAGTTAAGGAATACTCCGAAGACGTTCGTGCTTTATGGAGGTACAGCTCTGGCACCTCGGCTGGGACACCAACAATCGGACGACTTCGACTTTTTCTCGAACCTGCCCTTTCACCCCAATTCGCTGCGCGACAGCGTCCCCTATTTGAAAAACGCCGAAATGACCCAATTCCAGGACAACACACTTACGGCGATTGTGGACCGGAATGGCCCGGTGAAGCTTTCCTTCTTTGGATCTCTGGGAATCAAGCGCGTTCACGACCCTGATATTGTCCAAGAGAATGGGATTCAGGTCGCTTCGATGCTGGACCTGCTTGCGTCGAAGCTGAAAACCGTTCAGTTAAGGGCGCAGGCAAAAGACGATCGAGACGTTCTGAGCACACTCGACGCGGGCTTGAGCCTCGCGGAGGGTTTGGCTGCGGCGGCGGCGATCTATGGGAAGGAGTTCAACGGAGCACTAAGCCTCAAGGCGCTAACGTTCTTCGAGGATGGTGACCTTCCCAGCCTGGCACGCACAGTGCAAAAACGTCTCCTGGAGGCGGCAACTTCGGTAAACTTAAGAGAACTTCCAGCTGTTGTGGCACGATCTGGTCTGAGTCGGCAGGAAGCAGAATCATGAACTACTCTGAGGATCTCAAGCGCGTGGCAAAGCGTGTGGTTTGGTTCAAAGCGCCCGAAGAGACGCTACGAGACTCCAAACTGTTCCTCGCTCACCTGATGACCTACGGAACCCTCGACGATATCGCTACCGGGATGAAGTACTATGCTGACGCTGATTTCGATCTCGTCTTGAGGGATCCGCCTGCTGGAATCTTCGACCGCCGCTCGTGGAACTATTGGAACCTGCGCTATCACCATGAACCGGTTCCGCCGCTGCCACAGCGCCGGTTTCCTGGAACTGATGCCGTTAGCACTTGATCGGTGTAGATCATAAGCCTGTCGCTCCAATCGTCCCTAAAGCTGAATACGGCTACGCAACAATCCAACCCAGAAATTCCGGCTCGCAACCTGCGCTGAGCGGACCCTTCGCCTACCCCAGTCTTAGCAAAGCACTCGAAGCATTTCTCGCTCGAGGACGCTCTCTCGATCGGTGTTGACTGGATGCAACCCAATCCGGTTTCTTGACAAGATCGTGACAATCTTGACAAGTCTTTGACAATAATTGACTCCACCGTCCTTGGTGAGCAACCAATGAGGGACAAATGAGACCCAAAGCATTGACTGCGCCTTGCCGGGTCGGCCAAGGTGGGCGGAGACGTTTGACGCTTGGGCTCGATGAACGGGCGCGGTCCCGACTTTCACGGATCAGGCAATTGCCACCCAGGATTTTGGGGCATGTTCTTGGAGAACCGCAATACAGACGTCATCAGCGAACCCAGTGGTTCAAAAGATAAAGGAGTGGATATGAAGCGAAGTCATGCAACGTATGGTCGGTTGTGTTTGCTAATGCTCGTGGTCCAACTGCTGGCGTTTTCGCAACCGGTTGCCGCACGGTCAGCGAAAGCGCGCTACCAAGTGCTCTACGTTTTTCGTGGCGGAGCCGACGGAGGTGGGCCTGGTGCCTTGGTGTTAGACGAGACCGGCATCCTCTACGGGACAACCACCAGCGGCGGTGCCTTTGGCCATGGAACCGTCTTCAAGCTAGACAAAACCGGCAAGCACACCGTCCTGTACAGCTTCAAAGGAGGTTCAGACGGAGACACACCTAATTCAACGCGCTTGGCGCGGGATGCTGGCGCAAACCTCTACGGCACGACTCAAAACGGCGGCAGCAGCGGCCCCTGCGTAATCGGCGATGGCGGTTGCGGCATTGTGTTCAAGGTGGACAGAACGGGCAAGGAGACTGTCCTCTACAGGTTTACCGGAGGCTCTGACGGATCGCAGCCTCTCAATGCCGGAGTAATCCGGGATGTGCTCGGCAATCTCTTTGGCACAACCGCCTATGGAGGTCAGGGTGGAAACGTGTTCAAGCTGGACAAACACCGCAACGAAACTGTGGTGTACGACTTCCTCGGAGGATCCGACGGCGATCTTCCTATGGCAAGTCTCGTTCAAGACGAAGCAGGCAATTTATATGGCACCACGTACGTTGGTGGCAGTACCTGTGGCGGCAACGGCTGCGGCATTGTGTTCAAGGTGGACAGAGCGGGCACGGAAACCATCCTCCACCGGTTTACGGGAGGCTTTGACGGTGGATATCCCGATGCGGAGCTGGTTCGTGATTCGGCTGGGAATCTTTATGGGGTAGCGACCGCAGGGGGGAATGGCGGAGCTGGCACTGTATTCAAGGTCAATCCATCCGGTGAGGTGACCTCGTTGCATGACTTCACGGACGCGCAAGGCGCCCCGACATACTCTGGTTTGGTTTTGGATAAGGGAGGCAATTTGTATGGCACCACATCATTCGGCGGAGATCTGAACTGTCCGCCTCCTTTTGGTGGAGGTTGTGGAACGGTGTTCAAGTTGAGTGCCAGCGGCGAGTACACGGTGCTGCACGTCTTCGAAGACGACGGTAAAGGCGAGGCACCGGAATCGACACTGGCGCGAGACGCGGCGGGGAACCTCTACGGCATCGCCGGCACCGTTGTGTTCAAGCTCATTCCCTAACCCTGGAGGGAAATGTGGTAAGGCGGGATCGCGCGGGGTTGAGCGGGACAATCCCCATAAGCGGGTGTCATCGCCTAACAAAAGAAGCAACCGTTGGGACGCGGCAATTCATTGGGCGGTTATGGAGGAGGCGCGAATTTCATTCAGAAGCGGCGACAAAGCAAAGGACATAGCACTAGGAACTGACCAAGGAGATTTTTATGAGACCTGCCATTCCACTTGTACTCGTTCTGGTATCGCTCGTCAGCTACGGGCAAACCCCAGTCAGCCTGTCAGCGTCGGCCGCAGCCGCTTTCCAGGCGGATCGGTCGTCGGCGAGCAAGGATGCTCACAAGCCACCTGCGGCCAATCTCGCCAGTCTGTCATCGGATGCACAGTCGAGCACCTCTGCCGCGCTGTGGGTGCAGCTCGCCAAGCTCACGGCCTCGGATAGTTTCGGGCTTAATGCGATGGGTACCTCCGTGTCGGTCAGCGGCAACATCATCGCTGTGGGAGCTCCTGAGCTCGTCAACGCGGTTTATCTGTTCGTGAAATCGGGAGCCGGCCCTATTCACCAAATTGCCAAGCTAACTCCATCGGACAGCGCAGGGCTTTTTGGCTGGTCGGTTTCGCTCGAAAGTGACACGCTCGTCGTCGGAGCGCCCTTCACAGATATCGGCGACGATCAATATCAAGGGGCAGCTTATGTGTTCGTCAAGCCAAGCGGCGGCTGGAAGGACATGACCGAGACCGCCAAGCTCATCGCTTCTGACGGGTCGCCTGGCGATGCTCTGGGCTGGTCAGTTTCTCTCAGTGGCGACACATTGGTGGCAGGAGCGCCATCCGCTACCGTCACGTACGAATTTCAAGGAGCGACATACGTATTCACCAAGCCGGCCAGCGGCTGGAAGTCCACCTCGAAATTCACGGCCAAGATAACTACCTCAGACGGCGATTACGCCGATGGTTTCGGTACCGCCGCCGCCCTCGTCGGCCACACGCTAGTGGGCGGAGCTAGCGGTCATGACTCGGGTAAGGGAACGGCCTATGTATTCCTCAAGCCGGCGAGTGGGTGGAAATCTACCTCCCAGTTCAAGGCCAGGTTGACCGCCTCTGACGGAGCTGCCGGCGACTTGTTGGGTTCGTCAGTATCTATCAATCGAGACACCGTAGTTGCCGGTGCGATTCAAAATCCGAATCCGGTTCCCACCGGTGCAGGTGCGGCCTATGTGTTCGTCAAGCCGTCGAGCGGCTGGACTGACGCAACCCAGACAGCCAAGTTGACAGCGTCGAATGGAGTGTTTGGCGACGAGCTTGGCTATAGCGTGTTCATTAACCGCAACACCGTGGCCGTCGGCGCTCCTCTCGCCAACATCGCCGGACTGAAATTTGAGGGAGCGGCATATGTATTCGTGAAGCCCGCGCACGGCTGGCCGAAGAAAATGACCGAATCGGCCAAGCTGGCCGCCGGCGACACGCAGCAAAACTTCTTCGGAACCTCCATCTCCGGCCTTGGAAAGACGCTGTTCGTCGGCGCACCCAGCTACTGCGACGCCTGTTTTCCCGGCGCCACGTACGTCTTTGGAATGACCAACCCAGATGATTCGAAACAGTGAAGTGTGGAGCGTCGGGGACTCGGACGGATTTCTCTATGACTACGAGTCGAAAATCACAGCAGGTTGGTTTCGAGAAATGCACGCTAATCATTTAAGGAGAAAGCAGAACCGGAAACGCAGTCACGGAATGTATGGATGTTTGTTGTTACTAGCTCTGACGATTCCGCCGCTGGCGACAGCGCAGCATGCAGGTGCTCAATCGTCGCGGCCAGCGCGCTATCAAGTACTCCACAAGTTTCACGAGTCCCCGGACGGAGCAACACCTGTATATGAGTTAGTTCTGGATTCCGCAGGCAATCTCTACGGCGTCACCGTCTACGGTGGCACTCAGGATCTGGGGACGGTGTACAAGGTTGACGCGGCGGGCAAGGAAACAGTGCTGCACAGGTTCACGGCCAACGGCACCGATGGGAACTCCCCCTTCGCTCCTTTAACTTTGGATTCGGCCGGCAATCTATACGGCAGCACCGGAAACGGCGGGTCGGCGGACGCCGGAACTTTGTTCAAAATAAGCTCAGCAGGCAAAGAAACTATCTTGTATTCATTTGCCGGTGGAAAAGATGGTGCCAACCCAGTCGGGAGGTTAGCGCTGGATGACGCCGGCAATTTGTATGGAACTACCGGTGGAGGCGCCTTCGAGCGGGGAACCGTGTTCAAGCTCACGGCGGCTGGCCGCAAGACTGTCCTCCACAGTTTCAGGTGGGCGGACGGCTTTCTCCCGCTCGGAGGCGTCATTCGGGACTCCGAAGGCAACCTCTACGGCACCACCGAGTTTGGCGGCACGCAGTTCTCCTGCAACTTCGCCGGTTGTGGAACTGTGTTCAAGCTCGATAAAAGCGGCAAGTATACGGTGCTGCATAGCTTTATCGGTACAGCCGACGGTGGACATCCCGCCGCCGGTGTGATTCGGGATGCGGCGGGGAATTTGTATGGGACCGCCTCCTCTGGCGGCGATCCCAATTGCGGCGTTGAATCATCTGGTTGCGGCGTGGTTTTCCAGTTCGATCGCAACGGCAAAGAGACCGTGCTCCACAGCTTCACTGGAGGAACAGACGGCGCATATCCAGGCGCACAACTTTTTCAAGACGACGCTGGCAACTTGTATGGGACTACCGCATTCGGCGGCGATAACAACCAGCTGTGCAACGTCGCCGCTAACGGCTGTGGAGTGGTGTTCAAGATCGATACCGCGGGCAAGTTCACCACACTTTACGCCTTCAAAGGCTACCCGAGCCGGAGCGGTGGAGAGCCTGCGGCAGGAGTGATTCGCGACCCTGCCGGCAACCTTTATGGCGTTACATCGATTGGCGGCGATCTTAACTGCCAGCCGGTAAACGGCTGTGGAGTGGTGTTCAAGCTCACTCCTTAGCGACCGTCTGGGCAAGCAACGCAATGGAGACGATCAATAAGAAACATGAAGACCACACCGCTCGGCTAAACACATTCACCGCTAGCGATTCGATGAGTTTTGGAGGAGAAGATCATGGGCAAACAAACTTCAGTGAAATCCAGAAAGTTGATTTGCATGGCGGCTCTGACATCATTTGTTTTCGCCCCGGCGGCCCCGCTGGCAGCAAGTGGTATGTCGATCGAGTGCACGGCAATGACAACAACGACTGTCAATCACGCCAGCACGCGTGCAAGACCATCTCAAATGCAATTTTGCTCAGCTTGCCGGGTGATGCAATCTTCCTCGCCGCCCCGACCTACCGAGAGAGTCTCTCGATCCCATTCGGCTTGAAGATTTTCGGTTCTGGGGCTGCCACAACGATTATTGACGGCGGTGGCTTCAGCCAGGTCATTGTGGTTGGCTCCACTCCAAGATCTCAAGTCACGCTTTCAAAGATGACTGTGCGCAATGCCGCTGGACAGTCAGACGGTGGCGGCATCTACAACTGCTTCGGTACGCTGACGGTAATCGACAGCATCATCACCGAAAATAGGATCACTAGCGGGAATGGCTCCTTCGGTTACGGCGCCGGCATCTACAACTGCCCCGGCAGCACTCTGACAATCATAAATACCACCATCAGCCGCAATTCGGCGCGATGGACAAGCAGGGCGACATCGCGATGGGGATCAGCGCATCGCGCCACAAGACTCGGTGGTCCCGTAGAGGTTGCCAGCTGGGTCCTGAATTACGCCCCGGCGGGAAAACCGCCGTCCGAGCCATTGCTAAAGTTGTACAGCGTGGTGAAAGTTTGCGCCTGTGCCATAGCTCCGAACACAAGCACGATCAGGAGCGTCGTTACATGCATTCTGTTAGCTAATAGGACCGTGGTACAAAGCTGCCGTAGCGGACCTACAATTCGTGTGCTGGTTCTGTGGACTTGTCTCATCTCAACCATCCCGTCTCCGCTTTTTGGTGCAGAGCAAAAAGAACTCGCGCGAAAAGGTCAATTGGCTTGTTTATTTCACCCTAGTCCTGCTGACGCTCATAAGCCCCCATGTCGCAACCACCCGTGTCCTCTTTGTCGGGGCGTGGCTTGCCGCGTTGATCCGTCTTCAGAAGATGCCCCTGGCCGTCAGTGCAACCGCTCGGGTTGCCGCTATCAATCGCCGGGCTTCCCGGAGGCAGAGCCATGGTCTTTGTCGGTCCGCCGTTATTCCGTAAATTCCCGAGCTTGGGATCGGTGTCGTTCAGATCACCGGGGCCGTTGAAATTGCAGCTGTTGTCGCTGCTGAGGTTGTAGCCATTCGAGGCTACATGGCCGTGACAATTTCCCCCGGTATTATTGGCAACAATACTGTTCTGCAGCACCACCGTGCTTCCCTTGATGTTGAAGATGGCGCCGCCCTTACCTTCGCGTGCGATATTCCCGCTGAACGTGCTGTTGTTGATCACCAGTGTTCCCGCCGACTGGAATAACCCACCATTCAGGATGCCACCGGCGGAGCCCTTGGAGCGGCTGCTATTCCCACTGAAGGTGCTGTTGGTAATGATGAGAGTGCCGTAGTTGGCGATGCCGCCGCCCCTATGCTTGCGCGCGACGTTCCCACTGAAGGTGCTATTGACTATCGTCAGCAGGCCACCGTTGCAGATGGCGCCGCCTACTTCTGCACTATTCCTGCTGACGGTGGTATTGATGAGGGTCAGTGTGCTGTCGGGGCAGTTGTAGATGCCGGCGCCGTAGCCGAAGGCGCCACCCCCGTGGTGGATTCGATTCCCGGTGATTACGCTGTCGATTACCGTGAGGGTGCCGAAGCAGTTGTAGATGCCACCGCCGTCTGCCTGTCCACCGCCATTGCGGAAGGTCATCCGGGACAGCGTGACCGGGACTTTGGGTTCAGAGCCAACGACAGCGACTTGGCTAATACCGCCGCCATCAACAATCGTTGTCTTCGCACCGGAACCGAAAATCTTCAAGTTGAACGGGATGTAAAGACCTTCGTGATACGTCGCGGGGGCGACGAAAATGGAATCCCCCGGTAAGGTGAGCAAAAGAGCATTCGAGATGGTTTTGCACGCGCGCTGGCGTGAGCTGCAGTTGTTGTTGTCATTGCCATGCCTCCCATCGACATACCAACTGCTGGCCAAGGTGGCTGGCACAATGGCAAACAATGTCAGCGTTGCAACACAAATCAGTTTCGATTTCATCTTTCCTCCCACTCTGTGGATCATTCATTCGTGTGACGCACTGCGCTAGGATTGCACTCCCGGGAATCAGCCCGGCACAGCTGCCACCTTGGCCGATTGTTCGCGTAGTGTCAATGCTTCGAGCCTCATTTGTCTCTCATCAGGCTGTCATCCGTGACGTGGGAACTGCTTGATTGTCAAAAGTTTGTCAAGGCTGTAAAAAGCTTGTCAACAAACTGCAGGTCGCGCATGAATTCGGAGAATTTGGGACATAATTGTGGTCGTTTTAGGGCTCAGTCAGGAGGTGGGATTCCTGGCATCGGGAGCTTCCCGCTCTGACGTGAGGTCGAGATTCAGGAGCGATGGCGATGATGGCGGAGCACTGGATCCGCGAAAGGCTTGTTCAGTTAGGGCCCTTCGTCGTTGACACCGCGACTGGTGAGGTGAGGAAGCACGGCGAACTCATTCGCATAACGGAACAGCCCACGCGCATTCTTCTCGTGCTGATGGAGAAACCCGGCGAAATCGTCAGCCGGGACGATATCCGCGCAAAACTTTGGCCCAACAATACCAACGTCGAATTCGACCACAGCATCCACGCGGCTATTAATAAGCTGCGTCACGCCTTGGGCGATTCGCCAGAGCAGCCCAGGTTCATCGAAACTGTCCCTCGGCGTGGTTACCGGCTCATCGCCTCAATTACGTCGGTGATAGCATCTGAAAGCCCTGAGCAGTTCACCTCCACGACAAAAATCAGTCGGCCTCCGGCGTGGCAAAACAGGACTGGGATTCTTATCGGTGGAGCTCTGTTGGCAATGTTCATCCTCTTGGCTGCAGTGATGCTGCAGTTCAAACCGAAGTCAGGATCCCAAGCCGGAAGTGCCAGCCAGCCGAGTCTTACCGCATCCGTTCCCCGCAGAATTGCAATTCTCGGTTTCAGGAACTTATCAGATCGCAAGGAGAGCGATTGGCTCTCGACAGCTTTTTCCGAAATGCTGGCTAGCGAACTTGGAACGAGCGCCGACCTGCAGCCAGTCTCGGGCACAGACGTCGCGCAAATGGAACGGGAGCTTTCGATCACTGACGCCGACTCTTATACAGAGCAGACACTGCACAAAATTCAGCAAAACCTGGGAACCGAACTACTGCTCGTAGGATCATTCTTGCCAATCGGCAGAGGCAATCCCCAAGATCGAATCCGTTTCGATGTACGTCTTTTGAATGCCGGCACTGGTCAAACGGTGGCAACCATTTCTGAAACAGGTACAGTGTCGGATCTTTTCGACCTCGTGTCGGACGCAGGTCTTCGTCTCCGTGTGCAGCTCGGAGCTACCCCGCTGTCGAGCTCAGAGCAGGCTGAAATACGCCGGTCCATGCCCGTGAGTGGGGCTCAACTTCTTTACTTCTCGGGCTTAGAGAAGATCCGTAACTTCGATTACAAGGGCGCCCGAGAGACTCTAACTAAGGCCGTAGCGTCTGATGCCAAGAGTTCTTTGGCGCACGAAGCCCTCAGTATAGCGTACAGCGCTAGTGGTTATGAATCGCTGGCCGCGAAAGAAGCCGCGCTCGCATTTGAACTCGCCCACGGTCTCACATACGAACAAGGGCTGCAGGTGGAAGGGCGCTACTACGAAACGAAGCACGCTTGGTCTCGAGCGGCAGAAGCCTATCAAAGGCTGTGCAGTCTCTCGCCCCACACGATAGATTTTTCGCTACGCTTAGCGCATGTTCAGGTCCTCGACGGCAAACCGAACAATGCCATGGCGACCCTGCAACATTTACGCGCTTATCCGAGAGCAGCAAAGGATCAGGCCCAAATCGACCTGGCGGAAGCGTCCGTTTACCAGGAATCAGGAGATTCCAAAAAAGAACTCGCCGCCGCAAAGGAGGCTGCGAGGCTGGGAGAACAGGCCCATGCTCCCCTGGTGGTTGCTCGGGCACTACGCATGCAAGGAGTCGCCTCAGAATATTTAGGCGACAACACTCACGCCCTGGAAAATGAGCATCAAGCCGAGAGCATCTTTAAGGCGCTGCAGGATCCTGGGGGGCTGATGGACACGCTTATTGACGAAGGCGACGTACTCAGCGATCTGGGAGACATGACGGCGGCAGAAAGCGTGTGGCAAAGATCCGCTGAGATCGCACGTAACACGCAAAGCAAAATAAATGAGGCTGTCGCCACCAATAATCTGGGAAATGCCCTCCTAGGACGCGGAGAATCCGAGCAGGCTCTCCGCATGTACAGGCGTTCCTACGAGCTGTTTGTAGAAACTGACTATAAGACCGGGCGAGCCATCTCGCTACTAACCATCGGGGACGCATTGCAAAGCGAAGGTCGTTTGCAAGAAGCAAGGAAGTACCATGAGCAGTCTTTGCAACTGTCGACGCGGATCGCAAATCAGGAAGTGCGGACTGAGGCTCTGGAGGCTTTGGCCGGAGATCTAGCCGACCTCGGGTACTCCGACCAGGCGAAACGAATTGCCCAACAAGCAATTAATGCCGCCCAGGTGACTGGCGATAAACCTACCGAGAACACAGCCCTGCTGCATCTGGGCCAGATATTAGCGGCGCAGGGTTCTCTGGCAGAAGCGCAATCCACCTTACAAAAAGCGGCTGAGAACGCCACAGCTCTGGGTAACAAGAGTCTACAGGCGGCGAGCCATAGGTGGCTGGCAGAGACTCTTGCGTTGCAGGGCGATACGGCAAAAGCTCGCGCCAACTACCAACAGGCTCTAGCGCTCGCCCAGAGCAGTAAATCCAGCATCGAGGAAAGAGAGACGCGCTACGATCTGGCGCAACTTGGGCTGGACGATAATCAACCGGCGGACGCGAGAGAGACACTGCAACAATTGCAAACCCAGCTGAAGTCCATTCCGAATATAAGTGCTGAACTTGAGTGCTTGATTCTGCAAGCCAAGCTGGAACTACTGAACAAACAGAATAGTGGCGCACTCAGCACTGCCTTGAGGGCTCAATCTGTGGCGGAGCATCAGGACCGCCTTGACCTGAAGATGTCGGCGGCAGAGGTTCTCGCGAAGGCCGCCGCTGGGTTGCGGAGGTGGACGCAAGCGGACGAGGTGGTCGCCTCCGCCCTGCGGCGAGCCTCCCAGTCGGCATGCATGTCTTGCGAGTTGAAAGCCAAGTTTTTGCAATGCGAAGTCAAGGCTACGGAAGGGACGTCCGACTCATCTCGATGCTTTGCAAACCTTGAAAATACGGCTCGAAGTAGAGGGTTCGGGCGAATCGCTAACCTAGCTGCGTCCAGATTGCGCACTCTGCAAAGCTGAGGGTAATCGATGCGGGACAAAGGCTGAGCCCTGGTGTGCGATTTCTCTAGGCAGCGTAGCTAGGAGTCTTGCAGAATGATCTGTCTCGCGTTACGATGAGACGATCGTGAGCTTGAGCTTCTTCGTCAGTTCAATGAATTCCGATTCGAAGGTGGTGCCGCAAACACTCTGCTTGTCAACAACTTCCAAACCAAAGTCGATTGAAATCCCATAGCGTCCGCCGCGAACAAAGCGGCTTCCTTCACACGGCTGTATCGAAAGCGAACTCCTGAGGTCCAAGCTGACCGAAACTGTCGCGCCGGTTCGCTTCGCTGCGATTTCTCAAATGACGAAATCAGGCCGTTACGCTCATTGTGGGGTTTTGAGCGTAACCGGGATGTTACGTCAGGTGGCGGTCTCCCCGTGCTCGGTAATGATCATCGAAGGCAACGATGCCGCGCCTATCTATGCCGTTGCGCGGTGAAATTCCATATTGATCTCTTGCGCCGCCTTAATTCCCGACGCGATCGCCCCCTGCATCCATCCATTCCATGGTGAGGCGTGCTCCCCAGCAAACCACACCCTCCCCTCCGGCTTGCATATCTCTGGAAACCATTTCATCTGGCCAACTGGATACAGTGCGTACGCCCCTTGTTGCCAGGGATCGTTAGCCCAGGACTTAGCTATTACGGTTTCCAGGTTGGGCTTCAACCCGGGATGTACTTCGTCCATGTCGCGGATAGCCTGCTCGATCCTGTCAGCATCGCTTAGCTGATCGAGCTGGTGTGCATAGTCTTCGTAGTTGTATGCCTGCAGAAGTCCCCGGCTGCCCGGTTTGCCATATGTGGGATGCCACACTTCGAAGTTCTTTTCGGATGTACCGAATCCGTTTAAGCCTTCGTCCTCCCAATACCGACGCCTGACCTGGTATGTGGTCCGCACACAAGGGCCGTAGTAAATAGTATCGATCACCTTGCGTTTATTAGGTGACCACTGCGGGGTGACTGGGATATGCCTCAGAACGCTATAGGGAATCGTGCAGATCGCAGTGTCAGCTTCCAAGTGGTCCAGCATGCCGGCGTGTCGGCATGAAATGCGTACGCCGCTTTCGCGCCGCTCAATGTGCTCTACCGCACAACCATAGCGGATGACATCGCTAGGTTTGGCCGCAAATGCCTTCGGAAGCTTGTCGTTACCTCCCTTGATTTTCGCCAGCGGCACGCTCAGGTTAACCAGATCCATAATGTAGTCTGCTGCTGAGTCGTTCTCGAAGCCCAGCGATATATAGTGAATCGCATCCTCCGACGCTCCCCGTTGCCGCAGGAAATCCCGCATGCTGATTTCGCTGAAGCGTGCGATTGCGGGCGGCCAATCCTCACGGATTCTATCGCCAATCTGCCTCGCGGCTTCACCGCAATAATGTTCCTGCAAATCCTTCAGCCCAATCGTGCGTTCCTCAGGTGTGAGATCGAGCGGGACAAGAGACATATCCATCGGGTTATCTGCAGGGATCTTGACCCGTTTACCTTTCAGCAGAGCGACTTCAGCCATACCTTTGGGCCGGAAGGGCTCCAGTTCGAGGCCAAAATATTTCACCCATTCGAGCGTAATGTCATGCGTACTGGGAATGCGTCCGGCGCCAGCTTCGGCGTAGAGATCATCCGAAAGTCCTTCGCGGATGGTATGCACTCGCCCCCCAGGATGGAGCTGCGCCTCAAGAATGATAACGTCGTGACCAGTGCGCGTCAGCTCCCAGGCCGCCGCAAGACCAGCTAGTCCCGCTCCAAGGATCGCTGTGCGCTTGGTGCTTCCATCACGCTGCGCGGGCTTCTGTGGCAGCGCCCAATTCAGATTAGAAGATACGCAAAATCCCCCGGCTGCAAAGCTCCCCCACTTCAGAAACTCACGCCTGCCGACGTTCATAGGATGGCATTGTAGTTCTACAGGGAGGTACAGCCAAGCCTGTTCATCTGTCGGTAGTGGCTGAATTTGACCATCTCCCATCTCAGCGCAAGCCAAATTCAGCCACTACCCATCTGTCCCATCGACGGAGCCCTAACTGTTGTTAACAGCGATTACACTCAAAACCCCCGTCAATGATGGCTCCCGCTACCGTTGGATGCCGAGAGCGTTGACGACCCAGTTGCTGCCCCTGAAGCACAAGGTCCGCCAAAAGGATCGAGAAGGCAAGGCAGGCCCAGACAATGGTTTCGTTCGCATGGACGTCGAGATTCTCCCATCCGCCCACGCCGCCGATCACTCGCGCCTCAAGAAAAACTAGTGCGACCGCAAAGCTGCGAGTCATCCATTGCCGGTGCTTCTGAACCTTCCCTTTAAGAATGAACACCACCGCAGTGCCGGTAGTAATCATCCACAACGCGGCGTCTAGCGCGGCGGCAATACTGAAAGATCGGGGATCGCCCATGCGTTCCTGGAAGTACTGGATATAGAAGCCGAGTGGCGCGGCCACGAATACACCGGCAACTTAGATTCGCCCCACCACCCGATGGAGCTGCCTAAAACGATCGCGAAGTCGGTCGGAGAACTGCATCGGGCCCAGCAGCAGAGCGCACGCGCCGGCGATTCCATGTGGCAACAGCCACCACTTAAAGGGTTCGTAGTGCTGCCACAGCGGATCCTTCGGATGCACCAGAAAACTCTCAACGTGAGGGATAACGTAGGCCAACATCAGGCCGACGAAGCCAAACATGAAGATACTTTGGGCGCAACCAGGAGGCGCGCGGAAGCCGACACCCTGTCCGGAATCGATCTGATTTGGTTTCCCAGTTGCCTACGACTCAGCTGAATTGGGAAAATCGCCCATCCAACTGGTTGCTGGCCATCAAGGTATTGTGGAGGATAGCCAATTTTCCAGGCGAGCTGCGTATGTTCGGCTGGAGCGGTGCTCGGAGCCGTCTGACAACTTCACCAGATATTCTCGATTGTCGATGGCTCGAAGTTCCCGGATACATTTGACCCGCAGGATCCGGGAGCGATGAATGCGAAGAAACTGCGCGGGATCGAGTTTCTCTTCGAGAGAATTCATGGTCTCGCGCAACAAATGACACCGTCCGCCACTGTGTAATTCCGCGTAATCTCCCGCTGCCGCGATCCATTCGATGTCGTCGGTAAGCACAACTTGAATCCGGGAACCAATTCGCACGGGAAAACGCGACGGGTACCTAACAGAATCGTGCTGGAGCATCTGCAGGATTCGCTCGGCCATCTGAATCCTGGAACCAGCATCTCCCACCTGCCGGGCTCTTTGGACGGCCGCGCTAAAGCGTTCGTCGTCGACGGGTTTAAGAAGGTAGTCCAATGCGTTGACCTCGAACGCTCGCAAAGCATGCTGTTCGTAAGCGGTAAGAAAAATGACGGAGGGCAGATGCTCCCGCGGCAAAGCCCGGAGAACTTCAAACCCATCCATGCCAGGCATTTGCACATCGAGAAAGACAACATCCGGAGAGAGCTCGAGAATCTTCCCGACAGCAGACGCACCGTCTCCGTACTCGCCGACAATTTCCACATCTTTGAACTTTTGCAGCCGGAGTCTGACGCCGCGTCGTGCCAGCGGCTCATCATCCACAATTACTGCGCGCACGTTGCTTCCTCTACGTTTTGGGCAATTCTTCGGAAAGGCAACTCGATGATTACGTGACAGCCACCTGCTTCCGGCCATTGCAACGTGAAGCGATGGTCATCGCCGTACAGCGTCTCCAGTCGTTCGGCGGTATTTCTCAAGCCAATTCCATTTCCATTTTCGTTTGGTGTTTCACCACCTCGGGTTCCAGAATTCCCGATGACAATCTCCAATCTGTCAACCCGAAGCGCACTGGCGATCGTGATCCTTCCCCCTTTAACCAGTGGCACTACGCCATGGCGGACTGCATTCTCCACTAGGGGCTGCAGCAACATGCTGGGTACCAGGGCATCCAGAGTATCAGAAGGAATAGTCAAATCGACTTGCAACCGCTCCCCCAGCCGGGTCTGCTCGATGGCAAGATATCGTTGCGTAAACGCGATCTCCTGAGAAAGCCTTATCTCCGGCATCACTTCGTTGTCCAGGCTTGTGCGCAAAAGCTCCCCGATCTGGGCCAGCATGCGGGTTGCGGCGGGAGCGTTCCCATCGAGAACGAGCGTGGAAACCGCATTCAGCGAATTAAACAGAAAGTGTGGATTCAACTGATAACGCAAGGCACTGAGCCGCGCCTCGCGGGCCTCGGTTTCGGCACGCAGCAGGCGCTCTCTTTCCTCTGTTGCTTGCTGCCATTGCTTAATACTGAAGTACAGACTGCACCAGAGGAAGAGAACAACCGAAAACTGTAAGGAGTTCCCGGCCAAATCCTTCCAATCTACTGTTCGGAAACGTAACACAGTGAGTTCGGCTGTGAACGCGCCGATCGTGCCTACTACCAGCGACCAAACCGACGCCTTCAACTCCAAAGCGAGCCATGGAAGCGAACGTCGCAATAGCGATCGACAAATGGGACGCAGAACCAAACTGCCAAGGAACATGAAAACCATAGCGACGGTTTGGTCGCGCAGCGTTCCAGGGCGGGTTATGTCGGGGATACATGCGACCAGCACCAGCACGTAAAGGGAGGTCCATCCCATCGCCTGAAGACGCCAGTACGAGGGGAACTGCAATGGGGGCTCATTTGCCATGAACAGCATTCTAGCGCAGGAGCGCTCCTGCCCAGCCTCGGTCTATCGCCCCAAACCGGCAGTTCGTCGCATAACTCATGCGGCCCACGGACAAGGCCAAACAGCAGGGCCCAATCTGCGGTAGTTTGCTTTCTAAAAGGAGCCAGATCCGATGAGAGGAGTTACCGCAAGAATCGTCGAGTTTAAGCCAAACGCACCTGGCATCATGTGCGCACTCCAAGACGACAGCGCTGCCCCACTGGCCGCGACACAACCAACACTCTCACTGCCGCCTCTGAAGTTCTGGCCGATCATCGCCGCGGTTGGCCTGCTCGTCTTTGTTCTCATGGTCGATGGTGCCGTTATTGTCGTAACCCTCCACCTCATCGGTGAGCCCACGTTCAAGGCCATGCCGTGGACCGTCCTTTACTTCGGACACACTGGCATGCTCCTGGCTGCGCTGCTTTGCATCGCGCTCCTCGGCCACGGTCGTTTCCGCGAGTTCGGCTTCAAAGCTCCCGCGGATAATCGATATGTCTACACCGCCCTGCTCTTCGGCGTCCTCTTCGGGATCGTGATGACGGCCGCCGATTACGCGCATAACATCATCGCCCACCTGCCGCCGGAGAACTTTTTCTTATCCTCCACCAACCTAGCCGGCTCGTTGACCTTCGCAGGTCTATACGCCGGCACGGTCGAGGAAATCCTCTTTCGCGGTCTGCTCGTGACCTTCCTCGTCCAGCGCATGTCGGGACGCCTCCGCCTCGGTCGCTTCGATGTCCACGTCGCCGGCGTCATTGTTGCCGTGCTCTTTTCCCTGGCACATCTGGGATCGTTCTGGACGGAATCCTTCCGTGTGGCCGCCAGCCAGCAGGCTTATGCCTTCGCTTGGGGCGTCATTTATGCCTACTGGTACGAGAAATCGGGCAGCCTGCTCCCCTCAATCATCGGCCACAACCTCGGAAACCTTGTGGAATACCTTTTTGCATTCCTGATGGCCTGGCGTTGGTCGTGAAATTAAAGACTCTTCAAGAAAGGGATTTTAGAGAGCGGTAAAGTTCAACAGCAGGTGAAACCATGTCCAGCATTTCTGTTTTAAGAGAGCTACGGCCCAATCGAACTAACCCGCGGCAAATCTCCACCATGCCCCAGCCCGTGGCTGAGAAGGAACGCATGGTTAGCATTGATGTGCTGCGTGGGTTTGCACTGCTGGGCATTTTGCCGATGAACATCCAGTACTTCTCCATGATAGGCGCCGCTTATGGGAACCCGACGGCCTATGGAGATTTGCACGGAGCGAACTATTGGGTGTGGTTGTTATGTCATGTTCTAGCCGACCAGAAGTTCATGACGATTTTCTCCATGCTGTTCGGCGCCGGGATTCTTTTGATGACTAGCCGAATTGAAGCCAGTGGCAAACCCTCGGCCGCTCTACATTACCGCCGCATGGGATGGCTGATTCTGTTTGGTCTGGCGCATGCATATTTGATGTGGAGCGGAGATATTCTGGTCGCTTACGGAATGTGCGGTTTGGTGGTTTATCTTTTCCGCAAGCTCCGACCGCGCACACTTCTGGTGCTGGCTCTGCTGACCATCGCGGTTGCTTCCGGCTCTTTAGCGTCATACGGCGCGTGGTCGCGACATTGGTCTCGAGCTGAGGTGCAGATCGCGCGCGAACAGTTATGGATGCCGACGCCAGCGCAGGTGGCCAACGAGATCGCAGCCGACCGCGGTACCTGGACGGCTGAGATGCAGTTTCGCGTGCCGGATTCAGTCCAGATGGAAACCATCTTCTTCGTGGCATTCACGTTCTGGCGGGTGACTGGACTGATGCTAGCGGGCATGGCACTTTTCAAGCTGGGTGTTTTCAGCGCCAAGCAACCAGCGTCTCTGTATTGGACGATGATTGCTATTGCCGTGTGTTACGGCATTCCGATCACGCTCTATGGCACGCATCGTGACTTCGCGGCTGGCTGGGATTTCCGTTACTCCTTCTTCTACGGTGCCCAATTCAACTATTGGGCCAGCCTCCTTGTGAGTCTCGGTTGGGTTGGCGCAATCATGCTTGCCTCCAGAGCCGCAGCGCTGCTTCCCCTCACGCGTCCGCTGGCGGCCGTCGGCCGCATGGCCTTCACGAATTACATCATGCACACAATCATTTGCACCACGCTGTTCTACGGGCACGGCTTTGGGTTGTTCGGGAAAGTCGAGCGGGTGTGGCAATTTGCCATCGTGGTAGCGATTTGGTTGTTGCAACTGATTGTCTCGCCGATCTGGCTGAAGCATTTCTTGTTTGGTCCGCTGGAATGGTTGTGGCGTTGCCTGACCTACCTGCAGTGGGAACCGCTGCGCCGCAGTCCCGCGATGTTGGGTGAAACTTAGCCGATGGTGAGGCGTCGCGTTCTTCGCTTGGTCGCACAGACCCCTCGGCTCGCCTCATTCCTCAGGCACCCTGCGGACTGATTGTAGGCGACCGGCTCCGCCGGGGTTAGTCTCAGCAAGTGAGTAGCGACGATGTTTGAAATCACAACGTGCGGGGTCTCGTCACTCCAAGAAGATGCAGGAGACCTCGCAATGAAAAGCGGTGACAATCATACTGACTTAAATGCACGAAGGAGCTAGCCATGACGCCGTTTAGAACCTGTGCCAGCTTTGCCGCAGCAATTTTGTACGCCGCCATTTTGCCATGCCACGCTGTCGTCGCGCAGGTCGTGGGCGATAGCCCTACAGACAACTCCGCCGGGCAAACTCGGATCGTCTTCTCGCATGCTTTGCCACCGTTGGATGGTGGCCACCTGAACGTAACGGTGGTTGAGATCACCTACGGACCCGGCGAATCTTCTCCGCCGCATAGTCATCCTTGTGCGGTCGTCGGCTACGTCATTGAAGGAGCGCTGCGGACGCAGGTAAACGGAGAAGCGGAAGCCATCTACAAAACCGGCGAGAGTTTCTACGAACCCCCCCAACGGCGTTCACCTGATCTCGGCCAACGCGAGGGCCAAGGCACCAGTGAAGTTCCTGGCATCCTTTGTTTGCGACCACGACACACCGCTTAGCGTTGCCCCGCCGGGGACCACTGGCACAGGAGGTAAGTGATCATGGACAATGCTCGGTCGGCTGCTGCATATACCACTCCTCGCCCGGGCACGAGAGGCACGCACGGAATAACTCTGCAACGAGCAGCAATTCTTTACGCTCGGTGGGCGCTTGGTGCCGCATTCTTGTCTGCCGTTGCCGACCGCTTCGGCGTCTGGGGTAAGTATGGCGGCTGGGGAAACTTCGACAACTTCAAACAGTACACCGCCCAGGTTAATTCCTTCATGCCGGCGTCCATCATCCCATTTCTTGCCTGGGCAGCTACTGCCATCGAGTTGTCGCTCGGCATGGCGCTGATCATCGGAGCAAGCGAATGACGGATCGTTCACTCTGAAGCTGCCTTCAATTCCGTCAGGGAAATACAAGATTTTCGCCGACATTGTTCGCGGTACCGGGTTCCCGGAAACCATGGTCAGCGAAATCGGCTTGCCCGATGTGACAGGGGAACCGTTATCAGGGGACGATTCGGCCGTGGAGGCTTCAGCAGAGAGAGCCTCTGGCCGCACGACGAATGTCTCACCACTGGCGGATGGCAGTCGCATGGTTTGGGAGCAGGATGGAGCGGTCTTGAAAACCGGTCAGGTTTCCTGGTTACGCTTCCGCATTGAAGACCCCCAGCATAAACTGGTTAACGACCTTGAACCCTACATGGGCATGGTAGGTCATGCGGAATTCGTGAGATCAGATTTTTCCGTATTTGCACACATCCATCCCGCCGGTTCGGTACCGATGGCGTCACTAATGATTGCGCAGAAGGATTCCGGATTGCCCATGGACCACCGCTCCATGCATACACTTACCGATGAAGTTTCATTTCCCTACGGTTTTCCCCAACCTGGCGACTACCGTTTGTTTGTCCAGGTGAAGCGGCATGGCGAGGTCGAGACTGGAGTGTTCGACGCGCACGTAGGAAGCTGATCGCGTGGGGATTCGCGTTTCAATCTGCATCGGGTCGACAATCTTTGGGATGGGCGAACGTAAGCCTGTTTCAGGGGTATCTGCAGAAAGGACATTCTACGCGCTCGATTCAACATGACGAGCGTGCTGGAACGTCATTGGGGTCCAGAGGTCGGCTTCGGGGAAGTTTGTGCTGGAGCAGCACTCGCTGGGATTGATCGCGAGTAACGCCGAAGGTGCGAGTTTGCCGTGGAGGACGCAGGCGCAGATCATTCAGCCCTTGGCGACCACTCGGGAACGATCCTCACTTAGCCGTAAACCGACCAGAATTGTTGGGTGATAGCATCGTGCCAAGGGGCTATGCAGGTAGGAGGTCCTATAATATTCGCTTAAACCGGACTCAGCAGGGTACCCTTGTCCCCTCGAGCATCACAGAATTGGGAAGACGCCATGCGACTCGTTACTTTTCGCCGTCAGGGCCTGCAGGAGATCGGGGCCTTTGTCGATGAGGACCGGGGGATCGCGAGGCTGCAGGCCGCTCACCAACTGCAGGCTGGGCGCACCAGCCACCATCTGGGCAGCATGCTGGCCCTCCTGCAAGGCGGTTTGGCGGCACGGGACACGGCCCAAGGTGCGCTGGAATTCGCCCTCTCCCGCAGACCGGACGAGGTTCTGGTCGAGCGTACTGAAGTCGAACTGCTGTCCCCTGTGCCGCGGCCGGAATCCATCCGTGAATTCATGGTGTTCGAGCAGCACATCCTCAACTGTTTGCGGAAATTCACCATGCCTCGCTGGCTAGGCGCGCTGGACGAATGGCTGGACGGCACCTTTGGGCGAAAGGCCACCGCGGCGTATCGCCTGAACCGCCTCTGGTATGAGCGGCCCATTTATTACAAGGGCAACTGCTTTAGCGTCGTGGGAGACGGCGCCCGCGTGACCATTCCCTGTTACTGCCGCGCAATGTTTGACTGGGAACTTGAGTGCGGCATTTTTCTGTGTAAACAAGGACGCGACATCCCGCAAGAGCAGGCTCGCGATTACATCGGCGGCTACACGATTTTCAACGATTTCTCCGCGCGCGACATCCAAGCCAGGGAAATGGGAGGGCGGCTCGGTCCTGCCAAGGGCAAGGACTTTGATGGCGGCAACGCGATCGGTCCCGCCCTGGTCACCCCGGACGAAGTCTCCGATCCTTACAATCTGGTCATGCGCGCCCGCATCAATGGAGAGGAAGTCTCGTATGGACACACTAAGGGCATGTATTGGACGTTTGAGCAGATCATCGCTTATGTCTCGCAGAGCGAAACCCTATATCCCGGTGAATTCTTTGGCTCCGGCACGGGCACGGTTCGCGAGTCCGGAAAACATCGCCGCTGTTGCGGACTGGAGATGGGGCGTTTCCTGAAGCCCGGCGACACCGTTGAGTTGGAGGTGGAACGCCTCGGAACCCTCACCAACTACATTGTTGGACAAGAGTAAATACTCAGATTGCCTGGAAAAAGTATGGCTCGAACACTCATCGACATCTCCGCGCCCCTGGAGAACACGGTTCCTGCCGATCCGCCTCTCTATCGCCCCAAGATTACTTACGTTGATCACCAGGCGTCGGTGCCGCAGTTGCTCAGCATTTTCCCGGGATTGACCAGACAAGAACTGCCCGATGGAGAGGGGTGGGCGATTGAAACCGTGGAGCTGATCACTCATAACGGCACCCACCTCGATTCGCCCTATCATTTCGCGTCCACCATGAACCACGGCGAACGCGCGATCACGATCGACGAGGTGCCGCTGGAGTGGTGTTTCCAGCCCGGCGTGAAACTGGACTTCCGCCACTTTCCCGACGGCTACGTCGTTACCGCCAGCGACGTGGAGGCCGAACTCCAGCGTATCCGCCATGAACTAAAGCCGCTTGAGATCGTAGTGATCAACACGCGGGCTGGCACCCGCTATGGCCAGGATGATTACGTCAATTCCGGCTGCGGCATGGGTCGCGAAGCCACGCTGTACCTGCTGGAGCGCGGAGTGAGGGTGACAGGCACCGATGGATGGAGCTGGGATGTCCCCTTCGTATACACTGCGGAGCGCTATCGGCAGACTGGGAACGCCGCTTTGATCTGGGAGGGACACAAGGCCGGTCGCGAGATCGGCTATTGCCACCTGGAGAAGCTGCACAATCTGGAGTCGCTGCCGGCGGTCGGCTTCTCTGTGGTCTGCTTCCCGGTGAAGGTGCGGTCCGCCTCCGCCGGCTGGACCCGGGCCGTGGCAATTTTGGACAGCGGGAAATAAGGCCGTTATGGCCATTGCGGGCTGGGTTTCAAAGCTCAAAGCACAACGAGGAAGTTTCCGGCTGGTATGAGTCGCATCGCTCCTGAGGTGAGTTTTTCGCATCCTCGACGACTTCTTCCGCAACCTCTCAGCCCCCTACCGCCGAGACCGGTGTCATCTATTATTTACTAGATGGCACGGATTGCCAGGACAGAGCCCCTGGAAGTTGATCCGGGCCGTCCCATACTTTTGCCGAGTACTGACATGGATATTCATCTTGTAGACGGGACATACGAGTTGTTCCGGCACTATTACGCGTTGCCCTCCGCTCGCGAGAGCGACGGCCGGGAGATCGCCGCCGTCCGCGGTGTCCTCGCATCCGTGCTCGGGATGATCAAAGGGGGCGCCACCCATATCGCGGTCGCGACCGATCACGTCATTGAGTCTTTTCGTAACGACTTGTGGCCCGGCTACAAAACCCATGAAGGCGTCGAGCCCGATCTGTTGGCGCAGTTCCCGCTGCTCGAAGAGGTCCTGTCCGCGGCCGGCGTTGTGGTCTGGCCGATGGTGGAATTCGAGGCCGACGATGCCCTGGCGGCCGCGGCAGTAGCCGCGGCCACGGATACCCGCGTCGATCGCGTGATCATCTGCACCCCGGATAAGGATCTTGCCCAATGTGTGTCCGGCTCGCGCATCGTCCAATTGAATCGCCGAACCCGCGTCACTTTGGATGAGCCCGCCATCGTGCAGAAATTCGGGGTCTCCCCTGCATCGATCCCGGATTACCTGGCGCTGGTAGGCGACACCGCGGACGGCTATCCGGGACTGCCGGGCTGGGGCGCGAAATCGTCGGCTGCGGTGCTGGCCAAGTTTCTCCATCTCGAATCCATTCCTAAGGACTGCCGTGAATGGCGCGTCAACGCCGCCAATGCGAGTGCCCTCGCTGATACTCTTCGTCGCGAATGGGACCGCGCGATTCTTTTTCGAAGGCTGGCCACGCTCCGAACCGATATCCGGCTCTTCGAGGATGTGGACGCACTGAGATGGAGCGGCCCCACCCCCGCTTTTGACGAACTGGCGGCCCGGCTCGATGCAGCCCGGACCGAAAGCCGGCGGCCCGTAGCGCCGCGATCCAAGAGCGCGCGGATTGTCCGGCCTGCACCCGAACTTTAGCCAGCAGCAACTCCCGCCATCGTAAGGCTCGGTTGGTACCCTGAGCCTTCGCTTCGCTGCTCCCAAATGCTCATCCTTGCGGCAAAATGACCAGCAACTTGTAACCGCTGGCGGACTGCGGAATGTGCGACGATCCTGCCGGATTATGAATTAGGCTCCCGGCCCGATAATCCCGCGCGCCGTCGTTAAAGATCCCTTCCAGGACGTATACCTCCTAAATATTCCCCCCATACGTGGGGAAGTTGACATTGTCTCTGAATGGTTTCAGCAACACAATCTTGGGAAGGGCCCGGGTTCAGCCGGGCGAATACGATCCGGGACCCTGGGCTTTAGCCCCTGAGCCCCGCCTGCGCGACCGAAGCAACGAGCGCGCCGGATATCGAATCGCAGCAAGACCCCACGCCGCCGATGGTTTTTCTCTTCCCACCAAATCGAGGGGTGCCCCACCTTTGCGTTCTGTGCAAAGGTGGGAGCCGATGCTGCCGACGTGATCCGCCCAATGCTGCCCGGGTCCAGGAACATTCTCCTGCGACCGTTTCCCGACCCCTCATTTCCGCAACCCGCTTTGTCGTTGACTGCGCGGTCAAAAGCCGATAATCTACTACAAAATACATTATCTACAAGATAATAGATGGAACTTTGACAACCTGACCCAGGCGATGGCGTGGCTTTAAGACCCCGCTCCAAATGCGGACCCCCGTTCCAACATGGGACGCAAGACTCGTCGCGTCCGGCTATAACTCCCATGTTCTCTGGATTTTGCCTGTAACTCCCGTAAACTCAAAGATCTAGCACCTAGTCGCAAACTTGATCCATTGTTTTCTAGATTTTGCAGCCAAAGGGGGGAGGGGGTACCCAGTCACTAAACAGTAAACCGTCCCACTAGGGGAAGGGGGTCGCAACTCGCCGCTTAAGCTTGCCTTCAGCTAGCCGGCCCTAACATGAGCCTTCCTTGGGGAACCAATCTTCGAGAATGAGGCATACCAATATGAAGCATTCCGGTTCGACGTGGCTCGGTCTGGCGTTGTTCCTTGCTCTGCTGGCAACGTTTGCTATCGCGGCCGATCCCGGCTACCACGTGATCAAGACGTACAAATTGGGCGGCGAGGGTGGCTGGGATTATCTCAGCCTCGACAGCTCCTCGCGGCGCCTCTACATCTCGCGCGCCACTCACGTCATCGTGATCGACGCGGATTCCGGCAAGCCCGTCGGCGATATTCCGGACACTCCCGGCGTACACGGCATCGCATTGGCTCCCGAACTCGGACGCGGCTTTGTCAGCAATGGCCGGGAAGGAACGGTCACGATCTTTGACATCCAGACCCTGAAGCTGATCACCAAGGTCAAGGTCGGCAACAATCCTGACGCGATTCTTTACGACCCCGCCACCAAACGCGTCTTCACTTTCAACGGACGGAGTCAGGACTCGACCGCCATCGACGCTGCCAAAGGAACGGTGCTAGGTACAATCAAGCTGGAGGGCAAGCCGGAATTTGCCGTCAGCGACGGCAAGGGCGGGATTTTCGTCAACATTGAAGACAAGAGCCAGTTAGACGCGATCGATCCCAACAAGCTGGAAGTGAAATCACGCTGGCCCCTGGCCCCGTGCCAGGAACCCAGCGGCCTCGCCATGGACCGCAAGAACCGCCGTCTGGTTGCCGGCTGCGACAATAAAATGATGGCCGTGGTCGATGCCGACAGCGGGAAAGTGCTGGCCACACCCGCCATCGGAGATGGAGTCGACGCCACCGCGTTCGACGAAAGCACCGGCTTGGCCTTCGCCTCCTGCGGCGAAGGAGTATTGACCGTGGTGCGCGAAGAGTCGCCCAACAAATTCAGCGTTGCGGAAAATGTTAAGACGCAGGAAGGCGCCCGCACTCTCGCCCTCGATGATAAGACCCATGAGGTTTTTGTGGTCACCGCAAAATTCGGACCGCCCCCCGCGCCAACCCCGGAGCAGCCGCATCCCCGGCACACCATTCTGCCCGACACTTTCGTGGTTCTGGTTGTCGGTAAATAGGGATCGGCAGATAGTGATCGGCAAATGAACTGCCGGTTGCTCAACGCCGGCATTAACAAGGCAACGAGACGGATGGAAGAATGGAGCATCGATAAAAAGATAGGCTGAATCGATTAATTAGATTGACCAGAAATTGCGCGGCCGAGCACATCCTGTAAACTATGCCAATCCCGGGTGGCCACCAACCCCAGGGTGAGCCTCCATGAGCAGCAGCAACGCAGAAAAATTCCATCGCGCCAGAATTACCAAACGAGTGGACATCGCTCCCGAGCTGTGGATGATCCGCGTCCAGCCCCTCGGCGAGTTCACATTCGCCCCTGGCCAGTATGCAACCCTGGGCCTCGAAGGTCCAGACAAGCACCGGGAGCGTCCGTACTCCATCGTGTCCGCGCCTCACGAGAGCGAACTCGAATTTTTTTTCGAACTCGTTCCGCCCGGCGATCTCACTCCGCTGCTATACAGATTGCAACCTGGCGATGAACTGCTCATGCGCAAGGTTCCCAAGGGACGGTTCATGCTTGATACCAAGAGCGGCCGCACCAATCACCTTTTGGTGTGCACCGTAACCGGGGTCGCTCCCTTCGTGAGTTATATCCGCAGCCTTTATCGCGACTGGAAAGAAGGCAGGTTTGCGGGAGAGCACAAATTGTTCTTGCTGAATGGAGCCAGCCGCTCCTGGGAGTTCGGATATCTGGAAGAGTTGCAGAAGTTCGCGCAGGAAGCGCCTTGGTTTCAGTATGTGCCCACCATCAGCCGTCCTTGGGACGATGAAAAATGGACCGGCGAGACCGGACGCGTGGATGACATCCTGCGCAAGTACACCGACACATGGGGTCTCGGGGCGAATGCGGTCGCCTATTTGTGCGGCCATCCCGCGATGGTCGAAGCCAGCAAGGGAATCCTGAAGCGTATCGGCTTCACCAAAGAAGGATTGAAAGAAGAGATCTATTGGGTGCCGACGAAGGAAAAGCATGCCTCCTCAGCGTCCTAGCTTGTCGATATTAATCTAAATACCCACGCGCGAACTGCGCCGTTCCAGCAGAAGAACGTCCCTCCAAACACCGCCTCGTTGGCCGAGTTTCTGCCGTGTGCCGACTTCGCGGAATCCGCACGACTTGTGCAAGGCAATGCTGGGAACATTCTCCGGAAAGATGCCAGCTTGCAGCGTCCATATCCCGCAGCCCTCCGACTGCTCGACCAGCCATTGCAGGAGCATCTTGCCGACCCCGCGACCCCGCGCCCCGGCCGCCACGTAAATAGACACCTCTGCCACCCCCAAATAGACGCGTCGGCTAGAGACGGGACTCAGTGCTGCCCAACCGAGAATCCGTTGATGGTCTTGCGCCACCAGCCGGCAGTCTCGAAGATGCCCCTGATCCCACTTCGCCCACTCTGGAGTTTCGGTTTCGAACGTGGCGTTACCGCTCGCTATGCCTTCGGAATAGATATTTCTTATCGCAGGCCAGTCGTCGCTTCGCATGGCTCTAATGTCAAAGTCCAACATCATCGGATTCGATTTCGGCATGTGATCAAGCTCGCGGCGAAGCGGAAACGCTTTCCCCTTATTCCGTTTCCGCTGGGGCGAACAACACCAGTACCATCAACTCTTCCGTGATCTCATAAAAGCGGTGCTCAACTCCAGCCGCAACAAAAATGATGCTGCCCTCGCTGACCGCGTGGTCTTCGGAACCGGCTCGCATGCGGCCCCGACCGTGAACTACGTAATACATTTCGTCTTCTTGGTGGGGTGATTGAGGGTCGGTGCCCCCAGCAGGCAAGACGTAAACCCCAGCACTCATGGTCGGGACGCGGAGAAACTCCGAGTAGCGTTTTCCGGACTGCTTCCGGTGTTTCTCTGCCTCGACGATGTTAAAGAAGTTTGCTACTTGCACAACGGCAGCCTCCCATTCTCGGATGGCACTGAGTGGTGAACGATGCGAGAATTACTTCGAACGAAACGGAATCTTTCGCATCAGCGCGCTCAAAGCTATGGCCTTGTTCCAACAGCATACATCCTCCAGCATCGGCACATGTCGTACAGTAAGGACCGTATTGCGTCTCATCACCAATCAGTTCACACTGTAAGCAGGGAAAGAAAATAGATTTAATTAGCGCCACAGTCTACGGGGGCAAATGGCTGCGGCTCGTACGCCTCGTCTAGCAGACGTTCGCCAAATTGGACCAAATAGCGAACGAGACATTTCAGGCCGGTGCTCGGCTTGCGGTGTGGTTCTGATAGCTCGCGTCGACAACTGGGAAGCCGCGCCGCCGGCGCAACTGCCAACGCAACTAAGAGACAAGCTCGAAAGATTGTTCGCTCGCCACCTAGCCGAAACCACGTGTGGCAAGAGTGGTTACGATGCGGTCTCTAAATGAACCTCTCCGGCCCAGGGAGGCTCTCGACTGACTCCTACTCACAAAGTGTGCCGACTAATTTGCAGGGTTGCTGGTAATTTTTTCGCCAGGCGTGCTGTTTCCTGGAGCAAGACACGCCGTGCCTCCCAGGTTCGCGCAATCCTGATGGTTTCGTTTCTATGACTTGTAAAAGACGATCATAAGAAGCGCTCTGGCGCGAAGATTGCATCGTGGAATGAAGCAGGTGTGGCCCAAAATCTGTCGTCCTCGGGGGTCTCGATGAACTCTCGTTTCACGGATGACTCACTGAATTGGAGAAGGCTCTGCCGAGCTGCGGCGTTGGAGCAAAATCCAGAGAAGCTATCTCAAATTGTCCAGAGGATTAACTCCGCTCTTAAGACGCGCCAGCGGAGGCTACGCAGGTTCGCGGAAACAGGACGGAATTACATTCCTCACATCTCTTCGAGGCCTGACCGGGCAGCCTGAAGAGACAACGTTCTCCGTCGCAGGGCGGCAAAGGCTGCGAGGTTCACTTCGCGTCGGGTAGGGCACAGGGCCAGGGACCAGCGCACGATACGCCTAGCCTGCGCGTCAATGCATGGAGTGACTCACCGCGCGGTCAATGAGCCATTGCTGGCTGTGCACGGCCTCTCGAGCTGTGCGATTCGAACTTCGCAAATAACTTCCGTTGGGTTGCATGTGGCGGCTCTTCACTACGTCGTCCAGGTAGGTGGCCAGCACCTCGTCGCGGAGGTGGCGGATCAATTTAGAGTCGCGCACCGGAAACACTACCTCGACTCTCCGGTTCAGGTTCCGCGGCATCAAGTCGGCGCTGCCGAGGTAGATCTCCTCCTGGCCCGCATTTCTGAAATAGTAGATTCGACTATGCTCCAGGAAGCGGCCCACAATACTGATCACCCGGATGTTTTCGCTCACTCCCTTGATCCCCGGGCGCAGGCAGCAAATTCCCCGCACCAATAGATCAACCTGTACGCTCGCCTGCGATGCTTCGTACAACAGCCGGATCGCGCGCTTGTCGACCAGGGCGTTCATCTTGAAAATCAGGTGTCCGTGCTCGCCCCGGCGCTGATGCTCGATCTCCCGTTGGATGAGCCGTTCGAACTGTTCTCTCAGGTCAATGGGGGCAACCAGCAGTTTTCGGTATTCGGCCTTAGCGGAATAGCCAGTTAGGTAGTTGAACAGGTCGGTGCAGTCCGCCCCGATGTCTTCGTTACAAGTGAACATTCCGAAGTCGGTGTAAAGTTGTGACGTAATCGTGTTGTAGTTGCCCGTGGACAGATGGGCATAGCGCCGGATCAGATTTCCTTCCTGACGCACGACCAGCGCGGTCTTACAGTGGACCTTCAGGCCCTGCAACCCATAAACCACATGCACGCCTTCCCGTTCCAGCGCCCGCGCCCATTCGATGTTGCTCTCCTCGTCGAAGCGCGCCTTGAGTTCCACCAGCACCGCAACCTGCTTGTCGTTTTCAACCGCTTCCAGCAAAGTCTCCACCACCGGCGCATTCCGGCCCACCCGGTAAAGCGTAATCTTGATTGCCAGCACAGCCGGGTCGCGCGCCGCTTGCTGCAGGAAAGAAACCACCGGCTGGAAGGAATCGAAGGGATGGTGAAGAAGAATGTCTTGCCGGCGAATGGCTGCGAAAATGTCCTCCCGGTCCTCTTCCGGCTCCAGTGCGCTGGGGATTGCGGCCGCAAACGGCGGATCCTTCAGTTCCGGACGATCCACCGCCCAAAGGTGCCGCAAGCGGGTGAGAGCCAGCGGTCCGCTGAGCTGATAGACATCTTCGCGCTTGACTTCAAGATTTTCCATCAAGATCTCGAGCACCGACAGCGGCATGGCTTCGTTGACTTCCAGCCGAACGACGTCGGCAAAACGCCGCTGCCACACGCCTTCTTCCACCGACTCCAACAAGTCCCCAGCTTCCAATTCCTGAATGGCAGTGTCTGCATCCCTGGTTACGTGGAAGGGATGCGCTTCCAGAACCTTCATGCCGGGGAAGAGCATCTCCAGGTTGGCTACGATCAACTGCTCCAGCCAGACAAAACATTGCCGAATGGGGTGCTTGCGGTCGGCAGCCTTCTCACGTGGAACCGCCGCCGCTACCAATTGTGGGATCGAATTCGGTATCTTGACCCGAGCAAAATGTTCCACGCCTTTGCGGTCTCGGATCAGCACCGCCAAGTTTACGCTCAGGTTCGAGATGTGGGGAAAGGGGCGGCCTGGATCAAACGCCAAGGGAGTCAGCGTCGGGAAAAGTGTCTCCCGGAAATATTTGTTCAAGGCCGATCGCTGCCTGCTACTCAACTGCGGGTAGTCAGCGATCTGGATGCCGGCTTTGGCGAGGGCCGGCAGGATTTGCTGCTGCCAACACTCGTGCGCCTCTTGCAGCAGGCTGGTAACTCGCTCACGTATGGCGGCGAGCTGGGCTGAAGGAGTCATGCCATCCGGGCCGCACTCGAGCACGCCTCGTTCCACCTGTCGCTTGAGCCCTGCCACTCGCACCATGAAGAACTCGTCCAGGTTGGAGCCGACGATGGACAGGAACTTGACCCGTTCCAGCAAGGGGACGCTCTCGTCCTGCGCTTCTTCTAAAACCCGCCTCTGGAACTCCAGAAGACTGAGCTCACGATTCACGTAGAGTTGGGGATCGTCGAGGAGAGGAACGGCTGGCGCGGTGGTGGCTACCGCGCTCCGGGCAATGCGACCTCGCCCGTTGCGCCGGTCATCAGGTTTCTTTCTGACGTTCCTGGCCGTGGCAACTTCAGGGTTGCGCGTGGGAATCGTCTTGGCCATTGGCGTTTGGAAGTATCAACTGCAGGGGCAATTGTACTTGGAAGACGGTTGTTTCGTCTGTAATCTCCGGCTTTGGAGTCAGTTTTAACCGTTCTGTAACAATTGCTAAGCAAGTCCGAGTTGGCGGGGAAGCACCGCCCAGCCCCATGTGCCGCAATAACCCATCGATCCGAATTTGACTAGGGCAGAACCTGAGATTGGATTCTCCAGCGGCCATCGGAAAGCCCCGCTGCCTCAGCGCGTATTGCCCTGTGCCGTCCGTAAGGATAAAGTTCAAACTATTGTGCTGACCGGTTCGAGAAAACCGCGGCTTTGAAGTCGCGCGTTTCTTGCGGTCTATTGTTACGCATCACTTCTTACGCAATCCGTCTTTGCCGCCCTCCATTTTTTGGCCCATTTAAAGGTGCAAACAAAAAGCGGAGGTCCAGCAAGTGTTCCACGATCTCCAATAAGCTTGTCGGAGACTCACTCTTGGATATAAACACATCTACTGATTCCAGTGCGCTCTCCGGTAACGCCTCATCTGCGGACAGCATCGCGAGCGGAACATCGGGTTGAGAAGCCTTCATACGTTGCGCAATCACGTGCCCATTCATTTTCGGCATGTGATAGTCGAGAAGCACCAAATCCGGTGGATGGGAGGCAAAGAGTTGCAAGGCCTGCTCTCCGCTGGTAGCTAGCAGAACCGAGTATCCGCGCTCCTCGAACAGCATGCGCCGACCCTCGAGCCCATTCCACTCATCATCAACGCAGAGAATTACTGGCCTTGGCTTCATGTCGTCATTCATCCTTTTGCTTCTTCGAGTCGTGTACGGTAGAGACGTAGCTAGCTACGTCTCTACCTGCGACGAACCAGAAGCATTAGCTGGGCCAAACTTCAAAGTGATGATGAAGCGACGGCTTGCGCCACTAAGAACCCGAATAACCGTGTAAAAATAGCGTGGTCGCGAGTGTCAACCGACCTTTTGGCATGAATCGTGCCAATATGAGAACTCTATTGAAAGCGGCCTACGGTGTTTCTTTTAGCTGGCCGCGAGCAGTTTTGTGGACAAAGCGGTCAAAATTTCCTGCTGGCGAAGCCCGTGTGTCGTGCATCTCCAGAACTTACAAGGGTTTGTAGAAATGGCACCCTTCTTGCACAGAATATTGGTGCCGGTACGTAGTCGGGATCCGGATCATCCTTAGAATGGGTTCAGGAATTAGGACGCACTGCAACTGGCAAGGAGGCCACCATGACCAAAGCGCTGCGAGGAATATATCCGTTAGTGTGGGTTGTACTATTGGTTTTATCTGTAGTTCCCGCGATGTACGCTGCAAACGATGTCATGGGAGAGATTCAATTTGAAGGCAAATCCCGTGTCGAAAAGACTTCTGGCGTCTGGGTTGACGGACAGTACGTAGGCTATCTGAAAGAACTCAAGGGATCGAAGAAGGTTCTGCTTTTACCGGGTGAGCACGTAATTACTGTGCGCCAGGATGGTTATCAGGATTTTACGGAGCATGTTGTCGTCGAGCCTGGTCAGAAGCAGGTGGTTCGGGTGGCGATGGAGAAAGCGCTCACGGGACCGCTTCCTCAAGTGACCGCCGAAGTGAAGATAGCAGTCAAGCCATCGCGGGCTGCGGTTTTCTTGGACGGACTCTTCGTGGGACACGTAGGAGAGTTTGAGGGCGTGGGCCGAGGAATGCTGGTGGGACCCGGAGAGCATCAGATCAGGATCGCGCTTCCCGGCTACCAAACTTTTGAGACTGATATCAATCCGATCGCCAATCAGAAGGTAGAAATTAAGACTGAGTTGGTCAAGAGCGGCGCTCCTCTGACTGAGCCTCTGGTCAACACGCAAACAGGTGACGCCACGCCACCACCTCCTCCCGGTGGGACGGCGGTTCCGCAGCGTTGAGGAGGACAGGAATAAACAAGTGGGTTAGGCCTCTGTCGGTAACTGGAACACAGAGGCCTCAACTTGGCGGTGGAATCGCGTCTACCCGGTCGCAATTCGTGTCCAATTCTTCCAGCCCAATCCTCTTCCGGTTCGGCTAACTTTCATCTTTTCAGCCCGTCTATGAATGAAAATACGGCCCGAGGATTCTCCCGGATGAACCTGCTTTTTTCTGCCCTTCTGCTGACTGCCAGCTTCCCCTTGTTCGCCCAGGACGCAGACCTGCTACAGCATTTTAATTACCACCAGAAGGCGCCGCTCGACGCGCAGGAAGTGGGTGTCGAACACCGCGGCGATGTTGCCATCCACGATATCTCTTACGCCAGCCCTAAGGGCGGGCGGGTCCCTGCCTATCTAGTCGTCCCCAGTGGCAAAGGGCCGTTCGCTGCGGTGATCTGGGGCCATTGGTATTGGAGCAATTCGGCGATGCGCAACCGCAAAGAGTTTCTGGCTGAAGCCGTAGCCCTCGCACCGGCCGGAGTAGTTTCATTGCTCACGGACGGCCCGGTCGCACGCCCTGGACATGTGGAGGATCCGGACCCTTTGAGTGAAAAGCAAGTCACCGATCTTGTGCAGCAGATCGTCGATATGCGCCGGGGCGCTGATTTGCTTCTGGCCCGCTCAGACGTCGATCCCCAGCGTCTCGCTTACGTCGGCCATAGCTATGACGCGACGGTCGGCGGATTCCTCTCGGGCATTGACAAACGCTTCAAGGCCTTCGTCCTGATGGCGGGGGGTCTGTCCGGTGAAGTCGATAGGGAGTCAAAGGAATATCAGGACTACCGCCGGAAGATTGGGCCGGAGAAAGTCGACGCATTTCGGGCCAAGTACGCATGGCTCGATCCCGGCAAATTTGTTTCGCACGCGGCCCCTGCCGCGGTGTTTCTGCAATACGGTTCCCAGGAGGTATTCTTGAATCCCGACCGGGCGCGCGCATACGCGGCAATCGTGAGTGAACCCAAACGCTTCAAACTCTACGACGCGCCCCATGCTTTGAATGCCGAAGCTCGCCGCGACCGCATCCGCTTCCTCACCGACCAGCTCAATCTTAAACCACTCGCTGCGGGCGTGATTGCAGGTATACCGGAATTGTTTCAACCACCCGACCAGAATCCGTAAGCGCTCGGCGAGCTTGCGTGGGCTCTATCTCCTGCGATCAGTATTGGCCGTAGCGGCCCTTCACGGAATCGATGAGCTTCTGCGAATCGTAGCCGACGCCGTCTTTGAAGACGATTTCTACGTTCTCAATGTCTGCGATATGGCTTCCGGGGTCGCCCTTGATGACCACTAGATCTGCATTTTTTCCTGGGGCGATCGTCCCGATCTGGTCCTGCTTGCCGAGGTAAGTTGCGCCGTTGAGCGTCGCAATCTTGATGGCTTCGACCGGCGAGAATCCGGCCTCAACCAGCAGTTCGATCTCGCGCTGATCGCCGAAGCCGGGGACGACGCCTCCGTTGCCGGTGGGATCTGGACCGGCGAGCAGCAAGCCTCCGGCTTGGGCAAATGCATGTTCCAACTCCATGTCGCGCTTGAACAGCATGGCCCAGTCCTCTTTTGCCGGCTTCATGGTTGCAGGCCGCTCGCGGTTGTAAAGATAAGCTGCGCGCGCTTCTGGCGTCATTGCGTCGAGTGCCTGCTGTCGCAGCGGAAAACGTCCGAGGAGACCGCCACTCTCAAACACGGGCAGCGTCGAGGTAATCGCCACGTGATGCTTAACCAGCGTGTCGATCAAATCCTTCGCTGCCGGAGCATTCGCCTCCATATGTTCCAGCGTGTAGGCGCCCCGGCTTTCGCTGCACAGATCAGGTTTCTTGTCGGGGTCAAGCTGCGTGTTCACAAAGAAGCCGTGCTCCAGATCATCAATGCCCAGCTCCGCCGCTTCCTTATAAGTCACCGAGCACAGGTGCCCGGTAACCTTCATTCCCCGCTTGTGAGCGGCTTCAATCGCGGCCTTCAGTTCGGCACGGGTGATGTTCATGTACGCCTTGAACGAAGTCACACCGCGGTCGGCCCAATAGTCGACCATCTGACGGGCCTCGTCGGGGCCGTCCAATTGATGCATCTGGAGGAAGTGGCTGTTGGGTCCTTCCAGGTATGGCCCGGTCACGTCGATGTGCGGACCGGGGAGTTTGCCTTCCTCGATGGCGCGCTTCAGGTTGAGGTCGGCGTAGGTCTCCACGCTTCCCGTGGTGCGCATCGTCGTCACGCCGCCAGCCAGATAGAGACGGGGCGCGGAGAACGTCATCTGCGGCACCAGCACTGGCGGTTCGAAGTTCCATTGGCTGTCTTCGTTGGGCCGGGCGATGTAGAAAAGATGGTTGTGCATGCCGACGATTCCCGGCATTACCGTATATCCGCGCAGGTCGAGGACCGTCGTTCCGCTGGCTGCCGCAGTTTCGGCGCCCGCTTGCACGGCTGTGATCTTGCCTCGTTCGATGACCACGTTCTGGTCCTCGACCGGCGGCTGTCCCGTGCCGTCGATCACGCGCACGTGCGCCAGCACTATTCTTGCCGCATTCACTCGCACATATTTCTGCACCGGCGGCGACAGTAAATTCGCCTGCTGAGCCCTGATATAAAAAGGGAGAAGCAGGAGCACCGACAGGATAGATAAGCGGCTAACGCGCATTGGATCTCCTCAGAGTCGGCTCATTGTAGTCGATTGGTGCAAACCGACGCAGAAAGAAAACCCAGCGTGAACCACTTCTGCGGAAAGTGCATAATCATAGCGATCTCAATTCGCCAGGGGTTGGGCTCACAGTTTTTATCGGGCGGCGGGAGTAACTGCCGGGAAGGCTAAGGAGCAGCGTTATGACATTGGGGCAAGATGGGCTTTGGTACAAAGACGCGATCATTTACCAAGTCCACGTCCGGACTTTTCGCGATGGCAGTGGCGACGGCATTGGGGACTTCCGCGGTCTTGCCGAGAAGCTCGACTACCTGCAAGAGCTAGGCATCACTGCGCTGTGGCTCATGCCGTTCTTTCCTTCACCGCTGCGGGATGACGGATACGACATCGCGGATTACAGATCCGTCCACCCCAGTTACGGGACGCTCGACGACTTCAAGAACTTTCTCGTCGCTGCCCACGAGCGCGGAATACGAGTCATCGTTGAGATGGTGCTGAACCACACCTCCGATCAGCATCCCTGGTTTCAGGAATCACGGAGTTCCCGCGACAACCCGCGCCGGGATTGGTACGTGTGGAGCGATACCGATTCCCTTTACCGTGGCGTGCGGATCATTTTCCTCGATACCGAAACCTCGAACTGGGCTCGCGACCCAGTGTCCAAGTCATATTATTGGCATCGTTTTTTTAGCCACCAGCCTGATCTTAACTACGATAATCCGGCGGTCCGGGAAGAGATGTGGTCGGTGATGCAGTTCTGGCTGGAGATCGGTGTGGACGGGTTTCGCCTCGACGCAGTTCCCTATCTCGTCGAACGGGAAGGGACATCCTGCGAAAACTTGCCCGAGACCCACGTGGTCCTCAAGCAATTGCGCAGCAAGCTCGACCAAAATTTCACGGGAAGGATGCTGCTTGCGGAGGCCAACCAATGGCCGGCTGACCTTCGCCCTTATTTTGGGGATGGCGATGAATTCCACATGGCCTTTCATTTCCCGCTCATGCCTCGAATGTTCATGGGCCTGAAACTCGAAGATCGCAAACCCATCATGGACATTCTTCAGCAGACTCCGGCGATCCCGGATCCCTGCCAATGGTGTTTATTTCTGCGCAACCACGACGAACTTACGCTCGAGATGGTGACCGACATGGAACGGGATTACATGTACGATACCTACGCTGGGGACAAGGCGATGCGGGTGAACCTCGGCATTCGGCGGCGGCTTGCCCCCCTTCTGGATAATGACCGGCGGCGGGTTGAACTGATGAACGGCATGCTGATGTCCCTTCCGGGAACTCCGATCATCTACTACGGAGACGAGATTGGAATGGGTGACAACATCCACCTCGGCGACCGTAACGGAGTGCGCACTCCGATGCAATGGGACGGAGGTTGGAACGCGGGCTTTTCGTCGGCAGATCCCGAGAGCCTCTACTCGCCGTTAATTCTCAATCCGGTGTATGGGTATCCGGCCGTGAACGTTGACGCGCAGAAGCGATCCGGGCATTCGCTTCTGGCCTGGATGAAACGCATCATAAGTGCGCGGAAATCGACGCAGGTTTTTGGCCGAGGTTCGATAGAGTTCCTGCATCCGGCGAACCACCGGGTGCTCGCGTATGTCAGGCAACTCAAGGCCGAAGCGGTGCTGGTGGTGAATAACCTTTCCAGTTCGGCGCAGGCCGTGGAACTCGACCTGCGGCGCTACAAGGGCAATATTTTGGTGGAGATGTTTGGCAGGAATATTTTTCCCCGCATCGGGGACTTGCCCTACCTGCTGACCATGGGTCCTTACCAGTTCTTCTGGTTCCGTTTGCGACGGATCTGAAGAGCTAAGAGAATGTGGGAAATCTCCGCCACATAGAGGGGTTTGGTCTGGACGAGAGCAGCGTTCTTACGGATGATTTTCTTCGCCAACTGATCAGCGTTGGCGAGGTCGATCTTCTTGTCGGTGTGCCCACGCATAACAGTGCAAAGACGGTTGGAGAAACGTTACAAGGGATCCGAGTTGGACTCCTGAAATATTTCCCCAGAGAGCGTGCAGTCATCCTCAACCCGGACGGAGGATCGAAGGACAGCACGCGTGAGGTAGTCGCCGCAGCCTCGATCAATGACCTGCAGCGTTCTTCAGACATGTATGCTTTGCGCACACTGCCCTGCATCAGTACGGTCTATGGTGGCAGCCCCGCGACTGAAGTTGCTTTGCGAACCGTTCTGGCGGCGGCGGAATTATTGCGCGCCAAGGCCTGCGCAATCGTCTCGCCAGAAGCGACCAACATCACACCGGATTGGATCGAGCGGCTTCTGCGCCCGGTTTACCGCGATAATTTCGATCTGGTCACGCCGGTCTACCGAAGGCATAAGTTCGATGGACTGCTTTTGCGAAACCTCATCTATCCGATGACTCGGGCTCTGTACGGCAAGCGCGTCCGGGAACCCTACGCGGTTGAATTCGCATTCTCCGAACGCTTCGGCAGTCATCTCTCGGAAATGCAGGTTTGGGACCACGCGGCGGGCGGCGTTGGCACCGAGATGCGCATGACGATAGCTGCCATGGCCGGAGGTTTCCGACTTTATCAGACCTTCCTGGGAACGAAACCGCATCTGGATCGCAGTTCGGCGGACCTAGTAGCTGCGATGCGGCAGACTGTCGGCACCCTTTTCTGGTCGTTGGAGCCCAACCTTCAATATTGGAGTATAAACCGCGAGACCGAAAGTGTCCCCACATGCGGTGCCGAACACGACTTAACGACGGAGCCGGTTCGAGTGAACCGAAAACGGCTCTATCAACAGTTCGGTTCTGGCGTCGGGGAACTTGAGCCGGTTCTCAGGTCAATCCTTTCGGCCCCCACACTAGCGGAGGTGCAAGGCATCGCCAAGGTAGCGGAAGATGACTTTCGATATCCGCACGAGCTCTGGGTGAAAACCGCTTATGAGTTTGCTTCTTCGTATCACAAATCCGTGATCAATCGAGACCATATTATCCAGGCTTTGGCTCCCCTTTATCGCGGCAAAGTTTATACCTTTCTCCTGGAAAACCGCGACGCTTCAGGAGAGGAGGTGGAAGCGAATGTCGAAGCGCTTTGCCTGACATTCGAGCGCTTAAAACCGTACTTGCTTGATCGGTGGAATGCGAGAGAGTGAGGTCAATTATGTGGGAAATGATCATCGGAGAATTGGACCACGCGATGCAGGAGCTTGCCCGGGGTTTCGCGCACCTTCTACCCCGTCTGCTGGCGATGCTGATCATTGCGCTTTTGGGATGGATGATCGCATACGTTCTGAAAGTCATGCTGCGGGGCATTCTGCGCATCGTGAAGTTCGACAAGCTTTCTGACAATGCGGGCACTACTCAAATGTTGAACAAGCTGGCCCTGCCCTCGTCCAGCGAACTATTAAGCCGGGTTGTGTTTTGGGTGGTGTGGCTGGGCTTCATTCTGCTCGGAGTGCAGATGCTCGGCATCGTTGGGCTACAGGAGTACATCTCAAGATTCTTCCTCTACCTGCCAAGATTGTTCGTGGCACTGTTCATTGTCTTTTTTGGTTTGGTGGCGGCAAGTTTCTTTTCCCGGGCTGCTCTGCTCGCGGCGGTCAACGCCGACTCCCCCTCGCCTTGGCTGTTAGCAACCTCGATTCGAACCATCATTGTGCTTTTTGCAGTGACGATGGCGTTCGAGCAGCTTGGCCTGGCCGAGAGGACAATCGTGGTCGCGTTCGCGATTGCCTTCGGCGCGCTGATGCTCGGCCTTGCCATTGCGTTTGGCATAGGTGGCCGGGACTTGGCAAAACAATTTCTGGAGAGAAGATTCCTCAAGGATAAACAAGAACCGAAACAAGACGAACTCTCGCCGCTGTAACGGTGGCGAAAGGATTGGCATCGCTGAGCAATGGTTCGCCGGACGGGTACTTGGCGGTTCCGCCTTCCCTGACAAATTCATATAGGATTGTCGTCGTCCAGGCTTCGCCGGAGCCGTGTGTAGCTTTATAGATTGTGCCACACCCATAGGTGAGCCCCGTGAACGGACTGCCCACTGTGCACGATCCCGTGCCGCCATACGGAGTTGTGCCGTGGAGGTTGCCGGCCCCGGAAGCAGGCGTCGCACCGTCACCGCCGGCGTCGGTAAAGGCGTGAATCGTTGTTTCTTCCGAGGGGCCGTCGGCCTGGGGCGTTCAGCTCGAATACCGCGCCACAACCGTAGTTGCCGCAATTTCCCGAGGCGCCTTGGGATGTCGTACCATAGAGATTGCCCTTGGCATCGAAAACAAGGTCGGCTTGCGGGTAACATCCCTCGCTCCCGCAGTCAAACGCGTAAATAATGGTCTCTGTCCAGCCGCCGTGAGAGTTCGGCGTCAGCTTAAACACGGTTCCATCATCATAGGTACGCGAGCAATTTTCTCAGGTGCCGCCGACTCTGCGGCTTTCATTGACTTGCCCCGTTTCCCAGACGTAAGATTCGCGCCAGTGATCGGGCAGACCATCTCGCACTACCGCATCGTCGAGAAACTGGGCGGCGGCGGGATGGGTGTCGTCTATAAGGCGGAAGACACCCGGCTTCACCGCTTTGTTGCCCTCAAGTTCCTCCCCGAAGACGTGGCCCGTGACCCGCAGACTCTCGCGCGTTTTCAACGCGAAGCCCAGGCCGCATCTGCGCTGAACCACCCCAACATCTGCACGATTCACGACATCGGCGAACAGGACGGGCGCGCCTTTATCGCCATGGAGTTTCTGGACGGTGTAACTCTGAGCCACCGCATTGCCGGGCGTCCGCTGGAAATTGAACCCCTGCTGGCGCTCGCCATCGAGATCGCCGATGCGCTGGACGCCGCTCACTCCAAAGGGATTGTGCATCGCGACATCAAGCCGGCGAACATTTTTGTCACCGAACGCGGGCACGCCAAGATTCTCGACTTCGGCCTGGCGAAGGTAGATTTCACCCGCCGGCGGATCGAGAGCGGATCCGGCTCCGATGATCCCACCCTCGAAGACAGAGAACTTACGACCGGTGGCAGCACGATGGGCACAGTGACCTATATGTCCCCGGAGCAGGTGGCGGGCAAGCCCCTGGACGCGCGCACCGACCTGTTCTCCTTCGGAGCTGTGCTCTACGAGATGGCAACCGGCCATCTGGCTTTTGAAAGATCGACGATCGGTGCAACATTCGCCGCCATCATGCACGAGGACGCGCTTCCCCCTGGTCACTGGAAATCTGACTTGCCGCCCCAGGTGGAAGAAATCATTGGCAGGGCATTGGAGAAGAATCGAGAGCTGCGCTATCAGCACGCTTCGGAGATGAGGGCCGAGTTGCAGCGGCTGAAGCGGGATACGGAGAGCGGACGTGTGCCAGTGGCGAGTATGGACCGTGTGGGGAAGGGTGCCCTCACCCGTCCAGTGTCAAGCGCACGTGGGGACAGCCGCCCCCGGCTGTCCAGTCGAGCGAAGCTCGGCAGTTACATCGCAGCCCTGATTCTGGCCGCGTTGCTGGTATCGGGCGGGCTTTACTACCTCTCGCATCAACACAGCAAGCGCCTGACCGAGAAAGACACCATCGTTCTCGCCGATTTTGGCAACAGCACGGGGGATGCGGTTTTCGACGACACGCTGAAAACGGCGCTCAACGTTTCCCTGCGGCAATCGCCTTTCTTGAATCTGCTCTCCGACAGCGAAGCCGCGAAGACCTTGAAACTGATGACCCGTCCCCCCGATACGAAACTCACGCCCGACGTGGCCCGTGAAATTTGCCAGCGAGTGGGCAGCAACGCCTACATTGCCGGATCGATCGGAAGCCTGGGCAGCGAATATGTCCTGGGTTTGAAGGCGGTGAATTGCCAGAACGGAGACGTGCTGGCGCAGGAGCAGGTAACGGCGGCGTCCAAGGAGAAGGTGCTGGACGCACTGGGCACCGCGGCGTCCAAGCTGCGCGGCGAACTGGGCGAATCGCTGGCTACGGTGCAGAAGTTTGATGTGCCACTCGAACAAGCCACCACGTCCTCGCTCGAAGCGCTGAAGGCGTTCAGCCTTGGCGACAAGACCACGAACGAGAAAGGCGCAGGCGCAGGCCTGCAATACCATCAGCGTGCTATCGAGCTTGACCCCAATTTTGCCTGGGGCTACAGAGTAGTGGGCGGCGACTACAACGCTCTCGGCCAGTTGGGGCGGGCCACTGAGTATTACACCAAGGCATTCCAGTTGCGGGGCCGCGCCAGCGAGCGCGAGAGGCTGTCGATCACTGCCGCGTACTATCGGAATGTAACTGGAGAACTGGATAAAGCCGCCCAGACCTATCAGGAACATATAGAGAACTACCCCCGGGAAGCGGCACCGTATAACAATCGAGGCCTGATCTACGCCGAAGAGGGGCAGTATGAGAAGGCTTTGGATCTGACGAGGCAGGCCGTGCGCTTGGAGGCGAACGTCGCTGTTTACTTCGAAAATCTCACTCAATACACCCTGGCGCTGCAACGCTTCGACGAAACCCGGCAGATTATTCAGGAGGAGCAGGCGCGAAAAATGGATCCCGCGGAATTCCACATGACTCTCTACGCTATTGCCTTTCTCGGGGCGGACTCCGTGTTGATGGCGGAGCAGCAACAGTGGTTTGCGGGCAAGCCCGATTATGAGAGCGTTGGACTGGCGCTCGCATCCGACAGCGAGGCTTACGCAGGTCATCTTGGCAAGGCGCGGGAGCTGACCAAGCGGGCGGTGGACTCTGCGGTTCGAATGGACGACAAAGAAAGCGGGGCCACCTATCGGGCGAATGCTGCTCTGCAACAAGCCGCTTATGGCTATGCTGCGGAAGCCCGGCAGTCAGCGGCGGAGGCGTTGAAATTGGCCCCCGACAGTCCTGGAGCTGCGGTCGAAGCGGCAATTGCTTTTGCCGTGGTGGGTGATAAGGCGCGGTCCGAATCCCTGGCCCAAGCTTTAACCAAACGTTACCCGCTCGGTACCCAGATGCAGTCCCTCTGGCTGCCTGCGATTCAGGCGCGATTAGCGCTCAATGGAAAGAACCCGGCTCTCGCCATCAATGCCCTGCAATCTGCTTCCGCCATCGAGCTAGGGATGATTCCGTTCTTCAACAACACTTCCTGTCTCTATCCGATTTACGTACGAGGAGAGGCATACCTGGCAGCCGGACAAGGCAATGCTGCCGCTGTCGAGTTTCGGAAGATTCTCGACCACAGCGGGATTGTGTGGAGTTGTTGGACGGGAGCGTTGGCGCGTCTGGGAGCGGCTCGTGCCAACGCCTTGCAGTCGAGAACCTCGCAGGGAGCGGATGCCGACGCCGCCCGCGTCCGTGCGCTCGCCGCCTACAAGGATTTCCTTACGCTCTGGAAAGACGCCGACCCGGATGTTCCCATCCTCAAAGAAGCGAAAGCGGAGTACGCGAAGTTGCAATAGCAAAAAGCCGATGTACGTCCTGGCTAGTCGTCCGTCCGATAGTTGACCGTAATCAGGCGATTTCACTTGAGAATTACTGCCGAAATGGCGATATCACGACAGCGGCAGAGAAACTGAGCGCCAGCAGAAAGCGATCGGGACTGGGGAAGTCGATTTGGATCAAGTAATCCTCACCTCGAGGCGGACGCCTCGTCCGCCCGAGTTAAGCGAAGCTCCGTGGCGGCGATCTCGCCTCCTACACTGGGACGGAGTTTACTGTTTAGTACGGGTACCCCCCTCCGCCTGTTGTGTGCAAAATCTAGAAAACAAAGGATCTAATTTGCGACTACGTGCTAGATCTTTGAGTTTACAGGAGTTACGGGCAAAATCTAGAGAACATGGGAGTTACGGGTGGTACGCGCCCGCCTCGCGTTCCATTGTGGAACTGAACTTGGAACTGGACGACCAGCAAATCGCCATTCAAGTGGAGGACGGCCGGTGAAGTCGCACGGTCTCCCGGGTCAGATTGTCAAAGATCTACTGTTATCTTGTAGATAATGTACTTCGACCTAGGTTATCGGATCTGCGAGATGCGGTCAATCAAAAAAGTTGAGAGGGGGCTCGCACTCAACCGGCTTTCCGTAAAAGGACACGCAAAGGGTGGGGCACCGCATCAAAATCTGCATCTGTCCCGCTCTGGGGTATAGTGAAACCCAGGCCGGCAATTTTACTCATCGAGAATTGCTGAGGAACAAGAATCGGGCTGGGCCAAGATTTTGGGACTTTGGAAGGCGTGCGTCGGCATTTTGGACCAAGCTTCCTGTTACTTTCGTGATCTTCCGAGAGTCGCGGCCGACTGAGTACGCTTGTATCCTTGGAAGTTGGTTGCCGATGGCGATTCAAGTGATTCTCCCACTCACGGGACAGGTAAGGGAACGACGCTGGCCGCGCTATGAGATCGATGTACCCGTTCAATTGGTCACGGAAGAACCCACCAATGTCGTCATTCTGCAGGGTCGTGGCACAGCACTGAATAGGGGAGGAATGGCTGTGTCTAGCGGGGTCGAACTGACGATTGGGGCGCAGGTCGCTGTGGAATTCACACCGCCATGCTCGGAAACATTAGTGAGGGTCCGGTGCTTTGTTCGGAACCGTCAACGCAACACATACGGCGTGGAATTCATTGCGGAGAATGATTCCGATTACGAAAGCGTCGGACACATCGAGTCCACTCTAGAAAAAATAGCAGGCACGGGTTCTGCGAAGTCCTGATGGCAGGCGGAAGCTAACTACCCATTTCTTTCTTTCCTTGTCCCTAATCTATGCCCATCCCGCCCTCTGAGCGGCTGCCGTTCTCTTGCGCCCAGCGGAAATGGTTCTGCTTCCTGGGCCCCAGTCAAAGAGCGTTATGGCGATTCTACCGACAACCGCTCGCGACGCGACGGATCATTTGATCCGCTTCAGCCAGCCTCCCGGATAGAATGTCAGCAGGAACTTCTCGCGGCTGCGGTCCACCACGAAGTTGTGGTGGGTTCGCAGAAATTCCTGCACCGCCTCGTGGGGGCCGGGCCCAAAGCCGGAATACACGGGATTTCCGTTGATGGCCGTATCCTGCACAACGAGATAACTTCCCGGTGTCACCAGATTGGAGTAAATCTCCATTTCTTTCAGAACATGCGCACGGGTATGCAGCGAGTCAAGGGTGACCAGCACCTTCTTGCCCAGAACTTCTTGTGCCACGTGATCGGTCACCTTGGGATCGACCGAACTGCCGACGACCACCTCTACATGCTCTTTCCATAAGGGCACCTTCGAGGCATCTTCGACCCTCGGCTCAATATCGATGGTGATCACCTTGCCCTCGGGATTCACATGCGAGAGCACGTCGGCGTAGAACAAAGTCGCTCCACCGTACAGCGTCCCAGTTTCGACAATGTAATCGGGTCGGATCTCGCCAATCAGTTCCTGCATTTCCCAGTTGTCTGTGGGTGCCTGCTGGGTCGTGATACCCAGCCACTTTGTGTTGCTGTTCCAAACGTGCGAGCTGTAATAGACCTTTTGAAACGCGCGAGCCACATCTTCTGCGTACCTGGGCGCGGCCAGCTCGCGCCGGTATTGAAGGGTGAGGAGAAGTTCGCCACAGGCCAGAGCCAATGATGTGACGGCCAGAATTTTTAAGAAAGTGGTAGAAGAATACCGAGTGCGGGGTGGTTGATCCACGGATGTGCTCATTCTGACATCTCCTGAGTAGTCGGCCAGTTTTATAAATGGCTTCGTACGGCTTCGCAGGCTGCGGAATACTCCCACCGCTCACTTGCTTAATGCAGGCCAGTTCGGGCTGTTCCGCTGAGACCGATAAGTATCGCTTTGGCTCATGAGGACTGGGCGCCAGTGTTCAAGCCAACTTAAGCAAGGCCAGTTATAATGCATTTTGAGACGATAGAATACATAAATCCTCCCCTGCGCCAAGGCTGGTTAGAACACTCCCAGAACCGGAAATACTGAACCTCTAGTGTAGTGTCCAGCAAATAACTTGACATATAATCTGGCCTGCCCCACAATGGGCCATGCCTCGTTCCAAACCGCCTCTTCCTTTATCCCCCGAGCAGCGACAACAGATGGAGCAGTGGCTGGCC
>Ga0316363_10000364_pt1 | contig 64908 bp, 43 predicted proteins | sample Sb_taG_3_FD_200459 | JGI IMG/M metagenome (GOLD analysis project Ga0316363, IMG submission 200459) | Peat soil microbial communities from Weissenstadt, Germany - Sb_50d_a_PC metaG (v2) (version 2) | ecosystem: Environmental > Terrestrial > Soil > Wetlands > Peat | place: Germany: Weissenstadt...
GGCGCTGGATGTTGATTACGTCGATTATCCCTGAAAGGAAACTGAACCATGCCGATGAAGAATCCTCCCCACCCCGGCGGCTTGGTCCTGCGCCAGTGCATTGAGCCTCTGGGCCTGACCATCACCGAAGCCGCTGCTGCGCTAGGGGTCACGCGTACCACGCTGTCGGAACTGGTCAACGGGAAGCGTGGAATTTCTCCCGAGATGGCGGTGCGCTTGGCCAAAGTCTTCGGCGGGAGTGCCGCTACGTGGCTTACGCAGCAGGCGTATTACGACCTGTCACAGGTCCGGGCCGACCGCATTAAACTCAAACGCCTGGAATTCGCCTAAAGAGAACGCGCGGGCCGGAGGTGCCCTGATGAGACGCCGTTATTTCACGAGCGGTTCGCTCGCCATAATCTTGTTGGTCGGCCGTGCACTGGGCCAGGCCGACCCTAAGCAGCCACCGGCTTCAGGCACGGAGCGGACGCAACCCGCTGCCGCGCCCGCCCAAATAACGGAACCGAAACCCGGCGCGCAGATCGAGAGATTGTTGCACGCTTTCGAGGGAACGTGGGCCATCCACGAGAAACTCGCACCCGATTCCACGCTGCCGAACGGCGCCACGGGCGAGGGAAGAATCGTGTGGCGTCCCGGCCCAGGTGGCTTCTCCGTGGTCGAAGACTATCAGTCGCAGCAAGGCGCCCGGCAAGTCACCGGCCTCGGTGTGTTCTGGTGGGACGAGTCCGCCGGCGGGTACCGCACCATCTGGTGCGACAGCACCAATCCCGGAGGCTGCATTTCGTTCAAGAACGTTGTCCGCTGGCAGGGCGCGCAGCTCGTGCTCGTCGAGGACTACGAGATGAACGGAAAAAAGTTTACCTTCAAAGAAGTGTTTGAGAAGATCGCTCCGGGCACATTCGTGCAGACCCTGTTCGGCGGTGAAGCCGGTGGCAATTTGAAGATTGACCAGACGATCCATGCCCGGAAGTTGGGGAATGGCGCCACGGGCGAGAAGACTCCGAAGTGACACCGATCCGAGTTAGTTGTGCTTGAGGGAAAGTTTCGACCCCCAAAGGCTGACGGTTACCGCCCGCTTCCGTTACAATCGTGGATTGACCTGCTTCGTTCCAACGACACCGTAGGAACCAGCTCTTGGCTGTTAGCTCTTGGCCTTTGCCCTTGCCGATGAGCGGGCTGAGCCAAGAGCTAAAGGCTAAGAGCCAAAAGCTTCACCAATGACTTCATCCTCCTCCAACCCGCTTACCTTCCAGGAACTCATCCTGCGCCTGCAGACTTTTTTCGCCGAGCGCGGATGCGTGCTGCAGCAGCCCTACGACGTGGAAGTCGGCGCTGGCACCATGGCCCCGGAGACGTTTCTGCGCGTGCTCGGGCCGCAGCCTTACAAGGTCGCCTACGTGCAGCCTTCGCGGCGTCCCGCCGACGGCCGCTATGGCGAGAATCCCAACCGCCTGTTCAAGCACATGCAGTTGCAGGTGATCCTGAAGCCTCCGCCCGAGAACGTGCAGGAGTTGTACCTGGAGTCGCTGGCCGCCATCGGCATTGACCTGCGCCAGCATGACATCAAGTTCGAAGAGGACAACTGGGAGTCGCCCACGCTGGGCGCGTGGGGCATCGGCTGGCAGGTCATGCTCGATGGCCTCGAAATAACTCAATTCACGTATTTCCAGCAGTGTGGCGGCGTGGACCTGCTGCCGATCTCGGCGGAACTGACGTACGGTCTGGAGCGCATCGCTTCGTTCCTGCAGGATGTGGATTCGATCTACGATATCGTGTGGGCCCGCGATCCCGTGTCCGGCAGCGAGGTGAAATATGGCGACGTGCGCCTCGCCGATGAGCTGCAATTTTCGGTCTACAACTTCGAATTGGCCGACGTGGAGAGCGCGTGGAAGCACTTCGAGCTTTGCGAGGCCGAGTGCAAGGGATTGCTGGAGAAATATGCAGTGCTGAAGCAAAGTGAAAATTCCCAGCCCGGCGAGAAGAACCGTTTTCCGCTGCTCGGGGCTTATGACCTGTGCCTGAAGTGCTCGCACCTGTTCAACATTCTCGACGCTCGTGGGGCGATTTCGGTAACCGAGCGCGTGGGCGTGATCGCGCGCGTGCGGGCGCTGGCCGTGGGGATCGCGAAGGCCTGGGTGGATCAACAGAAGAACGACGAGCAGAAAAACGGCCAGCAGAAGGCAGACGCTCCGGAGAAGTCCGACGAGCCTGAGCCTGTCCGCGAAAAGAAGCCGAAGCCGAAGAAGGAGACGCTGTCGCCAGTAGGCTGACGGCAGCGATGTCCCACTTTGGGTTTGCACAGGCCGGGTGTGATATCCGTCACATTCGAAAGATGGGTCCATTTGAAAGACTACTTGGTTTGAAGACATGCCAGACTTCTTATTAGAGCTCGGGTGCGAAGAGATTCCGGCGCGCATGATTGACGCTGCGTCCGAGGAACTCCGCGAGCGCGTCGGCGCGCTGCTCCAACGCGAGCGACTGGCCGGCAGCGAGGTTACGAGGTTCGACACCCCGCGCCGTCTGGCCGTGCTGGCTTCCGGAATCGCTGCTGCCCAGGCCGACGTGGTCGAGCAAATCACCGGTCCTTCGGTGAACGTCGCTTACAAAGACGGTGAGCCGACCCCCGCTGCCCACGCCTTCGCCAAGAAGGCGGGCGTGGACGCAGCTCAGCTCGAAACCATTACCACTCCCAAAGGCGAATACATCGCCGCCAAAGTCACCCGGAAGGGCCGCAGCGCGGCCGAGATTCTGGCCGAAGCGCTTCCCAAAGAAATCGCCGGCATTTACTGGCCCAAGAACATGTACTGGCGCAAACCCAACGAGCGCTTCGTGCGCCCGGTGCGCTGGCTGGTGGCTATGCTCGACGGCGAAGCGATTCCGCTGGAGTTCGCCGGCATCCAGGCCGGGACCGTGTCGCGCGGCCACCGCATTCTTTCCGATGGCGCCGTTACCATTCCCCGAGCCGGGTCCGCCTACACCGAGTCGCTGCGGGCCGCAAAGGTTCTTGGCCGGGCGGAACGCGAGCAGCAGATTCGCAAGGCTCTCGACGCCGCCACCCGCACCGTCCCGGGCGCGCGCTGGCGCGAAGACAAAGCTCTGCTTGATACCGTGGTGAATCTCACGGAGTTTCCGTCCGTAATCCTGGGCGGTTTCGATCCGCAGTTTCTCGCGCTGCCCGAGGAAGTTCTGGTCACCGTGATGCGCGACCACCAGAAATACTTCGCTGTCGAAGACGCTGCCGGCAAGTTGCTCCCGCATTTTCTTGCCGTGCTCAATACCGGCAGCGATCCGCAGGGGCTCATTCGGCACGGCAACGAGCGCGTGCTGCGGGCGCGCTTCAACGACGCGCGCTTCTTCTGGGAAACCGATCAAAAGAAATCCCTGCTCGACCGCCTGGAACTGCTGCGTCACGTCACCTTCCAGAAAGATCTCGGCAGTTACTACGAAAAAACGCTGCGCGTGCAGCGGCTGTGCAGTTGGCTGAGCGAGATTCTGAAGCACAACGGGATGACCGTGCGCCCCGGAGTGATCCACAAAGCCGCGTGCCTGGCGAAGACCGATCTGACTGCCGAGCTGGTAAAAGAGTTCACCGAACTGCAAGGGATTGTCGGCGGCCTTTATGCGCGCGTGCAGCAGCTCGATCCCAGCCTGCCCGAAGCCACGCGCATGGCCGTCGCCGATGCGATTTACGATCACTACAAGCCGGAGTCCACCGACGACGATGTTCCGCGGTCCATGGAAGGCGCGGTGCTTTCGATCGGCGATAAGGCCGACACCATCGCGGGCATGTTCGCGCTGGGACTGGTGCCAAGCGGATCGAAAGATCCATTCGCCCTGCGCCGTCAGGCCAACGCGATCGTCAAGGTGATCGCGGAAAAGAAGCTCCCCCTGCGGCTCGGCGACATGATGCGCGACGCGCGCTCGGGATATCAGAAGTCCGAGGCCGAGAAGAAGTTCGTTGACGATGCGAAGTTCGGCGAATCGGTGGCGACGCTCTTCCGCGAACGCCTGGAGTTCTACCTGAAAGACGTTCTTGGCTATGTTTACGACGTGGTGAAAGCCGTGCTCGGCGCAGACGCGGAAGATGTGGTAGACGCCGTCCAGCGCGCCGAAGCCGTCAAGCAGGTTTTGCACCTGCCGGAGTTCCAGGCGATAGGCGCGGCCTGCAAGCGCATCCGCAACATTTTGAAACAGGCCGCGGAGAAGGGAATCGAACCGGCGGCGAAGTGGGAAGCCCTGCCCGGCTCGGCTCCGGAAGAGAAGAGTCTGGCCGCGTACCTGGAAACGAATGGGCCGCAGATCGAAGTTCAGCGCAAGGAGAAAAAATACGGCGACGCACTCCTGTTGCTGGCCAGAGCGCGCGCGCCCGTGGACGCCTTCTTCGACAGGGTCATGGTCATGGTGGACGACCCGCGTGTGCGCGCCAACCGCCTGGCACTGCTGCAGACGCTGTTGGGGGAATTCTCCACCATCGCCGATTTCTCAGAGATCGTGACGGAATCGAAGGCATAGGGCAACGTAAGACCAACGCGGGGCCTAAATCCCGCTGCAAGAGTTTAAGGGACCTGGTCAAAGAGACCCTCAGTTCGCAAAATCTCGAAGCAAAGGACTCATATATGGCAACCATCACTCTCCCCGAAGCTGAAGTGCAGGCGACCAGCAAATCCACCACCAAGTACGTGTACTTTTTCGGCGGCGGCAAGGCCGACGGCAACGGCAAGATGAAAGACGTGCTCGGCGGCAAAGGCGCCGGTCTGGCTGAGATGACCAACGCCGGCCTGCCCGTGCCTCCGGGATTCACCATTCAGACCGAGGCCTGCCGCGAATACATGCGGACCGGCGCCGCGTCTGGAGACGTTGACCGGCAGATGGACGAAGCCCTCGCGAAGCTTGAGGCGCTGCAGGGGCAGAAACTCGGCACCGGCGAAAATCCGCTGCTGGTCAGCGTTCGCTCGGGCGCAAAGTTTTCCATGCCCGGCATGATGGACACGATTCTCAACCTCGGCCTAAACGACAAAAGCGTCGAGGCCCTGGCGAAGCGCAGCAACAATCCGCGCTTCGCGGCCGATTCCTACCGCCGGCTGATCCAGATGTTCGGCAACGTCGTCCTCGACATCGAAAAGCCGGCTTTCGACGAAGTGTTCGACGCCAAGAAGAAGCAGAAAAAGACCAAGCTCGACACCGATCTCACAGCTAAAGATCTGCAGGAAGTGATCGTCGAATACAAGAAGGTCGTCAAGAAGCACGCCAAGCGCGAGTTCCCGCAGGATCCGCGCGAACAGCTCGTCATGGCTCGCGACGCCGTCTTCCGCTCCTGGCAGAACGACCGCGCCAAGCACTATCGCCGCATCAACAACATTGACGACATGCTGGGCACGGCGGTCAACGTGCAGGCCATGGTCTACGGCAACCTCGGCGATACCAGCGGCACCGGCGTGGGCTTCACCCGCAATCCCGCAACCGGCACGAAAGAGTTCTACGGCGAATTCCTGATGAATGCGCAGGGCGAGGATGTGGTTTCCGGCGTCCGCACCCCTGTGCCCATCCTTGAACTGCAGAAGATCATGCCCGCGGTCTACAACCAGCTGCGCGAGATCACCACGCGGCTGGAGAAACACTACAAGGACATGCAGGACTTCGAGTTCACCATCCAGGACGGCAAGCTCTACATGCTGCAAACGCGCAACGGCAAGCGCACCGGACTCGCCGCCGTGCGCGTGGCCATCCAGATGGTGGAGGAAGGCTTGATTTCGAAAGACGAAGCCATCTTCCGCGTCGAACCCAATCAGCTTTACGACTTCCTCGTTCCGCGTCTGGACGAGAAGAGCACCAAGGTGGAAGTGCTGGCGACGGGCCTGCCCGCGTCTCCGGGAGCCGCGGTCGGACAGATCGTGTTCACCGCCGACGCCGCCGTCGAAATGGTTGGACACGGCAAGAATGTGCACGTGATTCTGGTCCGCGCGGAAACCACTCCCGAAGACATTCACGGCATGGAAGTAGCGAAGGGCATTCTCACGTCCCGCGGCGGCATGACCAGTCACGCTGCCGTCGTAACCCGCGGCATGGGTAAGTGCTGCGTGGCGGGCGCCGGCGACATTGACGTCAACGAAAAAGCGCGTGAGATGCGCGTGAAGGGCCAGACTTTCAAGGAAGGCGACTGGATCTCGCTCGACGGCACCACCGGCCGCGTGATCAAGGGCAAGCTCAACACGCTCGATCCTTCCCCGGACGACCCCGAACTGCAGAAGTTCATGCACTGGGCCGATCCGCACCGCACCATGAAAGTTCGTGCCAACGCCGATATTCCCCGCGACGCCATCCAGGCGCGGGCTTTCGGCGCCGAGGGAATCGGACTTTGCCGCACCGAGCACATGTTCTTCGGCGAAGAGAAGATTCCGCACATGCGCGCCATGATTCTCGCCGACAACGAAAAAGACCGTCGCACCGCATTGAAGAAGCTTCTGCCCATGCAGCGCGCCGATTTTGCCGGCGTCTTCAAAGCGATGGACGGCCTGCCCGTAACCATCCGCACCCTCGATCCGCCGCTGCACGAGTTCCTGCCGCGCCGCGAAGACCTGATGGTGGACATCGCTCTACTGTCCTCTTACAGCGCAAAGCAGAAAAAAGAGCTGGTCGCCAAATACAAAGACTACGGCGTGAAAGCTGCGGGCGATCTGAAGAAGCTACTGCCCACGCTGCTCAACCGTGTGGAACAACTGCATGAGTTCAATCCCATGCTCGGACACCGCGGCTGCCGCCTCGGTATCACCTATCCCGAGATTACGGAAATGCAGGCCCGTGCCATTTTCGAGGCCGCGGTGGATTGCACGAAGAAGGGAATCAAGGTGCTTCCTGAAGTCATGATTCCGCTGGTGGCCACGCTGAAGGAAATGGCCAACCAGGGAGCCATCGTGCGCCGCGTGGCCGATGAAGTGTTCAAAGAAAAGGGATCCAAAGTCGAATACCTGGTCGGCACCATGATCGAGTTGCCACGCGCCGCCCTCGTAGCCGACGAGATCGCCAAAGAGGCCGAGTTCTTCTCCTTCGGCACCAACGATCTCACCCAGACCACGTTCGGCTTCTCCCGCGACGACGTGAACAAAGTGCTGCCCACGTATCTGGCGGAAGGCATCCTCAAGCAGGATCCGTTCGCCGCCCTCGATCAGGAGGGCGTCGGGCAACTCGTCAAGATGGCGACCGAGCGCGGCCGCAAAACGCGACCCACGCTAAAAATCGGCATCTGTGGCGAGCACGGCGGCGAGCCGTCATCGGTCGAGTTCTGCTACCGGGTCGGCCTCAACTACGTTTCCTGCTCACCGTTCCGCGTCCTGACCGCCCGCCTCGCCGCAGCCCAAGCTGCAGCAACCGACACGTTGAAAGTGGAGGGTGGAAGAACGAAATGAAAACCGCAGAGGACGCGGGGGACGCAGAGGATTCATAAAAGTCGTCCCTGGAGATGCTGTGGAGCTCGATAATGTCACCGGCGCCGTAGTAGATGCGGCGATGAAGGTCCACCCCGCCCTTGGTCCGGGCATGCTTGACAGTGTCTATGAGAAGTGCCTGAAGCACGAACTCGTGAAGAGGGGTCTGAGGGTCGAGTCGCAGGTGTGGCTCCCTGTCATTTACGACGGAGTGGAGATCGAAGGCGGTTACAGGATTGATTTGCTGGTGGAAGGCGAAGTTATTGTCGAGCTGAAGGTAGTGGAGCAGATCCTGGAGCTGCACAAGGCGCAGTTGCTGTCCTACTTGAAGCTAGCGGACAAGCGAATTGGCCTCCTAATCAACTTCAACGTCGCACATCTCCGAAACGGCATCCGCCGGCTCGTCAATAACTATCATCCCTCCGCGTCCTTAGCGTCCTCTGCGGTTTTGGGTTGATCTTTTGTCCGGCTACTGCACTTTCTGCAGCCGCGCGATCAGTTTCTGCGCCAGGTTTTCTTCCGATTCCGACCACAGCAGACGCCCGCTGGCCCGCGTGTTCTTCTCCGCCTTCACGGTGAACTCCACCAGTTTGGCCACGTTCTCGCGCACCTTGATCTGGGTTTCATCCGTGAGGTCCACGTTTTCCTGCAGGAAGGGAGCGTCCAAGCCGAAATCAATCTCGATGTGCCCGTTTTGCTCATAAGCGCCCTCGTCGAACTCTTCCCCCTGCGCAATAAACTTGACCAGGCTCGGAATGAGCCGCCAATCGCCCCCGGTTTCATCCGGCGTCCACAGATCCCAGTACGCGTCGAATATGTAGGCGTAGTCGTCATGAATCAGATCGGCGGCCACCGTGACCGCTTCCTCCGCGCCAATGCCGGGAGAGAAACGCTGCTCCAGCACGCTGGCCTCGTTCCACGAGACCGGCTGTACAGCGGCATACGTGATCCCCGGCCGCTGCATCGAAAAAGGAAACTGCTGCAACACCGCGAACAGGTGAGGCAACATCGCCGGCCCGCTGAAGTCCGGGAACCAGAGGCTGAGATAAAGGGGATCGGCCATGACAGTCAGGAATCTTCTGCCATTGTACCGCTGAGTTCGCATCCCGATTTTGACACTGCGAATTGCGACTGTTACTATCGAACGGTAGCCGCATATCCCGCCCAGCTAACCGTCCCCGTCGTCTAGCCCGGCCTAGGACATCGCCCTTTCACGGCGGTAACGCGGGTTCGAATCCCGCCGGGGACGCCAAGGTTTCAGTTCACGGAAGCAACACTACCCCGCGCATCCCGCCTCCGCTTCTCATATACTGAATCCGGTACGCGCCAAATCGAATCCGTTACTTAACCGGCGCGTATGACCGCAGGTATCACTTTCGCCCTACCCGGGTTGGAGAGCCGTCACACCGATGTGGATTGTTGCCTTAGCCCTCAGGCGCCCTTATACGTTCGTGGTGATGGCGTTGGTGCTGCTTCTCCTGACGCCGCTCGTCATTTACCGGATGCCGGTGGATGTGCTCCCCGACATCAACATCCCCGTCATTAGCGTGGTCTGGCGCTACGATGGCCTGTCCCCCGACGAAATGGCCAACCGGATTGTCACCGGTTCTGAGCGCTTCCTCACTATCACCGTCAATGACATTGAACACATCGAGTCCCAATCGGTGAACGGCACCGGGGTGATCAAGATATTCTTTCATCCCACGGCGAACATCCAGACCGCGTTGTCCCAGACCACTGCCACATTACAGACCGCTCTGCGGTCAATGCCAGTGGGAACGACGGCGCCGCTGATCATCACCTATTCGGCATCATCCACGCCGATTGTCCAGTTGGGCTTGAGCAGCAAAACCCTGCCTGAGCAACAGCTTTTCGATCTCGGCAACAATTTCCTGCGCGCGTACCTGGCGACGGTGCCGGGCGCGGCCACACCCTATCCTTACGGCGGCAAGATCCGCCAGATCCAGGTAGACCTCGACCTGCCGCGGCTTCAGGCCAACGGCCTTTCGCCTAACGACATCGTGAATGCGCTCAGCGCGCAAAATCTGATCCTCCCCGCGGGAACCGCCAAGATCGGCGCCCTGGAGTATCAGGTCGAGATGAATGGAGACCCGCAGACCATCGCGGAATTGAACGATCTTCCCGTCAAGACCGTGAACGGCTCGACGATCTACATGCGCGATGTAGCCCACATCCGCGATGCTTTTGCTCCGCAAACCAACATTGTGCGCATGGACGGCGTTCGCGGCGCCCTCATGTCCATGCTAAAGGTCGGCAGCGCCTCCACAATTACGATCGTCGAGGGCGTGAAGCACGCAGCTCAGGCGGCCGCGCAGTCGCTTCCGCCGGAGATGAAGATCACCCCGCTCTTCGATCAGTCGCTTTTCGTGCGTGCCTCCATCCGCGGCGTGGTCCTGGAAGCGATCACCGCCGCTCTCCTGACCGCCGCCATGATCCTGCTGTTCCTCGGGGACTGGCGTCCCACCATCGTCATCTCCATCTCGATCCCGCTTTCGATTTTCGTTTCCATCATCGTGCTCAGTGCGCTGGGGCAGACGATCAACATCATGACCCTCGGCGGTCTGGCGCTGGCCGTCGGCATCCTCGTGGATGACGCCACCGTCGAAATCGAGAACATCGAGCGCAATCTGGCCCAGGGCAAGGAGATGAAGAAGGCGATTCTGGATGGCGCGGCCCAGATCGCCGTTCCCGCTTTCGTTTCTACCATTTGCATCTGCATCGTGTTCGTGCCCATGTTCTTTCTGACGGGTGTCGCGAGATTTCTGTTTGTGCCGCTCGCCGAAGCCGTGGTCTTCGCCATGCTGGCCTCCTACTTCCTTTCCCGAACGCTCATCCCCACGCTGGTGATGTACATCATGCGCGGGCACGAGCACCGGGCGGCGGGTCCCAAGACTGTCCTGGGGCGCTTCCAGCGCGGCTTTGAGGCCGGCTTCGACCGGTTCCGCAGCGGCTACTACCAACTCCTGGAAACTACGTTGCAGCACCGCAAGCTCTTCGCCAGTTGCTTCCTAGGGTTTTGCCTGTTGTCCTTGGGATGGGTGTTCTTCCTCGGCGAAGATTTTTTCCCTTCGGTTGACGCCGGCCTCATCCGGCTGCACCTGCGGGCCCGCGCCGGTCTCCGCGTGGAGGAAACTGCTCGCCTTTGCGATCAGGTGGAGCAGTTCCTGCATCAGGATCTCCCCAGGGGCGAAATCCTGACCGTGCTCGACAACATTGGATTGCCCAACTCCAGTATCAACTTGTCCTACAGCAATTCCGGCGTGATCGGCACCAGCGACGCGGAGATCCTGGTTGGCCTGAACCCGCGGCAACATCACCCCACCGAAGAATTAGTGAAATCCCTGCGTCAGGACCTTCCGCGGCGCTTTCCCGGAGTGGAGTTCTTTTTTCAGCCCGCCGACATCGTCACTCAGATCCTGAACTTCGGATTGCCCGCGCCCATTGATATCCAAATCATGGGCGCGGACATGCAGAGCAACTACCGCATCGCCCAGCAGATTGCCAACAAACTGCGCCGCGTTCCCGGCACGGCCGATGTGCACGTGCAGCAGATGCTCGGCCTGCCCACCTTGCATCTCGACATGGATCGCAATCTCGTCACCCAGGTTGGCATGAACCCGCGCGACGTCGCGCAGAGCGTGCTCGTCTCCCTCAGCGGCAGCTTCCAGACTGCGCCCAGCTTCTGGCTGAATCCGAAAAACGGCGTGACCTATTCATTGGTGGTGCAGTCGCCGCAATACCGCATGACCTCGCTGCAGGACCTGCTCGATATGCCGGTCAATGACCCCGCCGTTTCAAACTCGCAGGTCCTGGGTAATCTGGTGCAGTTGGCGCCCGTCACGCGTCCGGCGGTTGTGTCGCACTACAACGTGCAGCCGGTCATTGATGTCTACGCCAGCACGCAAGGCCGCGACTTGGGGGCCGTAGCTAAAGATACGCAGAAAGTTCTGCAGCCCTTCATGGACCATCTGCCGCGCGGCTCCAGCATCGTCGTGCGCGGGCAAGTGGAAACCATGCAGTCCTCGTTTGTCGGCTTGGCCGTTGGCCTTCTGGGAGCGATCCTTCTGGTCTATTTCCTGATCGTGGTGAACTTCCAGTCGTGGCTGGATCCATTCGTCATCATCACCGCCCTTCCGGGTGCGCTGGCCGGAATCGCATGGATTCTGCTCCTCACCCATACCACGCTGAGCGTTCCATCGCTGACCGGCGCCGTGATGTGCATGGGCGTCGCGACCGCTAATTCGATTCTGATGGTATCGTTTGCCCGTGATCGCATGCAGGTCGGCGTGCCCGCCGTGCAGGCCGCCCTGGAGGCCGGCTACACCCGTATTCGTCCCGTGCTCATGACGGCGCTCGCCATGGTGATCGGCATGTTCCCCATGTCCCTCGGTCTGGGTGAGGGCGGCGAGCAGAACGCTCCGCTGGGCCGCGCGGTCATCGGAGGCCTGCTGTTCGCGACTGTGGCAACATTATTCTTTGTGCCCTGCGTCTTCGCCATGGTTCACAGCCGTAGAGAAGCCCGGGCCGACGCGCTGAAACTTCGTGACTGAACACGGATTCCTGAAAATGTTCGACCAGTTGATCGTCGAATCTGTAATCATGGAGAACCGAACCGAGAACCATGCGGACTGAAACCGAGACCAATAATCCACTAGGCGAACAGCGCACTCCGCCCGAAGTGACGCCTCCCCCGGAGCTTCCTCCCGCGCCGCCGCGCAAGGCCGTCGTCCTCGTTGTCATGGTCGTCGTGGTGCTCGCCTTGAGCGGCGCTCTGAGCATGCTCAGCCGCGTCCGTGCGGGACGCGCCCTGGCCAAAGAGACCGACATTGATGCCGTCGCCACCGTAGTGGTTGTTCATCCCACAGCCGAGAAGCCCGACGAAGAACTCGTTCTGCCCGCGTCCTTGCAGGCCTACGAAGAGTCTCCAATCTATGCCCGCACCAACGGATACCTGCTGCGCTGGTATAAGGACATCGGCAGCCACGTCAATAAAGGCGATCTGCTGGCCGAGATTGATACTCCGGAAGTGGATCAGGAATTGTCGCAGGCCCGCGCCGCTCGCCAGCAGGCCGCCGCCCAAATGGACCTGGCGAAAATTTCTGCCGATCGCTGGCAGAATCTGCGCAAGACCGATTCCGTTTCCCAGCAGGAGACTGACACCCAAGTCAGCGCCTACCAGCAGGCCATCGCCAACTTGGCCGCGGCCGACGCCAACGTCCGCCGCCTCGAGCAACTGGAGTCCTTTAAGCATGTGTACGCGCCGTTTTCCGGCGTGCTGGTCAAGCGCAACGTGGACCCCGGCGCGCTCATCAACGCCGGCTCGGCGGGCATGGAGTTGTTCATCCTGGCGAAGGTTGATCCTTTACGCGTCTTCACCAACGTTCCCCAGACTTATTCGCCCGCCATCAAGAACGGAATGTCGGCGTATATCACGCTGCAGGAACTTTCCGGGCAGAAATTTGGCGGAACGGTAGCGCGCACCGCCGAGGCCATTGATCCCGCCACCCGCACCCTGCTGACGGAAGTGGATGTTCCCAACAAAGACGGTCGCCTGCTGCGCGGTTCCTTCGGCGAAGTCCATTTCAAACCCAAAATCAACACCGCCAAAATTACTGTGCCCGTCAACGCCATGCTCTTCCGTCAGGAAGGTGCGCGCCTGGCCGTGGTTGGCGCAGACAACAAAGTGCAGTTGCGGCCCATCAGCATTGGCCGCGACTACGGCACTACGCTGGAGATTCTGGGCGGCGTCGGCCTCGAGGATCGCATCATCATTAATCCCTCCGATTCCCTCGAGGACGGACAAACCGTCAACGTCGTCGCTGACAGCCAGGGTAATCATTCATGAAGTGGCCGGTGGCGACGGTCGCGCTCGGGGCCAGCCTGTGCCTGGCGGGATGCGCTGTCGGGCCCAAATACCAGCGCCCGCCTGTCCCCAGCCCGCCGGCGTGGAAAACCGAAGGCCCATGGCGCGAGGCCGAACCCAAAGATGCCATTCCCAAGGGAGCCTGGTGGCAGATTTTTCACGACGAAGAACTGAACGGCTACGAGCAGCAATTGCTGGCTGCCAACCAATCCCTTGCCGCCGCCCGTGATCGCCTTGATCAGGCTCGTTCGCTCGCTCGCGTCGCATCTGCCGGGTTGTTTCCCACGCTCAGCACAGATCCTAATGCGTCGCGCAATCGCTACTCCGGCAATCGTCCTGAAAGTCCTACTCCCGGCACGCCGCTCACCCAGAGCGCGTATGAGATTCCATTCGCCCTGACCTACGAGGTGGATCTGTTCGGCCGCGCCCGCAAAACTTTGCAGGCAGCCAATGCCAGCCTGCAGGGCTCGGCCGCCGATCTGCAAAACGTGCAATTGGTCTTGACCGCGGAACTCGCCGCCGACTACTTCAGCTTGCGCGAACTCGACTCCGAATATCAGGTCGTGCAGGAGTCGGTCAAGATTCAGCAGGAAGGACTAACCCTCGTCACCCATCGCCACGAAGGCGGAATTGCCTCAGGCCTGGACCTGGCGCAGCAGCAGACGCTGCTCGACTCCACCGTCACACAACTCTCTTTGTTGCAGCAACAGCGGGCCCAGTTCGAACATGCCATCGCCGTGCTCACGGGAAACCCGGCGTCTGCATTCACCGCTCCGGTTGCGCCGCTGCGCGCGACTCCTCCGCCGGTTACTCTCGGAGTACCTTCGGATTTGCTGGAGCGCCGTCCCGACGTAGCCACCGCCGAACGAACCATGGCCCAGCAGAACGCGCTCGTAGGTGTTGCCAAGACGGCGTTCTACCCGCAATTCACCATTTCCGGCGGCGGTGGGTTTCAGAGCATCACTCTCGGCTCGCTCATTAGCGCGCCCAGTGCCTTCTGGTCGCTGGGCGGCGATCTGCTGCAGCCGGTCTTCAACGGCGGACGCAATCGCGCCAACCTGGCCTTCGCGAAATCGGCTTACGACGAATCGGTCGCCAACTATCGCGAGTCCGTGCTCGCCGCGTTCCAGCAGGTCGAAGACAGCCTGTCGGGGCTGAATTCTTTGTCTCACGCGGCGGAAAGTCAGAATGCGGCGGTGGCCGACGCCCGCCGCGCCCTCGAAATCGCCAACCAGCGTTATGTCGGCGGACTGACCACCTCGCTCGATGTCATCACCGCCCAATCGGTCCTGCTGACCAACGAAAGGCTCTCCGTTCAATTGCTCGGCCAACAAATGGTCACGTCCGTGTACCTGGTCAAGGCCCTCGGCGGAGGCTGGGACGCCGCGGCCCTTCAGAACCAACAGATCCATCCCACCGCCACGCAAGTTCTTCAACCGTAGATGTAGGGACAACCCCGATACAAATGTGGGGACAGCCGCCTCGGCTGTCCGTCGAGCGCAGCTCGACGGCCTCTCGCCACAGATGCTTCAATGGCGAAGGAGGGAACATTCGCCCAAGCCGCGTCCCTTAGGGACGCCCGAGAGTAGCCCGGCGTTTCAACGCCGGGAGAGCTGGGAAGGGATGGAACCGCGTCCCGTAGGGACGCCTGGTATAGCTCCCAATAATCTCGCTACCTCACCGGCGGCAAATACGGAATATACCGCGCAAACAACCAACACAAGAAAAACACCACCGGAATGTGCACGATCAACTGCAGCATCCCGTACCCCACAATGTCGCGCGCCTTCAATTTCAATATCCCCAGCAGCGGCAGCATCCAGAACGGATTCACCAGATTCGGCAGCGCCTCCGACGCGTTGTAGATCTGCACCACCCAACCCAGGTGTACTTGGTGCAGGTTCGCCGCTTGCAGAATGTAAGGCGCTTCGATCACCCACTTGCTGCCGCCCGACGGAATAAAAACTCCCAGCACCGCCGAATACGTCGCCACCAGCAGCGGATACGTGTTGTGCGTGCTGACGGCGGCGAACAGTTTGGCCAGCGCATCGGAGATCCCCGTTCCCACAATCATTCCAAAGATCACCGCATAAAACGGAAACTGGATCAGCACCCCTCCCGTCGCCGGAATGCACTCGCTCACTGCCCGCATAAAACGCTTGGGTCGCCAGTGCAGCAAAAGTCCCACCGTGATGAATATGAGGTTATAGGTGTTGAGATCGAGCGCCGCCAGCGCCCCCTGCGGCGAAGTGCGGAACACTTCCCTCAGGTACCAGCAAAGCAGCGCCGCAACCAGTATCGTCAGCAGCGGACTGTATTCCAGCCACTCGCCCGGCTTGCTCTTCGCCTCCAGACTTGAGCTGGTCGGCTGATACTGGACGCCGTAGGCTTCCGCAGTCTTCGCGTTCTCCGCCGATGGCGTGGACAAATAAGCGATTACCACCGACAGCACGACCAGAACGAACGTCGTGGCCATGCTTTGCCACAGGAACAGCGTCTGCGTCAGCGGAATCAATCCACTGATGCTGAACAGCGACGCCGGCATGGCGGACTTGGTCGCCATCAGCATGGCGGCGGAAGACGACAGCCCCATCGCCCACACCGCTCCCAATCCCAGATAAGCCGCCGCGCCCGCCGCCCGATAGTCCATGCCCTTGACACGATGGGCCAATTCCCGCACCAGCAGCCCGCTGAAAATCAGGCTTAAGCCCCACGAGATCAACGAGGTCAGCATCGAGAACAGCGCCACCATCGCCACCGCCGCCTTCGGTGTGGTTGGAATTCCCGCCAGCGCTCGGATCGCGCGATGTGCGACCGGCGTCGAAGCCACTACGTACCCGCCAATAATAATCATCACCATCTGCATGGTGAACGGCACCAGCGCCCAGAAGCTCTTCCCGCCCTGAATGGCCAGTTGCGCCGGACTCTGATGCAGCAACAGTCCGGCGAAGAAGACGACCACGATGCCGAGCAGGGCAAACACCAGCGGATCGGGAAACCACTTCTCGCTCCAGTTGGCGAGTCCCAGCCCGAAACGAACCAGACGCTTCTCCTGCGTTACCGACTGCTGCTCTCCGGGCGAGTGCATACGCAATCCTTTCTGTCTTCTTTTCGCGTTGGCAGCGGAATTCTAAGCGAAATTCCGCCCCGCCACGCAAACTTCGTGGCCAGACCCACCTCGCCATCAACGACAACGTCCCTCAACTGCGTTACACTAGCCAACCAGAATACTCATGCCCCCATCGCTCCCCGCGCTTCTCGAACGGCTGGAAGCCGCCAGAAACCGCTTCGGTCGTGGCGCCGCCGCCGCAACCAGAAAGCTGCTCAATCAGCTGTCCGCCCGCGATTTCACCGACGCCCAATCCCTTCTTCGTTTTCACGAAGCCCTGCTGTTTCTCCGCGCTTTCCCTGCGGGCCCATCGCTCGTCCCGAAGATCGAAAAACTGCTCAACACCTTCCACCCGCGCATCGAGAAAATCCGCGCCGCCGGCGCCGACATGTCCGTCTTCGACGACTTCGACACTTCCGGTGTCGCCGGCACCACCATGCAAGACACGCTCAACTTCGAAGCCGCCCGCTGGCTCGTCCGCCGCGCCCCGCGCCACGTCGAAATCGCTTGGGACGATTTCTGGGAAGACTCCCACGCCGAGCGCGCCCTCGGTTCCGCCTGGCCTCGCTTCGTCCCGCTCCTCGCAGAAGATTCCGACGTCGAAGCCAACATCCCCTGGCGCCGCTGGCTCGACGCCGCCCGCGGCCGCGAGCGCGACCTCGCCTGGCTCATCCGCCGCTTCGAGCAATCACCCGCCGCTCCAGAACAAAACGCCCGCGCCCATGCCGAATTCTACGACTCTCTTGGCCTGCCCCTGCGCTGGCGTCTCGAGAACCTCAAGCTTTCCCGCACCCGCAACTGGAACACCCCGCGCCATTTCTATTTCCACCAGGAGCCTCTGCTCACCCGCAGTCAGGTCTCCCTCGCCCGCGAACTCGCCCAGCCCGCGCCACGTTTCACCCGACTTTCCCGCTGCGAAGGTGAGTCAGTCATGCACACCATTCGCGAAGTCATGCTCGTCCGCTACCGCGAACTCTACGGCACCACGCTGGGCGATCCTGCTTCCGTCGTGCGCGCCGACCTTGGGTCGGAAAACGACGCCCGCGGCGTCGTCATCCATCTCTGGAATCTTCCGCCCAGCCGCCGTCTCCCGCTGCGCGCCTACGTCGCCGGATTCACCCTCAAGAACGGCGTCCCCATCAACTACATCGAAGCCATCGGTCTCTGCGAATGGATCGAGGTCGGCTTCAACACCTTCTACACTTACCGCCAGGGCGAAACCGCCTGGATCTACGCCCAGGCCCTGCGCTGCCTCTGCGCCTTCACCCGCGCCACCACGATTTCCGTCTACCCCTACCAGATCGGCCAGAACAACGACGAAGCCCTCGACTCCGGCGCCTTCTGGTTCTACCGCAAACTCGGCTTCCGCTCCGGACGCCCCGATCTCGAGCAACTCGCCAGAAGGGAAGAGCAAAACATAGCCGCCAACCCCCGCTACCGCACCCCAAAGAAGACCCTGAAGCGCCTAGCCGAAGCCCACGTGTTCTATGAATTGGACCGAAGCGGGAAGCGAACCGGGAAGGGCACGACTTCCAGTCGGGCCGTTAGGGCCGCACTACTCTCGCCGGCTTTAGCCGCTGGGGGAGCCTCCTTATCCACCACCGTGGAAGAGCGGCCCTTTCAGGGCCGCGTAATGCGTCCATTAAATGGAGCGGGCTTCAGCCCCGGAACCCCTGGCCTCTGGGACACCTTCTCCACCCGCAACCTGGCCCTGCGCGTGAACCGCCGCATGGCTCGCGAATTCCACGGCGACGCCGCCCGTATCCGCGAAGCTTCCGTCAACGAAGTCAGCCGCGCTTTGAACATCAACATCTCCCGCTGGACTCCCGCCGAGCGCCAAGCCTTCGAGAACTGGTCGCTCGTCCTCGCCCTGGTTCCCGACCTCCCGCGCTGGTCGCCGCAAGAGAAGCAAGCCGCAGCCAAAATCATCCGCGCCCAAGCCGCCCCCAACGAAATGCGCTACCTCCGCCTGACCCAGAAGCACCCGACCCTGCGCGCCGCACTACTCCGCCTGGGCGCATAAGTGTGGGGGCAAATACGGTGGGCCTTCGGATCGCGCAAATGCTAGAGTCGTCCACAGCCCCATCCATGCCCCCGCCCATCCTCCTCTACGACGGCGTCTGCGGACTCTGCAACCGCCTTGTCCAATTCATCCTCCGCCGCGATCCGAACGCCGTCTTCCGCTTCGCCGCGCTGCAAAGCCCGCTGGCGGCCCGCATCCTGACCCGCCACGGCGCGAATCCCGCCGACCTCGATACCGTCTACGTCGTTGTGAACTCCGATCTCGCTGACGAGCGCCTGTTGCCCCGCTCCGACGCTGTCGTTTTTATCCTTAACCAGCTCGGCGGCTTCTGGGGCCTCACCGCAGTCGTCGGAGCCGTCCCGCGCCCCCTCCGCGACTGGGCCTACCGCCTCGTAGCCCGCACCCGCTACCGCATCTTCGGCCGCTACGATACCTGTCCCGTCCCAACCGAAGCCACCCGCGCCCGCTTCCTGGATGTATAGGCCGGAAAGGTCAGGCCACGAACCGGCGAGCAGCGGCGAGTGCAGGGCGACACCACCGCGCTCGAAGATTTCGGCGTGATTGCCCGCCTGAGAGAGCAGTCGAAGGACCCCTAGCAGCGTTACTGCCTCCGCGCGGCCAATCAAGGCATTTCTACGACCGCGGGTGCCCCATTTCTCGCGCGCCTTTTGCGCGAGAAGTGGGGCCTTTCATTACCGCGGCCACAACCACCCAAACGTCCCTGCGGTCAGCAGCCCGTACACCAGTCCATCAATCACTTCTTTGATCACCATACCCCAGGGCTGTCCCTTCCAGATGCCGTTGCTGATGCTCCCCAGCCCGTACCCCAAAAAGCCCGCCGTCCCCGCCACGCGAAACACGACCAGATAGTTCTGGCCGGGCGCGACCGTATGCCACGTCAGATAGGCGACAAAGAAACCGATCACCAGGCAATACACGAACCACATCGCCATGAACTTCGGAATCGCCGGCGGACCGCTGGGAAACACAGTCAGCATCCCCACCGGACCCTGCCGGAATTTTTCCTGCACTGCGGGCGACTTCATATCCTTGTGCGTGGTGTAGGGGAACATGTACAGGCCTTGGTGCAAGCCGGCGCCACGCAGGGCCGAGAGAGTCTTTTCCTCGTCCGGTAGCTTCTTGCAGTCGCTCTGGTGGTACTTCAGCAGCATGTGCATGATAGAGCTGGCCACGAAAACGATCACAGCCGACAACACGATCGGGAGCCAGAGAGCGGTGAGAAAACCCATGTGAGGCCTCCTTCTGTACGACGGGTGGAATCGGGCAATTTGTCCCGGCGAGATTACGCCTACCGGTGCACAGGGTCAAGCCTATCCCCCTGTTCGCTTTGATCCGTGGGTAGTGTCTCAGTTCGCGCAAATACCCACGTGGGGACAGCCGCCCTCGGCTGTCCGTCGAGCGAAGCTCGACAGCCCGTGCGTCCGAACCGGCAAACTGAGATACCACTGATCCCTGCAATCCGTGGGAAGGACTTGACCGTGGTGGTATCCTGTTTCTCGTACCTCGCGGGCCCCGCGCGCTGAGCAGAATTTGGCGCCACCGGCTTCGGCCGGACCACAATGAGGCGGCCCTACTTGCGCTCCCTTCGCAAGGAGCGCAGATGGAGGCGTTGCGAACACACAACCTTGGTGTGCGTCGCGCCTCCCGAAGCAATCCCGGCCGCGCCCACCCCTTAGAACCAAACAGGAGATGCCATGAAATTTCAGAAGCTCACGCCCAATCTAGTCGTCCGCGATGTCGCCGCCAGCATGGACTTCTACCGCTCCGTGCTCGGCTTTCAGCCCGCCATCACTGTCCCCGATCAGCCGCCCTACGTTTTCGGATCGGTCACCAGCGGCGGGGTCGAAATTTTCTTCAACGATCAGAAAGCCGTCGCCGAAGATTATCCGCCGCTCGGAAACCGGCCCGCCGGCGGCGCGCTCACGCTGTTCGTTGAGGTGGAAGGGATCGAAGAAGTGCTGGCCGCAGTCAAGGCCAGCAAGGCGAAAGTCGTGATGCCGTTGAAGCAGCAGTTCTACGGCATGCGCGAATTCGCCTTCGAAGATCCCGAAGGCTGGATCGTGACCATCGCCGAACGGGTGAAAACGTAAGAACCTAGAACCACAAGGACGCAGAGTTCCAGAGAGGGAAATTCCTCTGTGCCCCAGCGTCCTCTGCGGTTAAGCTTTTTTTCTCAACCAAGTAAAAAGGGCCGCACTTTTATGCGGCCCTTGCTTTTGAGTGATCCGTGCGAATCCGTGAAGATCCGTGGCTAGTGTCTTCCTCCACCGCCGCCACCGTGTCCGCCGTGGCCCCCGCGGCTGCCACCGCGTCCGCGGCCCCGGCCGCGTCCGCCGCCGCCACCACCACCACCCGGACGTCCGCCGCGCCCGCCACGGTCTCCACCACGATCTCCACCATGCGGACGGGGGCTGGGGCTGCCCACGTGCGGCGCGCCTTCGCGATTGAAATTCGGTTCGGTGTCGCCTGGCTCATCGGGGAAATCACCGCCGCCCTCGATCACCAGCGTGCCTGCGGGAGCGGGTTCGCCCTCAAATGCCGCTGGCGCAAGTGGAGGAGCTTCGCCGCCACCCATTTTCGCCCGCTGCTCTTTCAGAATGGCCTTGCGCGACAGCCGGATGCGGTTGCCCTCCACGGCCAGCACTTTCACCAGCACCTGGTCGCCTTCCTTCAGTTCGTCGCGCACGTCGGCAATGCGATGCTCCGCGACTTCGCTGATGTGCAGCAGGCCGTCGGTCCCGGGCAAAATTTCGACGAACGCGCCGAAATCCGCCAGCCGCGTGACTTTGCCGAGGTAGGTCTTTCCCACTTCCGCGGTCGCCGTGATGTCGCCGATGATCTGCAGCGCCTTCGCCGCTGAGGCCTGATCGCTCGACGCAACTTTCACCAGCCCGGAGTCTTCCACGTCAATCTTGACTCCGGTCTGTTCCACGATGCTGCGGATCATCTTTCCGCCCGGCCCGATCAGGTCGCGAATCTTGTCCACCGGAATCTGGACGGTGTAGAAACGCGGCGCGTAGTCGGAAATCTTCTCGCGGCCGGAAGTGATGATTTCATCCATCTTGCCCAGAATGTGCAACCGTCCGCGCCGCGCCTGCTCCAGCGCCTCGCGCATGATCTGCGCTGTAATGCCGGCGACCTTGATATCCATTTGGAGCGCCGTGATGCCGTCCTTGGTGCCGGCGACTTTGAAGTCCATGTCGCCGTAGTGATCTTCCGCCCCGGCGATATCGGTCAGGATGGCGTACTGCTCGCCCTCCTTCACCAGACCCATCGCCACTCCAGCTACCGGAGCTTTCAACGGAACGCCCGCGTCCATCAGCGATAGCGAAGCCCCGCAAACGGTAGCCATTGAAGACGATCCATTCGACTCTAAAATGTCGGCGACCACGCGCATGGCATAAGGCCACGCTTCTTCGGTCGGCAACACCGCCGAAACCGCCCGCTCCGCCAGCGCTCCATGTCCAATCTCTCTCCGTCCCGCCCCACGCATAAACGCCACTTCCCCCACTGAAAACGGCGGAAAATTGTAATGCAGCATGAAGCGTTTTTTGGCTTCGCCTTCGAAACCTTCCAGGCGCTGCATGTCGTCGCTGGTGCCGAGAGTTGTCGTGACTAATGCTTGGGTTTCGCCTCTGGTGAAGATGACGCTGCCGTGGGTGCGGGGCAGGACGCCGGCCTCGATCCAGATTTCGCGAACTTCGTCGAAGGCGCGGGCATCGGGACGCCGCTTCTGGTTGATGACCTGCTCGCGGAAGATGCGCTCGCGCAGCGCTTCGTAGTAGTGATCGAGCTTCTTCTTCGCCGCCTCGTCGTCTTTGTCGCTTCCCGTCTTGGGCAGCGCGGCGGCCAACTTCTTTTTGATGTCCTTGACCAGGGTGTAGCTTTCGGCTTTGGGGTGCTTCTTGGTGTCGAGAGCGTCCGCCAGTTCGGCGCCGACGCGTCCCCGCAGATCGTTGTAGTACGCGTCATCGAATTGCGGCGGCTCGACGGTGCGCTTGGCCTTGCCGACTTTGGCGCGCAGGTCGTTGATGGCGGCGCAAATCTTCTTGATCTCGGTGTGGGCGAACTCGATCGCGTCCACCACCGTCTCTTCTTTCACTTCCTTGGCGCCGGACTCGATCATCACGATGCCGTCGGAAGTTCCGACCACCATGATGTTGACCAGGCTCTCGCGCATCTCGTCGTAAGTGGGATTCACGATGAACTGGCCGTTGATCAGGCCGACGCGGACCGCGCCGAGGGGGCCGAGAAAGGGAATGTCGGAAAGGGTGAGGGCGCAGGAAGCGCCGTTGATGCCGAGTACGTCAGGATCATTATCGGTATCGGCGGAAAGCACAAAGGCGATGACCTGGGTCTCGCACTTGAAGCCTTCGGCGAACATGGGCCGCACGGGGCGGTCAATCTGGCGGCTGGTGAGGACTTCGCGCTCACTCATGCGGCCTTCGCGCTTGATGAAGCCGCCGGGGAAACGTCCGCCGGCGTAGGTGTACTCGCGGTAGTCCACGGTGAGAGGGAAGAAGTCTATGCCTTCGCGGGGATCGGGGTTGGCGACGGCAGTGGCGAGGACGACGTTTTCGCCCAGGCGGACCACGGCGGCGCCGTGTGCCTGCTTGGCGAGCTTTCCGGTTTCAAATGAGATTTGTTTGCCGCCGGCGAGGTGTACTGTGACGCTGGTTGCTTCTGGTTTCATGATTTTCCTTCGGAGCTATGAGCTGTGAGCCATGAGCGGTGAGCGTGCGGAATAAGCCGTGGAGAACGGATCCTCCATCGAATGGAGAGACACGTCCCCGCAGAATCCTTGGAAGTATTCGTTGCGCTCGAAAAACGCACGGATGGAAGTTCCTCAATGCTGGCGTCTCGCACGGGAGACGGCTTTTCAGAAATAGCCTGGACAAAAGTTTCAGAGTTTCGAAGGTTTCAACGTTTCAAGGTCTTTGAAACCTTGAAACCTTGCCACTTTGAAACTTTGAGTTTCCCGGCCAAGTGTCTACTTGCGGATGCCGAGCTTGGTGATGACGGTCTTGTAGCGCTCGGAATCGTATTTCTTGAGGTAGTCGAGCAAGCGACGCCGCTTGCTGACCAGCATGAGAAGGCCGCGGCGCGAGCCGTGGTCTTTCTGGTGCGTCTTGAAGTGCTCCGTCAACTGCCCAATACGCTCGCTCAACAACGCGATCTGAACTTCCGGACTTCCCGTGTCGGTTGTGTGGGTGCCGTACTGGTCAATGACGGATTTCTTATGCTCTCTGGCTAGCACTAAACTGGTGTGCTCCTGTCTTTAATCGTTTGTCTTTGTGACGGTTACAGAATATCACGGCGGTTTGCGGGAGGTAAAGGATGGAGGGCACCCTGTCGCGGTCAATCCGAGAGGGTGCCCCGTTCAAGCTCCGCTTGAGCGGGGACTTTGACTTCGATTCTGACTCCTTCCAGTTTCAGGACGACAAACCTCCCCATTTTCGGTTTTGATGTTCAGTCGTCACAGACACCCTTAGGCCCGGGCCAGTAATCTGTCCCCATGCCTTGGGGATTGAAGCGCTTCCAGGAGACGGGCCAGAACCATTTCCTTACCTTCAGCTGTTATCACCGGCAACCGAAGCTTGCCGCACCAGAGGCGTGCGACGTATTCGTCTCGGCGCTGGACCGAGTCCAACAATCGTATCGGCTCTGCGTCTACGGGTACGTCGTCATGCCGGAGCACGTTCACTTGCTGGTGAACGAACCCGAGGGCAGCACGCTGGCGCAAGCGCTGAAGTCGTTGAAGCAAGGAGTAGCACGCCGGTTCGCCCTGCGAGCCGCGGAACCGTTCTGGCAAGAGCGCTACTACGACTTCAATGTCTGGAGCGAGCGCAAGTTTGTGGAGAAGCTCCGATATCTGCATCGCAATCCTGTGGCGCGCGGCCTGGTCGCCAAACCGGAGGACTGGCCGTGGAGCAGTTTTCGTCATTACGCAACCGGAGAAGTTGGACCAGTCGAAATCGAGTCCCAGTGGACCGCGCGCCGGCGCGAGCGGGCGGGGATGTTCCTTGAGGTCACCGTGCGCGCCCCGACAGAAAAGCCCCGCTCAAGCCAAGCTTGAACGGGGCACCCCCGAAGGTTGGAATGCACAATCGTCCGCGCCACCCGCCGCGGATTTTTTCCGGAGCATAAAGGATGAGCACCCGATCCTGCTGAATCTGAAGCCGCGGGTGCCCCTCGATAAGAGCGAAGGCGGTGTCAAGGACAAAGATTTCCTGAGAGAAATATGGGGACAGACGGGACGTTCACCGATTTTTTCTCAGACTCAGTCCTGGGAACCCGAGAACGTCCCGTCTGTCCCCAGTTTTTCCGTCCCCACCCCCTCAGCTCCGCTCAGAGCAGGCTCTTGCAAAGAGCGCAAGGATGAGGCACCCGGCAACGAAAGCGAGGTCAGAAATCCCCACTTCTCGCGCACAGAACGCGCGAGAAATGGGGCACCCGCGTTGGATCCTCCCGGGCGGGACTCGATGCGCGCGAGATCCCTTCGACTGCGCTCAGGGCAGGCCCTTCCCTCCGCCTGAAAAACGGCTCCGGTCAGGATGACGCCTCAGTGGGGACGGAGGCTGTCGAGACTCGGGACCGGTTCCGTGTTTTGCTGCTTTACCCGGCACTGACGTGCCGGGCTATTTTCTGTCGTCCCTAACGGGACTGGTTCCTGATTTTGTGGCTCTACCCACGGCTTGCGCCGTGGGCTGCATTCTTTCGCCGCTTCGCGGCTGAGGCTGGAGTGGTTTTCCGCTTTCGTGCGTCGGGCAGGGTCTCGCGGGCAGGAGTGCCTACGCCACACTGCGGCCCGATACACCTGGGCCGCTGGACAGCCGAGGGCGGCTGTCCCCACATGAGGCGCGGCGGCTACGAATTGGGGCGGAGGAGGTGCCAGGCTTCGCGGAATGCGTCGTAGAGGCCGGGGCGGGGGTCGCGGCGGCGGCGGAACAGGAGGCTGGTGGCGCGGAGGGCTCGGACGGGGATGACGTACCAGGTGTCCTCGGGAATGATGTAGGCGACGAGGAAGTGGATTTCGGAGGGAAGGTAGGGGACGGCCCGTCCGCGGGTGCGGCGGTGGGCGTTGACGCGGTAGAGTCCGTTGAGCAGCTGCGTGGAACACTTGACCTGGACGCGCCAGAGGGGTGGGTCGGGGGCGGGGGTGGTGGTTGCGACGCTTCGAAAGGCGCGAGGGGTGGGGCGGGCTTGCGAGAGAAAGTCAAAGTCCCCACCCTGTCGCAAGAACCGCGACAAGGGTGGGGCACCCGCGGAGAAAGACACAAGGTCCTTCGACTGTGCAAGCCGATTCGTTTTGCTCATCGGCTTGCTCCGCTCAGGATGACAGAGTTTGGGGAGGTTCCTTCGACTTCGCTCAGGGCGGACAGCCGAGGCGGCTGTCCCCACAGGGGCGTATGAGGGAGCGAGTTCGCGGGAGTCGAGGATGAAGTCGTAGCGTTCGCTGTCGCCGTGGGGCTTGGCTACGCCGAAGCCGAGGCTGGCGGCTTTGTAGGTGAAGGCGAGTTCGGCGAGTTCTCCGCGGCGCTTGGTGGTGATTTCGTGGTGGGCGGGGTGGACGGGTCTTGCTGGGGCAGTCTTTTCTCGGGCCTGGGCAGTTCTTGGGCGCGACGCTGGGAGGCGCCGGGTGGAAGAACTGGTCTTGGACATTGGCGAAACAGAAAAGGCGCAAGCCTGGTGGCCTGCGCCTTAATCTCTACTCTATATTTTCAGTATAGCATTTTCGACAGGGTAAACCGGAAAGGATTTAAGGTTTAATTGATCTTATTATTCTGTTAGTTACGGGGATTTCCTCAAGTTTACCCTCTTGACAGGTTTGGGGTGGAAATCCCCACTCTTCGGAAAGCGCGAAGGATGGGGCAGCCTTGGTCAAAGTCCCAACCCTTCGACTTCGCTCAGTGCAGGCTTTCTCGCGCAAAGGGCGCGCGAGAAATGGTGCACCCGGGGTTCGGTGATTCCGGGGTGTGGGCGTATTGAAGGCCATGCGGTCGGCCACGGTTTGACCAGGCGCGGCAGCTCTGTTAGATTCGGCGTCTTCCTGAGAGAGGGGACTGGTATGCGGCCGTTGGGAGTGTCGTTGATCGCGGGCTTGACTTGGTTCCTGGGGGCGCTGTGGGCGCTGGCGGCGGTGAGCGTGATTGGGTTCAGCCATCTGGGAGCGAGGCTGTTTTCGTCCATGTCGGAAGGGCGTTTGCTGGAGCGAATCACGGCGGGCATGGGGACGACGGTGGGCGTCCTGCTGCTGCTGGTGGCGGTGATTTACGTGGCGGTGGGAGTGGGGTTGTGGAACCTGAAGAGCTGGGCGCGGATGGCAACGATTTTCTTTGTGGCGCTGGGACTGGTGCTGGGGCTGCGCAATCTGATTGAGTATCACCACGTGTTGCGGCTGGTGCGGACGGTGGTGGATGTGGCGATTGTGGCGTATCTGCTGATGCCGGACGTGAAGAAGGTGTTTGTGTAGTGGTGCCCGGGCGGAGCGCCCGGGCCCCATGGAGACGTTAGTTTCCGGACAGAGTGAAGTTCACCTGGGCTTGAGTTTCGACCTCGACCGGAGTGCCATTGAGCAGGTAGGGCTTGTATTTCCACTGTCGGACGGCTGCGATGGCGGCGGGAGCCAGCAGAGGGTGTCCGCTGATGAGTTCCACTTTGTAGACGTTCCCCTGTTTGTCAATGTTCACTTTCAGCACCACGACGCCCTGGATGTGTTGCTCGATGGCGTCCGGCGGGTAGTCGGGTTGAACCTTCTTGATGATGAGGCGTTCCATCACACCTTGGGATACGCGGACACGCGTGGGAACGATTTGAGGCACAGCCAGGGAGGAACACAGAATCAGAAGGAGAAGAAGAACGGGCAGACGCTTTGCCATGGCGGCCTCCGCGCGGAGTTCAGGGATGAACCATCCTACACCAGCGGGGCGCCCGTGCCACACGGGCGAACTCAGGCGAAGGTCAGCTCGAAGTAGGTGTCGGTTCGCCACCAGATCAGGGGGATGCGGGCCATCCAGTACTTACGGTTGATGGCCTGCCGGGCGCGGGCGTGGTCTTCGGGGAGCAAGATGCGCGCGGTGGCGGGGAACTCGGGGCCGGTGACGCGGCCGCGCATGGTGCAGGGCGCCACGCGCACCTGCGGATTGTTGCGAATGCGCTTGGTCTTTCCCATGTCGCTGCGGGTCATGACGTAGAGCTTGCCGTCCTGTTCCCCGAACCAGACGGGAGTAGCGACGCCGACTCCGCTCTTGCGAAATGTTTTCAGGGAAATGTAGTTCTGATCTTCGAGGGGAGCAGGGATTGGTGTGGGCATGGTTCTTATTCTAGAACGGTTTGTAAATGCTGTTGCGGGCAGGGGCCCTCGGGGGCTAAAGCCCAGCGTCTTTTGTGCTGCTTTGCGGCGCGGCTGAAGCCGCGCTCTTTCAAATCCAGGCGGTGCGAGCAAAGGTGTGTCCTTCCCGAAACCGATTCGATCGGGATGGCTGAAGATGTGGCCAAACGAAATGTGGGGACACGGGTGGGGCACCCCACGGGCAAGAGCAAGGACAAGATCAAAGAGCGCGTGCAGGAGTGGCCGCGCCACACGACCCGTGCCACAGGGCCGGCTGATCCTGTCACTTCTGGTTCGCAGCAGGGCGGGCGGATTGCTCCGGTCCATGCATCTGTGTTACAAGCCTGAACATGCGTAAATGGATGCGCGAGCGCATGCAGCGCCGCAAGAAGAAAACCGGGGAGGAAGCGTCGCAGCCGGCGCCTCCGCCCCTGCAACCTGCATATTTTGACGCTGAGGACGCGGCGCCGCCTGCGCCGCGACGCGAACCCGAACCGGAAGCGCAACCTGCGCCGGAAGAAGTTGCGGGCAGCGAGCCTGTTGCGCCGCGGCGCCCAGCGGCCAGCAAAGCGGCTGGTGAAGGACGGCGTCCGCGGCGACGGCGCGGTGGACGCGGCCGTGGAGGCCGTGGCCGCGAGCAAGCCGTAGCACAGGCGTTTACTTCGGCGGTCGGGAAGGGCATCGTGCCGGAAGTGCCGGTGAGGGAGGGCGAAGAGGAAGCAGCGGAAGAGGGCGAAGCCGCAATTGAGGGCGCCGTCCCGGAAACGCCCGCCCCCGCGATTCCAGCGGCCGTGCCGGCTGCTCCGCCGCGCGCGCCTAAAGGCATTGTAGTTCTGGCCATTGGGCTGCCAGGATCGGGAAAGAGTTCCTGGTTCAAGCGCCACAATCTGGTGCCGCTGTCGAGCGACATGGTACGTTCGCTGCTTTTTGATGACGTGCGCGAACAGCGTTTCCAGGATCTGGTGTTTTCGAATTTGCGTTCCATGCTGAAGGCGCGGCTGATCGCCAAGCGTCCCATGAATTATGTGGACGCGACCAACCTGACGCCGCAGGAACGCCAGCACTGGATCAAGCTGGCCAAGGATTATCACTACGAGGTGCACGCGGTGTTTTTCGACGTACCTTTGGAAGTCTGCATTGAGCGCCACCAGAGGCGCGACCGCGTGGTGCCAGAAGACGTGATGCGGCGCATGGCGGCCAAACTGAAGCCGCCGGCGTTCGCGGAGGGCTTCGCGAAAATCACCGTGGTGCGGGTGAAGAAGAAAGAGGGCGCGGAACCGCAAGAGCTTTAGTCGCCAGTTCCTGTCGAAACAGGGGATGAGATCAGCACATGCGATGCAAATCTGAAGCATCACTTGCAGACGACCCCGTATCCCGCTGATTCTGTTTTACAAGGTCGGAATCTGTTCGGAAAACCGAACACAAAGCAAGATTCCGTGCGCGTCGAGTGATCCGTATTACACTCGCCGCCCATGAGCCCTCCTCCCGGCGGAAAAATTCTCAACGGCGCAATCTGGTTGCTGGCGGCGGCGTTGCTGGTGGAGAACGTTGTCCTGCTGCGCCAGAACCACAAGCTCAAGACCACGCCTCCACAGGCTGACGTGTTTGCCGTTCACAGCGATCGTCCGCTGCGGAATATCAGCGGAGTTGGACTGGATGGCCAGTTCCATGTAGTTCCTTTGCCCACCTCTTCCGCCCAGCATCTGCTTCTCTTCACCTTTGCTCCAACGTGTCCGGAATGCCAGTTGGAGGAGCCGTTCGTGGCGTCGGTCAGCAGCCGGGCGAAGAAGCTCGGCTGGCGTACGGTCTGGATCAGCAGCGGTGGGATCGAAGACACACGAGCATACTGCGAAGCCAATAACATCCCGGTGCAGGAGACGCTGGTTGAGCCTCCGTTTTCGACGTACCTGAGGCTGGGTTTGGGAGCGGTCCCCCAACTCGTTGCAGTAGGAGATCAGGGCAAAGTCGAGGGGGTGTGGGCAGGCCGCCTGACCGAGGAGACAACAACCGCGGTTTCCCGGTTTCTAACCGAGCATTCGACCGGCGCCAGTTCCAGCGTCGTGGCGCCTGCGGTTCCAGCGGGCAGTGCGCAGGCTCAAGCTCTCAGGCAGTAGATGTAAAGCTGTAGCTGAGGAAAGGAGAAAGCAAGAATGTTGAAGACAATGGGAAAACTCGTGTTTGCAGCAGGGCTCTGCATGACCGTGCTAGTCAGCGGCCTGCAGGCCGCATCCCCCGCCCAGCACTCTGGACCGTGCATGAGTTCGGGGAATATGTGCATATCAATCACTTGTCCGGGCTTCTGCAGCAACCCTCCAAGATGCAACCGCTGTGTGGATTAACTGCCGGCTAGCGAAAATTTGGGCGAGGCAGAGTGCCGGAATTGGTGAGTAAGAAATTCGGCATTTCCGCCTCGCCTCTTGTTGAAGGCGTAACTCATCGGCGGGAATTCGCGTTATCCCTTCAGGTGCGGCAGCATTTCTTTGAAGGCGGCTGAGGACGACGAGCGCATCAGCTCATAGATCATCATTTCCGTGGAAGAAATTACAGCGCCGGCGGCGCGCATGCGCTCGAGGCCGATCTTCCAGTTCGATTCCGTGCGGGAGCTGACTGCGTCGGAAGCGACGTGCACTAGATAGCCTTCGCGCAGCGCGCCCAGCGCGGTCTGAGTCACGCAGATGTGGCTTTCCATGCCGCACAGCAGCAGGGTGTTGCGCTGGCCCGGGAGGCGCTTGAGCAGGGAGCAGAAGGCGTCGCTGCCGAAGCAGGAGAACGGAGTCTTATCCACGGGATCGGTGCCGGCGAGGAGGGCAGCGACTTCGGGCACGGTGCCACCGAGTCCTTTTGAATACTGTGTGCTGACGAGCGCGGGGATTCTGAGAATACCGGCGGCGCGGATGAGGAGCTGCGCGTTGCGGACGAGCTGGTCTCTTTGAAAAATAGGAGGCAGCAGCTTTTCCTGAATGTCAATGACGAGGAGCGCGCAGTGGTCGGGTTCGAGGGGGCGGCGGGCCATTTCGGCGTAATCAGGCGTGGTAGTTGGGTTCTCGAATGTGGTGACCATGGGAACTCTCCTCCGGCGTGAGCGCGATGGTTCTCGAGGAATTCTAACCCGGCCGGGTTCGCATTAGTTGCTAATTTGCAACGTTGCCGTTGACCGGACTCGCGCCCGCCCATAAAATCAAAAGGAGCCCGTTGTGCGGGCTCCAACCAACGAAACTGCCCCCTCGTTCAACGGCAGGACAGCTGACTCTGGATCAGCATATCGGGGTTCGAATCCCTGGGGGGCAGCCATCAAACATGGCTTCTGGCAAGGCTTTTCAGCGATTCACCCTCTGCGACAATTCTACTAGTCATTTTCATGACCGAGTGGTGACCGGAAACTGAGAACGGGCCGACAGATCCAGAATCTTGGCGTGCCCTCGCTTGGGTACAGTTCGAATCTTGATCTCTAAAGTCCATATCACTTCACTTGCAGACGCCGGATGTCGGATTGCGCCGAGAGGCGAGCGTCTGGGCATCATGGGGTTAGCCGCCCAAACTTTGGAAGGGTCACGCTGTTCCGTTCGAGTACTGCGCGGTCTCATTCGGAGGGATGATTAGCCGCGGGATCTGACTGAGTGTCGGGTCCGTTTGGCTCTCGCGACATTGGCAGGCGCGTCCCCGCCGGTTACGGTGGCTAGCGGGTTTTCCGCATCTCCGTCCTGGGAAGAGTAGAGAAAGTCTTCGATCTCATCGATTCGTTCGCTGGCGTCATGGTAACCGACCTCGACGAGTTCTCGTGTGTACTTGGTGGTGAATAGAAGGTAACTCATCAGGTCCGAACAGGAAGCCGCATCTCTTCCCAAGCTGGATACGAAGTAATGGACAAGAGAAGGCATGTCTTTCTGGTGCTGCTCTGCCACACCCGACAAACTGACCGATGGGGTGATGACAAAGATCTTCAATGGCCGTAGCGAATGATATCCGTCAACCCCCAGGCGATTGATGTGGCCGTCCTTGAGCCTCCGATTCAACCGTTCGAGGTGGTCAATGTCAGTAGCGAGATGGTCCAGAAACATCACGTCAAAAAGAACTCCCATCACTTGCGCCAGCGAAGGGTGTCTATCGTCTGTGGTTTCCTCTCGGGGTTCCTTGTTTGCGCAGCGGACACCGATGGCAAAAACCTTCTCCGCTCCCAGGCGGATGACCGGGCTGAGAGGTTGTTGCAGACGCAAACAACCGTCACCGAAGAAGGCGGAGCCTCGGGGGATTTTGAGCCTTACTGGCTGGAAAACCAGGGGAATAGCCGCCGACGCACAAACGTGGTCCACCGTGATCTTGGTCGCAACCGTCACGAGCCGGATCCGGTTAAACATGGGATGGCCCTTCGCTCCCTGGATGAAGAGGTAGCTCTTGCCGGAATTGTAGTTGGTGGCGGAGATGGCGAGAGCGTAGAGGCTTCCGCGCTTGATGTTGTCCTGGATGCGGTCGCACCTAAGGTGCTTGTTCAGATAGTTGCGCAAGGGAGTGGCGTCTAATAGTGCCTGGGCATTGCCTCCCCCGAGGAATGCTCCAAAGGAGAGATCGAGTATCCAGCGGAGGGAATTATGGGCTTGAGACAGGACATCAGAGCGATAGATGTCGGAAGGTTTAAGGGTGGCCCAGAGTCCGGCCAGAATGCGAGTTGCCGACGCAAAGTCGTCGCAGCCCATGGCCAGACCAGAACCATTCACCGCTCCAGCTGATGCGCCTCCTATGATAGGGAAGGGATTGCCGTGCGTCTGGACACGTTTCAGTTCGCCAATGCGCCTGAGAACCCCGGCCTGATAAGCGCCGCGAGCACCACCACCCGTCATGACTAGACCGACCGCGTTTTCCATGTTCCTCCCTGGCTAGGCCTGCTTTGGGAACATCCAGTATAGACACACCTTCCCGAGCAGCCGCTACGGCGTGCGCAGGGGAAGATCGGAGACGTAGGTTCGCACCAAATGATCCTGAAATCGCCACCAGCCCGCGAAGGCGTGACCTCCGGAATAACGAACCCTCAAGGGACGCCAGTCATCAGGGCTGGTGACCAGAGGAGTCGGACCCAGGTCCTGCCATTTCTTCGCGGCCGACTGCGGCCACGTGTGGGCAGGGCTAACACATATGGAGCGGGTGTCGAGGCGAAGGCCTACGCGCAGCGCTTTGAGGGCGCTTTCCTTTCCGCTCCAAAGCAGGGCCACGAGCAGAGGCTGCTTTTCCCCGGGAGTTTGCGCGATGAGCGCTTTCTCGGCGGCAGTGAAGTAGTCAGCAACAAAGGCATCACTGCGCGGCTCGATCGTTTCCAGATCACACCCGACGCTGGTTCCGGCAGGAGCGACAGCACATAAAGCGGTTCCGTCTCGGTGGCTGAGCGAGATCGCAAGGTTCGCCGGTTGGTTCTGAATAAACACTTCCGGGGCGCCGGAGGACGCGGCGTGTATTTCTATATCGGCAAGAGCGTGAAGGTCAGTCGGCAGATTCAGGCAGGCAGCCACGGCCTGCTTGGCGGTCCAGCGGCCCAGCCGCCAGTCGGCGCGTCGTTTGGCAAAGCGCAGGCTGCTAAGACAAAGGGTCTCCTTTGCGCCCAGCCATTGATTCCCGGTTGGCGCGTCGGATTCGGTTTGTTCCAACCAGTAGATGTCCATCACTCACCGTCAAGCTAAGCTGCCGCTTCGATCTTGAAGTTGCTTCTTTGTACGGCCTGCTCGCTCCTGATACCCCGTTCCACCGCATTGACGAGATAGGAGCGAAGATTTGCGGGAGGAATAATATGGTGCAGCGCTCCCACTTTCAGCGCGCGGAATACACTGTGCACCCGGTCAAATTCGCCGGCCATTTCGCCTAACTTTTCGGAATATACGATGTTGTAAAGCTGATTCCATTGGGAGCGCAGGCGCCCTTTCCCGGCGGCGTCGGCCTGGAGCATCACCTGGTTCAAGGCTTGCAGGCGCTCGTCTTTGCGAGTCCGGGCCTCAACCTCTCCGGCAAACACCACAGCCGCGGCTGGGGCGCCGCCAATGACGGAGGCGTAAGTGCCTTCCAATGCGGCGATTTCAAGTTGCTCGTTGAGGGCCCGCGAGAAGACAACGTAGGCCCCGCCGTGATACCGGGAGATCACGCAAAAGACGATAGGGCCTTTGAAGTTCACGACGGCCCGCCCGATCTCCGCGCCGTACTCGAGTTGCAACCGGCGCATAGACTCCGGCGAACCATCAAACCCTGACAGATTGGCCAGAACCACCACCGGGCGATTGGCACTGGCAGCATTGATGGCGCGCGCCACTTTCTTGGAGGACTGTGGGAACAGAGTTCCCGCCGACCACTGGTCCGGGCCGTCGGCCGGGACAAATCCCAGTCGTGGCATGGAGCGAGACTCGATACCGATGAGGCAAACGGGATAACCGCCCAGGTGCGCATCCCACACGACAGAGGTTTCCGCTGCGCGCATTCCCGCCCAGCGCTCCAGCGGTGGGTGGTCCTGGTCAATGGCGGCCATCATTACCTTGCGAATGTCGAAGGGTTTCTTCCGTCCGGGATTGGTTTCGTCCGACAAAATGTCCCCGACGAGCGCGAAACCCTCCTCGCCATTCAGGCTGTGCGGATAAGTCTGCACATCGCGCTCGATGGGATCGGTCGTTTCGGCGCGCCGTGGAAAACGTTCTCCGGGCAGAACATAGGTATGGTCGTAATGGCGGAAGAGAATGTGGCAGGCTTCATTGATGTCGTGGGCCCAGTACTGGGCCTGGCCATTGACTCCCATGATGCGGTCGTAGCCGCCAATTCCTTGATTGTCCTCGGCGGAAATGCCGCCGGAGTAATCCAGGGCGCGCTTGCCGGTGAGCACCATCGCCGCCTTCGGAGTCATCACCAGAATGCCTCGCGTATGCATGAGCATGGTGGCTTCGGCATTCCAGTAGGGTTGTGCCCCCACGTTGATTCCGTTGATCAGGAGATTCACTTCGCCGCCAGCCTGGGTAAATTCAATCAAGCGGCGCAAAACGCGGGCGATCCAGTCCATGTTTTCCACGCCGCTGTCCATGGAAATCTTGGCGCCGGCAGAGATCGGGAACCACTCCAGCGGAACTCCCTTCGCTTCCGCGAGATCCAGAGCGGCAATGATGAGCCGGCACTCGGCCTCGGCCAGCGCGCCCAAGTCCTTGCTGGGATCTCCCAACAGAAGGACGCGACTCATGCCCTCAGGATATCGAGGGGTAAAGTTGCGGATCACGCCGGCAACAATGTTGGCACGGTTCTTCCCATAGGGGCGATCCACCGGAACCAGGCGCTTCTCGGCGTCGAGATCGTATTCAACAAAGTCACCTGGAGGAAATTCGGTGTGCGCGTCTTCCCGGCCGGGAGTGAGCATCTTGATGATCTCGTAGGGATATACCAGTCCGCGCTGCCGGACGCGGACGACTTTCTGATCGTATTCAGACAACGACTTGAGAGCGAGCAGCTTGTCGGCGGGTCGGAATGTTATGAGCAGGCCGCTACCGATGGGGCTCGAGATTCGTACCACGAGGTCACGCAATTCTCCGGTGGAGGGATTGGGAATGCGAGCTCTTACCACCACCTGTTCCAGCCCGAGACCTTCGGTCGCGGGCACGAGCCGGCGCACAATGTCGCGCAATTCGTCCGGCTTCAGGTTGAGTGGAGGCCAGACATACAGGAATACGCGGTTCCAGTAGAGGCGCTCCTGAGGCCGCCGCCGCGATTGAAACAAGCGAATCGTGGCCAGCGCTTCCATCAGCATGCGCTCCAGATGCGGCAATTGCACGATACGTCCGGTTTCATCACGCACGGGTGTCACATCCCGCACCTCGGCAGCCGCGAACAAACGCTCGTCTTTCGGGTTGTCATGAGCCACGGCATGGAGAAGATAGACGTCTTCGACCGAGGGCACGCGGTCAATCTTGAAATTGCTGAGCCGCCAGAGATGCAGACGCTTCCCCATCATGGGATGCAATCCGCGGTAAAACTGATCTTCTTGGTAACCAGTTCCACTGGGTTGGTAGGTGAAGTACTGCATGCCGGTGACGCGCGGGCCTGAGCTGGCGCCCGCGGCTGCTACTACGATGCGCCGGATGGGACGGGGAAAGGCCAACTGGTTGAGCACCGATAGGACTTCATGCTGGGTGGCGTCCGGATCGCCCAGCATGTGGGAATGGCAGACGTGAAAATCCAGGACGATGTCATGATCTGGCGGCAGTTCCGCGATCAAAGGCAGCATCGCAGATGCTGCCGCGGAAAGAGCGTGATAGTCAGCATACAGAGCCAGGAGATGAATAATCTCGCCCCCGTCGTCATATTCGGCCGAGACATAACAATGTCCTTCCGCGGACGACGAATGAAGGTTCCGCAGCGTACAAATACGGTAATACCTCCAGGTGAGCACTTCCAGCATGGTGCGGCGCAACGCGGGCTCGGCTGAGGGGAAGCGGCAGGCAAACAGGCTAGCCAGCAACTGGGGACATTCGATGAGAGCATGGAGCCTGGCGGGACGGTCGGCAGCGTCAGGATTTGCCGCAAGATAGTTGAGATGGTTGGCGGCTTCCTCGTAGACCATATCCCGGGCGCTCTCAAACAATGGCTGATCGAAACAACGATAACGCACTTCCCGGGCGAGTTCGCTGACCGAAGGATAGAGTTCATGAGTGATGGCGATCATGCGATCCAGGAGGAGTCGAAAGGAACTGCTGGGGGGCTGGGAGGCTTTGGCGCGGTGCAAACGGCGTTCGAGGATGTTGAGAATAGAAGTCGTCTGCCGCTCCATCCGCTGGTGCGATTTGCAGATCCAGAGCAGGCTCTCTTTCAGTTCGGGCGAGCCGTCTAGCACCCGCACGTCATAATGCACCAACGCGCTCCGCAGCGCGCTTACAAAGGCCGGGGGAAGTCCTTCTCCGTTGGTCTCGACCATGCGCAAATAGGAAAAGAGGAGAGACTCGGCGCTGGGCTCTTCGCCAGAGGCACGATGGTTGACTTCCGGCTCACGATGGAACAGGGAACATGTGTCCGTAAAGATACTGAGGATCTCGTCCTCGTGCTGTGTGATCCGGTTGCTGTGCGCGGGGCAGGTCTGGCTCCATGCGGCGAGACGGCGGGCATGATCTGTGGGGTCCAGGTCAAAGCCCAGCATGCCCTGGCGGATTTCCTTGAGAGTCTCTATGCAGGTGGCTTCCCGGGGTTGGTGCCGAGTCTGGGATTCTCCAAGGACCACGCGCATCTGCGGCCGGATCGCATCGTCGTCCCCGGTAGCTTCGATTTGAAGCAGCGGAGCACCGGCGTCCACCTGCACATTCGGCAGGGTCATGACTTTCCGGACTTTGCCGGAAAATGGCGCGACCACCTGAGTCTCCATTTTCATGGCTTCGAGGACGGCCAGGCGGTCCCCGATTTCAACCGTATCGCCCGCCTTTACCGCGATCGAAACGACCACGGACGGGGCCGGGGCATGTACCACGCCTCCGTCGTCTCGATCTACCTGGTGCGACACGCCGTCCACTTCAATGCGGGAACCTACTCCCTGACTCACGGAGACCACATGGAACCGGCGGCCGAAGACAGTCAGCCAACTTTCAAACTCGTCCAGGCGATCGAGGTGGGGCTCGATCCATGATCCGTCAATCTCGATTCGGTAGTCTCGTGGCCCGAGGCGATGGGTCTTCATGGAGTAGAGGTGGCTGCCGTAGCGTAGCGCCAGGACGCGGCCGATCTCACTGCGCACCTGTGGCCGGCCGCGCGCTGCGGATGCGTAGAACTGAGCCTGCTCCACGGCCAACTCGGCGTTGTAGGCATCGATCGCCGCCTGCACCAAGGCTACGTCGGCGTACTGCTTAGAAAGGTGACCGCCCTCTTCCGCGATCCGGTCCAGCCAGCCGATATTGACATCCCCACGCTGTACTTCCTTACGGCCCAGCATTTCCAGTAGAAACGCTTTGTTGCTGGCCCCGCCCTTGACGACGATGACGCTCTGGGCCAGCGCCCGCTGGAGCCGGGACAGCGCCTCTTTTCGGCTCTGACCGTAGGCGATCACTTTGGCGACCATGGAGTCGAATTCCGATGGGATACTGTCACCCTCGGCAACACCGGTGTCCACTCGGACACCGGGGCCAGTCAGCATCCGGAACCGTTCCATGATACCCGGGGCGGCGGCAAAAGCGTTGCTGGGGTCTTCCGCATAGAGCCGCGCCTCAATGGCGTGACCGGTGCTGAGCGGGGGATCGCCTTCGAGGCGCCCGCCCCGCGCAATGTGGATCTGCAGCTTCACGAGGTCGAGCCCGGTGGTGCATTCGGTGACCGGATGCTCAACCTGCAACCGGGTATTCACTTCCATGAAAAAGAACTGCTGGGCCTCCGGGTTGTAGAGAAACTCCACCGTGCCGGCATTGCGGTAGCCCGCGGCCTTGCTGAGACAAACCGCAGCTTCGCGCAGGTACTGATCCTGCTGCGGAGAAAGCGCGGGGGAGGGTGCTTCTTCCAGCACTTTCTGATGGCGGCGCTGAATCGAACAATCGCGCACGCCCACCGCCCAAGTAGTCCCGTAGTGGTCGGCGACGATTTGGACCTCGACGTGGCGCGCGCCCTCGACCGCGTGCTCCAGAAAAACAGTTGGGTCTCCGAAGGCTTTGAATGCCTCGGCGCGGGCGCGCTCAAAGGCCTCCGGCAGTTGGCTCGCGGACCGCACGAGGCGAATCCCGTGACCGCCGCCACCCGCCGTAGCTTTGATCAGGAGAGGAAACCCCAGACGCTGGGCATGAGACACGGCGTCAGCGAGAGTCTCGACCGGCCCGCCGCTCCAAGGGGCGACAGGAATCTGCGACTGCTCGGCAAGACGTTTCGCGGCTATCTTGTCGCCTAGTTGCCGCATCACATCTCCGGTTGGGCCGATGAAGACAATTCCCATTTCGTGGCACAGATCAGCGAACGCCGCGTGTTCCGCCACAAAGCCCCACCCTACCCAGGCCGCATCTGCGCGCGCTGCGGCCATTGTCTGTTCGAGACGCTTGTAGTCGAGGTAGCTGCTTTTGGGATGTTGCGTGTCTGGATCCATGAAATGGGCGGCCCCGAGACAGACCGCTTCGTCCGCTTCGCGGACGAACATGGCATAACGGTCGGGCTCAGTGAAGAGCGCGATGGTGCGCAGCGGCACTCCGTGCTCTTGACTGAACTCGCGCGCCGCATGGATGAAGCGCACGGCGGCTTCACCCCGATTGACGATGGCAACGCGCTGGAACTGGTTCGGCATAAGTGCACCGACGAGGCGATTTGTGGCTAGCGGGATTGCATGAGTTAGACCGCCAAGAGGGCTTCTCCCGACATGATGGCTTGCAACCTCTTCAAGCGTTCCTTGTCAACGCCGTCGGGCAGAGCCACCGTCTGGTAGCCCGCGAGACGCAGGTAACAATTTCCTTTCGTGTCCAGAACTTCCGCATCGAAGCTTCCTTGGACGGTGCCGGGCGTGACCACGGCGAACAGGCGGTCCTCGGCCGGATTCGGCGCCCGCAGCAATGAGACTTCGAGAACATGCCGTGGCAAGCCCATACGGCCCTGCGCGCCCAGTTCCCAAATTCCCGCGGTCTGGAAACAAAGCTCGATCAGCCGCGGCGCCATGACCGTGGGCAATTCAGAAGGATGATGATTGGGCGGCAGGGCTTTTGCGAACAGTGCAATGGCGCGCTCTCCATCCCACCACGCCTCGTCCACAACCTGATATGCGGGGCCATGGAAATAAACACGGTAAACGTCGTCGGCTTTGATGCCGCTTGTACTCGGCGCAACGAATGCCTTCGCGACCGGCGCTTGCACGGGCTCTTTTGCGAGGCGCACACGTGCCGTGAAATGTGTCGTGGGTTGAGGCTCGGCCTGGTTGGGCAGGGAACGATGGCCGATCAGCCGGCACTCGGCCAACATCTGGTCTCCCTGCGGATGAACTCGGACTTCGATACGCAAGGCACGGGGTTCACTGCGATAAAACTTGAAAGGCGCGAGGAAGTTCACGTCTTCAATCGCTTCGGCATGCCATCCGGGAAGCAGGCACAGAGCAGCTTCCGCAAACGCCTCGATGCCCATCACGCCGGGCAGCACCGGAGTGCCGTCAATCTGATGATCATGAAGGAATGGTTGATCGTGCGGATCCAGAGTCGCCTCGACGGTGTAACCATTGGACAGGCTGACCGGCACGATTCTGCGGATCATCGGTCCCGTGGCTTGCGAAGACTTCATGGCAGCCTCTGCGGCCGACGCATCAAGCCCGCCAGTCGCGTCCCATTCATTCAGGAAAATGCCGAGACGCTGGGCGATCACAATCTCGCCGCGCGTAGCCCCAGCGGTGAGTTCGCGGCGGATCAGCGGAATGCCTGCCTCGGGCGGCAACATGTCAATGCCGGCTAGTTCCATGACTTTCGGGATAGAGCCGCGAGTGGCCATGCCGATGCCGCCCCACGCCGTCCAATCAACTGCGATGCCGCGGGTTGCGGGGCGAGTGGTGCGGAAGCTCGAAGTGATCTTGCAGAGCAGGTCGTTGGCGGAACTGTAATCGGTCTGGCCCACGTTGCCGAAGCGGCCGGCAATGGAACTGAAGGCGACCGTCGCGCCGAGCGGCATATCGCCGATAGCGTGCAGCAGATTGAGGAATCCGTCGCTCTTGACGTCGAACACCAGGTCAAACTCCCGTGGATCCTTATCCGGCAGGGAGTGGCTCCGCTCAATACCAGCGGCATGCAGCAGTACGTCAATGTGGCCGTGGCGCTGGCGGACCTGGCCGATCACTCTGGCGACCGCCTCCGCATCCGCAAGGTTGACGCTGAAATAATGTGGCGTGCCGCCCGCAGCACGCACGGCGTCTATGGCGGTTTGCGCTGCTTTCGCCCGCTCCAGGTTCGCAAGTTCTTTTTCGACGAGTGCGGGAGTGGCGCGCTCGCCGCGGGCCTGGATGCGGGCGAACAAGTCGCGCTTCAGGTTTTCTTTGTCGGTTACGAAACGCTTGAGATCAGGATTGTCCGGGTCGGGTTGCGGCACCAGATCGAGCAGATAGAAAGTTCCGCCCGACGCGGCGGCCAAGTCGGCAGTGATGGCCGAGACGATGCTTCCAGCCGCGCCCGTGATCAGAAAGACGGTATTGCTGTCCAGCACCATGCCGGGCTGGCCATCGGCGGCTGATTCTTCGAGCAGACTGATCGTCCAACGCTGATCTGCCGTGTATCCGATCTCGACCGCACCGGGATCGCGCAGGGTCTCTTCGATCAACCGGCTCGAGAGGTCGGCAGCATCGCGGTGCAGTTCAAAATCCAGCACTTTGACCAGGCTCTCCATGCGTTCCCGCTTGTAGGCCTTGGCAAAACCCGTCACCGCGCCGCCGAGTGGAGACACCGCTCCCGCCTCGTCGTAGCCATGGCGCCCACCCATCCGTGTGGCCGTCACGAGAAATGTGCCAGGACGCGCCATGTGCTCATACACAGCGCGCATGGTCGAGTAGAGTGATTTCACCCGCACGCGCAGGGCTTCGTGCCAGGCGGCAGGGTCCAGTTCGCGAAGGTCTGCTTCTTGGTCAAGCGCGGGGAGCCAGTAGACCCCATGGACGGGACCGGCCGCGATCCAATTCCTGAGAAGACTAGTTAGCGTGTTGGCATCCGCCGCCTCGTCTATACGGAGTACTTCTACTCCCATGGTCTGGAGGCGTTTCGTCAGCGCCTCAGCCACGCCGCCTTGGTCGGGCATGACGATGACCCGGGAGCCACGCTCGAGCTTCACACCTGTGGTTTTGCAGAAGGAGAGCGGTGGGCGCAGGATCGGTATCGGCACGCGTCGCGGGACGCGATTGGCAGCGTCGAGACTGGCGAGGGCCGGAGGTGCGGGGTGGGGCGAGGATGCGGTCGGCTTATGTGCCTTTGGCGCCGAAAGAGTTGGATCAAGGGGCGATTGTTCAACGGAAGCTGGGGCAGGCGCCGGACGCGCCGACCGGTCGCGCGCGAACTGAATCACGTGAGCCAGAGTGGGGAAGTCGCGAAGCTTGAGAGTCTCATCGCGCGGAATGTTGTAGGTAGCTCGGACGGCCGCGAACATTTCGGCCTGTTTAACGGTATCCACACCGAGGTCGGCTTCCAGGTCGAGATCCAGGTCCAGCATGTCTTCGGGATAGCCGGTCTTCTCCGCCACGATCTGCAGAACCGTCTTCCTGATGGAATCATCGGTAGTGTCCGGAGTCACGGCTGGAGTGTGGGCAGACGCGAGCACCTCGGTCGCGGCCGGCGAGAAGGAGACTGGCAGAGATGAATCCGGCGCAGGCGATACGGCTGCGGCTGTGCCCGCCAGGTCGGGCCGCTTCTCGTATACGAACCGGATTACATGCGCCAAGGTGGGATAATCGCGCAGCTTGCGGTTCTCGTCACGCGGGATGTTGTAGATCTCGCGAATAGACGCGAACATCTCGGCTTGCTTCACTGTGTCAACGCCCAGGTCCGCTTCCAGGTCGAGATCCAGATCCAGCATGTCTTGTGGGTATCCGGTTTTCTCGACCATCAGCGCGAGGATGCGCTCTTTCACGAGATCGCCGTCGTTCTTGACCGAGGGCGCTGCGGGTTGGGGTTTGACAGCGCTGACCTGGGGCTCTGCCTTGGCCGGTGGTGGCGCTGTGGCTCGTGCAGCATTGGGTTGCGCCGCGCTGGTTGGTGCGGCACTGACTGGCGCAGCACGAAGATCAGATCGCCGTTCGTACACGAAGCGGATCACGTGGGCGAGCGTGGGGAAGTCGCGCAGTCTAATTTTGTCGTCGCGAGTGATGCCGTAAGCTTCGCGGATGGTGGCGAACACTTCCGCCTGCTTCACCGTGTCAACTCCCAAATCTGCCTCGAGATCGAGATCCAGGTCGAGCATGTCAACCGGATAGCCAGTCTTTTCGGCTACCAGAGCCAGTACCCGCTCTTTAACCGGATCGCTTGCCACAAGGGACCGCGGTGGCAAAGGAGATGCGGATGCAGGAGTTCTTGCTTCGAGCGTTGACTCTACGACTAGGTTCGCCGGAGGCAGCGGTGCTGCGTTTATCGCGACGGTTGACTTCGTCGCGAGCGCAGGGGCAGGTGCCGGTTGGGAGTTCTGCGTGACTTGGGCAGGGTGGGTCATGGCTGCTTGATCGCGGACCCGCAGGGTGCGGTGTACGACTTCCATATCCGCGGTTGGATATCCTGCGATCCGGCTAAGCCAGGTCTTCCAGCAGTTGTCGTCGGAGATGCGATAGGCATAGCCCAGGGCATTGGGGCGGCGGTGGACGCCGTCTTTGGTCGCGACCCAACGCAGTAAGGTCATGCTGATCTGCGAGCCGAATCCTGCGCCCAGGCGCAACGCATACTCGACGGGATAGATGCCACCCTTGGACAGGTTCAAAGTGCCCAACTCCGGATCTACCTCCTTGAAGTTCACGACGGGCGGCACGCATCCGGTTTCGAGGACCTTCACGGCAATGACTTCTTCGATTCCGGTCGCCATGGCGTGACCAGTGAAGCCCTTCGTGTTGGCGATGACGATCTGATCCGCCGCGTCGCCAAATACGCGGCGCAGGGCGTGAATTTCGGCCGATGCGCTGCCCCCGCGCGCGGGGGTGTAGGTTTCGTGGGAAACAAACACGGTATGTGGCGCTATTTGCTGACGGGAAATGCCCCGGCGAGCTTCGGCTTGTGACACTAGATTTTCCATCATCTGGCCAATGTGCTGCACATCGAGGCGGGTGCCGTGGAAGGCGCTGTTGGCCGTGACCGTGGCCAACACTTCGCAGATCGCCTGAATTCCGCGTTCACGGGCAGAGTCGGCGCTCTCGACCACGAGGCCGGCAGCGCCCATTCCCACGATCATGCCGTGACGGCGGCGGTCAAAGGGGGTGGCGGCTTCTTCCACGACTTCGTCGGTGGCGGCAGCGCCGCTGGCCAGAAATCCGGCGCCAAACCAGTCAATCAAATGGTCGGAAGTCACATCGTCGGCCGAGATGATGATCACGCGGCGGCAGCGCCCGGCCTGGATCCAGTCTTCTGCCAGCCCCACAGCTAGCGACGTACTCGCACAGGCAGAGTTGATCTGGGTGTTGGGACCGCGGGCGCCGATAAATTCGGCAAACTGCGAATGTCCCATCGCCAGAACTCGGAGCAGGAAGCGCCGGTCGAAGACATAGGGATTCTTTTCGATCGTGTCTCGCAACTCTTCCAAACGCCGCTCCATCTCCTGTTCGAGTATGGAGTCGCCATTCGATTTTGTAGATCGCGCCAGCAGGCTTTCCAGCAGGCCCAACTGTTCACGGCGGGAGTGATCTGTGTAGTAGCGCCCCATTTCATCGGCGTAGGAGTCGTAGCCGGGGAAAGCCGAGGCGAAGATCACGCCGGTGTCGTCGCGCAAGGCGTCTGGCAGGGCCCAGCGATCCGGCAATTGCGTTCCTTTGCTGGTGGTCTTGTAGCGCATGACCAGCGGGATGCCGGCATCGCGCAAGGCGTCGAGGCCCACTGCAATCGCCAGTTGGGTAACGCGATCGAGGGCGGCCAGGCGGTCGGCGGAAATGCCGAATTCTTTTTCCAGATCGAAGGCGCCGCCGCGGCCTGCAAGCTTGATGACGTCGGCGACGTTATTAATGGTTTCGAAGGTAGGTCCGCCGTTATCGCTCTTGACCAGGCGCGTGATGTGCTTGTCAAGCATGGCGCGGCGGAAGCGGGCTGGGATGAGATCGATGAACTGATCGCCGCGCAGGATGGCGGCGAGATTTCCGTCATCAAAGATGTGTTCGGTTCCGGGCAGGCCGAGAGCGGCCCCGGTAATCACGACGGGAAGGGTGGTCGGCTTGCGCTCGGTGCCGTGATACATCTCCCAGCCGCGCTCAAGAACGTCGGCGAAGAAATGGCCGAGTTCGGCGTAGCGATCGCCATTCCCTGCTGTTGCTGCCGGCGCGGGAATGCTGGCGGTAGGAGCAGCCACCGCAATGAACTCGGGCGTCTTAGCCGGCACGGGCGCCGCGGAAATGGATTCTGCGGAGACTTCAACGGTCCCGCGCCCCAGTCCCGCCGCGTAGAGGCCGCACAAAGCCTGATTAAACGATGCGATGTCGCCAAACTTCGGATGATTGGTAAACAGCGAAACTACATCGCCGCGGTCACCGAGCACATCCTCCGCGAACCCCTGCAGAGCTTTCTTTGGACCAACTTCCACGAAAATGCGTGCGCCGGCGTCATACAGCGTGCGCAGGCCTTTGACGAATTGCACGGGAGAAGCGACTTGCCGGGCGAGGATATCCAGCATCTGAGGTACGACGCCCGGCCCGGTGGGATAGAACTCGCCGTTTACGTTGGCCACGATGGGCAGGCGCGGAGATTCCATGCGCAGGCGCGCGAGTTCCTGCCGGAGCGGTTCGCTGGCTGGCGCCACAATCGAGGTGTGAAACGCGTGGCTCACCGGCAGCTCCGAGACCTCGTAGCCGGCTTTCTTGAGAACTTCCATGGCCTGTGCGACTGCGTCGCTGGCACCGCCGATGACTGCCTGCTGGTTGCTGTTGATGTTGGCGATCACCACGTAGCCCTGCACTGACTTCAGGATTCGTTCGATCTCGTTGAGCGGCGCGAATATGGCGGCCATCCTGCCCTTGTCCGCCACCGCTACGCGGGTCATGCCGCGGCCGCGGGCGCTGACGGCTTCCAACGCATCCTCGAAAGGCAGAGCTCCGGATGCGACCAGGGCTCCGTATTCGCCGAGGCTGTGCCCCATAGTCATATCCGGCTGGATGCCGTAAGCGGCCAACAGGCGGGTCAATGCGAGATCAATGGCCAGCACGGCGGGCTGAGTAATGGCGGTCTGACGCAAGTCTTCATCAGCCTTGGCGACGGCGGCGGGATCGGCCTGGTCCACGAAAACAAAGTCGGTGAGGGGCTTGCCCAGTAGCGGAGCCATCACCCGATCGGCTTGCGCGAAAGTCTCGGCGACAATCGGTTCCGCCGTGTACAGTGGCCGCAGCATGTTCACGTACTGCGAGCCCTGCCCCGTGTAGAGGAACGCAACCTTGGGCGCCGGACCTTGTCCGCGAAAGATGCCTTGTGCACGCAGAGCCTTCCACACGGCGGGCTGATTGGCCGCGAGGGCTCTGATCGTCTTCGCTGACTTATCAGCCAAGTCGGAGGCGTCGGCGTAGTCAAGCGCAATGCGCATGGGAGCGCGCAGGTCGGCTTCGGCTGGCGCTGCCGGCGCAGGAGAACGGCCGGCTTTAGCATCCTGCAACACGGCACGCAGGCGGTCGGCCAGTTCGGCCTCTGAGGCAGCACCAACCAGGAAGGCACCGCGCAAGGGAGCCTTGTACGCGGACGGCACGGCCGAGAGCACGGGGAGGGTGGGGAGTTGTTTCGCGTTCATGACTACCTCATTGATCGCAGTTTGCGGAAGCGTGCCGACAGCGACGGACCGTTTTCCATTTCCGGTCAGCCGATGGGGAATGTGCTCTTCGAGCACGAGATGAAAGTTGGTGCCGCCAAAACCGAAGGCACTCACGCCGGCGCGCCGCGGAACGTCGGACGGGACCGTCCACGGCTTCAGTTGGGTGTTGACGTAAAGTGGCGAGTGGGCAAAGTCAATATCGGGACTGGGATGTTCGCAATGCACGCTGGGTGGCAGTACCTTATCCCGCAGCGCGAGCGTCGTCTTCAGCAGACCGGCTGCTCCGGCTGCTCCTTTGAGATGACCGATGTTTGACTTGACCGAACCCAGCGCCACCGAGTGGACTGGAAGATGATGGCTCTTGAGCACATCAGCCAGGCTTTGCGCTTCGACCACATCGCCCACGCGGGTGGAAGTGCCGTGGCCCTCGATCAAAGTTGCAGTAGCCGGCGATAGACCGGCGTTCTGCCAGGCGCGCTCCAGGCAGAATTTCTGACCGATGGGATTGGGCGCGGTGATGCCTTTCCCTTTGCCGTCGCTGGACGCGCCGATGCCGCGGAGCACGGCGTAGATCTTGTCCCCGTCGCGTTCGGCGTCTGCCAGGCGCTTCAGCAGGAAGATCGCAGCGCCCTCGCCCATGACGAAGCCGTCGGCGCCCTCGGCATACGGACGGGTGCCAGTTGCCGAGAGAGCGCCGATCTTACAGAACTTGACGAAGGTCTGGATTCCCATGTTGCGGTCAATGCCGCCCGTGATCACCGCGTCGAAATCGTTCGCGACCAGTCCCTCCGCGGCAGCGCTCATGGCCGCCATGGCGGAGGCGCAGGCCGCATCGCACACGAAGTTCGGTCCGTGAAAGTTGTAGATGTTGGCGATGCGGCCGGCAATGCAGTTGGCCAGTTCGCCGGGCATGCTGTCTTCTGTGATTTCGGGGAGGCGCTTGCCGATCCTATCGTGCAATTCGCGTGTAATGTCACGGCGGATCGCTTCGGGCAGGGCAGCAAAGCCGGCGATCTCAGCCAATTCATGCGCGTATTCCGGAAATTGCACGCGCAGCGCGGTGAGATAGTGTTTTTCTCCTGCCATGGCGTTGCCCAGAATTACCGCGACCCGGTCGGGGTCGAGCGGCCGCTTTGGGTAACCGTAATCTTCCAAGGTTTCGCGTGTGGCCGCGATGGCCCATTTCTGCGCCTGGTCCATGGCGTCGGTGACGCGCGGCGGAATGGGAAAGTGCCACTTCATCGGGTCCCACGGGTAGTCACGCACCCAGCCGCCGATTTTCGAGTAGGTCTTGTCTGGAGCGCTGGGATCGGGATCGTAATAAAAAGCTGGGTTCCAACGGTCCGGCGCAACGTCGGTGATGCTGTATCGGCCGCTTTTCACGTTTTCCCAGAAAGCGGCGACGTTGGCAGCGTCGGGCAGAATGGCTCCCGCTCCTACAATCGCGATGGCTCGATAGGCTGTGTCTTCCATGATGACGCTCCTACGCAGCCGGACTGGCGGCTGCGTGTGCAAGATAGCCGGGCGTTTCGAATGCCTAGGCGGCGACAGCAGGCTTCGCCACGCGGGCGTAGAGGACGTCGGCTATGTAATCCATGTCAGAGATCAAGCCCGCCTGCGCGCGGTGAACGGCGGGCAACTGCAAACTCGCTTCAAAAGCCGGCATTTCGGCATCGCTCACGCCCCCGGCTCCGCAAACCCAGCGCAAGCCTTCCTCCGCGACCTGGAGCGCTGCTTCGCGCGCGAAAGCCCGGCTTAACGCCGCCAGGGCCGTCGCGTCAAAGCGCCGGTTCGCTTTTTCGTTGAGCTTTCCTTCCGCAAGGCGGGCAGCGCGACGAGCCAGGCTGCCGGCGCTCTCGGCATAGGCGATCCACTCACCCAGGCGCAGAAGAATGTGCTGATAGCGTGTCAGGCGGGCGATGCGCGCTTTCTCCAGAACTTCGGCCAGGGCGTGATGAGCCAGTGCAGCAATATTCGCTCCAACATTCGGATGGCGCGCGTGCAGCGCCTCCAACTCGCGAGCCCGCTCGTGATAATGCTGGCCGCGCGTCTTCAGGTGAAGCTGCCAGCGATCGCGGCTGATGGTCATTTCCATGATCTCGGACGTACCTTCGTAAATCGTGGTGATGCGCACGTCGCGGCTGATCTTTTCCACCAAGTATTCGTGCGTGTACCCGTAGCCACCGAGCGCCTGGATGCTGGCGTCGGCAGCCTGGTTTCCGGCCTCGGTGGCCATGTATTTCGCGATGGCGCCTTCGGTGTTCAGGCTGCCTTCGCCAGCGTCGATTCGTTCCGCAGTTTCTTCGATGTAGGCGCGGGCAGCTTCCAGGCGCGCTACGTGCGGGACAATCAGCTTGTGCGTGTATCCCTGCTTCTCCGACAGTGGTGCGCCGGCCTGAATGCGCTTGGTCGAATACGGGATCGCGCGATCCAGCGCGGCCCATCCCGCCCCTAGGCCAAATGCGGCGACCATCAGGCGGGTGTAACCGAACACAGCCTGCGCCTGAATCAGTCCCTGGCCTTCGACGCCTCCGACGAGCCGGTCAGCGTCAACATAAACATCATTAAAGGCGAGCGCCGCAGTGTTGCTAAGGCGGATGCCGTGCTTGTCCTCCGGTTCGTCATGCGTGAAACCGTTGGCGTCCTTTTCGACGATGAACCAACTCGGACCGCTGGGCGTGTTGGCCAAAACCGTATAAGCACCGGCCACTCCGCCGTTGCTGATCCATTGTTTGTTGCCGTTAATCTTGTAGCCGACGACACGGCCTTCCTGTGTGACGGGGTCCGCGGTGGTGCGCAGGGCGCCCAGGTCGCTGCCCGCTTCCGGTTCCGTGGCGCCATAGGCGAACAACAATCCTTGGTCCGCGATGCGGCTCAGCCAGAGCTTCTTCTGCTCTGGAGTCGCGCCCACGGTGATGGGATCGCTGCCCAGAAAAGTAGCCAGCACGGAGGTTGCAATCCCTAGATCAATGCGCGCCATCTCTTCGCAAATGCAATAGACGTCGAACGTGCCTCCGCCCATGCCGCCGAACTCTTCGGGAATGAACAACAATTGAATGCCGAGCTTGTCAGGACTGCACATGTCGCGCACGATCTCGATCGGGCATTCATCGCGCTCGTCCAGCTCAATCAGTGTTGCGTCGGGAAGGCGCTTCCTGGCAAACTCCTTGAGAGACTTCAGGCTCAGTTTCAGCGTCTTGTATGCAAGCATGGGGGCAACCTCACTTCGCGGAAGTACCACGCATTTCGCGGACTTTGTCGGTCAGCATGGGCAAGAACTCCAGAACGTCGTCTACAATTCCGACATCAGCCACCTGAAAGATGGGGGCCTTGGGGTTCTTGTTGATGGCGATGAGGAACGGATTTCCTTTGATGCCAGCCAGGTGCTGGAATGCTCCACTGATGCCGAATGCCAGATAAACCTTGGGCTTCACCGTTTTTCCCGACGAGCCGACCTGGCGGGATTTCTCCATCCACTTGGCATCCACGACAGGTCGTGAGCAACTCACCGCCGCGCCCAGAACCTCGGCGAGTTCCTCGGCGAGAGTCACGTTCTCTTTCTCCTGAATGCCTCGGCCAATCGAGACCAGGACGTTGTGCTTGGTGATATCTACATCACCCGCCTCGGCGACGATGGTTTCAACGTAGTGGCGTCGAGCCTCAAGAGCGCCGACAGCGGATGACTTGTCAACGACCACACCCGAACCGGAGGCGCTCGGCCCTGGTTTGAACGCGCCCGGGCGGATGTTGATCACCGTACCTGAAGAAATGTCGCAGCGAACATGCGCGCTCACCTGCCCGCCGAATTCCTGGCGGACAATTTTAAGGAAGTCGCCCTCGACGCCATCGATGCCCACGACGTCAGGGGCAAAAGCGGAATTCAGCTTGATGGAAAGTCCCGGCGAAAGATCAATTCCGAAATGATCGTGCGGAACCAGCAAAATACTGTTGGGCAGCAGAACGCTCACCAGCGCCTGCCGGACCAGTTCGGCGTTGGGATAGGCGAGGGCTTCGTTTGCGATCTTCCAAATCTCGCTATAGGAGGCGCGGAGCGAGTCGCATGCGGCATCGAGATCCGCTCCCCAGCCCACAACAATCGCAATGGGCGACACTGTGCTGTCAATGTTTCTTGCAGCGGCCAGAAGTTCGGCGGCGGAATCGTCGGCCGCGCCTCCCCGGTGCACGATGTAGGCAAAAATGCGAGCCATTATTTCAGCCCTCCCTTCGCTGCCACTAACTCAAGAACTTGGGCGGCGTTCTCTTCGCGGCTCCGGTGGAGGATTAGCGCTCCCTTGCTCAATGCGGGAATGAAATAGTCCACTCGCTTTGCCCTGGCAGCCTTTCCGCCAACGGCGGCTTGGTCAACGCCGACGTCCGAGGCTCCCAAGGTCGGGATGGGGAGAGAAGCCACCTGGCGAATGCCGCGCATTCCGACGTACCGCGGCTCATTAATGCCGGTTTGAATGGAAAGGACGCAGGGCAGCTCGATCTCGTTGATCTCCCGATTGCCACTTTCGATCTCGCGGCTCACTCTTAGCTTCCCGTCTTCCACGACGATGGAATTCACCAGGGAAGCGAAGGGATAGTCGAGCAGGGCTGCCAGCATCCCACCGACCTGGGCGGCGCCCTCCTCGGCCTGGACCCCGGTCAGAATCAAGTCGTAATGACCTTGCCGCACGAAGGCCGCGAGCACAGCCGCGATGCCCCGGCCGTCGGATCCACTGAAAACATCGTCGGAGATCAGCACCGCCCGATTCGCACCCATAGCCAGTTCGCGGCGCAGGATCTCTTCGTCGTCTTCGCCGCCTACTGTCACAACGGTCACGTTGCCTCCGACCCGATCGCGGATCTGGAGAGCTTCTTCGACTGCGTAGTTGTCCGGCTCATTCATCGAATACACCAGTTCGTCTCGCTCTATGTCGTTTCCGGCGGCATTGATTTCGATCTCGTTCTCCGAAGTGTCGGGCACTCTTCGTGCACAGACCAGGATTTCCATGTTCAACCTCCACACGTTGCAGTTTGCAATTTCTCTTCCCCTGTGCAGACTGCGCGAATGCATCCTTCGCGAACCAGGTGCTGGTCCACCAGTTCTGTCAGGTCAATCGCGGACATTTTGCCTTCCATGCCCGCCACCTTGATCGCATCTTCGATATTCACCATGCAGAACGGGCAGGCGGTCACGATCACGTTCGCCCCTGCGTCCGCGGCCATGCGCACTCGGAGCACGCCCATCCTTTGCTCTTCTTTGGGTTCGTAGAACAGCATGAGTCCGCCGCCACCGCAGCAGAATGACCGGTCTCGCGACCTTTTCATCTCCACTCTCTTCAGCCCCGGGATGGCATCGAGCACGTCGCGTGGGTCGTCGTAAATCTGGTTGTGGCGTCCGAGATAACAGGGGTCGTGGTAGGCGTACACGTTGGCTTCGTTTTCAACCGGGCTGAACTCGATGTTGCCGGCCTTCACTTCTCTGGCGATGACCTGGCTGATGTGCTCGACGGGCGGCACGTCTTTGTAGTCATGCTTCAGGGCGTTGTAGGCATGGGGGTCGGCTGTGACAATGCGCTGCACTCCCGAGGCTTTGATGGCATCGGTGTTGTGATCGCGCAGGGCCAGGAAGAGCGTCTCTTCGCCGAACCGGCGCACTTCGTGACCGCTGTCCTTCTCCGCCGCGCCCAGGATTCCAAAGTCTTCTCCGACATGGCTGAGTATTCTGGCCGTTGACCGTCCGATGGACTGCATCCGGTCATCGTAGGAAGTGATGCTGTCCACGAAATACAGGGTGTCGGCGCCGTTCTTGCCGTCGAGCACCTTGACCGGGCCGGTCTGTCGCAGTTCAGGAGACTTCACCCAGTCGGCCTTCTTCTTCTCCAGCTTGCCGTAAGGATTGCCGCGACTCTCCAGAGCTTTCAGCGGCTTTTGCAGAGACTGGGGGACATTCCCGTCATCAATCATGCCCCGCCTCAGATCAACGATCTTGTCAATGTACTCGACCAGAAGCGGGCATTCCTCTTCACATGCGCCGCAAGTGGTGCAGGACCAGATTTCGTCATCGGAATAGATTGTCCCGATCAGCGGGTTGCTATTGTCCGCCCTGCCGAGCACGGGATAATGCTGGAACGCGTAGTCTCTGGCCTTGATGGTGATAAACCGAGGCGACAACGGCCGTCCCGCGGCATTGGCCGGACAATTGTCGGCGCAGCGCCCGCAATCGGCGCAGGAATAGAAGTCGAGCATGTGCTTCCAGGTAAAGTCCTCGAACTTCTTCACCCCGAAAGATTTCACCTGGTCCAGATGCTCGTCGGGAACGCCCCATCGCACCGGCTTGAGAGTCCCCCGCTCTAGCTTGGAGAAGTAAATGCTGAACAGCGACGTTTCCACGTGGAACTGGATTCCAAAGGGCCGATAGCAGAGCAGGAAGTAAAAGGTTACCTCGTGGACGAGATATGCGGTGACGTTGAGGATCCATAGTGTGGCCATTGGCATGGAGCCAGTCACGACTTGGAGAAGCCACGGCAGGGATAGCACCGCCAGCGTCTCAGCGGGCTGGCCCCGCTGGGCGTGGCCGGCGGCATCGCTGGCGGCAAAGAGGCTGTCGGCCACCATCAGAAGGGCAATCAGCCCGAGAAGAAATACAGCGTCGGCGGTGTGGCCCTTGCCATACTTTGCAGGCACCGCGTACCGGGAGGGCTTGAACACCAACCTTCGAATCGCGGCAACCACCATGCAGAGGAAGACGATCGTGGCGGCATAGTCCGTAACAATGTTGTAGATGTGGCCGGACTTTCCTGAAAGGCCCGGCATCACGAAAGTTTCGGAAACCCCGACGATCAGTACCGTGAAAGCGCGAGCCGCCAGAAGAATGAATCCGGCAAAGATGAGAATGTGGAGGATGCCAGCGAAGTTGTAGCGTGGATGCTTCCACTGTCCCAGCCAGAACTTCAGGACTCTTCCCAGGCGTGCTAGTGGCTGATCAAAACGAGGATCGCGTTGTGCTCGAACGAGCGGTACCAGACGCCGGGCCACGATGTAAACGAAACATGCGACTCCGAATACGTGGATGGTCAGAAACAGATTGCGACCGGAGACCAGCCAGTCTGCGATCTGCGCAGATGAATAGGTGCCTACCACAGCCTACTTCCCGAAACTGCGTCATGTACGCGACGATGAACTGGGCCAGAACGTTCTCTGGTTCACGCGTCCGTTACTACGCATAGTCGATGGGATTCTTCTCGAACCAGTGTTCATCCCGGGTCTTGCTGATACTTTTCCAAGCGCCGGAAACGACACTGGCGGTGAATTCCCGGTTTTTCCAAATCATGCCTGCCCCAAAACCAATCGCTCCACCGAGCAAACCGCCGGCCAGAGCTCTGGCCGTGGAACGGCGCCTGTTCCCCAGGTACCCACCCAGCACGCCCAGACACGCTCCAATGGCGGCGGGCGCGAGGGCCTGACGGGCCGACTTACCGAGATAGGGAGCAAGCGTCGCTTCTTTGAGGAATTCGTCCTCTCCAGTGCGCGCCCCCTCGACTGCGGAATCCACGAGCTTACGGCCGTAGTCAACGCTGGACTTTGACCATTCCTGAACATTCATGGGTGCCTCCCAATGCAGTGGATTCGCTGCCGCTGTCTCACCTTTGGCCGGCGACTACGCTGCTTTCTGCAAACACTCCATTTTCGATTCGATGAGCTCGAGCAACTCCTCGAAGGTCTTGCCTTGATCGAGCATTCGGAGGAGAGCGTCACTCTCAAACCCTGCCGCTTCTGCCGCCTGAACCAGTCTCTCGATGGCCTCATAGACTGAGAGTTCGTGGGATTCGTGCAGGCGGGTAAGAAAAACCTCAAGTGTGGTAACTACTTGGGTTTCGGAGGGCATGTGACCTCAACCTCGTTCCCAAAGTAGAACCCCAGAGGTGGGTCCGGTCAGCAACGCCTGTCACTTGGTGTTGTGACTGGCGTCACACATCATCGCCGTCGAGTGAGGGGAATCACAAGGAGCCACGCGGAGTGACGAGCCCGCGACGGGCGAACTGGACTTCGGAACAACGGAATTATCTAGCCCGGGCGAGCGCTTGGCGCGTAGCTTCCAGAGTGTGGATCAGGGACTCTTTTGGGAGTTTCTGGAGGATCGGTTCGATAGCCCATCCCAGCCCAAACGGCACGTCGCGCGTCAGCGAGATCGCTCGACATTCAAGGTACACTCCATCGTCGCGTTCCTGGAATCGCCAGTAGGAATACAAGCGCCACAGGAAGCCATGCCCTGTGTCGGGCGGAAGAATTCTCTCCTTCGGACTTCCGGCGTCTTCCACCTCTGCGATGCGAGTCGTGTACGAGCGACAAATCCAGCGCGATCGGTCCAGAGAACGGTAATGCACCTCATGATCGGTATTGAGGACTACCGTGACGATTTTCTTCTTGAGGAGCCGCAGGTGGACTTGGAAATCGTTGTCGTGACGGCTTATCAGCCTTGAGGCAACCACGTCGGGTTTGTAGATATTCTTGTGATTATCGTAGTCCTGAACCAGAGCCAGCGTTGCTTCGATGGTCGTGCCAGGAATCAGGGCGGCGCCGATCCAGTCATGGATCAGACCATTGGGCACCTTTACCGGCCCTTGGCCGGCCCAGAATTGTGCGACGACGCGTCCTTCGCGGACCTGCTGGGTTCTCTCCGACCCCAAGTCAGACCACAGGAACGGAGCGTCGGCGCGTAGAGCCAGATCCATGGCTGCTTCAGCCTCGCGAATATAGGCCTCAAAGGCCTCTATCGTTTGAGGCTTCAACTGCACCAGCTTTGCAGTTTCCGTCATAGCGACCGACATTGAAGAGAGAGTTTTCTGGCGCGACGGGCCGTTCCTCGAGCGCTACACCGGGACGCTACACTGACTGCGAGAGATCGTCATCAACCTCCGGTTGCTCCAGCGTTTCCGACGTTGACAGCGCCGAGGAGGGTTTGTTCCCGCGGCGCATGGCGACGATCCCGGTGCGCACCATTTCCAGGACACCGTAAGGACGGAGCACTTCGAGCAGCCCGTCAATTTTGTCTTCGCCACCGGTGATTTCGATGATCAGGGACTCGGGTGCAACGTCCACCACGCGCGCACGGAAAACACCGGCCAACTCCAGGACGTGGGAGCGCGCCTCATGGGTGGCCGCCACCTTGATCATGGCCAGATCGCGCACAATCGCCGGCACGGTTGTGATGTTTTCCACCAGCAACACGTTCACCAGTTTGTAGAGGTTAGCCTCGATCCGCCGCGCCTGGTCCCTATCGGCGTCAACGGTGATCGTCATGCGCGACACTTCCGGCTTTTCCGTGCGGCCGACGGTGAGCGAGTCAATATTGAAGGCGCGGCGGCGAAACAACGATGCCACGCGCGTCAGCACGCCCGGCTTGTTTTCCACGTACACCACGAATGTGTTCAGCATATTGGGTTAGTCATCTTTAAGTTCTTCACCGGCGGCTATTCGTCGGCAGCGGTCTCCACAATTGGACTAGGGCGCCGGATCATCTCATGCAAGGCGGCCCCGGCTGCAACCATGGGATAAACGGTGTCTTCCTGCTCCACTTTGAAATTGATCAGCACTGGTCCCTGGTGCTGGCGGGCCATTTGCACGGCGGGTACGACCTGAGAACGCTCAGTTACGGTCGCATTTCGAATGCCGTAGGCTTCGGCAACCTTGGCAAAATCCGGGTTCAGCAGCGGTGTGGCCTGGTAGTTGCGTTCGTAGAAGAATTCCTGCCACTGGCGCACCATCCCAAGAAAGCCGTTATTGATGATCGCAATGTTGATCTTGAGTTTCTCCTGCACCATGGTAGCGAGTTCGCACATCGTCATCTGAAAGCCGCCGTCTCCGACAACGACCCAGACCTCGGCCTCGGGGCGCGCAACCTTGGCTCCGATCGCGGCGGGCAGGGCGAATCCCATCGTGCCCAAGCCTCCGGAGGTGATCAGCGAACGCGGTTCCTCGTGCTTGTAGTATTGCGCCTCCCACATCTGGTGCTGGCCCACGTCGGTCACCACCACAGTATTGCTGCCTCGCGCCTCCCGCCAGAGGTCATTGATGACATGCGCGGCGTAGAGGTGGCCGCTGTCCGGCAGGTTCTGAATGTCACGGACAGCGGAGTCGCCTTTGAGCCGGTCAATAAAATCCAGCCACTCACTGCGATCAATGGATTCGATTGCCGGCAGCATTGCATTCAGGACCTCGCGCAGATCTCCCACCAGCGCCACATCAACTTTCACGTTCTTGTTGATCTCGGCCGGATCGATCTCCACATGAATCTTCTTGGCATTAGTCGCATAGGTTTTCAGACTTCCGGTGACGCGATCATCGAAGCGCATGCCGAGCGCGATGAGTAGGTCAGCTTCCTGAATGGTGTGGTTCACCCAGGCTTCGCCGTGCATTCCCATCATGCCCAGGTTGAGGGGATGAGAAGCGGGAAGCGCGCCCAGGCCCAGCAGAGTCAGGGCCACCGGGATGCCGCCACGCTCAGCCAAATCGCGCACTTCACGCATTGCACCAGAAACGATCACGCCGTGGCCCAGGAGGATCACCGGCCGTTTGGAGCTGTGGATCAACTCCAGCGCTTTTTCGTATTCCTTTTGGTCGGGAGAGAGATCGGGACGATACCCTGGCAATTGCGGTTTGGCGGCTTCCCAATCGAATTCGCACGAGGACTGTTGCGCATCCTTGGTTATATCAATGAGAACCGGGCCGGGCCGGCCGGAACGGGCTACATAGAATGCCTCGCGCATCGTGCGCGCCAGTTCATCGGCGTGCGTCACCAGATAATTGTGCTTGGTGATGGGCAGAGTGATACCTGTAATGTCAGTCTCCTGGAAGGCGTCGGAGCCGATCAGCTTGCTGCCCACTTGACCGGTGATGCAAACGATCGGGGAAGAGTCCAGCATGGCGGTGGCAATGCCGGTCACCATGTTGGTGGCTCCAGGACCGGAAGTCGCCACGGCGACTCCCACTTGCCCACTGGCCCGCGCGTACCCATCCGCCATGTGCGTGGCGCCCTGCTCATGCCGGACCAGCACGTGATGGATCTTGCTGTGCTTCAGGGCATCGTAAGCGGGCAGGATAGCGCCGCCGGGATATCCGAAGACGTGGGTCACGCCTTCGCGTTCCACGCACTCCCACAGAATCTGTGCTCCAGTTTTCATCATGGTTCCAGGTTCCTCTGACTGCTGCCGCTTGCTTGGGGTGCCCGCCTAGCCGCGAAAATGAGGTGCTCCCCTCCAGTTAGTGCGACTATATCTCTGCCGGATGCGCCCGGCATCATACTCCCCACAGATAATCTTCCTGCTGCTCGTTTTCGTGCGTACCCATCACCACGGACGGCACCGTGCCGTTCCCGTCGCCGGCCTTTGAAAGATGCAGGATGGGGGTGATACCGCGATGGGAATCGTCAACGGTGTTGCCGGCGGCGAACACGGAATGGTGTGGCGATTCCGCAGCGCCGCCCGGGCAGGATCGCTCCTTCTGCATCTCTCTAAAGAGTTCCAGGATGTGGCTATCCTCCACGGTTTTCGCGGTATCGGCCAGCGCAAGGAAATGACGGTAGATGTGATCGAGATCGTGCCGGTCCAGACGGAACCCCAGCTTTTCGCAGCAAAGCCCGAGCGCATGTCGCCCAGAATGTTTGCCCAGGACGAACCGCGTGCAGGGAACTCCCACGGATTGCGGAGTCATAATCTCGTAGGTTAACGGGTTCTTGATCATGCCATCCTGGTGGATGCCCGCTTCATGCGCGAAGGCGTTGCGGCCGATGATGGCCTTGTTGGGCTGCACTGGCACTCGGGTGATTTCGGTCAACAACTGGCTCGCTGGGAAAAGCTGTTCGCTGACAATGGCCGTGCGAAACGAGTAGCGGTCAGGGCGGACGCGCATGGCCATCACAAATTCCTCCAGCGAGGCGTTGCCTGCCCGTTCTCCGATGCCGTTGATTGTGCATTCCACTTGCCGTGCTCCGGCACTCACCGCAGCCAGGGAGTTTGCCACCGCAAGGCCCAGATCGTCGTGGCAGTGCACCGAAATGGTTATCTGTTCGATACCGTGCACTTTCCGCCGGACGGTCTGAATCAGTTCGGCGAACTCGGAGGGGACTGCGTACCCGACGGTATCAGGAATATTGACGGTAGTCGCGCCCGCCTCGACTACCGCGGCGAGCACATGGCACAGGAACTCCGGATCCGAGCGGGTAGCATCCTCCGGCGAGAATTCCACGTCTGCGCAGAGAGACCTGGCGAAACGCACGGCGTCACGCGCCTGTTCCAGGCACTCGCGGCGGGAAAGCTTGAGCTTGTGTTGCAAGTGAATGTCAGATGTGGCCAGGAAGGTATGGATGCGGGGGTGGGCGGCTGCCTTGACCGCGTGCCAGGCTCGCTCGATGTCGGCGGGACAGCTGCGAGCCAGGGCGGCAATTGCGGGCCGGCGAATCTCACGCGCTACCAGCTGCACGGATTGAAAATCGCCCTCCGAAGAAACTGGGAATCCAGCCTCGATCACATCCACACCCAGGCAGTCGAGTTGCCGCGCCATGCGCAGCTTCTCATCCGCAGTCATACTGCAGCCCGGAGACTGCTCCCCGTCGCGTAGCGTAGTGTCAAATACGATTACCTGCCCTGTTTTCGACAAGTGGCTCCTCCCAATCCAGAAAACTGAAAGGGCCATCATCGCTCGTGGATGATGGCCCTTTTTGAAACGATATCTGTTTTATGGCTAGATCATCCGGTACGTCCCAGGGGTGCAAGCACCAGGCCAAGAATGGCCACGCTAAGGGCGAGCAGACGCAGTCGTACCTCGCCTAAAACCCGGTTCGCGTTGGATGCCAGTGGCGACATTAGGAAGACATTCCTCTACCCACTTTCGGTACTGTAAATCAGCAGGTTAGGGTCGTCAATGGTTGTCTTGATGCCGCCGTATGCGAATTATCGCTGCTTGCTATCGGTTTCTTGGATCAGTGGGGAACTTGCTGGCTTTAGATAGTCTGGATCAGCATATCGGGGTTCGAATCCCTGGGGGGCAGCCAACTCGATCACCGCGGTGTATCCCGGTGACGCGGACTTTGACAACAGCAAATCGCAAACGGTGCAGCAAGTGGTAGTGGGGTGGTAGCCCTGAATGCGGGCGATAGTCCCTGCTAGTGGCGGCCCTCCATTTCGATGGCGCGGGGAAACAGGATGTTGTTTTCGAGATGGATGTGCTGGTGCAGATCGGCTTCGAATTCGGCCAGGGCGCGATAGAGAGCTTGATAGCTGGCGCAGGCTTCGGGCGGAGGCGTGTACCCGGTGCTGGCCTGGCGCAGGACGCGCAGCGCGATCCCGGCGGAATCGTGCTCGTGCATCATCATGGATACGGGATTCTGAACGGTTCCGAAAGGCGGCGGCAGGACGGGTTCCTTCTGAATGACGGCCTCTTCCATGCGAATCACGTAGGGAAACAAAACCATCTCTTCCTTCATCAGGTGCATGGTTAGTTCCTGGGCGAGATCGGCGAAGGTGGCCTGCATGCGGGGGAGTTCCGGGTGGTTCTTGCCATGGACGCCGCAGACTTTCTGAAAAAGCGGGCCGAGGCGGGCGATTTCTTCGCGCACGAACTTGTGATGCGTGCGGGTGATGTGGGCGATCAGGTCGGTCAAGGATTCGCGGCGCCAGTCGCGGTCATTGTCATTGTCATTGGCGCCCGGCTGGGGCGCGCGCTGCGCGGCTTCGAGCGAATCGAGCACCTGCTCCATGGGCAGATTGGCGGCGCGACAAGCCTGCTCCAGAGTCTGGTTGCCGCCGCAGCAGTAATCAATGCCGAGCTTTTCGAAGACGCGCGTTGCGGCGGAGTTTTCCAGGGCTAGTTCGCGAACGGTTTTTTCGGTGGTCAGGGGCATCGCAATCTCCTTGCGCCGGCTTCGCGGCGGCGGCTTATTGCTGAAGGTTAGCGGAGAGGCGGAGGCATGCCGATGACTTTTGTCACAGCTAGGGGAATGCCAGGGGGCTATTCGGCGGCGGTGACTTCGGCTTCGAGAGCTTTCAGGTTGCGGACAGTGACGGAGCGGCCGTCGAGCTTGAGCACGCCTTCCGACTGCAGGCGGGAAAGATTGCGGGAGACGAGCTCGCGGACGGTGCCGATCTGCGAGGCCAGCTCCTGATTGCTGGCGGGCAAGAGAATTTCCACACCTTCGGCAGAGTGCTTGCCCTCTTGCGCCAGGCGCAAAAGATAAGCGGCGAGGCGATGGCGGACGGTGGTGAAAGACAGTTCTTCCACGATGCCGACCAGCTTGCGCAGGCGGGCCCCTACCACCTTCAGGACTTTCAGAGCGACCTGGGGATGGGCGAGGCAGAGGGCGTGAAAGTCCTGTTTGCTGATGAAGAGCAAAGTAGCGTCGTCAAGGGCCGTGACCGAGGCGGGATAGGGTCCGCCGTCGAAGACGGGTAACTCGGCCACGGAGCCTCCAGGGCCTTCGATGCTGAGCACCTGCTCGCGGCCTGCGGCGGAGCTTTTGAAAATGCGGATGTGGCCCAACTCGACGACATAGAGGCCGGAGCAGGGCTCGCCTTCGCTGAAAACGGTTTGGCCGGCGGAAAAGTGACGACGGACGGCGTGCCGAGCCAGGAATGCCAACTCGGGTTTCGCTAACTCCGAGAACAGCGAGGCTTTGGCCAGCGTGGAGATCAGGGGCGAGGTGGGTTCCGGCACGAGGTTATTGTACAAAAGGGCTTTTGGGGGAGGGGAACACGGGGCACCGAACGTCGAGCTGCGCTCGACGGACAGCCGAGGGCGGCTGTCCCCACATAATCCTGTTCACACATCAGCCGAGGGCGGCTGTGCCCACATGAGGCTTGGGTGGCCCTCTCCCTACATGAGCCGAGGCTGCTGTTCCTACATTACTTGGTGAAATCGGCGGTACCGAGCTTCACGATTGTGCCTTTGGGCTGCGGCTTTGCAGCTTCTGGCTTCTCTTTGTTGTCCCTGTCTTTGTCTGTATCTTTGTCTTCAACCTTGCCCTTCTCATCCTTGGCGTTGGCCGCGGGTTCGGGGGTGGGGGCGGGTTTCTCCATCCAGATGCCGTAGACGCGGCCGCCGTAGGCGGCGAGGCCGGTGTAGTCGCCGAAGAAGACTCTGCTGGCTTCGAACGGAGTGTCGGTCCAGGCGTAGTTGTTGAAGGTGCGAGCGGCGTCGGTAGAGCGGGCGAGGACGACGATCTGCTTCTGGTTTTGCGGATCGCCGCGTCGGTCGTATCGGTCGTAGAAGAGAACGTCAATGGAGCCGTCGGTGGGATCCACGGCGAGCCACTGGAAGAATTGCTCTGCACCGTTGTGGACGGGGTCGTTGTTGACGCGAACAGGCGCGCTCCAGCGCTTGCCGCCATTGTCGGACGAGGCGAGGAAGATATCCAGATCGCCGTTGCGGTAGTCGCTCCAGGCGACGTAGAGGCGCTTGGTCTTGGGATCGATGGCAATCTCGGGGAATCCGTTGGCGCGTTCGAGGGTTTGCACGGCGAACATTATGGGCGCGGTGTGCAGGATGGGCCGGGCGCGGGAGAACGTCTTGCCGCCGTCGCGCGAGGAGGTGAGCATGATCCAGTCGTCCTGACTCCAGATGGCGTAGAGCGTGCCGTCGGGGGCAACCACGCCGGAGAAGCCTTCGGCGGCTCCGTTGTCGTCGCGAGGGAGTCCAGGATGTGCGTCAATTTCGACGGGCTGCGACCAAGTCTTGCCGTGGTCGGTGGAACGGGAGAGCTGGATCTCGGAGCCGGTGATGGTCCAGCGTGTCCAGCCGACGTAGAGATTGCCGGCAAAACGGCTGGTGGTGGCGTCGGCCACGATGTAGGGCTTGTCCTCGAAGGGAATGCCGGGCTGGGAGGGCTGTTCGGCGACGGGAATGTGGTCGGCTTCCCAGGTCTTGCCGCCGTCGAGGGAGCGGCGGATGAAGATGCCGTTGCGGGTCGCGCCGTGCGCCCAGTAATTGAACGTGCCCAACTTATCGAAGGCGATGTAGCAGAGGAAGGCGTGACCCTGATTGTCGAAGGTGACGGAGACGTCGCCGGAGACGCGGTAGTTTTTGGGCTCGACGCCTTCGGCGGGTTGCCAGGTGTGGCCTGCGTCGAGCGAGTAGGAGGCGTGGACGTTGTCCTGGAAGACGCCGACCACCTGCTGCGGGTTGGCGGGGTTCACGGCAATGCTGGGCTCGGTGAAAGGGCCGGGCTGAGGGGTGAGGGTGAATACTTGGGCGTGCGGAGCTTTTGGGAGGTTCTGGGCTTGGGAGAATGAGGCTGCCGTGATGAGCAGGGTGAGGGCGATGGGGCGAAGGGCAAGTGGCATTTTGAGTCCTCTAGCAGAATGCGGACAAGATTGCACAAAGTACCTCAGGGGCTAAAGCCCGGAAGCGTAACAGGAACTGATCGCAGCGCTGAAGCGCTGCGCCACCCAAAAACGAACTTCTCGCCGCGCTGAGGTGCGGCGCTCCCCAACAACATGGACTTGATGCAGCGCTGAAGTCATCATTGGTTTGCAACTGCGCGGTTTGTGGCAGGTTTTGTGGGCGCTGCGCCTGCCGCAGAAGACGGCGGTAATGCGAACCGTATCTTGATCGTTTTGATCTCGTAGGGCTTGGTGCGCAACTCGACACCGCCATTTCTTACGGGAAGGTCGGCGATGGGCCTCTCCATGAGATCGGTTTCGACGGCTGATTGGGCTCCGGGCGGAAGTTGCAGCCTGGCTTGTTCGTCTATGCCCGCCCATTCGTAATAGCGGAGGATGAGCGCGTCGTCGTCCTCGGCTTTTTTCAGCGCGGTGACGACGATGTTGGGGGCAGTTTGGATGTACGAGAGTATTGGTCCGAGAGAGCCTGAGTGTTTGGCGGTCTGCATGGCGATGAGTTTGTAGTTGAGTTCGTAGCCCCGCTGGACCGTGAAAGCGTCACGCCACGTGCCGCGATGCGGATAGAGCGAGTAAGTGAACTCGTGGGGGCCTTCATCGGCGTGAGGGTCGGGCCACTCGGGCGAGCGCAACAGCGAGAGGCGGAGCACGTTGCCTTTGGCGTCGTAGCCATACTTGCAGTCGTTAAGCAGGCTGAATCCGTGGTGCGCGTCGGAAATATCGGCCCAGCGCTGGGCCGGAACTTCGAACTGCGCCTGCTCAGCGGGGGCATTGCGGGTGGTGGGACGCTGCACGGAACCGAAGGGGATTTCGTAGGTTGCCATGTCGCTATGGGCGCTGAGCGGAAATGCGACTTTTAGGAGAATGTGCTTCTCATGCCACTCGGCCTGCATGCGCACGTCCACGCGGGGCACGCCCGCGTAGAGAATGACGTCGCGGGTGAAGGTGGAATTCTGGAAATGGTTCTTGATCTGAATGATCGCGCGCAACGGACCGCTTTCGATCAGCTTGACGGAATCGGCGTGGTCGAGATCCCAGTGCTGCTTCTCGAAGTCGGCGTCAATATTCCAGGCGTCCCACTGCTTGGGCTTGTCCACAAAGGCCTGCAGGAGGTTTCCACAGATGGAGGTTTTCGGGCCGCCTGCCTCCGTTTCGGCCGGAGCTAAAGATTCCGAGGCGCTTTGCTTGTCGAACAGGTTAGTCATGCAGCCGGACTGGGGATCGATCTTCAGACGGACGAAGTTGTTTTCGAGCGAATCAGCGGAAGCGTGCAGAGGCGAACGCACAGCGGGAGCCTTGGCGGCGGAGCGCACGAAATAGGTCTGGTAGCCGAGCGCGGGAATGGTTGCCAGCAGGAGGAAATGGGCACGGTGGGTGTCGGCGTCAATGGAGAGCAACTGGGATTCGGCGGGCTTGCCGGATGAGTCAACGACTTCGATAGCTTGCGCGGGATTGGGAAGTTGCGCCTCGGCTTCGACGATGTCGGTTCTTGGCCAGGACAGGGAATTGAAGACGACCACGGCCACGCCTTCGCCTTGCGTGTTGGCGTGGGCGGCGATTTCGCGAAGAGAGGCCGTAGCGAAATCGTTGGCGGCGCGGTGAACGCTTTCGAGGTTGCGCCTGGCGTCGAGATAGTTCACGGCGATGCCCGAGCCGGGCATGATGTCGTGGAAATGATCGAACAGCAGGTTCTTCCAGTTCTGTTCCATGCCTTCCTGCGGGTAGGCGTGGCCGTACAGAAAGGCGAGCGCAGAAAACTTCTCCGCGTTGAGCATCATCTCTTCGGTGCGGCGGATTCTGCGCTTGGTTTCCGCCTGCGTGGTGAACACGCCGCGGTGATACTGGAAGTAGAGTTCCCCGTCCCAGGTGGGAACCTGCATGGTGGGAAGTTTCATCTCGAGATCGCGGAAGAAGTCACTGGCAAAACTGAACTGCAGTTTGGGGAAGACCGCGTCGGGGGAGCGAAGTTGATCGGAGTGGTCGAGCATGATGCGAGTGGGGCCGCCGCCGTGGTCGCCGACGCCGTACAGGTGCATCATTTCGGGCTGGTCGGGGAGGGTCTTGCCGTAAATTGAGGGCATCCAGAGGGAAAGGTCGGCGCCGAGTGGTTCCGCGTCTATGCCCCCGGCGTAGTCGTGGGGGAAATAGGTGAGCAGACGGCTGCCGTCGGGCGCCTGCCACCAGAACAGCTTGTAAGGGAATGTAGTGAACTCGTGGGCCCAGAGCAGTTTCTGGGTGACGAAATAATCCATGCCGGATTTTTTGTAGATTTGCGGCAACTGGTAGTTGTAGCCGAAGGAATCGGGGTTCCATCCGATCTTCACGTCCACGCCGAAGTTTTTCTGGAAGT
>Ga0316363_10000366_pt1 | contig 64814 bp, 50 predicted proteins | sample Sb_taG_3_FD_200459 | JGI IMG/M metagenome (GOLD analysis project Ga0316363, IMG submission 200459) | Peat soil microbial communities from Weissenstadt, Germany - Sb_50d_a_PC metaG (v2) (version 2) | ecosystem: Environmental > Terrestrial > Soil > Wetlands > Peat | place: Germany: Weissenstadt...
GTTCCCGATCCCCGCGCCGGAGCCGGAGCGGAGCCCTGCACAGCGGAGCGCAGGCGGAGGCGCGGCCGCGGAAACGGCTGCTTGATCTAACCACAGTGTCAGATCAAGTCTGAGCTATTACATCTCATCCATAGCACAGGTGCCCCGCTTCTCGCGCTTTTCGAGAAGTAGGGCCTCTCTCCGCGCGCTCAGCGATCTCCGCGCTCGAATCTCACCGCTAGCAAGCCACCGCCGCTTGCCCCAACCCACTCTTCAAATCCGCCGCCAGCAACTGATGAAACAACTGTTCTCCCGCTTCCCGCCGCACCGAGAGCCGCCCTGCTCCATACGCTCGCGACTTCAGCCCTCTCTGCACCGCCTCGCAAATCCCCAAATCCTCATCCTGCACCCGATTTCCCATCGCGACACTCTGTTCGTTGGAAGCGCGCGCAGCTTCGCTCACGTCGCTAAAGTAGAAATCAAAAATCACCCGGCAATGGTCCACATCAATCGGAATCACCAGATTCGTATCCAGATACCCTTCGTAGCAGTTGAACATGAAATTTGGATGCAGCCAGAAATACAACGCCCGGTCACCCCGCCGGGCAGTACTCGTAGCCGCATCCTCATCCGAACTCACCATCGGGCTCGACTGCAAACAATACCGGTCCTCATTCTCGATCGTGTACCGCTTGTAATCCAAAACCGAACTAAGTTCCTTGTGAAGATGCGGTACGTGATATCCACCATCCAGATAGTTATCGACAAACACCTTCCAGTTACAATGAATGTCGTAACTATTACTCGTAAAGTAATGCAACTTACTCAATCCCAGCGGAGCCGCCCGCCTCGCCATTCCACCAAGAAACTCCGCCAGCGGGGCCGCCTCCACATCCAGATTCACGAACACAAACTTCTCCCACGTCTCGACCTTCACCGGGACCAGCCCATTGTCCTTGCGTTCGAAGTTCTTCACCCCGTCGAACTCCGGCATTCCCTTGAGCGTCCCATCCAGCCCGTAGTTCCATCCGTGATAAGGACAATGCAGAATCGACGCATGCCCACACGGCTCCGTGACCACCGCCGCCGCATGATGCCGGCACACGTTATAAAAAGCCCGCAGCACGCCATCATTCCCGCGCACCGCCACCAGCGGCTCTCCCGCCACCGTCGCCGTCACAAACTGTCCTGGCTTTTCCACCTGGTCCACTCGACCCATCACCTGCCAAGTCCGCGAGAAAACCGTCTGCCGTTCCAGTTCCGCAATCCGCGCATCCACATACCACGGCGCCGGAATCGTCGACGCTTCCGTCAACGGCGCCGCTTCGTCATAACTCGCAACAATCTGCTCCACCGTCATCCCAGTCTTCATGCTCTCTTTCCCGTACTTTGTCCGGCCCAATCGCCCGCCGCAACAACTCCACAAACTGCTCAATCCGCCTTTCTTTCTCCTCCGGAACCGGTCCCGTCTTTCGGAACAGTCCCGGATCTAACTCCTCCGTCAGCAGCGCATCCTGAAACCGGTCCATTGTCCACTCCAGGATCGATCCGATCATGTCCACATCTAGGTCCGTCCGCAACTCTCCCCGCTCGACTCCGAAGCTCACAAATTGACGCCATCCGTAAGGATCCTCCGCCACCAGAAACCGGTTGATCTCCCGTCGCAGCGCCAGATCCGTCCCATAATTGCCGATTAGGTAAATTCGGTACGCCGCCCAGTTATCCCGCACCATATTCTCCGTGCGCCCCAGCCAGTACCGCAGCAGTTCAAAAAATCCCCGCCCCTGCACCGCCGCCGGAGCCTGCATATATTTCGGAAACGACTGCACCGCCTTCTTGTACGCCTCGAAAAACAATCCGTCCTTGCTCTTGAAATGCTGGAACACCGATCCCTTGGCGATGCCTAACTGCGCCGCAATATCTTCCACTCGCGCCGCGCTATACCCGCGCTCCGCAAAATGCCGGACCGCGACCTCCACAATCCGCCCTCGTTTCGCTTCCGAGCGCGGACGCGGCTTCCCGTCCCGCCTCATCTGCGTCGGTTTTGCCAGACTGCTCGTAATTCCTTCCATGGCCCAACTCCTCCCAGGTTCTGACCGTCGGTCAACAAAAGATATAGCACTCGCAAACCATTTTTCAATGGCTTTTTTCGTCGGCTTTCGTTAGTTTGTCCAACCGGGGTCCTACGTTGTTTTGACCAGCGGTCAGCCACATGTCCACGCATTCGAACTCGATTTTCGATCGGTCATCATCGGTGGTGGCCCCAACGGCCTGACCGCTGTGCCGCATCTCGCCCGCGCCGGATACTGAACCTCGTCCTCGAACGCCGCTACATCGTCGGCGGATGCTGCGTCAACGAACAAATCGTCTCCGGATGCCGCGCTTCCACCACTTCCTACGTCGCCAGCATGCTCCGCCCCAAAGTTGGTTGGAGCAGCGCTGCATTAGAAGTATGCTAAGAGTGAACGCGGGCTTCGTATCAGGGCATTGCTTCAGCGATGCCGAAAGCTCTTCGAAATGAGACGCCCCTTTAAGGGGCCGAGCAAAAGAGGAGATTCCAAATGTCCGAAACCGCTCAGCAATACACGCAGCGCATCCTAGCCAACGCCCAGGGGCAGGACCCGGTCAAAGTCCAATCGGCCACCACAAAAAAACTAGCTCGCCTCATCAAGGACGTCCCCACCGCCAAACTCCGCAAGCGCCCCGCACCCGAAAAATGGTCGGTCGCCGAAATCCTCGCTCACCTCGCCGACGTCGAAATCGTAATCGGCTGGCGCATGCGCTCCATCCTCGGGGCCCCCGGAACCCATGTCCAAGCCTATGATCAGAACGCCTGGGTCGTCGCCGGACACTACGAAAAACGAGATCCCCGCAAGTCCATCGAGTTGCACCGCGTCGTGCGCGAAGCAAATCTCGCGCTTCTCAAATCGCTTTCCCCCGATCAGTGGAAGCACTACGGCCAGCATGCCGAGCGCGGCCAGGAATCCATCGAGCACATCGTCCGCATGATAGCCGGACACGATATCAACCATATCCGCCAAATCGAGCGCATCCTGACACCAACCAAATGACTCTATCCCACACCGGAGCTTTTATGTCCAAGCAAGGTGTTCTCTGCGGTGCTCCGAGCTTGAGATGGTGGTGGGCTACTGTTCCGCCATTTCTTGCAGCGGTTTCACCAGGGGCGCGGCGGCGGGCTTCCTGGCGCGGGTGGTGGTGATCACAATCACGCTGACCAGCACCAGAAGCGTTCCGAGCAGGGTTCTCGGACCGACGGTCTCGCCTCCAAGGAAATATCCGACGATCACGGCCACCACCGGGTTGACGTAAGCGTAGGTACCAACTTTGGTTGGCGATTCATGATGTATGAGCCAGACGTAGGCCGCAAAGCCCACAATGGAGCCGGCCACGATCAAGTAGGCCAGCGCGTACCACGCGCCGCGAGAGATCGCCGAAATGTGAAATCCGCGGAACTCGCCGAGGATTGCCGCCGTCAGCGCGAGCAGGATTCCTCCGGCCAGCATCTGCGCTCCGGAGCTCAGGACTTTTGACGCGGGCAGTGGCAGCTTGCGGGTAAGCGCCGAAGCAATCGACCAGCTCATCGCCGCAATCACCAGGGCGACCGCTCCCGCACGATCGATAGGGGCTTCGCCGAAGCTTACCGAGCGGCTCACGAGAATGGACACACCGCCGATCCCCACCAGAAGAGCCAGCGCCAGCCGGAACGTAAGCCGCTGCGTCCGCAGAATAAGGATCTCCGAAAGCGCCATGAAGACCGGAATAATCGCCAGCATCACGGCAGCGATTCCGGAAGGCACGCGTTGTTCGGCCCAGAACAACAGGCCGTAATCGAGCACAAAAATGCAGACCGCGAGGACCGAAGCCGCAAGCCACTCGCGACGCGATGGAGACGGGGTGCCTGACAGGCGCATCCATCCGAAAAGCACGACTCCTGCCACGAAGAAACGCATGCTGGCAAGAACAGTGGTGGAACCTCGCGCACCCCCACGCGGATCGCCAGAAAGGTCGAGCCCCAGACAAAGTAGATGATGGCAAACGCCAGCACGGTCTTCCATGCTGGAGGACGAACCGTAACTTCCATGAGAAATAGATCACCGGCAAGGCCGCGAGGACGCAGTGTTTTTGCGGATCCCCAACATCAAATTACAAATTATCCAATTACAAATTTCTCAAGAGCTTCCAATCCATATCCCCACAGCAAAGACCAAAACCCCGCCCACCACCACCTGAAACGCCGCCGACAGCAGCGGAGTATCCATATACCGATTCCGTATCCACGCAATCGTCGCCAGCTCCAGCGCGACGATAATCACCGCCGCACTGAACGCCACATGAAAATCTTTAATCAAGAAAGGAAGCGTATGTCCAATCCCGCCCGCCGTCGTCATCAATCCGGTCACTGCACCGCGCAGCACAGGACGCCCGCGTCCCGTCATCGATCCGTCATCCGACAGCGCCTCCGCAAACGCCATCGAGATTCCGGCCCCAATCGATGCCGCCAGCCCCACCAGAAACGCATCGTTGCTGCTCCTCGTGGCAAACGCCGCCGCGAACACCGGAGCCAACGTCGACACCGACCCATCCATCAGCCCCGCCAGCCCCGGCTGCACGATCTGCAGCACAAACAGACGCCGCTGCGCTTCGTCCTCCTTCTTCTCGACATCCGGCGTGATCTCCTCTTCCAGAGCCTCCGCCGTGATCTGGTGCCTGCGCTCAACCTCCTCTAGATCTCCCAGCAGCTTCCGGACCCCCGCATCCGTCACCTGCCCCATCGCCTTCTGATAAAACTGGCGCGTCTCCAGTTCCATGATCTCCGCCTGCTTCCGCACCTCCGCAATCTTCAAAGGGCGCGTCAGCCAGAACGGCCTGCGCTGCACAAACCCCTTCACATCCTGCCGCCGGATCAGCGGAATGTGTTCCCCGAAGCGCTCCCGATAAGTCTCGATCAGCGACGCCCGGTGCCCCGACTCCTCTGCCCCCATGTCATCGAACAGCTTCGCGGTCGCCGGGTACGTCTCGCGCAGCCCGTCGGCAAAATCCGCATACACTCGTCCGTCTTCTTCTTCCAGTGAAATTGCCAGCGCCAGAATTTCGCGCTCCGTCAAATCTTTGAAGTTTCGCGCCATGCCGACAAGTTTACTGTTTCTGGATTCGGTTTCAAGAATTTCCCGTGTGGCCCGCCCCCCGGTTAGTGTCCTAAATTTATCCACCACAAAGGACACGAAGTCACGCAAAGGTGTGAACCCCCTGAGCGTTTCCTCGTGCTCCTTTGTGTGCTTCGTAGTTAATTCGGACACGCCCGCCCACCCGGCAGCTCTTGCCTCCGCCGACCCCTGCACGTTTTGCCCACCCGTCCCCTCACCGCGCCATCTCACCAAGCGCCATAGCCCGCAACCGCCACAAAACGCTCCAACATTTCTTCCGCACCATTCCTCACGCGAATGGAATCGGGCGTGCTCCCACACCACCAGGTTCACCCGGAATTTTGCCGGCTGCCCGGATCATCTTCGGCCAGCGAACTCCCCGTCGAACGCTCCGTCAACTTTTACATCGAGGTACATCAATGTCCATCTCCGGGATTTTAAGCAGCAACGTCAGTCGATACCAGCCTAGGGCCGCCAGTGCTTCTTACCTTCAGGGCATCCAACAGCTCAGCAAGGATTTCCAGTCCGGCAATCTCTCGGCCGCGCAGTCCGATTTCGCCACCTTGCAGGCAGCCTTTTCGCAGCCCCCCACCAGCACTGCCTCCACTTCTACGGCCTCCAAGTCCAACCCCGTCGCACAAGCCTTCAACCAGCTCGCCACCGATCTCAAGTCCGGTAACCTTTCCGCCGCGCAAAAGGATTTCTCCACCGTTCAACAGGGGCTCCAGAATAATCTCTCAACCAACCACTTTCACCACCACCACCATCTCAGCAGCGGAGGCGGAAGCGCAGACTCAAGCAACCAGAATTCCCTGCTCCAGGACCTCAACCACGTCGGCCAGAACCTTACGTCCAGCAACCTTGCCGGGGCTCAACAGGCCTACCCTACCCTGCAGCAAGAACTGCAACAGTTCGCCCTCGGCGGCGGAGCCCTCTCCTCCCAGGCGAGCACCCTGCAGGCGCAGCCGCCCGTCTCGCTAGAAGCCTGACCGGCTCGTGGGCGCAGGCGCCCTCGCCCGCGCGACTCCCTCGGCGGCTCTCGGCGGACAAAGCCCAACCGCGATGCACCCTCCGCATTCCTCCGCGGAGGGTGCCCTTTCTCACTCGCCTTTGACTCTGCACCCATAAAAAGGGCGCGGAAACAGCTCCGCGCCCTTTTCTTACCCCTGAGGTCTGACAGCCGATAGCTGACAGCTCCTACCGCGCTGCCCGGGCCGCCTCGATGGACTCGTGCAGCTCATGCTCCGCCGCCCGCAGATGCTCTTCCGCCTTCGCGCCATGCCCAGCCATGTCGTAGTGGTTCGCTGCGCGGGCATGATCCATCTCATGGATCGCCTCTTCCACATGGTGATGGGCCGCTTCCAGGTCTTGCCAGTCACGAACCCTATCGGCAACCGCGACCCCGGCAGCAAACGACAGACACACAGAAAGAACGGCAACTACAATCGCTTTCGTCATAGATTTTCCTCTCCAAGTTGTGGATTAAGCTTTTCCCGACACGCACGGATGCCCGCTATTCTCCCCGACCACAAACCTCATGTCAAAAGGAAAAATCAGTGCCTCCTAGTTTAACGGCAGGTTCGTGGCGCAACGACAGGTTGGCGTGGCGCAGGCACCCTCGTCGTGGGTCAATCATAGCCCGCTACAATTTATGGGACCGGTTGAAGCAGCCTCCGCTTCCTCGGCGCTCCCTGCGTCTCGGCCGTGAAAGGCTCTTCCCTGCACCACTAAGGCACTTCGCGCATTTCTGACTCAGGACTCGAGCCGCGGTTCGTTCATCGCGATGAGAAACTCCCTGCCACAGTGCGTACACTTCGCCGTGGCAAAGAGGATCATGTTTCCTGGCCAATGGTGTACAGTTTGCTGCTGGCAGTGTGGGCATTCGATCTCATGCCGATTGAAATCAAGATCGATGAGATCGCCTTCCGACATGACTTATTCCTGTTCCCATGGGGAGCGCCGGCTTCCGCTCTCGGACATGCTCGCGTTACGCTCACGCTAGTCGCACGCTGGCAATGTGTCGGTACGCTGAGGAACTGCCGAACGTGCGCTGGCGTGCATAGCGACTAGTCCGCTTCGCCCTGCCATTCCTTGATTTGCAGCAGCATGATTCGGTAGCACGCACAGGCTGCCGCTTCCAGTTTTCGCCGGTCGATAATCTTTACGTCCCCGCGACTGTAGGTGATCAATCCCGCTTTCTGCAACATTCCGGCCGCCACGGTCACGCTGGAGCGGCGAGTTCCCAGCATCTGAGCAAGCAATTCGTGGGTCAATGGCACCGAATTCGATCCGATCCGGTCAGCGCTCATCAACAACCATCTCGCCAATCTCTCATTCACTGCATGCAGACGATTACAGGCTGCAATCTGTGTGACCTGCATGGTCATGATCTGCGAAAACTGCTGCAACTGCCGCTCCAGTTTGGGGCACTGCAGGAGAACTCCCCTCAGCGCTTCGCTGTCGACTCGAAAGACCGAGCCCTCAGTCTGCGCGATGGCTCGCGTGGGCGGGTGTGAAAGCCCGCAACCAGCGGCAACCCGATAAAGCCTTCCTTGCCCACCAGGCCGACCTCCACACTCTTTCCGTCCGGGAAGACGCTCAGAATGGACACTAAGCCGCGGTTGGGGAAATAAGCAGACTTCAAAGTATCGCCCGGTTCATGCAGCACTTGGTGCGTCTTCAGACGCATAAATTCCAATTTCGAGAACAGCAGGTCGCGCTCTCTGGGAGGCAGTCCAAGCAGGATCTCGTTATGGATGTGGTTGCCGTCAACGTTAGCGATGAGTAGCGTCGGAGAGAACTCTGTAGGCAGACGGGACTTGTTGGACATAAACGGCTCCCTGCGCAGCGCAACGCTGTCTGATTTCGCAAGGAACCGTCACCGTACGGTGCGGCGGAAAGATGCTAGAAGAGACACCTTTAAACTACTCTCTTTTTAATGTTAAAAGTGTGCACAAGAGCACAGTGTCCAGCATCTCCATTATGGTCGCGTGGCGCGGGCGTCCTCGCCCGCGGCCTTTGACTCTGCGACACAAACCGCGCGCCCAGCACGGTTCTCACCTCGCGTGACCTGGATCACAGCCTCATGCCCGCCGCTTCCGGTACAGTATGGTTACGCATGGGCGGATTTTCCATTCTCACCAACCGCAAACGCGCCGTCGTCGCGCTTGTGCATTCCGTCGTGTTCCTCCTGATCGCTGTCCGGCAGATGGTTGCTGCCGATTCCGCCGTCGGCATCTGGGAACCGTCCGCGGTGTCGCGTGGCACGTGGATTCTCTGCGGAATCTTTGCCATCGTCTCCTCCATTCTTTTGTGGCTCCTCGTCATTTCCCGCGGATGGATGGAAAAATTCTATTTCGCCTTCTGCACCATCAGCGCCAGCTCAGGCCTGCTCCGCACCGCTGCTGGCGACCAGGCATTCCACGCCGGCCTCTACATTAGGGTGGTCATGCTGGTCAGCGCGGTTCTGGTGGGAGTGCTGATCGTCCGGTCCCACTCCCGCGTGCAATCGGAGTACGCCGAAGAAAGTTCGTAACCGCCCCCTCATCCGCACTAACACCCGTCTCGAAAGCTTCCCGAGAGGTGGCCCTTCCCGAGCCTGTTAACTTGTAAGGTATTAACCCGTGTTTTAACAGCCGGGGACATTCCTGACCCCCACCCCCCTCCCCCCTATTTCAGCTAAAGTATTGAGTAATAAAGAGTTACTTGTAAAGTATTCCGAAATAAGGACTTAGCTCGACTGTCCCCACTTTGGCTGCGGCTTGTTTACTCTAGAGGTACTATCCGGCTTTACAGAAAATTTAATATCCCGGCCCTTTAGAATCATAGATTTGGCGGGAAATTCCTTTCAAATCTTTGAGTTTAAAGGAGTTATACGTAAAATATTCCGGAATAAGGAGTTAGCTTTGTTTGGCTCACTCGCAGGATTTCGCAGGGGCGCTTGACAGCTGACTGCCTCAACTTCGTGTTGTCAAAGAGCGCCGACTAGTGGGGCTGGGGCAGCTTCGAGGGCCGTCTTGGTTGACGGGCACAGCTCGGCCCTGCCACAGGTCGACTCCATTGTCGCCGACGGGCGGTTAGATGTCTGTGATGGCTCGTACATCGCGTTTGTGATGAAAAAAAGTCAAAGGTCCCGCCCGCGCGGCGTGAAGGCGCGGGCCCCATCGTGCGATCAGACCTCCGCCCACCCTTCGCGAAAAGCACGCGAGGGGCACCCTCTGTGTAGTTGTGCCAGCGGAAGGCTGGGCCACCCGCCCGGGCACACCCACACATTCGCAAACGAGGCGAATGTGTTGGGCCACGCGGCACTTAGACTCCTACATCGGCGAATCGGAATTGAAAGTATCGGCGACGGCCTTCCAGCTTCCGTCGGCCTGCTTGGTATAGACCGTCAGATACTTTCCCTTGTCCGTCATGGGCTTCTTGGTCTTCGGGTCGGTCATGGTCATGGTATAGGTGCCCTGCGAATAGACCATGTCACCACCCTTGGAGGCCATCGCCCGCGTGGACTGGAAAGTCAGCGAAAAATTGGGATCGGCAAGCATCGGCACCATGGCCGCTTTGATGGCCGCCTTCCCATTCAGTATCCCGGCGCCAGGGTAGAGCCCGGAGCCATCTTCCGCAAAGTAGCTGGCCCACTTGTCGGCGTTTTTGGTAGCAGCGTCCTTAACCCAGGCTGCCTCGATGTCCTTTACCGCTTGCACATCGGCGGCGCGCGTGTCGGGAGGTGGTGGGGCGGGGGCATTCGAGCAGCCGACGGTCAGTACGGCGAGCGCCAAGCATACAATCAGCGAAGTGTTACGCAGCATGTTCTCTCTCCTTTGGGAGTCAAGTCCGAACCAGTATAGTCGAACTCTTCCTCGATCAAATGGGACACCCGCGATGCCTTCGAGTACCTTGACAAGGCCTGAAGTCCTGCGGCGTGATCCGCGCTTCGACGCTCCCATCGCGCAAGTCAAGCAGCGCGTGACCGCCGCTAATAGGGACGAACTAGCTGCTTCTGCCAGAGCCAGTGCGATGAACGACCTCGAAGTGCGTTACAAATTCATCGAAGGCAGTCAGGACCGCTCGCGCTTCCGGTTCCACCACGGCCTTCTCCGGCTTCACTCCGGCGAACCTACGGACTGCCTCCATCGACTCCCAAAGCGTGAGCACGACAAGTTCAATCGCGCCGTCAACCGCGCGTCGGAGCAAATATGCTCCGCGATGTCCTTCGATCGCACCGACTGCCGGGAAGACCTTTTTTGTTGCATGCGCAACATATTCGTCCGCTCTCTCGACCGTCGCGCGAGCGCGCCACATCCGCAAGATCATGCCCTTGCTTCTATCTGGGGATGAAGCACCTTCGTCTACTGGGTTCGAAGACCCGCTCTGCGTTATCTTGCCGGCGGCCACTGCATTCGGCCTGATGGGCGTCGCGGAGTTTTCTCCCGCAACCGTCGTCCATTCCCGCACATGCCATCGTTTCACGGCCCCGCTGGTCACATAAGGATCAGCCCGGGCAAACTTCTCCGCGACCTCGGGCGAGTCGCCCTTGAACAGCAACACGGCACTGTCGACCGGATTCGACAGCGCGCCGCCCAACACCAGTTCGCCGCGCTCGCTTGCCTGCCAAGCCTTTTCGAGGTGGGCATCCCGAAACTCCGCGCGCCTGGAAACGTAGTCCTCACCAACCTCGTAGAACAAAAGGTAATGCATTCCAGAGTCTCGTTCCTTTCCTAAAAATGCCGTACTTGGTTGTTCGAGGAAGGAACCGGCCCTTTTGGACTCGGCTCAATTTGAAACTGAGACACTACGAACTCTCCTACACCACAAAATACTTGGCCCCCGGATGATGCACCACGATCGCCGAAGTACTCTGCTCCGGCTCGAGCAAGAACCCCGAAGTCAGGCGCACGCCTACGTTCTCTTCCGGCCTTAGGAGGGCGAAGAGCTTTGTCTGATCCTCCAGATGCGGACAGGCCGGATAGCCGAACGAATAGCGCGACCCACGATACTTCTGATGGAAGAGATCGCGAATGTGCGGCGAGTCTTCGGCTGCTATGCCTAGCTCTTCGCGCATCTTCTTATGGTGAAACTCGGCGAGGGCCTCCGCCGTCTCTACGCTCAGGCCGTGGAGATATAGGTAGCGCGTATATTCTCCGCCCTCGAAGAGGCGCTGCGTTTCCACCGATGCCTTCGGACCGATCGTGACCAACGACAGGCCAATCACGTCCATCTTCCCCGAAAAAGGCGCGGCAAAAAAATCGGAGATACAGAGGCGGCGGCCTTCTCTCTGGCGAGGGAAGGTGAAGCGCAGCAACTCCTTTGCTTGCGTAGGGGCGGACGCCCCCGGCTGCCCAGCCGCTGCAAACGGCTGCTGCCGAGCTTCGCTCGGCTTGGACAGCCGGGGGCGGCTGTCCCTACACGAGCTTGGGTCGTAGACTACTACGTCGTTGCCATCGCCCTGGGCTGGGAAATATCCGTACACTCCCTTCGGCTCAAACCAGCCCGCCGCTATCACATCCTCTTCCAGCTTCTTTTTGATCGGACGGTATTTCTCCTCCACCAGCCTTGCGTAATCTTCCTGCGACGCCGTCTTTAGCTGCCACTGGTTCTTGAAGAGCGCTGTGTCGTTGATGTAATTGAAAATCTCTTGCAGATCGTAATCCTTCACCACCCGCACGCCCCAGAATGGAGGCTCGGGAATATTCGGCGCATCCGTCACGACCGCGCTGCGCTCCGCAAATACCGGGCCGATCTCTTCATCCACCGCGGCCGCTTTCGCGTAGTCCTTCACGGTCCTGCCGTCCTTCAGCCGCGCCTCGCGCTTGCCGTCCTCCGACGCCAGGTCCTCCATCACGTGCAGACCCGCGAACGCATCTTCACCGTAGAACACGGCATTCGAATACTCGCGGCGCAGATCGTCTTCTACATACTTGCGGGTTAGGGCCGCGCCTCCGCAGATCACCGGATACTGTAGCTTCTGCCTTTCCAGTTCCTGGATCACGTACTTCATCTCGAGCGTCGACTTCACCAGCAGGCCGCTCAGACCGATCGCGTCCGCGCTGTGCTCCTGCGCCGAGCGGATGATCGTGTCGCCCGCCTGTTTGATTCCCAGGTTCACAACCTTGTAACCATTGTTGGATAAGATGATGTCGACCAGATTCTTTCCTATGTCGTGCACATCGCCCTTCACCGTGGCCAGCACGATTGTGCCCTTCTGCTGCGACCCGGTTTTCTTTTCCATCTTCGGCTCTAGATAGGCTACCGCCGCTTTCATCACTCCCGCGGAGTCTAGCACCGACGGCAACTGCATCTTGCGCGCTCCGAACAAGTCGCCCACCGTCTTCATTCCGTCGAGCAGCACCGTGTTGATCAGGTCGAGCGGCGTGTACTCGCCCAGCGCTTCTTCCAGCAACTCTTCCAGGCTGCGCTTGGTTTTGCCCTCGCCCACCGATTTCTCGCCGTTGATGATTGCGTACTTGAGCTTGTCCTCGATCGAGAGCGTTTCCACGTGCGCCGTGGTCTGCGCCTGCGCCTTGCCTTTCACGCCCGTAAAATGCTGCATGTAAACCTGGAGCGGATCTTCATTCGACCGGTCCTGGTAAATCAGCTTGCGCGCCAGTTCCACTTCTTCCGCCGGAATCTTGTACAGCGGATAAATCTTCGTGTAATTGACGATGGCAACGTCCAGCCCGTTTTCGACCGCCTCATGCAGAAACACCGAGTTCAGAACTCGCCTTGGATAAGCGTCCAGGCCGAAGCTGATGTTGCTGACTCCTAGCACCGTCTTCACTTCCGGCAGTTCCTGGCGGATTCGCTTGACCGCTGCCAAGGTCTCGACGCCCGCCGAGCGGTATTCTTCCTGGCCCGTGGAAATCGGGAGCGTCAGCGCGTCGAAGAGCAAGTCCACCGGACGGATGCCGTACTTTTTCGTAGCCAGATCGAAGATGCGATGCGCGATCGCAACTTTTCTGTCCGCGGTCAGCGCCATGCCCTCTTCATCGATGGTCAGCGCGATCACGCCCGCGCCATAGCGCTTCGCCATCGGCAACACTTTCGATGTCCGCTTCTCGCCGTCCTCCAGATTGATGGAGTTGATGATGGCTTTGCCGGGGATGCGCTTCAGCGCCTCTTCCACCACGTCGGCTTCGGTGCTGTCGATCAGTATCGGGGCGGGCACGCGGGTTGCGATTCTTTCCAGGATTGCGGAGATGTAGCCCTTCTCGTCTTCGCCCACGATGGCGCAGCAAAGATCGAGCATGTGCGAGCCTTCGTTCGCCAGCTTTTTCGCCAGCGTCAGAATGTCGTCGTACTTCTTGGCCTGCACCAGCTTGCGGAAATGATCGACTCGCGTCGTTGTGTTCATCTCCTCCGCAACGATCAGAGGCTTCGGTTCCAGATCGAGCGGCACCGATGTGTAGGCGCTCGACGCCGCGCCCACCGGTTTCACATCCCGCTTCGCCGGCTCGACGCCGGACACCGCGTCCACCACGGCTTTCAGATGTTCGGGAGTCGTGCCGCAACATCCGCCTACAATCCTTACGCCGTAGTCCTGCACGAAATGTTTGTGGTAGTCGGCCAGGTCCTTCGGCGCGAGCTTGTACACCGCGTGCCCGCCGACGTTCTGCGGCAGTCCCGCATTCGGCAAAACTGAAATGAGCTTGGTGGAGTTCAGCCCCAGATATCGGACTGCCTCATTCATCTCCGCCGGACCCGTAGCGCAGTTCAGACCAATCACGTCGATGTCATAAGGTTCGAGCGCAGTGAGCGCCGCGCCAATTTCCGTCCCGAGCAGCATGGTGCCAGATTCCTGCAGCGTGACCTGCACCGTCACCGGCAGGCGCTTGCCAGCTTTGCGCATTGCCTCCAGCACGGCGACCGTGGCAATCTTCGCCTGCAACAGATCCTGGCACGTCTCAATCAGCAGCACATCGACGCCGCCCTCGATCAGCGCCAGCGCCTGCTCTTCATAGGACTCCACCATCGCGTCAAAGCCGATATGTCCGAGAGAAGGTAATTTTGTGGTCGGCCCCATCGATCCGGCGACGAAGCGCGGCTTGTCCTTGGTCGAAAATTGCTGCGCCACTTCTTTCGCGAGTTGCGCCGCCTTCAGGTTGATCTCGCGCACTTTGTCGCGCAGATCGAACTCGCCGAGAACAAGTCCCGTCCCGCCGAACGTATTCGTCTCCACGATGTCGCAGCCCACACGGAAAAAGTCCGCGTGAATCTCGCGAATGATATCGGGACGGCTCAGCACCAGAACCTCGCTGCAGTTTTCCTTGCCCCAGTAATCGTCCAGGGTAGGACTCCGCTTCTGAATGTTCGTCCCCATCGCGCCGTCATAAATGACGACTCGTTCCTTTACGGTTTGGAGAAAGTCTGTCATTAGTCGTTGGTCGTTAGTCGTCGGCCGTTCGCTGTTCGTCTTCAGTCGCCGGTCGTTCGTCTTTGCTGTTCAGTCGCGGGTCGTGCATCTAGGGTTTGCGGCCATTCGAGATGCGCGAACGACCAACGACCAGCGACTGCTTCCACATACAATAACGCCGGTCCCTGCGGGACCGGCGCTTGGTAGAGAAGATCTCGAAGTTCGCTAACTCCCTGTCACGCCCGCGTCCGTTTCGGATTGCGCAAACACCTGATTGGCTCCCATGTGCGCCGGAGCCGGCGCCAGCATCTGTTCTTTCCGGTAAATCAAATTGCTCGCATTGAAACTTGCCAGCTCAAACCCGTGTCCATGCGTAATCGCATCCGTAGGACAAGCCTCCACACAATACCCACAAAATATGCATCGATTATAGTCGATGTTGTAGACACGGGCGTAGCGTTCGGCGCCTGAAACTCTGGTTTCAGCGGTGTTTTCGGCGGCTTCTATGTAGATGCAATTGGCGGGGCAGGCGGCGGCACAGAGGAAACACGCTACACATTTTTCCAGTCCGTTTTCGTCGCGCTGCAGAACGTGCATGCCGCGAAAGCGTTCCTGAAACTGTGCGCCTTTCAGGGGGCCGGGACCGTCGGGATAGTTCTCGACGATGGAGGGCTGAAACATCTCCTTCAGGGTGATGGTCATTCCCTGGGCGATGGCGCCGATGTTTTTGATTACGGACATGCTTCGTTAGTATAGCGGATGTTGGGTGGAGAGGCAGCTCTCGGCTGTCAGCTCTCAGCTCTCAGTCCTCGGCTTTTGGCCCTGGCTTTTGGCTGTTCGCTCTTCGCTCTTCGCTTTTCGCTTTTCGCTTTTCGAAAATGGCTACGAAGGACGGGGGGACTTTCGTGGACGTGGAAATCTTCTCTTAATCGTTGAAACTCTACAGGTGCGCTGCGTCGCGCCGGCGCAAAATGGCGTTTCAACTTATGGCCAGCCTTGGTTTGCGTTCTTCTCGTTTTATTTTCTTCGTTATCTTCTTCGCGGCTTTCGTTTTTCTTTTTGGCGGATTTTTGAGCAAGGCCTTCGGTCAGGAGGCTGACAGGAAAACAAATTACTCGGCTTCTCTAGCGCGCGCTGAAGAGCGCGACGGGCATCGTCCTTATCTGCGGGATGATTTGAACTGGAACTGGAACCAGCGGGGGCGGACTGTGCCTGGGGGGAAATCGGCGGCGGGACTGCGGTTTCGTGCTTACCAGCAAAAGATGGCGATGCGGGCCCAGCGCGCGGCGGCGAGTGCGAATGCAACACCCCCACCCAAGCGGAGCTTGGGTGGGGCGCCCGCAACGCCTCCACCCGCTTCGAACTCCAACTCGGGCTTGACGGTGTGGGCGCCGCTTGGACCGGCTCCGCTTGCTTCCGATGCTACGGGAGATGGAGCGCAGGATTACAACTGGGTCTCGGGGCGGGCTACTTCGGTGCTGATTGATCCTGCGGACAAGAGTGGAAACACGGTGCTGCTGGGCGGCGCATATGGCGGTCTCTGGAAATCGACGAACGCGGGCAGTCAGAATTCCAATCCTGCTTCGGTCACCTGGCAGGCTTTGATTGACGACCAGCCGACGCTGGCGGTGGGCGCGATTGCTTTGCAGCCGGGCAACAGCAACGTCATTCTGGTTGGAACCGGCGAGACGAACAGTTCGGGCGATTCTTATTACGGCCTTGGAATTCTGCGTTCCGCGGACGGAGGTTCGACTTGGACGCAGATCCAGAGCGCAGCGAGTGGGCAATCGTTTCTGGGAATTGGATTCAGCAAGATCGCTTTGAGTACGGCGAATCCCAGCCTGGTGGTGGCGGCGACAGCGGGAGACAACGGCTTGTACGTTGGACTGGAAGAGGATGGGAATTCGACGGCGCGCGGACTTTACTACTCGCAGGACGGGGGAGTGACGTGGAACCGCGCCATCCTCTCGGACGGTGCAGTTCCCGCCTCGGCTACGTCCGTGGTTTACAACGCGAGCCAAGCTGGCGGGACTTTCTACGCTTTTATCCGGCGCCACGGGCTGTACTCCTCGACCGATGGCCAGCATTTCACGCGGCTGACTACGCAACCGAGCGCGGGTCTTGCATCCGGGCTGTTCCCGGCGGGTTCGAACGCGAGCAGTTGCCTGATCTATCGCGGCGAGTTCGCGGTGGTGCCGGGGCGCAACGAGATGTATGTGTGGATCGTCGACGTGCAGACGGACAACAATGGAAACCCAGTGCCCGCCGACGAGGGCATCTGGCAGACGACGAACGGCGGAACGAGTTGGACAGCGATTCCGGACAACGGCATCACAGAATGTGGGGACAGCGCTTTTGGAGCGAACAGCGGCTGCGGCGTGGAGCAGGGTTGGTACAACCTGGAGTTGGCCGCGATCCCGAATGGAACGGCAACGGATGTTTACGCGGGCGCGATCAATCTTTACAAGTGCACGATTGCTGGGGGCACGACTTGCACGCAAGGCGACTGGATCAATTTGACGCACGTGTGTGGGTGCAATCCAGGGCCGCTGGGGGCGCCGGCCCATGTGCATCCGGACCAGCACGGAATCGCGTTCATGGTTGTGGGTGACACAGCGCCCGGCTACTTCGCGCACGACGGCGGAATCAGCCGGACGCTGGATGGTTATTCCGGGCTGAACACCGGGAGTTGCACGGGGACGAATCAGTTCGACAGCCTGAGCGAGACACTGGGCTCGATGACGGAATTCGTTTCGTTCTCGGTGGACCCGACCAGCGCGGACATTCTGCTCGGCGGAACGCAGGATAACGGCTCGCCGAAAACCAGCACCGCAACCAGCAGCAGTACCTGGCAGAATGCACTCGGCGGCGATGGCGGATTTACTACCATCAATCCTACGAATCCCAGCGAGTGGTTTGCGGCGAACCCCTACGTCACGATTTTGAAGTGCGAGTCGGTAACGGGAACGGGAACGGATTGTAACGACAATACATTTCTCCAGGTCGTCGACTCCAACAATCTGGGTGGAGACCAAGGAGCTTTCTATACTCCCTACATTCTTGATCCGCAGAATACCAGTGAGATGCTGGTGGGAACTTGCCGGGTCTGGTGGATCAGCACCAGCGGAACCGCTCCGCTGCAACTGAGCAATGACTTCGACACGTTAGGGACCGGCGTGTGCACGGGCGATGAGATCAACCTGGTGAATGCGCTGGCCGCGGGCGGGCCAAAGGACATTAACAACAATTCGACGGTGGTATATGCGGTGACCGACGGATACGGGCCGCTGAGCGGATCTCCGGGCGGCGAGGTGTGGGTTACGACCAACGCCGGCGTCACTTTGATGTCGAATGTAACGCAGGATGTGAACCCGAACGGGTATGCGATTTCGACGGTCGCGATGGATACGTCGGATGCAACTGGCAACACGGCGTATGTCGGGATCATGGGATTCAGCACGCAGTCCTACCCAACATCGCATGTGTGGAAGACTACGAATGCGGGCGCGAGTTGGACGGACTGGAGCGGAACGGGACCGACGGTGCTGCCGGACGCTCCGGTGAACGCTTTGCTGGTGGATTCGCAAGTGGGGCAGGTTTACGCGGGAACCGACGTTGGCATTTTCGTGAGTTCGACGACTGCGGCGAGTTGGGCGGAAGTTGGTCCAACTTCGGGGCCGGGTGTGTCGGGATTTCTGCCGAATGCGCCGGTAACGGCGCTGCAACTCTCCAATCCTGCCGAGGGCACGAAAGCGCTGGTGGCATCGACCTACGGGCGTGGCATTTGGAGGGTGGCGGCGCCAGACTTTGCGATTGCGGTAACGGCGACTCCGAATGCGACCGTGCTGAATCGGAACGTGACGTGGAACGGCACGCTAACGGCGCTGTACGGATACAGCGGGAGCGTGGCGCTGACCTGCACGGCGGGAGCTCCGGGGACGTGCGGGATTACGCCGCCGACGGTGACAGCAACGGCTGGGGGCGCCCCGTTTACGGTGACGCTGGGCAACGCGACAACAGGGGCGTTCAATTTCACGATTCAGGGAACCGACGGGACGCTGACGCATGCGACGGCGACGGAGACGCTGACGGTGGGAACGGACGTGACATGGACGGCCACGGGCAGCACTACGGCGACGGTGCTGGCAGGACAGAGCACGAGCTACGCATTTTCGGCGGCTCCGGTGGGGGGCGGGTTGTTTAGTTCAGGCGTGAGTTTTGGGTGCGCGAACCTGCCGGCGTTGACGAGTTGCGGGTTCAGTCCGGCGTCGATTGCGGCGGGGACGGGGACGACGGCGGTGACGCTGACGATTGCGACCACGGGGCCGAATGCTGGGGCACAGTCGCGGCCGCGAGCGAGGGCCGGACTGCGCACGGCTGGGACCCCTCGGCTCCCCCGTCCCATCCCGCCAAAAGCGGGCGCGGTCGGGGCCCCGGTTCGCTCGGGGCTTCGGCAAAACGAGCAGGATCGCGGGGGGAGACGTCCCTACACTTTCACAGCGCGTCCACGGACTTTGCCCCTCTTCGCGCTCGAGTGGGTGGTGATGATAGGGATTGTGGGGCTGGGGCGAAAGAGACGCGGCAAGCCGCGTCTCTACGGCGGGATCGCGGTCATTTGTTTGGGACTTGGATTAATGGCAGAGATTTCGTGTGGCGGGGTCGCCGGCAGCGGCGGCAGCGGGAATTCTCCAGACTTTGCGATTGTGATGACTCAGACTACTGGTTCGACGGCTGTGAATACAAACGTCCCATGGAACGGGATGCTGACAGCGTCGAACGGATACAGCGGGACCGTGACGCTGACGTGTACGGCGGGAGCTCCGGCGACGTGCGAGTTTGCACCACCAAAGGTGACGCCGACGGCCGCGGGAACTCCGTTTACGGTGACGTTGGGTAGCGCGGCGACGGGGACGTTCACTTTCACGATCTCAGGAACGGACGGCACGCTGACGAACGCCACACCGACGGAAACGCTGACGGTGACGCCGCCGGGTGGGCCGGGGGACTTTGCCATTGCGGTGACAGCGACTCCAAATTCCGTGGGGGTGAGTCCTCAGACTGTAACGTGGAACGGAACGTTGACAGCATTGAACGGATATCTGGGGGGAGTGACACTGACCTGTACGGCGGGAGCTCCGGGGACGTGCGAGATCGCGCCGCCGACGGCGGTGCCGGCGGCTGCTGGCGCCCCGTATACGGTAACGTTGGGCAGCGCGACGGCGGGGAAGTTCAATTTCACGATCCAGGGGACGGCCGGGACGCTAACGCACGCTACACCGACCGAGACGCTGACCGTGGGAACGGGAGTGGGAACGCCGGACTTTGCGATTGCGGTAACCGCGACTCCGAATTCAACGGGGGTGAATCAGAACGTAACGTGGAACGGGACGCTGACGGCGTTGAACGGATACATTGGGAACGTCACGCTGACCTGTACGGCGGGAGTTCCGGGGGTGTGGTGGATCGCGCCCACGGGACCGGTGACGCCGACGGCGGCGGGCGCTGCGTTTGCGGTGACGTTGGGCAGCACGACGACCGGGGTGTTTAACTTCCAGATCCAGGGAACGGACGGGACCTTGACGCACGCTACACCGATCGAGACACTGACGGTGGGAAGGGTAGTAACTATAAGTCCGGTGTCGGCGACTTTGTTTGCGGATGAAGCGGGTAACTCGTGGCCGGCGGGAGTTACTCAGCGACAATTCTCCGCGACAGTCGCTAACTCGACTGACCAGAGCGTAACTTGGGCCGTGACCGGCGGAAGCGCGAATGGCACGGTGAACGGGACGGGGCTGTACACGGCTCCGGCGGTGGTGCCGAATCCGGCGACCGTGACGGTGACGGCCACGTCGGCGGCAGCGACGGCTCCGGGATCGGCTTTTGTGACCGTGGCGACACCGACGGGGTTGGGGACGTCGCAGATAACGGTGACGGCTACGGCTGCGAGCGGGGCGGCACACGGGGATGTGGTGACGCTGATTGTGCAGTAGAGCAATCTACCGTCGAGACGTGGGAGCGACGAGAACTTGTAATTGGTGATTTGTAATTAGCAATTGAGGGCGCAGAGGTGTCCGCACCCACGTCTCGAAAAACGCGAGACGTGGGGCACCCACGCATTTTTTGCGTCACATTCGCTTGTTCTTGCGTCACGGCGAGGGGGCAAGGGTTAAGGTAGGATCATCTTCGGGCTGCCGTGCTTTGCACGGCTTGGACAGCCAAGGGCGCCTGTCCCTACGTGAACTTATGACTTATGACATTGCGGTGATTGGTGGGGGAATTGTTGGGCTTTCATTTGCCATGCAGGTGGGCGAGCGCTTTCCGCGGTTGCGGGTGGTGGTCCTGGAGAAAGAGGCGGGAGTGGCTCGGCATCAGACGGGACACAATAGCGGAGTGATCCACAGCGGCGTTTATTACAAGGCAGGATCGCTGAAGGCGCGGCTTTGTGTGGCGGGCGCGCGCGAGATGGTGGAGTTCTGCTCGCGGCATGGGATTCCGCGTGAAGTGTGCGGGAAATTGATTGTGGCTACGAACGCGGAGGAAGCGGTGCGGCTGGATGAGTTACTCGCGCGGGGCGTGGCGAATGGGCTCGAGGGTTTGCGGTTGATGGAGCGCCAGGCGATGCTCGAGATCGAGCCGTATGTGGGCGGGGTCCGAGCGCTGCAAGTGCCGTCGACAGGGATCACGGACTATGCATCGGTGACGGCGAAGTATGCGGAAATCGCGGCGGGGCGCGGGGCGGAGGTGAAGACGAACGCGGGGGTGATGGGATTCGAGCGGGCGGGGCATGAGGTGGTGGTCCGGACGCGAGCTGGAGATTTTTCGGCGCGGTATGTGGTGAATTGCGCGGGGCTGTATAGCGATCGGGTGGCGCGAATGGCGGGAGACGATCCGGGGATGATGCTGGTGCCGTTTCGCGGGGAGTATTACGATCTGGCGGCGGCGCGGCAGGAGTTGGTGCGGGGGCTGATTTATCCGGTGCCGGATCCGCAGTATCCATTTCTGGGAGTGCACTTCACGCGGCGGATTCAGGGGAATGTGGATGCGGGGCCGAATGCAGTGCTGGCATTTCGGCGCGAGGGATATCGGTGGAGGGATATCGATTTGGGCGAGGCGATGGAAGTGTTCATGGATGCGGGATTTCGGGCGATGGCGCGGCAGCACTGGAGAAATGGGCTGGCGGAGTTTCGGCGGTCGCTGCGGAAGCGCGAGTTTGTGCGGTCTTGCCAGCGGTTGGTGCCGGCGGTGCGGATGGAAGATATGACGCCGGGCGGGTCGGGAGTGCGGGCGCAGGCGGTAGGGGCGGATGGCGCGCTGGTGGATGATTTCTGGTTTGTGGGGCGAGAGCGATTTTTGCATGTGCTGAATGTGCCTTCTCCGGCGGCGACGGCATCGTTGCCGATTGGGCGGGAGATATTGAAGATGGTGCCGGCGGGGATTGTGAAATAGGATGGTGCCCCGCAGGTTCGTCGCATAAATCCACGCCGTCCGACTTTCGCCACGGGCTGTTAGCAGATGGCAGACTGCTCGTCGTCGTGTAATCTGTTGACTTCCTATTAAAGCTGATTGGGAGAATTCGCATGGCACAGAGTTTGAGTTCGAAAAAGAAAGTGGCGGTTTTGGGTGCCGGGAAGATGGGATCGATTCTGCTGCAGTCTTTCTTGCGGGATGGATTGCTGTCGCCGGGGCAGACGTGGGCAACGGTGGCACATGCGGAGCGGGCGCGGATGCTGAAGGAAAAACTGAAGGTACATGCAGGCACCGACAACGCGGAGGCGGTGAAAGACGCGGACATTGTTTTTCTCTGCGTGAAGCCGCAGGTGGTGGCGGACGTGGCGCGGGAGATTCGGGCGCACGTCCATGCGAAGCAGTTGGTGATTTCGGTGGCGGCGTCGGTCCCGACGGAAATGATTGAGCGGGCGCTGGAGAAAGAAGTGCCAGTGGTGCGGGCGATGCCGAATACTCCTTGCGTGCTGGGCGCGGGCATGACGGCGCTGTGCAAGGGGAAGTTCGCGACCAAGCAGCATCTGGAACTGGCGACGAAATTTTTCGATGCGGTGGGGCGGACGGTGGTCGTGGACGAAAAACACATGGACGCGGTCACGGGATTGTCGGCGAGCGGACCGGCGTATATCTACATCATTCTGGAATCGCTGGCGGAGGCCGGGGTGAAGGTGGGGTTGCCGCGCGATATCGCGACGCTACTGGCGGCTCAAACAACGATGGGCGCGGCGCGGGTGGTGCTGGAGACCGGAGATCATCCGGCATTGCTGAAGGATGCGGTGACGACGCCGGCGGGATGCACGATTGACGGCATCATGGAACTGGAAGAGGGCAAGCTGCGCGTAACGTTGATCAAGGCGGTGGTGAAGGCGGTGCAGCGGGCTAAGGAGTTGGCGTTTTCGTAGACACCACACTAAATGCGCTTGAAGGCCTTCTGAATGTCCTGCATGGAGTAGCGCAGCACCACCGGCCTGCCGTGCGGGCAGGTCATGGGATGCACGGTTTTCGCCAGCTCCGCGAGCAGCCACTCCATCTTGTTCTGCTCGAGTGGCATATTGACTTTGATCGCGGCGTGACACGCAATCGATGCGGCGATGCGCGTCCGCACCGCTTCCAGATTGATGGCCTGGTCTTCGCGCGTGAGCTGCTCGAAGATTTCGTTCAGCATGTGCTCGATCTGCGCGGCGTCCACGCCCGCCGGCGCGACCTTCACTGCCACGCTGCGCGCGCCGAAGGGTTCCGCCTCAAAACCATTGTGCGCAAGTTCTTCGGCAATGTCGCTGAAGATCGCTTGCTGTGCCGGAGTCAATTCGATGACCAGGGGCATGAGCAAACGCTGGCTCTCGACCTGCTGCGCCGAGCGTTGCCGCAGAACTTTTTCGAAGAGTACGCGCTCGTGGGCGACATGTTGATCGATGATCCAGAGCCCGTCTTCGTTGACCGCAAGAATGAATGAATTTCGAATCTGGCCCAGGGGCCGCAGCGTCCGCAGCGACTCGAGAGTTGGCGCCGTTTGCGGCTCCTGCGGGATTGGCGGAGCGCAGCCGTGATCGGGAATCGGCTGCTGCGAGATCGTCGGACAGATCGTTGCCTCCGGCGCGCGTGCCAGCGATACCGCCGCGTTGGCCTCGACCGCAATTCCGCCTTCAAATTCGAGGCGCGCTGTCGTCGCGGGAACTGCCGGCGCCTGCAGCGTGAACCCGGCCGCCGCCGCTGGTTCGTACAAGTCGCGCCACGGGGCGCGCTGCAAACCATCGCCGCTGTGCGCGCCCTGGCTGATCGAAGAATTGGTGAGGCCGGGACTGGAGAGGCCAGGACTCGCGCTTGGCTGCGCCCCAATCTCCGTCAAGAACTGCGGTACCGGCCGCGCCTTCATCAGCGCCGCACGTACCGACTCGCGCACGAAATCGTGAAGCACCCTCTGCTGCCGGAAACGCACCTCGGTCTTTGACGGGTGTACATTCACATCCACTTCGGCAGTCGGCATGTCAATAAAAAGCAGAACGACCGGGAACACCGTCGGCGGCAAAATGTTGCGATACGCCTCGGTGATGGCGTGCTGAATGAGACGGTCGCGAATCAGCCGTCCATTCACGAAAATAAAAATCGAATTGCGATTGAGCTTCTGAATTTCCGGCTTGGAAACAAAGCCATGCAGCCGCACCTCGCCAAAATCGTGTGCCGCGGACACTCCTGTCCGTGAAACTTCATCCTCTCCTTCAGCGGACTCGCGCACAGAAGTCTCCGCACCGCGCCGCCACGGCGGAGGCTGTGGCAGCCCGATACGCTCCAGTGGTTGCATCGCCGCTAGCGGAATCAACTGGTCAAGAGTCTCGCGCCCAAACACCTGGTACACGCGCTCGCGATGACCAGCCACTGGCGGAGCCACCAGCAAGGCGTTGGTGGCCGAGTGCAACTCGAAATGCCTCTCCGGATGCGCCAGCGCGTAGTGGGTTACGAGCGATGCGATGTGGGACAGCTCGGTCGATTCCGATCGCAAAAATTTCTTGCGCGCAGGCGTATTAAAGAAGAGGTCGCGAACCGTGATCGAAGTTCCCAGCGGTAGCCCTGCCTCTTCCACGCGGATCATCTTGCCGCCGTTAATTTCTAGGACCGTCCCGGCCGCTTCTTCTTCGGCGCGAGTTTCCAGATGCAGCCGGGCCACCGAAGCGATGGAAGGCAGCGCCTCGCCGCGAAATCCTAGCGTCGAAATGCTCAGCAGGTCGTCCGTGTCTTTGATTTTCGAGGTGGCGTGGCGCTCGAAAGCCAGCATGGCATCGTCGCGCACCATGCCGCAGCCGTTGTCGGTGATCTGGATCAGCTTCTTCCCGCCCGCCTCGACCTGAATGCGGATGCGCGTGGAACCGGCGTCCAGAGCGTTCTCCAGCAACTCCTTCACCACCGACGCGGGACGCTCGACCACCTCGCCGGCAGCGATCTGGTTGGCAACTCTCTCGGGAAGAACGTGAATCTTGCCCATGGATTCAGTGGATAGTGGTCAGTGGCCAGTGTGACAGATTCCTGGGCGCAGCGTAAAGGTGGGTCGAGGGCTGGCGGTGACGCAGGTGGGACGTCCAGCCTCAGGGGCGAAAGCCCGAATTTCTTGCGGCTCGGAGCGGCACCCTTCGGATTCGCTTAGGGCAGGCTCTGAAGCCGTGCCCTTCCCAATCCAACGCAGAACATATGAGATCACTTCTAACGTATCGTATAGTTTTCCTGGGGGGGCGATGGCATGAAACATGCAATTTTGGGAGCGGGTGCAATCGGAGGTTTGGTCGGCACGGCACTGGCATCGTTTGGTGAAGATGTCACCGTGGTGATTCGGCCGGAAAAGTTGGCGGGCTTCCTCGGGAACTTGTTGCTGGAACGTCCGTCGGGCTGGCTCACGGCGCCGGCGAAAGCCGTCGCCGTGCTGACGAAACCGGTTGACGCACTGTGGATCGCAACCAAAACCTATCAACTACAAACTGCGCTGGAAACTGTTCAGGTGTCGCCGGCCTGCGTAGTTCCATTGCTGAATGGAGTGGACCACATCGCGGTGCTGCGAGAGCAATTTGGACGTGAGCGCGTCGTCCCGGCAACGATCGCGGTGGAAGCGGAGAGGATTGCTCCGGGACGATTCATCCAGCGCTCCCCGTTCGTTCGCCTCAACCTCGCCGCCAAAGGGGAGCCGCTGTTGGGAGCCATCATTGCACAGTTGGGCAATCTTGGATTCACCTGCCAGTTCATTCCGAACGAGCAGACTCTGCTGTGGAGCAAGGTCTGCTTCCTCGCCCCCTTGGCGCTGGTGACGTCCGCATCTGGAATGAACGTTGGAGAGATTCTTGCGGACGCTGCATGGAAACAGAAACTGAGCTCTGCACTCGCCGAAGCATGCGCCGTGGCGAACGCAAGCGGCGCGGAGGTTGACCCGCTGCAACTCCAGGCGGTTTTCGACGGAGCGCCGCCGGCTATGCGCAGCTCCATGCAGAAAGACCTTGCCGCCGGGCGCCAACTCGAGTTGGATGCCATTGGCGGTCCGATTGTGCGCGGCGGGGAACGTTACGGCATCGATGTTTCCATCACGGTGAACCTGATGGCTGCAATTCAAACGAAGACAGTCGCCCCTCGTCCCTAAGGTGCGCGAGAACTAGGTCGTCCCTCCGGAACTTCACTGATTTTTCCCATCCCAACCCGCGCTGAAGCGCGGGGAAAAGCTGGCTCGCCCACCGGGGCTGGATTCTGCTGTGTTTCGTTCCATGGGTTGCCCGGATGCGAGTTCTCACAGACCCCCTACTCTCGATGGCTTTTAGGTACCGCACAATACGAGGGCAAGAGTGCCCGCGTCACACGAGCGGTTTGCCTGCTACACTTTTTCTCCGATGAAAACTCTAAGACTGCTCTCGAACGTGGCGTTGCTTGCCGGGCTGCTGGCGGTACGGATGGCTTGGGCGCAGGCGGCGGCTAGTCCTGCGGCTTCTTCTTTGACTACGCCCGAAGAAAAGCATCTGCGGAATGTACGGCAGCTCACTTTTGGCGGGTCGAACGCGGAGGCTTATTTCTCCGCAGACGGCAAGCGGTTGATTTTCCAATCGACGCGCGACAACTTGCAGTGCGACCAGATCTTTACCATGAATGTGGACGGGACGGAGCAAAAAATGGTCTCGACCGGCAAGGGGCGAACTACTTGCGGCTACATTTTTCCGCACCAGGACAAAATTCTGTATTCCTCGACGCACCTGGTGGATGCGGCTTGCCCGCCGCGTCCGGACTATTCGAAAGGCTATGTGTGGGCGGTGTATCCGGGGTTTGATATTTTCACGGCGAAGCTGGATGGGTCGGACTTGAAGCAGCTTACGACGACGCCGGGCTACGACGCGGAGGCCACGATTTCACAAGACGGGAAGAAGATTGTTTTCACATCGCTGCGCAATGGCGATCTTGATATTTATTCAATGGACGCGAACGGCAAGCATGTGAAGCAGCTTACACATGAGCTGGGATATGACGGCGGTCCGTTTTTTTCCGCGGACCGGAAGTGGATTGTTTATCGCGCTTACCATCCGAAAACGGAGCAGGAGATTGCGGAATATAAGGAACTGCTGAAGCAGAATCTGATCCGTCCGACCACGCTTGAGATCTGGATCATGAAGGCCGATGGGAGCGGGAAGCGGCAGCTTACGAATTTGAACGCGGCGAGTTTTGCGCCATCCTTTTTTCCGGACGGGAAACGGATTATTTTTGCGACGAACCTGGGCTCTACGGGCGGGATGGGAAACTTCGAACTGTACGCGATCAACGTGGACGGGACGGGGCTGGAGCGGATCACATTTAACGACGGGTTTGATGGGTTCCCAATGTTTAGCCCGGATGGAAAGCAGCTGGTTTGGATCTCGCATCGCAACGGAAAGGCGCAGCGGGAGACGAATGTGTTTATCGCGGATTGGGCGCCGTGATTTAGGTGCGTGATTTATGTGCGTGATGAGGCGCTGCCGAGCTTCGCTCGGCTGGACAGCAGACCAACCCAGCCCGCGAAAAGCGCGCGGTCTGGGGACCCCGGCGAGGGCGGCTGTCCCTACACAACCTTACTTGTGTGGCTCTCGCGGAGGAGTTGGTCTTTGATTTGGGCGGGGAGACGCGAACTGGCTAGTACGTCGTGCAGTAGCGGGGCGGGGATTTCGCGGCTGAATTCCAAGGCGCGGGCCAGCGAGAGATGCTCGGTTCGCAGAAGGGCGGCGCGGATTTCTCTGCGGCAGGACCACTTCTCGTGCTGCGCGACCGCATGCACCAGGGCTGCGCTGGCGGCGGGACGAAGCACGGAGTTGATGACGAGGGCTTCGGTGAGGCGCGGGTTTTCGAGCGCGGTCCGCATGACACGGGTCTCGCGAGCTATGGTCTCGGCATTGATGATCTTGCCGTCGACGATTTTGCCATCCCTCTTTTCTACATCCAGCAGGAGCGCGGCGGCTACTCTGCCCGAGGCGCGGCGGGCCAGCGTTACACGTTCGCCGATGGTGACGGTTTTGAGCCGCGAGATGAGGACATCGTCGACGGCAACTTTTACGTCGGCGGGGACGCGGGGCGAGAGCGCAACTTTCATCAGATCGAACGTGTAGAACTGGCGCGCCAGCGGCACAGACACATGGCGTGGTGTGTTCGGATGGCTGGCCAGTGCGATCTTTACCTTGCGGCTCTTGAGGGCGCTGGCGTTCTTGGCGAGTTGCTCGAGGACTTCAGGGGGCAGGTCGGGGCGCTTGAGAAGGGCTAGGGCCAAGTCCCCGGTGAGGGCAGGGTCGGCGGCGCGGAGCAGATCGACGGACGCGAGCGCGGCCGGCGTTGCCGATGCTATTGAGGTCGGCGCGGTTTCGTCTTTGGGCATTTCGTCTTCGGACATCGCGATGTTCAGCCTGCGTTAGACGGGGCAAGCCCCGTGTCTACTTTCGTTTTGCTCGGGCTAGCGCGCCTTCGACGGGATCGGCCAAATCTTGGCGCACGTCGAGGCCGGGAAAGCTTGTCTGCAGGGTATTGTAGAAAACCTGGCGCACGTATGGAGACTGACGAAAGACACTGCCCGTCATCGCCACGGGGAGCAAGGCCCCTGGAGTATGAGGCGCGAGACGGCGGACGACGATGACCGCGAGGGTGGCCAACTTGGCTCCTGCGTCGGCCAGGAGGTCGCAGGCAGTGGAGTCGGCCTTTTCGGCGGCGCGGAGGACGATGGGAAACAGGCGCGGGAAATCGGGTGGTGGTGTTGAGTTAGCTTGCTGCACAAGTTCGTCAAGGGTGTTGAGTTTCCAGGCTTGCAGGACCATGGCGGTGAGCGCGGTTTCGAGGCCTTGATCGCGGGCGCTCAGGATGGCGGAGATGGAGCGGCGGCCGATCCAGTGGCCGGAGCCTTCGTCGGAGACGGCGAACCCCCAGCCTCCGGCGCGTGCGGTGTGACCGGCAGCGTCGCGGCCGTAGACGATGGAGCCGGTGCCGGCGATGGCGATCACGCCGGGACCCGCGCCGAAAGCCGCTTCGAGGGCGATTACGGTGTCGCCGACAACTTCGATGTTCGCGGATGCGAGTTCAGGAACTAGTTCGGCAAGGATTGTGCGAATCTTCGCGGCGATTTCGGGCCGGGCAGCGCCGGCGGCGCCGATGCAGATGGCGCGGATATGATCGGGAGAAATCTTGGCGGTAGCGCAGACCTGGCGGACGGCGGTGTGCAGAGCTTCCCTTGCCTGCGTCTCACCGAGGCGAACGATGTTGCTGCCGCCGGTCATGGCCTTAGCGAGCACAGCCGTTTCGTCGGCTAGAACGCAGCGGGTCTTGGTGCCGCCGCCGTCGATTCCGAGATAGTAGGCCATCGCGCTAGTTCTAACACAGGTTCTGCTTAATCCAACCGGCGGCGGATTCGGGCGCGGAACATGCTTGTACAATGCTGCGAACTGGAACTGGTGTCGTGCGCCGTAAACTCGCGATATAAGTTTAGGTTGTCATCTTGACCCTGAGCGGAGCCGAAGGGGAAAGACCTATGCATTGGAGCGGCTTCAAATACATAGGTCCTTCGCTTCGCTCAGGAAGACAGTCTTGGATTTATGCCTTGAACCTGCGGTATACGCGGCAAGCCGCGTCTCTACTTAAAGGAATCTCTTGGGATTGAATCGGATCGACCTGCTGATTGTTGCCGCGTATCTGGCGGGGATCACGCTGTTCGGGCTACGGTTTCGCAAGCGGCAGCGGACGATGCGGGATTACTTTCTCGCCGACCGCAACATTCCGTGGTGGGCAATTGCACTGTCGATTGTGGCGGCGGAGACCAGCACGCTGACCATTATCAGTATTCCCGGCCTCGCCTACGATTCGAATCTTACTTTTCTGCAAGTGGTGATGGGGTATGTGATCGGGCGCGTCATTATTAGTTTTGTGCTGCTGCCGCAGTATTTTCGCGGCGAGCTGTACACGGCTTATCAACTGATTGAGCGGCGGTTTGGTCCGGAGCTGCAGACGGTGACGGCGGGCCTGTTTCTGTTGACCAGGGCGGCGGCGGAGGGAGTGCGCGTGTATGCCGTGTCGATTGTGGTATCGATTGCGCTGGGCACGGGCGAGGTGGCTTCGATCGCGATCATCACGCTGCTGACTTTGATCTATACATTTGAGGGCGGGCTGGCGGCGGTGATCTGGACCGATGTGGTGCAGACCTTTATTTACGTCGGCGGGACGCTGGTGGGACTGGTGACGATTCTGCGTCTCGTGCCGGGCGGGTGGGGATCGGTGCAGGTGATTGCGGCGGGGCTGCACAAGTTCCAGGTGTTCGATCTTTCTATTTTCGATCCTGCGATCTCGGCGCACTGGCCGTATTTGAATTTTGCGAAACCTTACACGCTGTGGGCGGGGATCATCGGTGGCGCGTTTTTGACGACGGCCAGCCACGGCACCGACCAGCTCATCGTGCAGAGATTGCTGGCGGCGCGGAATCAACGGCAGTCGGTGCTGGCTTTGCTTTCGAGTGGAGTGGCAGTCTTTTTTCAGTTTGGGTTGTTTCTTTTTGTGGGCGTGATGCTGTTTGCCTATTATCGGGTTCCGTCATCTGTGTTTGGGCGGGCCGACAGGATCTATCCGACGTTCATCGTGGGCCGGATGCCGCACGGGATTTCAGGGCTGTTGATCGCGGCGATTCTGGCGGCGGCGATGTCGAATTTGAGTGCGGCGCTGAACTCGCTGGCGTCGAGTTCGATCATGGATTTCTATCTTCGCATTCGTCCGGCGGTGGGCGAAGCGGGGCGGCTGCGACTGGCGCGACTGGCGACCGTCGGGTGGGCGCTGGTGCTGTTCGGGCTGGCGGTGCTGGCACTGCATCGGGTGGGGCGCGTGGTGGAAGTCGGTTTGCAAATCGCGTCGGTCGCTTATGGCGCGTTGCTCGGCGTGTTTCTGCTGGGAGTGCTGACGAAGCGCGCGAATCAAAATGGGGCGATGGTCGGCATGATTTGCGGATTGGCAATGGAGCTGTATTTGTGGGGCTGGTCGCAGGTGGCTTTCACCTGGTGGGTCGCGATCGGGACCTGCGTGACGTTTGGAATTGGTTACGTGGTGAGCTTGGCCTTTTCACCCGCGGCAGAACCTTGAACCACAGGGGCACAGAGGAGCACAGGGGACTCAGTGCGATGCCCGGCCTTTCCTCGGCGGACTCCGCGAGCTTTCCAGTTAGAATCTTGCAACTAGCAAATCCAAGAATGAGCACAACAAATACAGCCCGCCCGGAACTGGCGCGCGACCTGGGATTGTCGCATGCCGGAGCGGTGGTGGTGGGGACGATCATCGGGAGCGGAATTTTTCTGGTTCCATCCGAGATGATGCAGGCGGTGGGGTCGGCTCGACTTGTGTATCTGGCGTGGATGGTCGGCGGGCTACTCTCTTTTTTCGGCGCGCTCACTTATGCCGAACTGGGCGCTATGAAGCCGCAGGCGGGCGGCGAGTACGTGTATGTTCGCGACGCCTACGGGCCGCTGGCGGGATTTCTGTATGCCTGGACCTGGTTTCTGATCGCTAAGCCGGCTTCGATTGCGACCATCACGACCGGGCTGGTGCGGATCCTGGAAACTTTTCCAGTCTTCTCTTTTTTCTCGCATGCCTGCTTCTCGCCTGCTTGGACTTCACATCCATTCACCGTCACCTACGGGCAACTGGTGGCGATTGCCGCCACACTCTTGATCTCGTGGCTGAACTACATCGGGGTGCGCCGGGCGGGAGAATTTCAGTTTCTGTTCACGCTGCTGAAGGTTGCGATCATCCTCGGAATTGTGGCGGTGGGCTTTTCCTATCGCGGAGGAACGTGGGCGAATTTTGCAACCGAGTTCCTTGGGGCGAAAGGCGGTGTGGCTGGATTTTTCGCGGCGCTGGTGGCTGCGCTTTGGGCTTACGACGGTTGGAACGATCTGAACATGGTGGCGGGGGAGATACGGAATCCACAGCGCAACATTCCCCTATCGTTGATTTGGGGCGTGGCGACGGTGGGCGCGCTCTACGTTCTGGTGAACGCAGCGGTGCAGTATGTGCTTCCGGCGGCGGCGGTGGCAGGCTCGGAGCGTCCCGCGTCGGACGCGGTGGCGCTGGTGATGGGGCACGCGGGCGCCAGCCTGGTGTCGGCGGGCATGGCGGTTTCGATGCTGGTGACTTTGAACGGCACCATCATGAGCGGCGCGCGCGTGCCGTTTGCGACGGCGCGCGATGGATATTTTTTCAAGGCGATTGCGGAGGTTCATCCGCGCTTCCACACGCCGTCGGTGGCGATTGTGGTGCAGTGCGGGCTGGCTATCGTCCTGCTGCTGCTGGGAGGCAGTTTCCGGCAATTCTTTTCGCTGGCGATTTTCGCGGAGTGGATGTTCTACATGATCGCAGGCAGCACCGTGTTCGTTTTTCGACGACGGGATCCGCACGCTGAGCGTCCTTATCGCGTGTGGGGATATCCGGTGGTTCCGGCGGTGTTTGTGCTGGTTTCCGCGGCCCTTCTCTACTACACGTTCACCGACAATCTGAAAAGTTCGGCCGGCGGATGCCTGGCGATTTTGGCGGGCGTTCCGGTGTTCTACTTTTTTGCGCGCCGCCGGGCAGCGGCACCGAAGTGAGGGCACCAACGTAATCGGCATCGGATCGAATACCACAGTTTGTTACCAAAGGACAGGCGCAGCCGACACGTTTACCCCCTGCCTAATCTCCCATAATGTGAAGACTCCAACCCCGAGCGCTCTCCCCAGCTTCGGGCCCCCTTTTGGAGTCATGGATGCCTAGGTACGATCGCGGTTTTCAACTCGGCCTATTGCCTGAAAAGAAGTGGAACTGGCGGACGTTCGCAGCAAGCTACGGGATTGTCAGCGGTCTGATTCTGTTTCTGATTTTTTTCGGGATCATCATGCCCGATACGCTGCTCATCACCGCCGACTATCACGTCACAGAGCTAGTGCCGCGGCCGGCGCTGAGGCCGGAGCGGCGGCCGAAATCGAAGGCGCTGCATGCAAAGTTGCTGCCGCCGGCGCCGGTGTTCCAGACGCCGAAACTGATCGTGCCGCAGGAGATCCGCGCGCCCAAGCCGCAGCCACAGGAAATTGAACCGCCCAAGGTGACAATGAACAACTTCGCGCCCGCGGTGTTGAAGGTGACGGGCGGAGCGCGTCCAGTGCTGATTCATACCGGGGACTTCCAGGGAAGTTCGGTGGCGCCGACGGTGAACGCTCCGATTGAGAAGGTGCAAACGGGCGGGTTCGGCGATCCGAATGGGCTGAAGCCAAGTGCCAACGGCAAGCCCAATGGCAAGCTGATCGCCTCCGCGGCGGGTTCGTTCGACATGCCTTTGGGACCGGGACAAGGCAACGGGTCGGGCGGCGCGAAAGGGATGAAGGGAACGGTTGCAAGCGCCGATTTTGGCAGTGGGGTGGCAACTGCGGGACGCGGAGACGGGCGCAGCAGTGGCCGCGGCAATGCGGGAGTGCAGACCTCAGGCTTTGGCTCTCAGGAGATTGCGCAAAACACGCCGCATATTCAGCACGTGGATAGCGGCCCACCAGCCACGTTGGTCGAGATCACGTATAAGCCGAACCCGGTTTATACAAACGAAGCAAGAAACCTGAAACTGGAAGGCGAAGTCCTGCTCGAAGTGGAGTTCGCGGCGAATGGGCAGCTACACGTGAATCGTGTGGTCCGGGGTCTGGGCCATGGACTTGATGAGGCCGCCGTAGCCGCCGCTAACAAGATGCGGTTCAAGCCCGCCTCGCGAAACGGGCAGGCAGTGGACTCAGCAGCAATCGTGCACGTGGTATTTCAACTGGCGTATTGACGACTTTGGAGATGAAAGTTATGCGGAAGGTTATTAGCAATATGAACTGGATGGTTTTGGCTCTGCTAGCGGTGACGATGACGGCAGTGGCCCAGCAGCCGGCGTCCGCGCCGCAGAATCCGCAGCCAGCTTCGGCGACGCAGCCGGGACAGACGGCTGCTCAGCCGAGCCAAGGTCAATCAAACCTGACGCCGCCGACCAAGATGGATCAGGTTGTCGACCGCGTGATCATGCGCGAGAAGGAGCTGATCAAGTTTTTGTCGCCGCGCACTCCAATTGTGGAAACCTATCTGCAGGACCTGACGCAGGATCCGCAACTGGGGCCGATTCCGCAGGATGATCATTATTTTTTGGGACGCATGGACTTGAGCGAATCGATCGACCGGAGCGACTACCTTCAGGACAAAGGCAAAGACGAAGGCATGGAGAAGCGTCTTCTGGGTGGAATCACGAAGAGGTTCAAGTTCCAATACCAGCCGCTGGGCTTTTCGTGGATGATCTTCGTCGACCGCAGCGACTTTGACCGGCAGCACTATGATTTCCACTACGCGCGGCGCGAGTTCCTGGGGGACGTGCGCTGCCTGGTGTTTGACCTGATGCCAAAAAAAGACGCTGGACACGGGCGCTTTCTCGGCCGTATCTGGGTTGAAGATCAGGACTTCAACATTGTGCGGCTGAACGGCACTTATGCGCGCCCTTCGCGTAATAGTTATTACTTCCACATGGACAGTTGGCGATTGAATTTGATTCCTGGTTATTGGGTCCCGTCTTACATCTACAGTGAGGAAGGCGATTTCACGGCGGGAGCCAAGAACAAGATTGCGTTCAAAGCGCAGACTCGCATGTGGGGATATAACCTGAAGGCGGTAACGGCCAACGACGAACTTACTAACATCCGCGTCGACAGCGTAAAGGACGATACGCCGGCGGGACAGGATGCTACTCCGCTGGCCGCCGAGCGCGAGTGGCAACAGCAAGCGGAAGACAACGTGCTCGAACGACTGGAACGCGCCGGGCTGCTGGCGCCGGAAGGCGACGTGGATAAGATTCTGCAAACCGTGGTGAATAACATCGAGATCACCAATAACATCGAACTGCCACGGCCAGTCCGGACGCGGGTGCTAACGACTTCTCCGCTGGAGACTTTCAGCGTCGGTAACACGATTGTGTTGAGCCGCGGGCTGATCGACGTGCTTCCCGATGAGGGCAGCCTGGCCATGGTACTCTCGCACGAACTGGCGCACATTGTTCTGGGACATAACCTGGGCAGCCAGTATGCGTTCAATGACCGCATGCTGTTCTCTGACGAGGGGACTTACCAGAACCTCGGGTTCAAACATATTCCTGAAGAGGAAGCGGCCGCCGACAAGAAAGCCATCGAGCTGCTGAAGGCCTCGCCCTACGCGCAGAAGCTGGACTCGGCCGGGCTTTTCATCAAGGCTCTGCAGGCGCGCGCTCCCAGTTTGAGCGCGCTGCTGCAAGCACACCTTGGCAACAGCATCACGGAGAACGGGACCGTGACGCGCATGGCGCAACTGGCTACTTCGGCTCCGGCGCTCGACTGGAATAAGCTGGACCAGATTGCCGCGCTGCCTCTGGGCGGACGAGTCAAGCTGAGCCCGTGGGATGACCGAGTGGAAATCGTGAAGGCGCAGCCGGTCGCGATCACTTCGGCGCGCGACAAGATGCCGTTCGAGGTGACGCCGTTCTTCCCGCGGCTTTCGCGCTGCAGCACTGCGAGCGCGCCTGCGGCTACCACCGCGGCTACCACCGCTAACGCCAGCCCCACTCCGACTAACTGAGTCGGCTCCAAGTTGATAGAAGCGCAGGCCGGGACCGGAAGAAATTCCGCGCTCCCGGCCTGTGTCTATTGGGGTAACGCGGGGACTAGAAGTGTTTTGTGAGGTCGCCGAAACGATCTACCACCAGCAGCCGCTGTGGTGCTGGGGCGTTCGCGACTTCCTCATGCTCGAGAATCCAGGTGTTGTCGTGGGGTATGAAGACGGCGTGCAGACCTGCGGCGAGGGCGGGGTTGATGTCGGACTTGGGACTGTTGCCGACCATCCAGCTGGTGTCTGCCGCAAGGGCGTACTTGGCGATGGCGGAGCGGTAGGTGGATTCGTCCTTCTCGGCTACGATCTCGACGGCGGAAAAGTATTCTTTCAATCCTGAGCGCTCGACTTTTCCGGATTGCTCGGCAGGATTTCCTTTGGTCATCATGATGAGGTGGTGGCGCTCGCCGAGATACTGAAGGGTCTCGGGCACGCCGGGGAGAATTTCGATGGGATGATCGGCGATCTGGTGGGCAAAGCTGCGAATGCGTTCGTGTAAGTCGGGCGTCACGGGTCGACGGAAAGCTTCTCAAAGGTTTCAACCAGCGAATGCGCGAAGCTGTGCAGGCCGTAGCCGTGTTTGACGATGGATTCTCGCTCAACGTCGTTCAGCACCAGCCGAACCATCTCGGGGGAGTATTCGCGATGGTTGAGGAACGAAATGAACTTTGCGATCGCCCGTTCGAAATAGACGTTATTTTCCCAGAGCGTGTCATCGGCATCGATAAGCAGCGTCTGGGCATCATTCTCTCCCCGCATGGATTCATGATAACGGCTCCCGGCCGGATTCACGGCTTTGATAAACTTGTGTTCATATGAAGAATGGTCGTCCTGAAAGCTTTTTGGCGGAGTTTGCCACGCAATTCGGGCCGGTTTTATTTTTTATTCTCCTGGTGGCAACTTTCGGCGTGGCGCAGCAGAAGAAAACCTGGGTGATGACGGGTTCGGCGGCGAAGGGCGGCGCTCCGGCCAATTTGAAGGTTGCGCCTGACCTGGAGCAACGCTTGGCCAGGTTTCGACGCGTCCAAATGCCGTTCCGGGCGGCCGGCCTGAGTGCTCACGAGCAGCAACTCGTTCACAAACTGGTGGAGGCTTGCGGCTACCTGGAAAGCATTTACTGGCGGCAGAGCGATCCCGAAGCGCTGACGCTGTACCAGTCGCTGGCCATGAGCCGGAATCGACGCGACGTCCAACTGCGACGCTACTTGTGGATTAACGCTTCGCGCTTCGATCTGATTGACCAGAATGAACCGTTTGTTGGGACGGAGGCCATGCCGCCGGGGCGAGGGTTCTATCCGGCGAAGCTGACGCGCGATCAGATGGAACAATACGTCAAGGATCCGGCTCAGAAAGCGGCGATCTACGATCAATTCACGATCGTGCGGTGGCATCAGGGAAAGCTGGAGGCTGTTCCTTACCGGATTGCGTTTCGCGCTTTTTTGGAACCGGCGGCAAAGGCTCTGCGGGCAGCGGCCAAGCTCAGTGATGATGCGGCCTTCGCGAAGTTTCTTCGACTGCGGGCCGATGCGCTGCTCAGCGATGATTATTTCGCGAGCGACCTGGCTTGGCTGGAGTTGAAGAATCCGAAATTCGACATCATTTTTGCGCCCTATGAGACTTATATGGACGGGCTGCTGGGCGTCAAAGGTTCGTACGGCGCGGCGGTGATGGTGCGCAACGAGCGCGAGAGCAAGAAACTGGAGCTGTTTCAAAGATATGTGCCTCAGATTCAGGATGCGCTGCCGCTCGACGCGGAAGATCGGCCGTCGAAACATGGCCTGGAGACGCCGATGGAAGTGATGGACGCTCCGTTTCGAGCGGGAGACATGACTCACGGGTACCAAGCCGTGGCCGACAATTTGCCGAACGATCCGCGGGTGCATGAACAGAAGGGCAGCAAGAAACTTTTTTTCAAGAACTTCATGGACGCGCGGGTGAACTACGTCATCTTGCCGGTCGCACGCAAGCTGATGGAGCCGGAGCAGGCGGCGAAAGTTTCGGGCGAAGGTTATCTGCTGGGCACAATCACGCACGAGATCTGTCACGGACTAGGTCCGGCGTTTGCGCGCACGGCAGGGGGCAAAGTCAGCATTCGGGAAGCGATCGGTCCGAGCTTCAGCGCTCTGGAAGAGGCGAAGGCTGATGTGACCGGGATGTTCGCTCTGAAATGGCTGGTGGATCACGAGGCGCTTTCCAAAGACAAACTGGAAGAGTATTACGCGTCTTATGTGGGCGACCTGTTTCGCACGGTACGCTTCGGAACGGCGGAGGCGCACGGTCAAGCGGAGATGATGGAATTTAACTATCTCTCCGAGCGCGGCGCGATCCGGCGGAATGCTGACGGGCGTTATGCCATTAACTATGACAAGATGCCGGGAGCACTGGCCGATCTAGCCAAGGAACTGCTGCAGATCGAAGCCACGGGGGAACGCTCGCGTGCGGAAAACTGGTTCACAAAGTACGGCACGATGCCGGAGGAATTGAAAGCGTCACTGCAGGCCGCCTCGGATGTTCCGGTGGATATTGATCCGGTGTTTTCGTTTGCGGAGAGGGTGAGGTAAGAGGCTGCGAGCTACGAGCCTCGGGCTACGAGCGAGCAAAAAGCCGCGTCATCTCTCGCCTCAGTGGAAGCTGAACTTGAATATTGCATGCTTCTTCCGTTCGTAGCTCGCAGCGTTCCTACACCCACTCCACGCGCGGCGTCTGCGGAATAATCCCTGCCTTGTGCCCCATGTCGAGCAGGCGACGCACCGCTTCCCTGCCGTCGTCGCCGTAGTCAAGGGTACGCTCGTTGACGTACATGCCGACAAACTTATCGGCGAGTTGGGTATCGAGATCGCGGGCAAACTGCATGGCGTAGGTGAGCGCTTCTTCCCGGTGATCGATGGCGTACTGGATGCTCTCGCGCAGCGCGTGGGTGACGCTGGTCATCGTTTTCCTGCCGAGCGAGCGCCGGACGGCGTTTCCGCCGAGGGGCAGCGGCAGTCCCGTAACTTTCTGCCACCACTTGCCGAGATCGACGACGCGGTGCAGTCCGGACTTGTCGTAGGTGAGCTGGCCTTCGTGGATGATGAGGCCGGCTTCGTGTTTGCCTTCGAGAATCTGCGGGATGATTTGATCAAAAGGGACGACTTCCACTTCAATGCCGGGCGCGAACAGTTCGAGCGCCAGGTAGGCGGTGGTGAGCTTGCCGGGCACCGCGATTTTCCTGCGCTTGATTTCGTCCTGCGTGAAGGGGCGGGTGGAAACGAGCATGGGACCATAACCGTCGCCCACGCTGCCGCCGCACGACATCAGTGCATAGTTTTCCTGAATGTAGGGGAAGGCGTGGAATGAAATCGCGGTTACGTCGTAGACGCCTTCTTGCGCCTGGCGGTTCAGCGTCTCGATATCGCAAAGGGTATGGCTGAACTTCAGTCCCGGCACGCGAACTTTGTTGGTGGCCAAGCCGTAAAACATGAATGCGTCGTCGGAGTCCGGGCTGTGGGCCACGGAGATTTCGCGAACCGGAGAAGATACGGTACTCATATGATTTTGCAATCCTGTTCTGTAAACGTCAGTGCTAGGAAAATCCAGATTTCGAGTGCGCCGCCGCCCAAGGGGCGGTCGTTTTCGGAGTAGTTCGGCATCGCTAATGCGATGCCCTGATACGAATCCCCCGTTACGAATCTCTAGTTGTTCAGCTCACCCTTGCGACGAATGCCGTTGGTGCCAGCGCGCGGCGACGGCGGCGGCCATCAGCACCTTGATGACTTCCGCAAAAACGAACCAGTAGAGGCCATACCTGATCGCCAGAGAAACAGAGTGCGTGAGCACGGCAAGCCAACTGAGTCCACCCGTGAAGAGCACCAGTTCCGCAGCCACGGATGACAGCGCGGCCCAGACGAAACGGCGCGCGTTGTGTTCCGAGTTGTGCTCATAGATCCAGCCCGCGACAAATGCCACGAGTGGATAGGCCATGAGGAATCCACCGGTCGGGCCGAGTATCTGGGCAATTCCGCCCCCTAGAATCGAGGGGCTGAATACGGGCATTCCGAAGGCGCCTTCGACGAGGTAGAGCGTGAGAGCGGCGAAACCGCGACGCGAACCAAGAAGCAACCCCACGGCCAGAACTCCGAAGTTTTGCAGGGTCAGCGGAACTGGCGTGAAAGGTAGAGGCACGGTCACGCGCGCGCACAAGGCGACGAAAAGACTGGCAGTGATCACGATGGCCGCCTGTTTCGCCCATTCCAGGGACCGTGTCTGCCGGCCGAAAACTTGGGTGGCTACTCTAGACATGGCGTTCCTTTCCTCTTTGCGGATTAAACCTGCGGATCAAACTCTTTGTGGCGAATCAAACCTCAGGCGGCGACGTGTGGTCGAGGCCGTCGAGTTCCGCTCTGTGGGCCGCCGAGCGCTTCATTTGTCGCCGGACCCGCATGTAGAGCGTAAGCGCAACCGACACGACCACCGCAACACTGACTCCCAGGATGAGAAACCACCAGAGCATCCGCACAACGCACTTAGGATAGCAGATGATCGGCGACGAAAATGTGCACACTCATGAAGGAGAGCGCTCGGCTGCCGTCAGCCCTTCTTCGCTGGCTTAGCCAGCGCTTTGCGCCGATTCTCAACATTCTTCGAGACGCGTTCCAGACGTTTGCGGGCCAGCTTCGACCCCGTGGCAACCTTCTCAATATTCGCAAACGCCTCGGGGTTGTTCATCTTTTCTCGCATTTCCTTCAGGAAGGGATGAATTTTGGCGAAAATGAAAAACATTTCGCCGCAAATGCCGGGCTGCAGGAAGAGCTCTTGGTTGACGGCGCCGTGCAATACCAGCGATGCGGCCATATCCCAGTAGCCGCCGACTTGGCGCATCCAGGCATTTTCCTGGCTGGGGAACGCGTTGGCGACTTTCAGCACGTCATCGGCGCTCTGCGGCCAGAATTCCACCATAAACCAGTTTCTTGCCTTGCGCATCTCCGCTTCGCGGCGGAGATCGTAGAGTTGTAGAACCACTTGGGCATCGTGCGTGGTCGCTTTATTTGCCATATTTTCGCCTCGTGTTTTGGATTCTTTGTATCCAATCGCGGAAGTCAGATCAGGATTCAAACGCGTGGGGAGTGAGCGCGTGAGAACTGGCCGTCCCACCGGGACTTGAATCATTCTAACCATTTTTCCCAGCGCTAAAGCGCTGGGCTAAGCTGGGTTCGCCCCTCCGGGACTGGATTCTCGAGCTTTTCGTCCCACCGGGTTGTCTGAAACCAGTTCTCACGCACACGCTGAAGCGCTGGGCTAAGCTAGGTCGCCCCTTCGGGGCTGGATCTCGGTACTCTGAAGACCGTTCTACACAGGCTGTAACGAGCCGACTTTGCCTTCCACCGCGCGCTCGTAATCGCATTCCTTGTTCGGACACGCAATTACTGTTCCGTCTTTGCGGATTCGTTCCACCAGGTACTCATGTCCGCAATCCGGACACTTCTCGGGGACAGGCTTCGATGCGGAGGTGAACTTGCACTTTGGATAGTTTGAGCATCCGTAAAAAGTGTTGCCCTTGCGCGCACGTTTTTCGACGAGTTCGCCTTCTTTGCATTCGGGGCACTTCACGCCGATGAAGTTCTGTTTCACATATTTGCAGTCGGGATATCCGCTGCAGGAAGTGAACTCGCCGTAACGACCGTGCCGCAAGATCAAGTTGCGTTTGCACAGTGGGCAGGTTTCATCGAGCGGAATATCGGGCACTCTCTTGCCCTGATCGAGCCGCCGGGTCGTCTTGCAATCGGGATAGCCGGTGCAGGCCATGAATTGGCCGAAGCGTCCGCGCTTCAGGACCATGACCCGGCCACAGTTTTCGCAGTATTCCTCCTGCGCGATCTCCTGCGTCTCGGCCGTGTCGAGGTCGGGCAGATTGATGGGATTCTCTTTGGTGAACTTGCAGCTGTCCGGATTTTCCTTGTCGTAAGTGCTGCAGGCGTAGAACGATCCGTGCTTGCCCCACTTGATGACGAGCGGCGCACCACAGAGTTCACACTTTTCGTCGGTGGGTTTCTCCATACGCTTGATGTTTTCCATGTGCTTCTCGGCGTATCGGAGATCCTTGGAAAACTTGTGGTAGAACTCGGTAAGAGCGTCATTCCCTGTCTGCTTGCCTTCTTCTATTTCGTCGAGCTCTTCTTCCAGGCGCGCGGTGTATTGGAAGTCGAAAATGTCCTTGAAGTTCTCGACCAGCAGATCGGTGACGACCAGGCCGATTTCGGTGGGCACGAACTTGCCGCCGACTTTCTGCGCGTACTGCCGCTCCTGGATGGTGCTGAGAATGGTGGCGTAGGTCGAAGGCCGGCCGATGCCGCGCTCTTCGAGCTCCTTCACCAGCGAAGCCTCATTGAAGCGCGGAGGCGGTTCGGTGAAGTGCTGCTCGGGGAGCAACGACTTCAGGGTCAGCTTCTGCCCGGCGTCGAGCGGGGGGAGCTTGTGCTTTAGTTCCTCGTCTTCTTCGTCCTTGCTGTCTTTGGACTCTTCGTAGACTTTGAGGAAGCCGTCGAACTTCATCACCGATCCGGTGACGCGGAACCAAAACACGTCGGTCCCCGATTTGGCGTCGATATCGACCGAGGTCTGGTCGAACACGGCGGGGTTCATCTGCGAGGCGACGAAGCGCTGCCAGATCAGTTTGTAAACCTTGAACTCGTCTTCCTGCAGGTATTGCTTGACCTGATCGGGATGGCGCGCAGCCGAAGTCGGGCGAATAGCCTCGTGGGCAGCCTGCGCTTCTTTCTTCTCCTTATATGTATTGGGAGATTCGGGCAGGTAATTGGCGCCATACTCGCTGCCGATGTACTCGCGGACTTCGGTGATCGCCTCGGCCGAAACGCGGGTCGAATCGGTTCGCATGTAGGTGATCAGGCCGACCAGCCCCTCATCGCCGAGTTCGATACCTTCATAGAGGCGCTGCGCGATCATCATAGTGCGCTTCACGCTGAAGCGCAGCTTGCGCGAGGAATCCTGCTGCAGCTTGCTGGTCGTGAACGGTGGAGTGGCATTGCGGCGGCGCTCTTTCTTTTCCGCCGAGCGGACAACCCAATCAGCCTTTTCGAGCTCCAGGCGGATTTTTTCCGCTTCCTCGCCATTCGGGATTTCGATTTTCCCTTCGCCCTTGCCCAGAAAACGGGCATCGAATGCAGGAGGCTTCGTGGCGGCGAGGTGGGCGTCGATCGTCCAGTATTCCTTTTTCTCGAAGGCTTTGATCTCGCGTTCGCGATCGACGATCAATCGGAGTGCGACGGTCTGCACACGTCCGGCGGAAAGGCCGCGGCGGACTTTATCCCATAGAAGAGGAGAGACCTGGTAACCCACGAGGCGATCGAGCACGCGTCTAGTCTGCTGCGCGTCGACCAGGTTGCGATCGATGTCGCGGGGATGCTCGAAGGCGGCCTTGACAGCGCGCTGGGTGATTTCGTTGAAGGTCACGCGGCGGATGCGTGCGCCATCGCCTATGTCGTCCGTCTTCGCCTTTTTTTTGCCTTTCTTTTTCTTGCTCGAATCTTCGCCGAGTTCGTCGGCGAGATGGGCGGCGATGGCTTCGCCTTCGCGATCCGGGTCAGGCGCCAGGTAGATGTGGTCGACCGACAGAGCGAGTTTCTTCAGCTTGGCCAGGACTTTTTCTTTTCCTGGGATGACAACGTATTCGGTATCGAAGTTGTTTTCGACGTCGACACCCAGACTGCTCTTAGGCAGGTCTTTCACATGGCCGAAAGAAGCATCGACCGTGAATCCCTTGCCCAGATACTTCTGGATAGTTTTCGCCTTAGCCGGCGATTCGACGATGACTAGACCTTTGGACAATGTGCTCCCCAAATGTTAGCTATTGACTCGAAGCTAACATGACTTGGCAAATTTCGCGAAACGGGCAGGCGGGCTGCGAGCTGCGAGCCACGAGCTTCGAGCTTACAAAACCGCTAGCGCGTTGATGCTTTCTTGACAAACTGGACCGGCTGAACCTGCTGAATCAACGCGGTCAGCATCCGTTGAACTTCATCCGTCTGCTTGGCGAGCAGGCTGTGCACGGTTTCCGTCAGCAAATCCAGATCGTGCGCTAGCAGCAGGTGATATTCAAGTTCTGCAGCCGAACCACGCACGATGTGCAGAAAACGCGTCAATTCTCGCTCAGACTTACGTCCGGCGCCCTCCGCAATGTTCGCGCCGATGGAAGAGGCGGCGCGACGCATCTGGGAGGTTATTCCGAACAACTCTTCTTTAGGAAATGGTCGCGTGGCTTTGTATACATCGATCGTCAATGAATGGGCCTTTGACCATACCCTCAGATCCTTAAAGTCTTTCACATGAAACCTCCTCTTGCGTCGACCTACGGCTACGAGCTTCGAGCAAACAACTGCGATTTGAATTTCGACAAACCCGTTCCTTCCAAGCCGTTGTCTTTCAAGCTTGCTCGTTGCTCGCGGCTCGCAGCGCCCTCAAAAGCTCTTCACAAAATTCCTCCCCGGCAACTGCCTCACCTTCCCGTTCAGCTCCAGTTCAAAGAGAGCGGCGAAGATTTCCGAGGACGACATTTCGGCTTCCAGTAATTCGACCAATTGATCAATGTGCGTGGATTCATCGGCCTTGAGCAACTTGAAAATCTTTCTTTCGTGGGGCGAAGTCGCCTCGTCCGGGAATAGAGATGCGGTTTCCGGCTCGGGGGATTCATTCTGCATGGAACTGAGCGTGGCTTGAATGTCAGCCGGAAGCTCTTCCCACACGTCTTCCCAGGTGGCGACGAGCTTCGCGCCCTGCTTGATCAGCGTGTTTGGGCCCCAGGAATTCTTGTTGGTCACGTTGCCCGGAACGGCGTAAACATCGCGGTTTTGTTCGAGGGCACAGCGCGAAGTGATACGCGTGCCGCTGTATTCCGCGGCTTCGACGACCAGTACGCCGGCGGACATTCCGCTTATGATCCGGTTGCGGATGGGAAAGTTTTGCGGGGCAGGAGAGGTTCCGACCGGGAACTCGGTGATCAGCGCGCCGCCGAGGGCCAGGATCTGTTCTGTGAGCCGCGTGTTTTCCTTGGGGTACATGACGTCGATTCCGGTGCCGAGGACGGCGACGGTTTTTCCCTTGGCAGCGACAGCGCCGCGATGCGACGCGGTATCGATGCCGCGCGCCAGTCCGCTGATGACCACCAGGCCGCGAGCGGCGAGGTCGGTGGAGAGGCGTTCGGCCATCCCGCTGCCGTAGGGCGTGGGATGACGCGTTCCCACCATCGCGATGCCGGGCTGGGCTAGGACTTCGACGCTTCCTTTTACGAACAGGATTACCGGTGGGTCGTAAATTTCCTTCAGCCGCGCCGGGTAGTCGGGATCGCTGAGCGAAATAATTCTGGCGCCTGCCTCGGCCGCCTTCACGCATTCCTGCTGCGCGAGTTCGAGCGACTTTCCCGTGGCGATCGATTGTGCGGAAACGGCGCGCATTCCCGTGGCTTCGAGTTCGGTCAAGCTGGCCTGGAAGACACGCTCGGCCGTGCCATAGTGCTCGATGAGTTTTCTGATGCGTGTGGGGCCGAGTCCCGGAGTGAGGGCCAGCGCAAGCCAGTAAATGCCCTGATGAGAAGCGGGGCTGGAGGTGGCAACGGCGACATTGGACATATGGCGTGACCCTAGCCCCCGGCGGAAAACGCTGTCAAGGATGGCGCGCACATCACTTTTGGTAGAATTCGTAAAGTGATGAGCCGGTTAAAGATCTCGGCCATTTCCTACCTGAATACGGCGCCTCTCATGTGGGATTTTGAGCATGCCGAGGCAGGCGCGGACTTCGATATTTCCTACACCATACCCTCGGACTGCGCCGAGGCTTTGCGTACGGGAACGGCCGATATTGGCATCATTCCGGCTGCGGCTTATGCGACGGTTCCGGACCTCGTCATCATTCCGGAGGTGGCGATTGCGGCACGCCGGGCGGTACGGTCGATCCTGCTGGTTAGCAAACTGCCCGTTGATCTTTTGTCAAAGCAGCCGTTGTGGAAGCAGGTGCGCACGGTGGCGCTCGATACTTCTTCGATGACGTCGGTCGCGCTGGCCAAGATTCTGTTTGCAAAATGGCTGGGCGGAGCACGCGATTATAAGCCGATGGCTCCGGATCTCGATGCAATGCTCGGGGCTTGCGACGCGGCTTTGCTCATCGGAGACCCGGCGCTGCAGATCGACCGGACGCGCTACTTCACGCTCGACCTGGCGGAGGAGTGGGTGGCACGCACGGGGAAATCATTCGTCTTCGCTTTCTGGGCCATTCGAAAGCAGGCGCTCGCCGGACGAAATGGGCGGGCGATCGCGGAGGTCTTCAAAAAGTCACGGGATCATGGGCTGTCGCCGAAAAAACTTGAAGCCATCGCGCAGGAGTGGGCGCCACGCCTCGGCCTTAGCGTCGAAGCCATTCGCGTCTACCTGACACATAACATCCATTATTATCTCGACCCTCCTTGCCTGGAGGGGCTTGCGCTTTACTACCTCCTGGCCGCCGAAATTGGCGCCCTGCCGCCAGCGCCGGTGCTTCGGTTTGTCTAGAATTTGATAAACAAACCACCCTGAGCATTGCCGACGTAAGCGATGTCACGTCAACCTGCCGCAGGATAAACTCTATCTTTCGCTTCGGAGCGCCAGTGCAGGAAGTCGCGCGCTACGACCCAAATCGCAAGCCGTCCAGTTGGATGGAAGTGATCCAGCCCGGACAGTATGCTGCGTTTTTTAGCGATATCGAGTCGGGCGCCGAGATAACGAGTGATGGCGACTACTTTAATGCGGGGATGATCGGTCGCTGCCTTATTTTCGATTCGCTGGAGGAAGCCGAGCAGTACTGCTGCCAGAAAGTTGAGGACATCACTAATCTGCGCTGCGACGTCTTTGACAGCCATGGACGGGCGAACCCGCCGGTCGCAACCTTCGCCAACCGCCGGCACCAGCACCGACTGGACTCTCAAGCTGAGTCGCGACGGCTTATGCGCTGGGGCTTGGTGTCGATTGCAACATCGTGTCCTTTGTTCTGGTTCGCATGGACGCGTCGAGGCGAAGCATGGATTGCCGCTTTTTTTGGCCTTCAACTCGTCATCGCTGGACTGCGGGTTCTCCATTGGGGCTACAGCCTGAAGGAAGAACTCCGCTATCGTAAGGCACAATCGGATCTGCGGAAGCAACAGACCACTGCTGCCAAGACCGGGAGAAGCTAGAATTGCCTGACCTCCAAATCTTGCTGCTCGACATTGTCGTTGTATGCTCCGTCGCTCGCGCGCTGGGGTGGGGATTCGAGAAGCTGCATCAACCCCGAGTGGTGGGCGAAATGTTTGCCGGAATTCTGTTGGGCCCTTCCCTGCTGGGCTGGCTGGCGCCATCGGTATTCGCGTCGCTGTTTCCCCCGGGCGGGCTGACGCTGCTATATTTTCTCAGTCAGATTGGCCTGCTGTTGTTCATGTTCCAGGTGGGCGTTGGACTGGACTTGCACGAGGTCCGAAAAATGGGCCACGCCGTCATCCTCACCAGCAACATCAGCGTGTTGGTACCGCTCGTAGCGGGGTCGACGCTGGCGATCTATCTGTACCCCCGACTGTCGAGTGCAAGGGTTCCTCTCCCGGTGTTCGCTTTGTTCATGGGGACGGCCATGAGCATCACAGCCTTCCCGGTGCTGGCGCGGATTCTGGAGGAGCGCAATCTCCTACAAAGCTCGGTCGGCATGGTTGCGATCAGTTGCGCCGCGGTCGACGACGTCACCGCCTGGTGCCTTCTGGCAGGATTAATTGCATGGGTACACTCGGGCAGGGGGACTTCTCCGTGGTTCACTCTTGCCGAGCTCATCGCCTACCTGGTCGTGATGACGTGGGTTGTTCGTCCTCTGCTCGGCCGTTATTCAGCGTTCAAGAAGGAAAGCTCGCGCGAAACCCTGGCTTTTGCGGTCCTCTTTCTATTCCTTTCCGCCTGGACCACGGAACGGATCGGGATCCACGCTCTCTTCGGCGCTTTCTTTGCGGGGGCGATTCTGCCGAGAAGCGAAAGTTTCTCTCGCAATCTCGCCAGCCACCTGGGGACGATCACCAGCGTTCTTCTTTTCCCGCTGTTTTTTGCGACGACGGGCTTGCGCACCAGCGTCCACCTCTTAAGTGGGGGAACGCTCTGGTTCTATTGCGCACTGATTGTGCTGGTGGCCATTCTTGGAAAGCTGTTCGGCTGTGCGGGCGCCGCGCGAGCCAGCGGAATGAGTTGGGGGAACGCGCTCTCGGTCGGTGTCCTCATGAACACACGCGGCCTGGTCGAACTGGTGATCTTAAACGTGGGCCTTGACCTGGGTGTAATCTCGCCAACTTTGTTTTCCATGATGGTGATCATGGCCCTCGTGACTACCTTCATGACCACGCCGGTGTTGGCCTTGTTGTCCCGGAAAGTGAAAGTCGCGGTTGAACCGCGACCCGTGAGCTCCTGAGCCTCCCTGGTGTCCATGCAATCGTCCGCTCCCCACCGCAGGTCCAACTTGGACAAACTGTAGTCCGTCGCTAACGACTTTTTCGGTAACATGGTGTTTCCGTGCGGGCGAGATCCCATGGACGCCATCCCATGATCGAGCGATTCGAGTTCTCCGATCTCCGCGAACTGTTTGCCAAGGCCAACGAGGAAAAATCTGGCGACCGGTTGGCAGGCATCGCTGCGCGATCGGAACGAGAGCGAGTCGCGGCGAAACGCAAACTTGCAGACTTGGAGTTAGAGGAAATTGTCCGTCGTCCCCTGATCGACCCTTCCGAGGACGACGTCACCCGCCTCATTCTGGACACATTCGACCAGGATGCTTTCCGCGCCATCGGAAGCATCGGAAGTATGACCGTCGGGGAGTTTCGCGAGTTCATCCTGGACGACGGAACCACGGAAAGTCAGCTACGGTCGCTGCAGAGGGCCATCATCCCTGAAGTCGCGGCCGCGGTAACCAAGCTGATGAGCAACAAGGATCTGGTGCTCGCCTCGGCCAAGATTCGCAACGTCACGCGCTGCCGCAATACGATGGGAGAGCGTGGGGTTTTGGGCATCCGCGTGCAACCCAATCACCCGGCTGACGACATCGGCGGAATCCTTCTGGCTGCATTCGAAGGACTGCTTTACGGGTGTGGAGACGCAGTCATCGGCGTGAATCCGGCAACGGACTCGGTGGAGACAGTCAGCTCAATTCTCTTGGCTTTGAATCGCCTGGTGGACACATACGAAATCCCCACGCAGATCTGTTGCCTGGCGCATATCACTACTCAACTGGCCGCGTTGAATCGCGGGGCGCCGGTTGACCTTCTTTTCCAGTCCGTCGCGGGTACGGAAGCGGCCAACCGCAGTTTCGGAATCACGTTGAACATGCTGCGCGAGGGCCATGAACAGGTTCTCGAACATCATCGCCAACGGGATATCCGCTGGGCCGGGGACCACGCGATGTACTTCGAAACTGGTCAGGGCAGCGCTCTTTCCGCCGAGGCGCATCACGGAGTCGATCAACTGACGCTCGAAGCGCGAGCATACGGCGTCGCACGGGCCTTCCAGCCTTTTCTGGTCAACAGTGTCGTCGGCTTTATCGGTCCTGAGTATCTGTACGACGAGAGGCAGATCATCCGCGCCGGGCTTGAGGATCATTTCATGGGTAAGTTGCTTGGCTTACCGATGGGGTGCGATGTCTGCTATACGAATCACGCTGCCGCCGACCAAAACTCGGCTGACAACCTGCTGCTACTTTTGACGGCCGCGGGCTGCAACTACTTCATGGGCGTTCCGTGTTCCGACGACGTGATGCTGAATTACCAATCCACCAGCTATCACGACGCGCTAGCCGCACGACGCCTCTTCCAGCTGCGTCCTGCACCGGAGTTTCTCGCGTGGCTGCAGAGGATGGGGATCTATCGTGAGACCGAACCGGCGTCTCTCGACTCGTCCGCACGGCGGCAACTGATGCAGGGTTTGGAGGCGTCGCTGGAGAGAGCCGTTTGAATGGCTGCGGAAAAAGAAAAACTCGCCCAGCCGTACGACTTGCCCGAGTACGACTTGTCCGAGATCGTAAAGAAGGTACGCGCACAAACTCCGGCGCGCCTGCTGGCAGGCCGGAGCGGGGCAGCTTATCGAACCAATACTCAGCTCGAACTGCGCGAGGCGCATGCCGCCGCTCGCGATGCCGTGAGCGCGGAGTTGAATCTCTTCACGGATCTCGGCGACGATTTCATGCGAAAGTGGAATCTGTTTGAAGTCTGCTCCCGGGCGGCGAGCAAAGATGAGTATCTTTTGCGCCCTGACTTGGGCCGTCACCTGAATGACGCGTCCCGCCCGGAGGTGAGCACGCGTTGCACCACGGGACACGATTTGCAATTCGTGATCGGCGACGGGCTCTCGGTGACCGCTGTGGCCATGCAAATTCCTCGACTATTGCCGCTCCTGTGTGAAGGAGCAAAGACTCGCGGCTGGAGCGTCGGTCCGATGTTCGTGATTCGTCACTGCCGGGTCGGCATTCTCAACGAGATTGGCGAATTGCTAGATCCCAAAGTTGCCGTCCTGCTGATCGGCGAACGGCCGGGGTTGGCAACGGCCGAAAGCCTTTCAGCTTACATGGCGTACCGACCGAAAGCAGCGGACACTGACGCCAATCGGAACCTCATCTCGAACATTCACGCTCGTGGTGTGAGCACAGAGCAAGCTACCCAGCGGATTCTAAATCTGGCAGGCTCGATGATGAAAACTCACAAGAGCGGTTGCCGACTCCGAGAAGGACTGCCGGCTGTCATTTAGGCGGGCGGCATAAGCTGCTTTTTACATTGCAACGGCAGCCGTATTTCGTGCTCCAATAAGAAGGATGCGCTTGCTTGCGATCCTACTGCTCGTGTCGAAAAAGAGCGCCCTGCGATGGCTGATCCATCTCGGCGGCCCCAGCCTGATTTTGCTGGGCCTCGTCGACAACTCGGTCATCCCTCTGCCGGGCAGCACGGACATCGTCACCATTCTGCTCGCTGCCCACCATCGCGAGCCGTGGGCCTACTACGCGGTCATGGCGACGGCGGGGGCCCTCCTCGGCGGATATCTTACCTACCGCATGGCTTGCAAAGGTGGCAAAGAAACTCTGGAGAAGAGGTTTTCGAAGAGAAAGACCGACAAGATATACGCGATTTTTTCACGCTGGGGTTTCGCGGCGGTCGCGATCCCCGCCCTGCTTCCGCCGCCGTTTCCCATCGTGCCCATGCTATTGGCCGCCGGCGCCATGCAGTACCCCACCAGGAAGTTTCTGACCGCTCTGGCCGTAGGGCGCGGCATTCGGTTCACCATCCTCGCTTATCTAGGGTTCCACTACGGGCGGCACATCGTGAGTTTTTTCGCACGCTACTACTGGCCCGTGCTTTTGGTCCTGATCGCTTTCTCAGTGCTGGGCACACTGTACGGGCTGTTTGAGTACAAACGGAGACAGAAAGCCGAGGGTCCTAAGACCTCTCGCCCGAGATCGGAAGCTCGTCGCCGGACGGCCTAGCGAATGCGTAGGGAGTCAAACTCGCCTCCGCCGCCTCCCACCAGCTAAAATAGCCATTACCGTGGGGTGATGAGGATGTCCCTGACCAAACAGCAAGCTTTGGAGATGTTTCGGTCTGACGATCTGATCGGGATTGGCATGGAGGCGGACGCGGTCCGCCGCAAGATACACCCCGAAGGCGTTGTGACTTACATCATCGACCGCAACATTAATTACACCAACTTCTGCACGGAATATTGCACGTTCTGCGCGTTTTATCGTCCGTTGAAGGGGCCGGCGGCGAAGGAAGGCTACATCCTCGACCTCGACACCATTTACGAAAAAATTCGCGAGACCGTGGAACGCGGCGGCACCGGCGTGCTGATGCAGGGAGGCTTGCATCCTGATCTCAAGATCGACTGGCATGAGCGCATGCTCAGCGGCATCAAGCAGCGCTTCCCGAAAGTCCATCTGCACTGCTACTCCGCTTCGGAAATTCTCGCGATTGCCGAGTACAGCAATCTGAGCGTGCGCGACACGATTGCGCGGCTGCGCGACGCTGGACTGGATTCGATTCCGGGCGGCGGCGCTGAGATTCTTGACGATGAAGTCCGCTACAAAATTGCGCGGCTGAAATGCCTGACCGGGGATTGGCTGCTTGTGCATCGTACCGCGCACCAGCTCGGCATGCGCACCACGGCGACCATGATGTTTGGCGTCGGCGAGTCCATCGAACACCGGGTCAACCACTTGCAGTGTCTTTACGATTTACAGCAGGAGACGGGCGGTTTTACCGCGTTCATCCCGTGGAGTTTTCAGCCCGCCAACACTGCCCTCGGCGGACGTCGCTGGGATGAGGCCACGGCGGTTGAATACCTGAAGGTGCTGGCGATTTCGCGGCTCTATCTTTCAAATTTTCTGAACGTGCAGTCCAGTTGGGTGACGCAGGGATTGAAAGTCTGCCAGATGGGCTTGCGCTTCGGCGGCAACGACGTGGGCTCGGTCATGCTGGAGGAGAACGTCGTCCGCGCCGCGGGCGTGAACAACTGCACAACCGAAGAAGAATTGCGGCGCATCATACGCGAAGCGGGCTTCCGTCCGGCGCAGCGGGACACGTTGTACCGGCAATATTTTCTGAACTGACCAAAGCCCATTGAGACATTGAAGCATTGAAGCATTGAAGCATTGAAGCATTGAAGCATTGAAGCATTGAATCAATGACGCAACGATTCAATGATTCAATCTGTGATGACGCGCTCACTCGTCCTCGCCGTTTTCGTTCTCCGCGCCGTGTTGCTGGCGAGCGCGCAAAGCTCCGCACCTGCGCCCTCCATTGCAGGAACGGTGGTGAAGGAACCGGGCAGCCAGCCGCTCAAAAAAGTGCTGGTGCAGGTGGTCGCGGAGGACCAGAAGCAGGGCGGAAACTACACGGCTTCGACCGACGCCGACGGCCATTTCCACGTCGAGAACATCCCGCCGGGGCGCTACCGGCTCTACCTCGAAAAAACCGGGTTGGTCGAGGTAAATGAGCGCGGGCTCAAATCTGACGTCAGCGTTTTCACGGTTCAGGCTGGGCGAGCGGTGGAAGACCTGCTGTTTCGCATGTTGCCCACGGCCATCATCAGCGGCCGCATCACGGACGAAGATGGCGACCCGATGTCCGGGGTCAGAGTTGTCGCACTCCGAAAAAAACCCGGGAAGGCAACAAGGGAAGCCGCTGGGAGCGATGCGACGAACGATCTTGGCGAATACCGTCTCGCCGGTTTGTTTCCCGGCCAGTATTGGATTGTGGCCATGCCACCTCCGGACTTCCGCGATTACGAAAAGCAGCAGGAGAAATCGCCGCAGGGCGATAACCCGAGCGACGCCCAGCCCGATAGTCGCTACCTCACCACCTACTATCCGGGCACCTACGATGCCATGCAGGCCTCGGCTGTAGCGCTTAAGGCGGACGACGAAATGCCGGTCAACTTCACGATGGTGCCGGCGAGGACGTATCGGATCCGCGGAATCGTTACTGGCGTCACCGCCGGCCAGAAGCCCGTTGTGGAGTTGGTCTCTAAAGCGGGCGATTCTGTCCGGGCGAGTGAAGTGGGGCCGGACGGCCAGTTCGAAGTGCGTGGGGTCGGTCCGGGATCGTATGTGGTGAGGGCGGCGGCCGGCACCGAATCGCAGTCGCTCACTGCGCACCAGGATATCAACGTCGTAGCGGCTGACGTGGAAGGCTTGAAGCTGGCTCCGCTGCCTTCTTTCACGCTCTCCGGTCATCTCCACATCGAGGGCAGCGCGTCGGGAGAACTCGCTCAGTACTCGGTAAACCTGCGCCTGGCCGAGTTGCCGGAGGATCCAGGCTTCTTCATGTCGCAGGACTTCTTTGGGACGAACGCGCCGGTGGATCGACTCGGCAACTTTGAGTGGAAAGACGTGAACCCTGGCACCTACATCGTGCAACTGTTCGGGGGCGATGGACAGGGTTTATTCCTGAAATCGGTGAAGCTCGGCGAACGAAACATCGAAACCGGATTCACGGCAAGCGGGCCGGCAACGCTTGACTTGGTGGTGAGCACCAAGGGAGGCACGGTCGAGGGCGCGGTCGTTGAAAAGGAAAAAGATGTGGACAACGATCATCCGGTACCCAATGCCACGGTGGTGGCCGTGCCGGAGGAAAAGTACCGGAAGCTTCCCAAACACTTCGGGATCGGATCGACCGATCAGCATGGACGCTTTACGATTCGCGGCCTGCCTCCGGGCAACTACGCGCTATTTGCCTGGCAGGATCTGGAAGAGGGCGTCTACCGCGACGCCGACTTCCTGAAATCCCAGGAAACAAATGGCAAGGCGGTGAAGGTGGAAGAAGGCTCTCATCAGCAGGTCGAGCTGAAGCTAAGTCCAGCGGGTGAGGAGTGGCGGTGAGGAAGCCCATTGAATCATTGAGGCATTGAATCAATGAGTCATTGGGTCATGGGAAGGGAAAATGACTCACTGCCTCAGTGATTCAATGTCTCAATGCGCTTCGACCGATCAGGTACAATGCTTAGTCTGCTGCCTTTCCTTTTGATTCATGGTGCTGTTGAGTTCATGCATTTGACGCTCACTTCTTCCCTGCTGGCCCTGGCCCTGATCCTCACCTCCAAGGGCTTGGGGCCCTACCTTCGCCAGCATTTTCTGGACAAGACTTTCGTGGGCCTTTACCAGGTCAATGCGTTTGATCTGGCGCTGCTGATTCCTTATTTCATCGTGCTGATCATCCTGGCAGCGTACGGCGGGCACCGCTACTGGCTGGTCTATCTTTATTACAAGCACAAAAAGAACAAGACGACGGAACCCGCGGCTCATTTCCATTTCGACGACCTGCCGCGCGTCACGGTGCAGTTGCCGATCTTTAACGAGCAATACGTGGTGGACCGGCTGCTCGACGCTGTGTGCCGGCTCGACTATCCGAGAGAAAAGCTCGACATCCAACTGCTGGACGACTCGACCGACGAAACCGTGGCGGTGGCGCGCATTTTGGTGGATCGCTACGCCGCGTTGGGACATCGGGTCACGTACCTGCACCGCGACAATCGTGACGGCTACAAGGCTGGCGCTTTGGCGGAAGGATTGAAAACGGCAAAGGGCGAATTTGTTGCCATCTTTGACGCCGATTTTGTTCCGCCACCCGACTTTCTGCTGAAGTGCATCCATCACTTCACCGATCCTAGGGTCGGTATGGTGCAGACGCGCTGGACGCACATCAACCGCAACTACTCGTTGCTGACCGAGGTCGAAGCCATTCTGCTCGACGGCCATTTCGTGCTGGAACACTCGGGACGGGCACGCAGCGGCGTTTTCTTTAACTTCAACGGCACGGCGGGCATGTGGCGGCGCTGCGCGATTGACGAAGCCGGCGGTTGGGAGCATGACACGCTCACCGAAGACACCGATCTTTCCTATCGCGCGCAGCTCAAAGGATGGAAGTTTCTGTATCTGCAGGACGTCGAATGTCCGGCCGAGTTGCCAGTGGAGATGACCGCATTCAAGACGCAGCAGGCGCGCTGGGCCAAGGGGCTGATCCAGGTCTCCAAGAAAATACTTCCCAAGGTGTTCGCGAGCGACGCATCGCGGCACGTGAAAATCGAAGCCTGCTATCACCTGACGGCCAACCTCAGCTATCCGCTGATGATCGTGCTTTCCGTTTTGCTGATGCCCGCCATGATTATTCGCTTCTATCAGGGATGGTTCCAGATGCTCTATATCGACCTGCCCCTGTTCATGGCTTCGACGTTCTCCATATCCAGCTTTTATCTGGTTTCGCAGAAGGAACTGTTTCCGAAAAGCTGGCTGCGATCGCTGCTCTACCTGCCACTATTGATGGCTCTGGGAATCGGGCTGACGATCACGAATACGCGTGCCGTGCTCGAAGCGCTGGCCGGCAAGCAGACCGCCTTCGCGCGTACTCCTAAGTACCGCGTCGAATCGAAGAAGGACAAAGTTGGCGCGAAAAAATATCGCAAGCGTCTGGGATGGGTTCCGTGGATTGAACTCCTGATCGGAACATATTTCGCGCTGGCGGTCTTCTATGCCATCGACAATGAGAATTACTTCACGGTTCCCTTCCTGCTGTTGTTCGTGATTGGTTACTGGGTCACGGGGCTGATGTCACTGCTGCAGGGGCGGTTCGCGGGACTCTCGGTGGGTTCAGAAACCCACACCAAGCCATTCCCGGTCGGCGTGTAGACATCGGGTCATCGGGTGATCGGGTCATCTGGTGATCGGAAGTTCGTACGAGGAAAGATGACCCGATCACCCGATGCCTTCAGCGAGAGGCAGCGTCGGAGGGGAATTTGAAGTCAATGGTAATCCTGGTCTCGTTCTTCACCGGTTTTCCATCGAGCTCATAAGGCTTGTAGCGCCAGTACTTCACCGCGTTCACGGCGGATTGGGCAAGCACGGGCGAGCCTTCGACAACTTTCACATCGCGCACCGTTCCATCCTCCATGACCATGGCGGACAGAATAACAGTGCCCACCAGGCGCAGCAGACGGGCTTGAGCAGGATAAACGGGCGGAACGCGGTGCAGGAGTTGGCCGCCGGAAACCCCTTGCGACACGGGCGCAGAGAGCCCCGGCAACGAAACTTTAGCGGAGAGAACTCCGTTGAGGGCGGACTGGTTCGTCGAGCCGGCGGGGATCGACGGTGGTTCGGTCGGGGCGGTCTCATCGGAGGGCGGAACGGTGCGCGATCGCGTCTGCGCTCCAATCTCCGAACCGGGAAGTTCGTGCGTCATGGCCACATTAGCAGCAGCGTCGGCAAGCAAGGGCGTTCGCTCCACGTGGAGTCCCGCGACTGCTTCCACTTTGGAGGCGAACTTCACAGCAGTTCCGGCTGAAGTCTTTCCTTTGGACGGAAACAGGGATTCGCCACCAGAATTCGCTTTCCAGCCCGGGTCATTGCCGGGCGGATGTGCGGTTGCGGTATTAGCGGTTGCGGCATTGACAAGAGAAGATGGCGTCGCTGCATGCGCCTTGCCATTGGCCTCATGCGGACGGCGCCACCCGAGCCAGATCACCAAGGCAAGCAGCGAGATCGCCACGAGGCCGATGACGCCCAAAACGAACGGCCGCGATCGGGTGCCCAGGAAAGCGAGAGCCACGTCCCCGACACGATCTGACGCCCGTAGCAGGCCGGAGGGTTGCGGCTTCTCAATCGCAGGGGGAAGCTCCGGCGCGGCCGACGATGCGCCATGCGGTTGCGATGCGCGTGCCCGTTCCGCGAGTGCCGCCAGTTGCTGAAGAAGAGCAATATGCTGTTCGGTAAAGGCGGCGGGCTGGGTGGAAAAAACTTCGAGAACTCCGTTGATCTCGCGCCAGCCGTGAATGGGAAAGACGGCAATCGAACGCAAACCAAGGCCGCGGCAGACTTCCGCGTCGACGATCGGATCATTCTCGGTATCTGTGCAATGCTGAATTTTGCCGGTGCGCAGACACTCCCCCGAGATTCCAGTCTCCGCACTCAACTGCGCGCCGAGGGCGGGAGCCGTGTCGCCACTGCGAGCGCGGCACACCATCGCGCCGTCCTTCCACATCGCAAGCGCGGCTCCAGAGGCGCCCGTCACTTGTCGGGCTGCATCAGTGATGGTCGCGAGCATCGGGTCCAGGCGATGGTCCCCGGCGGCAATCAGATCCTTCAGGGACGACAGGGCTGTACTCTCGTCGAGATTTCCAGAGAAGTTTCCCGAGAGGTTGCCGGACACGTTGCCCGACTGGCTGGAAGAAGTCTCGGGCGAAGCGTCGCGATCAGGAGTACCAGGTATTTTCCCGGGGCGAAACGGCTTGGGTTGTGGCGCAACCACAGCTCTCTCTCTGTCGGCAAATTGCCGGACAAAACCGGCAAAACACAAGCGACTGGAGCGATTTGGCCGAAGTATGAGCTAACTTCGCACACCTGTCAAGGTACGTCGTCGAGTGATCGGATCATCGGGCCATCGGGTCATCTTTGCCCTGCCCAGACTTCCGATCACCCGATGACCCGATCGTCAGATCACCCGATCCTCTGTCGCACCAAACTAACCAACAATCGAGTCGCGGGGGCGATGCTACGCTGATAGGGCTCTGGTTTCTCGCATGCACCTCCGCAAGAGCATTGCAGGGAACCAATCTCAAGAAGCTTTTAGGAACAGTCGAAGCGCTGGCGAATTTGGGCCCCGAACTTACGGCGGACCGCGACTTCCGCCAAACCGCTCGCACCATGCTCACCGCCGTGATGGAGGCGGCCGGCGCACACGAGGCGGTTTTATTTTCATTCGGCGAACGGCCTTCCTTGCTGACCTCGGTCGATGCGCAAGGATTCGCGCTGCTGCCGGAGCCGTCGCTGATTCCCCTGCTTCCCCGCCACGTGCACACCCTGACCGCGGCCGCCGGCCCGGTGCTGCTCAACAGTTCCACCTACGATGCCTTTCTGAGTTCGAACGGCAATGTCGCGCCGGAACTGTTCAAGTGCATTTGCCCGCTGAAAGTTCGGGGAAAGCTCGTCGGAGCGATCGCCCTGGGACGCCGGCGCGGCGAAGCGGCGTACGAAGAAGACGCGCTCGACGCTTTTGAAATGCTGAGCCACTACGTGGCGCTGGCGATTCAGAATCACACTCTCGGCCAGACGCTGGCACAACGGGTTTCCGAAAACCTGCGGCTGCTGGCCTCGCTGCACGGGTTCTACGACAACGCGCTCGAAGCTTTCGCCACCGCCATCGACGTCAAACACGTCAACATTCATGGACACTCGCTGCGGGTGGGCCGCTACTCCCAGGCGATCGGCGAAGCGCTGGGGATGGACCCGAGCGATGTAGCGTCGCTGCGGTCGGCAGGCTATCTGCACGACATTGGCATGGTCGCCGTCGACAAGCGGCTGTTTGGAAAGCCTTCGCAGCTCGATGCGGAAGAATCCCTCGCCATGCGGGATCACACGGTGGTCGGGCATCAGATCGTCAGCCACGTGCAGTTTCCCTGGCCGCAAATTCCGGAAATCGTGCGCTGGCATCATGAACGCGCAGACGGGTCGGGATACCCGGACGGCTTGCATGGGGACGAAATACCGCAAGCGGTGCGCATCGTGGCCTTGTCCGATACCTTCGATGCCATGACCAGCGAACGTCCCTACCGCGAACGCATGTCGGTCGGAGTCGCGCTTCAGGAATTGATCCGCCTGACACCGCAAAAGTACGATCCCCAGGCGCTGCAGGCTTTGCTGATCCAGGTGCGGCGGGACGCGGTCGGAAGCAATCGCATCCCGATCCTTGACCCTAACGTGATGAACCTTTCGGCCGCAGACGTGGACCAGTTGGCGTCCACCCTGCAACACAGGATCAGCCAGGATAAGATTTTTCTCACCTGAAGTTCTTCCGCCTGTAGAGACGGGGCTTGCCGCGTCTCTACGGGAATCAAGACTGAAGCCGACGATCCCCCGGCCAAATTCTTCTCGGTGTAAAATCGAAACTTAGTCCTGTCGTGCCTCGTTTTGTTTCTCGATCGCGATGTAAACTTGGGGCGGTCGGCGCAGTTGTATCCATTTGGCGGTGACGTCATCTAATTTCGTAAGTACGGTAGCGCTAGCGGATTTGCGAGGAGAGCATTGATGGCTGTCAGTGACCAGTCTGTCGCCACCGGTACACAGCTCGATCAGTTGTGTATCAACACGATTCGCACTCTTTCGATGGACGCGGTGCAGAAGGCGAACTCGGGCCATCCGGGGGCGCCGATGGCGTTGGCTCCGGTCGCCTATTGCCTGTGGCAGCAGTTTCTGCGCTATGACCCGGAAGATCCGATCTGGCCGAACCGCGACCGCTTCGTGCTCTCCAATGGGCACGCCTCTATGCTGCTGTATTCCCTGCTGCATCTGGCGGGCGTGCGGCAAGTCAGTCCTGAGGGCGAAATTCTTTCGACCCCGGCCGTGTCGCTCGACGAGATCAAGAATTTCCGGCAAATCGGCAGCAAAACGCCGGGGCATCCCGAATACGGCTTGACCTCGGGTGTCGAGACCACCACCGGCCCGCTCGGTCAGGGCGTCGCGAACAGCGTGGGCATGGCGATCGCCGAGCGCTGGCTGGCGGAGTATTTCAATCGTCCGGGGTTCGAACTGTTCAACTACAACATCTGGGCGATTTGCGGCGACGGCGACATGATGGAAGGAATTTCCTCGGAAGCCGCGTCAGTCGCCGGGCATCTGAAACTGTCGAATCTGTGCTGGATTTACGACAGCAACCACATCACCATCGAGGGCAATACCAATCTCGCCTTCGACGAAAATGTGGCGGCCCGGTTCGCTAGTTATGGCTGGGATGTCGTCCACGTTCAGGACGCCAACGATCTCGTTGCACTTGCCGATGCGTACAGGCACGCGCTAAGCGTCAAAGATCGGCCCAAGCTGGTCGTCGTCGATAGCCACATCGGTTACGGCTCGCCCCACCGCCAGGATACTAGAGAAGCGCACGGCGAAGCGCTCGGCGAAGAAGAAGTAAAGCTGACCAAGCGCTTCTACGGCTGGCCCGAAGATACCAAGTTCCTTGTCCCCGACGGAGTGCGCGAAGATTTTCGCGAGGTAATGGGCAAGCGCGGGAAGCAATTAAACGGACAGTGGAAAACGCTCTTCGCGAGGTACAGCGCGGAGCATCCGGATTTAGCGGCTCAATTTGGGCGCATGCAGCGTCAGCAACCTCCCGAGGGATGGGATAAGGACCTTCCTACATTTGCGCCCGATGCCAAGGGAATCGCGACCCGCGAATCGTCCTCTAAAGTCCTTAACGCAATTGCCAAGAACGATCCGTGGCTGATGGGCGGCTCGGCCGATTTGTATCCATCGACGAAAACTCGGCTCACCTTCGACGGCGCGGGCGATTTCGAAGCGGGTCAGTACAACGCGCGCAACTTCCATTTCGGCATTCGCGAGCACGCGATGGGAGCGATCGTAAACGGGATGGCGCTGTCGAAAATCCGCGCCTACGGTTCGACGTTTCTGATCTTCAGCGACTACATGAAGATGCCCATCCGCCTCTCGGCCCTCATGGAAATTCCCGCAATCTGGATCTTCACCCATGATTCCATCGGCGTCGGCGAAGACGGACCGACCCACCAGCCGATCGAGCAACTGATAACGCTGCGCGCGGTTCCCGGGCTGATGACGCTGCGTCCCGCCGATGCCAACGAGGTTGTCGAGGCGTGGAAAATAATCATGACCTTGCAGAAGGAACCGGTGGCGCTGATCCTGACGCGGCAAGCCCTGCCGACCTTCGATCGCACGAAATACCGCTCAGCCGCAGGCGTAGCTCGCGGCGCCTACATCATGGCTGACGCGGACGGTGGCAAACCGCAGGTGATCCTGATAGCCACCGGCAGCGAGGTGTACCTCTGCATCGACGCCTACGAGAAACTGAAAGCGGAAGGCGTACGGGCGCGCGTCGTCAGCATGCCTTCGTGGGACTTGTTCGAGCACCAGGACCAGAGTTACCGCGATGAGGTGCTTCCGCCGGACGTCACCGCACGAGTCGCGGTCGAGCAGGCTTCGACCTTCGGCTGGGCGCAATATGCGGGAGCGAAAGGACGCGTTATCGGCATGCACACTTATGGAGCGTCCGCGCCGCTCAAGGATTTGCAGAAGAAGTTCGGCTTCACTGTCGACGCCGTCCTGCTAGCAGCGCGCGGACTGCTCGGCCAGTAACGATGGTGTAGAGACGGGGCTTGCCGCGGCTCGTTGATGGCGGCGAGGGAGACGCGGCAAGCCGTGTCTCTACGGGGAATCGAATAGCTCGACATCGGCATCCGAATTTTCGCATCCGGGAAGTAACAGTTTGTTAACGTCAGGCAATTATTCTGCTGCCTGGCTCAGTCAGGAGATGATTATGAACCCAGTGGGCACGCTTGAGACCGCAAAAGCCGCAAATCCTCTCACCCAGCTTCAAACGTTCGGCCAGTCCATCTGGCTCGACTACATCCGCCGCGACCTGCTGAAGGGCGGCGAACTGCAGCGCCTGATCACGGAGGACGGCCTGCGCGGGATGACTTCGAATCCGTCGATTTTCGAGAAGGCCATTGCGGGCTCGACCCAGTACCAGGATTTTCTCGACTCGCTCGCCAGCCGCACCGGCCTCGACGCCAAGGGCCGCTACGAACTGCTGGCGATCCGGGACATTCAGGACGCGGCCGACCTGCTCGGCCCCGTGTACCGGAGCACCAAGAAGCGCGACGGCTACGTGAGCCTCGAAGTCTCACCCTACCTCGCGCACGATACCAACGCCACGCTCGACGAGGCGCGCCGCCTCTGGAAGAGCGTGGCCCGCGATAACCTGATGATCAAGGTGCCGGGCACCGCCGAGGGCATTCCCGCGTTTCGCCAGCTAATCAGCGAAGGCATCAACGTCAACGTAACGCTTCTCTTCGCGCAGCCGGTATATGAGGAAGTCGCCGCAGCTTTCATTGATGGAGTGGAAAAGTTCGCTATGACCGGCGGCGGCGTGAGCAAGCTTGCCAGCGTGGCCAGCTTCTTCATCAGCCGCATCGATTCGCTGGTCGACTCGCTGGTTGGCGACCAACTCAAGAAAGAGACGGACGCGGCCCGCAAGGCGAAGTTACAGGGGATTCTGGGAAAAGTCGCGATCGCCAACGGCAAGCTGACCTACGAAGCCTACCAGCGCATCTTCTCTACTCCGCGATGGAAAGCACTGGCCGCCAAAGGCGCGCAAACCCAGCGCGTGCTATGGGCGAGCACCAGCACGAAGAATCCGAATTACCGTGACGTTCTTTACATCGAGGAATTGATTGGGCCGGACACCGTCAATACCGTTCCTCCGGCAACGCTCGATGCTTTCCGCGATCACGGCAAGCCGCGCCAGAGTCTGACCGAAGACCTGGACGCTGCGCGGAAGACGATGGCCGGTCTAGCCGGCGTTGGCATCGTCATGAAAGACGTGACCGACAAGCTGACGGCCGACGGCGTGAAATTGTTTGCCGACGCTTTCGGCACGTTGCTGGCCGCAGTCGAAAAGAGTACAAAGCGATGAGCACGGCGCAGATCCATCCCGAAATCAATCCACAGACCGAATGGCTTCCGGCCGATCTTGATGCGGCGCTAAAAAAAAACCTCGATGACTGGCTGGCATCGGGAAAAGTAAAACGACTCTGGCAGGGCGACGCCTCGCTCTGGACTGGCGAAGACGAGGCCAAATGGCTCGGTTGGCTCGGCGTCACGGACGAACAACTCGCCGGCGCCGCCAAGCTTACCAACCTGGCCAACGAGGTCAGGACCGCCGGTTTCTCCGACATTCTGCTGCTCGGCATGGGCGGATCAAGCCTTTGTCCGGAAGTGCTCGCGCTGACCTTCGCGCAAACTCCCGGCTTCCCGCGCCTGCACATACTCGACTCCACCGACCCGGCGCAAATCCGGAGCGTCGAAAAAAAGGTCGACCTCGCCAAAACGCTCTTTATCGTTTCCAGCAAGTCCGGCAGCACACTCGAGCCCAACATCTATAAGCAGTACTTCTTCGAGCGCGTCCAGCAGACCGTGGGCGTCGGCAAGGCGGGCAGCCACTTTATCGCGATCACCGATCCAGGCTCGAAGATGCAGCAGGTTGCCGAGCGCGACCGCTTCCGCCACATCCTCTATGGCTTGCCGTCCATCGGCGGACGCTACTCGGCGCTCTCGAACTTCGGAATGGTTCCCGCCGCGGCGATGGGTCTCGACACGGGCAAGTTCCTCCAGCGCACAAAGGAAATGGTCGAAGCCTGCCGGGCGTCCGCTCCCGTAGAACAGAATCCGGGAGTGATGCTCGGCCTGATGATGGGAACCGCCGCAACACTTGGCCGCGACAAAATTACGCTCATTGCCTCGCCCGGAATTGCCGACCTCGGGGCGTGGCTCGAGCAGTTGATCGCCGAGTCCACCGGCAAGCTCGGCAAAGGCATCATCCCGGTTGACCGCGAAGCACTCGGCGCGGCGGAAGTATACGGAAATGACCGCATCTTCGCCTATCTTCGACTAAAAGGCGCATCCGACGCAGCGCAGGATGCCAAGATCGCTGCGCTCGAAAAAGCCGGGCAGCCTGTGGTGCGCATCGCGGTGACCGACATCTACGGCCTCGGACAGGAATTCTTCCGTTGGGAAATTGCGACGGCGGTCGCGGGCTCCATCCTCGGCATCAACGCCTTCAATCAGCCCGACGTCGAAGCCAGCAAAATCGTGACCAGGCAACTCACGTCCGAGTACGAAACCAAAGGCGCGCTTCCTCCGGAAAAACCGATTGCTGAAGAAGCCGGTTTCAAACTTTTCACGGACGAAGATAACGCGGCCGACCTCGCAAAAGCCACGGGCGCTGGCCCTTCGTCCGGCGGCAGGCTCAAGAACTATCTGCGCGCGCATCTGGCGCGTCTTGGCGTTTGCGACTATTTTGCCGTGCTTGGTTATGTCGAGATGAATGCGGAGCACGAATCTCTGCTGCAAGGCCTGCGCCTTACCGTCCGCGATCGCAAACGTGTGGCGACGTGCCTCGGCTTCGGACCGCGCTTTTTGCACTCCACCGGACAAGCTTATAAAGGCGGCCCCAACAGCGGCGTGTTCCTGCAGATCACGTGCGACGATGCGCAGGACTTGCCGGTTCCCGGACAGAAGTACACTTTCGGAGTGGTGAAAGCAGCACAGGCTCGCGGAGACTTCCAGGTACTGGCCGACCGCAAGCGCCGCGCCCTGCGAGTGCACCTCGGCAGCGATGTGAAGGCAGGACTCACAAAGCTCGCGGAACTCATCAAACAGGTTTTGTAGCCTGTTGTGAAGGTGTTGCCGATAGCAACAGGCGAAGCTTCTATGGTTTCTTACAAACTCTTAGTGAACGCAGCCGCCCGGGTCGCGGCCAAGGAGCAGGAATGCAACTGGGAATGGTAGGTTTGGGGCGCATGGGCGCCAACATGACGCGGCGCTTGATGCACGGCGGTCACACGATGGTGGTGTCCGACCTGAGCGCCGAAGCCGTCAAGGGTATCGCCGGCGAAGGTGCGGTGGCCTCCTCTTCACTTGACGACCTGGTCGGCAAGCTGAACCCGCCGCGCGCCGCGTGGATCATGGTGCCGTCGGGCGATCCCACGGAAAAAACCGTGCAGGCTCTGCTCGGACGCATGCAGGCGGGCGACACCATCATCGACGGCGGCAATTCGTATTTCAAAGACGACGTTCGCCGCGCCAAAATCTGTGCCGCCAAGAGCGTGCACTACGTCGAC